>JAABUR0100007364.1_pt1 | contig 13035 bp, 18 predicted proteins | sample 5560091 | NCBI WGS metagenome assembly JAABUR01 (sample SAMN10711879, study PRJNA513375) | rock metagenome | isolation source: Antarctica rocks | place: Antarctica: Victoria Land, University Valley sud
TGAGCTTGCGCGTCACGCTGGGGCCTGAGTGGGTCGCGCGGTCGACCTCGACGAAGTAGGCGTCCTCGAACTCGCCCAGGCCGAGGCGGACGAACGCGTCGGGCTTGAGCACGGTTCGCGCTCCACCGAGCCCGGTGAAGGTGCGCCAGCAGGCCGGTTCGGCGGCGAAGTCGAGCACGTCCAGTTGGCCGTGGCCGGCGGCTTCGACGAGGCCGACGTAGAGCTCGGTCACCGCGAGCTGGTGGGCGATGAAGGCGCTGCCCGGTGTCCAGGGCCGGCGGAGGCGGACACCGCCCGCCGGACCGCACGCCGAGGCGAGGCGTTGACCGGCAACGTCGAGCGCGTAGACGGACCCGTGCGAGCCGGCGCGTACGCCGCCCACTCGGCGCTCGAGGCGAACCACGACGCGGAGCTCGGTGAGACGTGCGAGCGTTCGGCGTGCTTGCGAGGCGTTCGCTTTCTGGCTCTCGGCCGTGAAGCGGAGCCGCTCGAGCTGCTTGACCGAGGCCAGTCGGAGGCGGTCGAGTTCGTGAACGAGCGCGAGTTCCCGGGGCGTCAGCTCCAGGACCAGGTCGGCGACGTAGGCCTCCGTCACTCGGACGCGCGGACTCATCGCATGGCTCCCGTGGCGCAGTGAGTCGTTGGCGCTACAGCGGCGCAGGCCAAGCTGGGCCTGGCTTCCGGGCGCCCGCTGGGCGACGCGAACGCAACAGCGAGCGCGCTCCTCACGGCCGCCTCCGGCGCTTGACTCCGCCCGCCGCCGGGCGGGTCTCCAGGCGCGTGCGCATCGCGCGCTCGACGACGGTGCGGTCGCGGCCGTAGCGCAGACGCGAGAGCTCGCGCGCTTGGGAGCCGTTGCCCGTCGGCTCGGTGGGCGGCAGGGTGACCATGCTCGCGGGCGGAAGGACCCGGTTGCTGGCGGCAGCCGCCACCACGGCCTCGTAGGGACCGAGGGCCTGGAGATCGGCGGCACTCAGGTGCGGGGCGAACTCCCGCGCCAACGTCTGGGCGTCCGAGGCCGCCGTCTGAAAGACGACCTTGCTCCGCGCGTTGGCGAGCACGGCGGTCCGCACCAGCGGCGGCAACTGTCCGAGGTGCTGGTGAGCCAGCGTCAACCCGAACCCGTACGAGCGTGCCTGCGCGAGCACGTCAGCCAGCGACGTCGGCAGGTTCAGGTAGTCCTGGAACTCATCGACGTAGCAGAACACCGGCGTCCGGGCACTTGGCGGCAGCGCCGCCCGAGCCTGGACCGCCTGCCAGAGGCGAGCCAGTACGGCCGAGCCCAGAAGTGCGGCCGCGTCCTCGCCGAGGAGGCCCTTGGAGAGGTTGACCAAGAGGATCTTTCGCTCGGCCAGCACCGCTTCGAGGTCGAAGGTGGACTCGGCCTGTCCGATGACGTTGCGCAGCCGGCGGCGGAGCAGGAAGGTGCGCAGCTTGTTGAGAACGGGGCCGATCGCCTGTGCGCGCTCGGCGGGACTCATTGCCTCATACCAGCCCCAGAAGGGCTCCAGCGCGACCGGATCGTCAACGGCGGCCACCATCCGGCGGCGGAAGGCCTCGTCGGTCAGCAGCAGCGGAACCTCGACGAGCGTCATCCCCGGCTCGGCCGCGAGCGTCAACAGCGCGGCGCGGAGGATGTCGTCGGTGCGCGGCCCCCAGAAGGCGCTGAAGAGATGGTGGAAGACCGAGACGACCTGATCGGTCACGAGCTCGGGCGCCTCGGCGGCTCCCGCCAGCAAGTTGAGACCCGCGGGGCGCTCCACGTCGTTCGGGTCAAGCAGGATCACGTCGTCCACGCGGTCGCGCGGGACGCGGTCGAGTACGTCGCCGACCAAGTCGCCCTTGGGGTCGATGACGACCACGCCGCGCCCGGCCGCCATGTCGCCCGCGATCAGGTTGAGCAGCAGCGTCGACTTCCCTACTCCGGTAGGCCCTATGACATGGAGGTGCCGGAGCGAGTCGGCGACCTTGAGGGCCAACACGCGCTCGGCGCCCGGGAACGTCGAGCGCCCGAGCACCCGTCCGCGCCGGGGCAGCTCGGACGAAGCAGCGAGCTGGCGGGCGCCACCGAGGGTCAAGCCCGGGAGCTGCAGATCGCCGAGGGGGATCCCGAGGAAGGCGGCCAACTCCTTCGCGTTCAACAGGGCGGTCCAGCCGCCCTGACCACGACGTTCGATCCGCCGGGCGACGACCGCCGTGGGTAGCCAGCGGACGCGGAAGGAGACGCCGGGGGCGTTGCCCGCGTGGAAGGCGCCGATCATACGGCGCAGTAGCTGCACCTCACGCCTGGGATCGCGGGCGCGGACACCGAGCCGGCAGACGGCGTGGGCCTCCGGCTCCGAGCGCTTATCGCGCTCCGCGCGGGCCCGCTCGACCGGGAGGCTCGCCTGGACGCGCCCGACGCCGAGCGTCACCTCGGCGAGCAGCGACGGCAGCGGAACACTGCCCCCAAACCCGCCCGGCGGCGCGGGGGAGAGCACCCACTGGATCACGCTGAACTCCCCTGAGCGCCGCGGCTGAAGCGTCGCCAGCAAGCCGGCCACCGCCCGCTCGGGCTGGTCCGTGCGAAGCGGAACGCGTGTGCTGGAGACGCGCAGCTCGGCCGAGGCACGTACCTCCAGAAGCCTGAGGTCTTCCGGCTCTACCCGCGTGCCCGGGACCGCCGCCTGGAGCTGAGACAGGACGTAGCCCGCCTGCTCCGGCGCGGCGATCAGACGATGCACGATCCCGCGCTCATCGGAGGAGACCTCGAAGATGACCGCCGGGGTCCCTGCGAACACGCGCCGCCACCACGGCGGAAGCAAACCCGCCAGGCTGCGCGCGAAGGCGACCACCTGCTCGGGCCGGATGTCGCGCGGGAAGATCAGACGAACCGCCGTGAGCTCGCGCTCGCCTGACGTACGAACCCACAGCGCCAACGCCGCCAGGCCAAGGCCGATTCCGGTGAGAACGACCGGATCAGCCATGGTCCCCCTGTGAGCCAGATTCAGACCCAGCGGCTTCTGCCTCCTCGCGCTCGGCCTCGACGCGCGCGATCGCCAGCGCCAGCAGCGCCGCCACGAACCGGTCGAGATCGGGCGGGTCCTTGCGGACGGCGGTGAGGTGGAGGGAGTGCTTCATATGAGGGCCTTGCTACTTGCGTCTGCGCAAGTGGGATGAGTCCATTCTGCTTGCGCGTGCGCAAGTAGCGCAAGCGGGCAACAGCCGGATTGGCACTGCGCGCTCACCGCCTCCGCCGCGTCGGCCAAGAACAGCCGCGCGATCGCCAGGAAGACGAGGATCGAGATGAGGGCCGGGACCGTCTGCGCGGCCAGGTGCGCCAGGTACGGCGCCGCCAGCGCGAGTACCAGCAGCCCGAGCACCGCGCTCAGGAGACGGCCCATCACCACCTCCCGGGGTCACCCAGGTGGTGGTCGGTCTCGGTGAGCGAGAGCCGGTGGTGGCGGGCGGTCACGAGCAGCGCCTCCTCGTGGCTCACGCCGCGGGCCAGGGCGTAGACGTAGCGACGGCGGATCAGCTCGAACTCGTCGGGTGTAGGGGGCGGGCCGTGCATCAGCACTCCTCCCGCTTGGCGGACTGCGCGGCCAGCGCAGCGCGGAAGAGCTCGCGCTCGGCCGCCCATCCCGCGGCGGTGATCCGCGCCGAGGCGTCGAGTCCCGCGCGGTACGGGTCGCGCGCAACCTCAACCTGGTTCTTGACGTCGCCGGCCACCCACAGTGCGCAGGCGAGCACGAGGGAAACGAAGCCGATCACGGCGAGCATGGCCTCGAGGATCTGGAAGATCATCGTCAGCACCTAGCGGAAGGCCAGGAGCGCAATCTCCTGGCAGGCGTAGCCGGCGAAGCTGTCGACGATGGCCCGGTAGCGGGCCTCGCCGAGCGGCGCCATCGTGAGCATGTTTGCCTCGCTCGCCGAGAGCATGCCCGCGTGCGAGAGCGCGACGTGCGTGGCGAACGCCGCAGACTCGATCTTCGCGGCCGCACGCATGCCGGGCACCTGGGCCTGGCGGAGCGTCGCGTCGAGACGGCGGGCCTCTCGCGCCGGCAGAGCCGCCGCCTGCGTGGTGGTGGTGGGCAGGGACATCGAACCTCCTGGGGTTGCGGTGCGGCGAAATCGCCGTCCCACCGGTTTCGGCGGGCACGAGAAACGCCAGCACACGCCCCAAGCAAGCAGACATAAACGCGCCACGAACCAGGCACACTTCACGGCCCATGCCGCGGCCCGCCACAGTCAAGAATCGCCGCGCCCTCCTACGAGACGCCCAGCGCTACGTCCGGCGGCACCTGGGCAACTTCGACCTCTCGCTGACCCAGGTCGCGGAAGCCGCCGACACCTCACCGCGGCACCTCCAGCGCGTCTTCCGAGAGGAGGGCGGCGAGGACTTCCGCAGCTACCTCCTGCGCACCCGCATGACGCGGGCGCGAGCCCTTCTCACGCGCGAGCCGAACCCGCTACCGGTCCGTGCGGTCTGCCACCGCGTCGGCTATCGGCAGCCCAGTGGCCTACGGCAGGCGTTCGGGCGCTTCTACGGCACCAACCCCTCCGAGGTACAGGCGCCAGCACCGGAGTACCTCGGGACGACGACCTTCGAGGAGACGCCGCGAGAACCGCGTGAGGAAGTTGTTGATGGGGCGCGGTTTGCAAAATCGGGCCGTGACAGGTAGTCGAGTCCTCCTGCGATGCCCGGCGGCGTCTTGAGCTACGTCTCGCCGCGCGCCCTGTTGAAAGGGCGTATCGCCAGCGCCACCTGAGCGCAAACGCTCGCCGTCACAACTCGCAGCTCAGCACCTGTGACGGCGAGAGGCCCACCGTCCGTCGCCGCGAGTCGTAGTACTTGAGCGTGCCGTCCGCCACGCGGCCTTGATACACAAAGCGAAAGCGTGTGCCGCGGCGTCGTGCGGCACCAACGACCTTTCCGCCCGTCAGCGAGTAGCGGACCCCGGCCACCGTGCTCGACGCACTGGGGCCAAACCTGCGCTTGACACTCTTCTTCCCCATGACCGTCCACTTCCCGCTTCGCAGCCGCATCTGCAGGGTCACGTCGACCATCGCCGTCGCAGCCACGCCCGTCCGGACGTTGATCTTCCCGCCGTAGGTGCACCGGCCGTGACGCTTCACGCGGTAGCGGCTGGTGGTGACCTTCACCGGATCGGGGAGCACCTGGACGTGCTGGTCAACCTTGTCTGCGTTGACGTCACTGCCGGGCGTGATGGCGTAGGCCTCGATCAGCACCGACCGCCGCGTCGGCGAGTTCGGCCCAAGCCGGAAGCAACGCGTCCCGGCGGGCATCGTGGCCGGGCACTTGGCTCGGTCGACGAAGAACCCGCCTTGACCAGCATCCCCACCGGCATTCACGATGGGCTTCGGCGACTGAATCCCCCACACCGTCGAGCGGTAGAGGGTGGTCGGCCCGATGTAACGGATGGGCTGGTGGACGTCGCCTGGCGCGAGAGCATGAATGGTTACGCCGGCATTGTAGCCGCCTGGCGGTCCCGTTCCCTGGAGCCTGATATTGTAGGAGCCAGGGACTCCGTAGTAGCAGGTCACGGACGGTCCCGTCGAGTCGGCCTGGTTGACGCCGTTCGGATCACAGCTCCAGCGGTAGCTAGTCAACTCAGGGTCACCCTGGCCACCATTGGGGTCCACGTAGTACGTCACGCGGACCGTCACGGGTGCAAACGTCTGGAAACTGTCCGCAGCGGTCTGCCACTGCCCTCCATTGCTGGAGTACTCCACGTACAGCGCCGCCGACGCGTTCGCGGCGAAGGCGAAGCTCGCGAGGATGACCCCCACGAGTACAGCGATGTTGCGGTACTTCTTCATGAGGTTCTCCTCGGTGTATGCCGGTTTATCCGTAAGCGGAATGCCTACGTCCTCACCGGCTTGCTCGTGATGTTTCCCAGCACGAGCAAGCCGACCCAGCAAGCACCCGTCGTCTCGGCACCGGCTGCTGGCTCATGGCGCCATGCTAGCTCCGCTCCCCCCGTCGCTTCTGATTGAGCGTTCTGTCTGGTCTCGTCCGTAGTTCTCGTTGGCCCCCTCAGCCGGGGCATGGGTTCGATAGTCGTCCCATCAACTCCGAGGGTTCTCCTCTTCGTTTGGGGGTGAGTCATCGGCCTGGGAGGCCGATGTGGATGCCGGCGCAGCAGAGGTAGATGGTGGCGATGAGCGCGTTGGCTGAGTGGAATCCGTAGGCGCGGTGGGAGAGCAGCCGGATCTTGCTGTTGAGGCCTTCGAGGCGTCCGTTGGAGAGGCCGAGGTCGATCGCGGCGAGCACTCCGGCCTTGTGTTTGCGGATGGTGCGGGCGAGACGGACGAACGGCTTGAGCTGGGAGCGCGACGCCCAGGCGAGCCACGCCTCGAGCTGCTCGGGCGCGTCCTGGCGGGCGACGCGATAGAGCCAGCGCAGCTCGTGGAGCAGCAGGAAGCCGCGGTAGAGGCGCTTGTTGGTCTGCTGGACCTCGTGCAGCTTGGCGAGCTGGCCGACGGTCTGGTTGGCGGGGTCTTTGATCAGCGAGTAGCGCGTCCCCTTGATCCAGGTGCCTTGCTCGCTGGCAGAGCGCCCGTGACGGTTGTACTCGGCGCGGCGGACCTGGTCGACGGCCTTGCCGCCCAGCGCCACGACGTGGAACGGATCGAAGCACACGCGCGCCTGCGGGACCCCGGTCTCGGCGCGGATGGCCTTCTCATAGCCGGCCGACATGTCGATCGAAACCGCCCGGATCGAGCCCTTCTGCTCGTCGGTGAGCCCGTCGAAGAATCCCTGCAAGGTCGCGGCGTTGCGGCCCGGGGCGGCCCACACGATCCCGCCTGTCTCATGGTCGGCGACGCAGGTCAGGAAGCGATGGCCGGCACCGTGGGAGATCTCGTCGACGCCGAGCATCACAAGCCCGTCGAGGCGCCCCTCGTCGAGGCGGTCTGAGACGACGCGCTGCACGATCTTTCCGACCGAGTCCCAGCCGATTCGCATCAGCCCGCAGATCGGCGTCTTGGCCATCTGCTGGGCCAGCCACGCGACGGTGTCCTCGAAGTCGCGCGTGTACGGCGCTCGGGCCCTGGCCCACGGCACCGCCTCCAGCGCGAGCTCGCCGCAACGCCGGCAGTCAAGGCGGCGCAGCTCGCACTCGATCACGCACCGGCAGGCGCCGAGATCGAGGTGCCGCCAGCGCTTGACCCGGCGATCTCTGATCTGCAGCCCGCGCGCGGTGCCGCACCCCGCGCACAGCTTGCGCCGCCGACGCAGGCCAACCGTCACGATCACCCCCTCGCCGCCGAACTCGACGTCTCGCACCGATGCCCCCGCCAGCCTGAGCATCCGCTTGAATGCCGTCTGCACGCGCACGTCGCCCTCCCCGCAGTCGCTGGACCTTCGAACCGCCAGCAGCCGCCCAGAGGGCGGCGGCGCGTCGCTCAGCCCGTGCCCAACACGCGCGAACCTCCCGTAGCCCCGAAACGCCCGCTCAGACGAGACATCCGACCGCCCACCTCACCCCCAAACCGCGAGGAGAGCCGCCAAGCAAGCGTTGACAGTAACTAACACGCGAAGGCGACACTTGCCGTATCCACAACGAGGTAGACAATCCTGCAGCTCCAGCAGCCGCTACTGGCCGACCGGAGCGTCACTACCATCGCGGCCTGGCGTGTACCGTCCGCGGCTCGTCTCCAAGCGCCCCCTCGTCAGTCACCCCGACTCGTCAGGCGCAGCGAGTCGCCGACGGCGCCGTACAGGTTCCTCCGATCCTCCGATCAGTAGAGTCCGATCCGCGCCGTCACAACCCGCAGGTCAGCACCTGCGATGGCGAGAGGCCCACCGTCCGTCGCCGCGAGTCGTAGTACTTGAGCGTGCCGTCCGCCACACGACCTTGATACACGAAACGAAAGCGCGCGCCGCGGCGCTGTGCGGCACCAACGACCTTCCCGCTCGTCAGCGAGTAGCGAACTTGAGCCTTGGTGGTGGAAACCGAGGGGTTGTAGTGCCTGGTCTGGCGCTGGTGACCCACGGTCTTCCACTTCCCTCTTCCCAGCCGCATCTGTAGGGTCACGTCGACCATCGCCGTCGCAGCCACGCCCGTCCGGACGTTGATCTTCCCGCCGTAGGTGCACCGGCCGCGCCGCTTCATGCGGAAGCGGGTGGTGGTGACCTTCACCGGATCCGGCAGGACCTGGACCCGCTGGAGAACCTTATCCATATTCTCGTCGCTGCCCGGCGTCAACGCCTCCGCATCGATGAGTACCGACCGCCGCGTCGGCGAGTTCGGCCCAAGCCGGAAGCAGCGCGTGCCAGCCGGCATCGAGGCCGGGCACTTGGCTCGGTCGACGAAGAACCCGCCTTGACCAGCATCCCCACCGGCATTCACGATGGGCTTCACCGACTGGATTCCCCACACCGTCGAGCGGTAGAGGGTGGTCGGGCCGATGTAGCGGATGGGCTGGTGGATGTCGTCTGGCGCCAGCGCGGTGACCCCTACGTCCAGCCTATACAAGCCCGACGGTCCCGTTCCGTCGAGTCTGACATCGTGGGAGCCAGGGACTCCGTAGTAGCAGGTCACGGACGGTCCCGTCGAGTCGGTCTGGTTGGCCCCGCCGTAACCTCCGTCGCAGCTCCAGCGGTAGGAACTGAGCGGAGGGTAGTACTGGGCGTTCGGGTCGTCAGCGGGCGCTGGCTCATACGTCACCCGTACTGACAACGGCGCCACGGCCTTGCCTGGGTACTGGTGAGCCGCGTCCTGGTTGAGATACTGCACGTTCATGCCGGTATCCGCCGACGCGGATCCGGCGAAGACCAGCGTGCCGAGGATGACCCCCAGCAGTACGGCGAGCTTCGAGAACTTCAGGTACTGCGTCATGAGGTTTCTCCTCGGTATCGTGTTCGAAGCGTTGCCGTCGGCCTCGCTCGTGCTTGCAGCAGCACGAGCGAGGCCCGCACGCAATCGACGCCTACTCCACTGCGCGCGAGGGTAGCCCGTGCTGGTAGGTGACGGGTATGGTCGTGGCCTCGGGTGGTCTTGACGGCGGGGAGAAGCGGCGTACGCTGGAGACATGAAGGAGCCGCGCGAAATTGAGCTGGTCTTTGCGCCGGAAGACGAGGGCGGCTACCACGTGTATGCGCCCGACCTGCCGGGCCTGCACTCGCAAGGGGAGACGCTCGCAGAGGCGATCGCCAACGGGCAGGAAGCCCTGGAGCTCTACGTCGAGGGTCTCCGCGAAGAAGGCCGTCGCTTCGAGACGGGCGTCATCAGGCGTAAGTTCCCGCTGCCTGCGTGAGCAGCCGGCTGCCGGTCGTCTCCGGCGAGCAGCTCGTGCGGGCGCTGGAGCGAGAGGGCTGGCAGCAGCTCCGCCAGCGCGGCAGCCACGTTCGCCTGAAGCATCCGGACCGCGCGAACGCGCTCACCGTGCCGGTCCACCGAGAGGTCAGACGAGGCACGCTGGGAGGAATCCTCACCGATGCCGGGCTCTCACCTGATGATCTGCGCCGGTTGCTCTGAGGACCGTCAAGGCAGAACCTTCGTGGTACGCAGGTGGCGCCAACATGCCCGCATGAAGGCCGCTGCGAAGACGACCGCCAGCAGGTCGCCGGCGAGCGAGGTCGTGCCGCGCGCGATTCCCATCAGACCGATCGCCGCCGTGCCGTGCGCGAGCGCGTAGAGGACGATCGCCGTGACCAGGCCCTTGGAGAGGAGGCTGAGCCGCACGAACGCCCCGACGAGCCGCCTGGCAAGGCGTCTGCCCAGGTCGGCGACGAGCGCCAGTGCGAAGGCCGCGAGCCGTTCGACGATCTCGGTGCGGTCCACCCGCGCGGCTCCTAGATCGACTCGAACAGGCTTCGGATGAAGCCGAAGACGAAGCCCACGGCGAAGACTGCGGCGAAGATCACGAGGAAGATCCAAAGCACCACGTTGACGAGCACGACAGCCGCGTACAGGAACAGGGGCACGAGCAGCGGTAGCGGCAGGAATGGCTGCGCGGCGACAACTACGTGCCACGGCGTGCGACGTCGCGGCCAGACGGCGAGTAGGCCGTCCGTGAGCAGGAGGATCGCCGCCGCGATCCCCACGGGAACCGCTACACCGTGCAGGTTGCGGCTGAGATCGGTCAGGGTCTCACGGCCGACGAGCAGCAACTGCATGTGGCGCAGCGACTCCGGCGCGGGCAGCGCGTGGTAGCAGACCGCCGCAGCGAGCGCCAACGCTGCGCCAGTGCCGGCGATGGCCAGCCGGTGCTCGGCGATCACCGCGCCGATCCGCTCCCAGATGACGAGGCGGTCGAGGAAGGCCTCGGAGCCGGGTCGCCTTACCGTATGAGGCGCGACTTCCCGACCGATCTCCTCACGTCGCGCGGGCAGGTGATCGCTCACCACGACCACCTCGCCAGCTCCACCCAGGCCACCAGCGGCCGCTCGGGCAGATCGACGCCCGCGACGATGACCGGATCGAGAACGATCGCCTCCGTCATGGCGACGGCCAGGGCCGCCGCGCCCGTCGTCGCTCCCGCTACCGCCCCTCTGCCTGCCGCAACCGCCAGACGACCGGCGGCGCGGGCAGTGGCGGCGAGCAGCACGCCGCCTAGGTCGGTTGCCAGCTCGGCTGCCCGGATGCCGCTTGTCCGCGGCTCGGGCACGAGCGCGGGTAGCGGCCTCTCCGGCGACCACCCAGGCGGGACTTCGTGCGCAATCACGCTGTGATCCCACGCGGCGCCGGCCGCACGGAGGTCAGCGAGAAAGGTGGCGACGTCGCGCGGGACCACCACGCCGCCGTACTCCTCCATGCTCGGGTCGAGCCGGTAGTCGCTCGCGACCCACGAGGAGCCATCGGCGGCTCGCGCAAGGACCCGACCGGTAGGAGGGGGACTCACGCCGATCACGTGGAGGTCGCGTCCGAGTCGGCGAGCTGGCTCGAGGACACGGGCGTGCGGGTTGCTGAGCGCGGATCGCTGCGCTCGGAAGCGGGGTGGCATCACCAATAGAGCTCGGTGGCCCCGAGCTTGTTGAGCGCGCGCAGGCAGTGGAGGCCGCGCAAGCTGCGGGTCGGATCCGAGAGCCGGCCGTCCCAGCGGAGCGGCCGGTGCGGCACGTCGCGCGTGTAGCGCCGCGCCTCCTCAAGCAACGGCTGAAGTGATTTGGCGGTGAGTTCGATTGGCGGCGGCGATTCGACCTGCACTGCGATCGCGGCGTTCTCAGCGATGGTCCGCGGGATGTGCGCGGTCGGCGGTCTCGGCGGGGTAGCAGACAGGGCGCTGGTCAGCACCGGATCCTCCCAAGCTCGTTTGTTGATGGGCAAGCAACAACTGTAGCGGGAGCTGGACGCTCTTGCCATCTGTACGATCCCTCGGCATCGCTGACCGTTGCCCTCGGTTTCGCGCTGTCGCGACCTGCTGCCTTAGGTCGTGCGCCATCGTCCCTACGCCGGATTCGTGCTTGAAAGTTCGACCGCGGGTGCCGATGTATCCGGCGGATAGCCAAGCCCCGTGACCATGTCCGCCCTTCGCTCAGACCTTGACCGCCGCCGTCATCGATCGCACGATGATGGAGACGGATCAACGCATCAGGAGGACCCCAACGAGGCCGTGTCAGGGAAGACACCGGTCGAGGAACCGCAGCCGCGCTCGCTTGGAGGGCGTATTCGATGGCTTCGCGACAACCGAGGCTGGACCCTGGGCGACTTGCATCGCGAGACGGGGATCTCGATGCCGTATCTGAGCCAGATCGAGCACGACCACGTGCTCCCGCGTCCCGAAAAGCTCGAAGCCGTGGCCAAGGCCTTTGGCGTTGATGTCCAGGACTTGCTCGACGAGCGGGAAAAGAAAGAGCTGGTCGAGCGGTACGGGCTCGATGACGGCGTGGCTGAGGTCGTGCTGAGTCTCAACCGACTCGACCCTGAGCGACGTGAATTTCTCGTCCGGTCGTTCAGAGGCCTGCTTGACGTGCTTCCCGCGGAAGGCGGAATTCCTGATTCAGAAGAAGCTCGAACTACCTCTGCACAGCGACGCCCGCGCGTTGTGGATCCGCAGCTCGCGCGGCTAAGTCTAGGCGAGCGGACTCGCCTGGCCACCGGCCTTGAGAGATTGACCGACGCGCTCCGCATCCAGCCTGAGGAAGCCAGTCTCGAGCCGGAAGGCGAGATTGTCGCCTCCCATTCGAAGGAGGACGTGGCCTTAGAGCGAGTGGGGGAACGAGTCGCGACCCGAGAAGACACCGAGAACGAAACTGCATTCGAGCATTCTTCAGAAGCATCGCGGGAGCTCGGTGGCAACGCGAAAGGTCGAGTCCGCTAGGCCTCTCCACCCGCGCGAATGCGGATGCCCGGGTGCGCATCGTGGTACCGAGTCCCGTCGCTCCCGTTCCAAGCGGCAGGACTCGAACCCCCACCGGATCACGGCCGGGGTTCGCCTCTCAGGCCGAGCGGAACAACGCACGATGAAGTCGGCGGATGCGCGCGCGAACCTCGGGGTTCAGATACCGTCTCGCCCAGCCCGTGCCCTGGGCTATGCCGCCATCCACAACGCGTTGTGGACCTCATTGGGCCCGGTGAACCTCGGCTTGTCCATGGCGCGCAAGGTCTCGATCAGGTCATCGGGAGCGCCGTTGCGCTCGACCGCGCTGATGAGGTCCTCCTTGTTCACCGGGAACGTGATTCCGCGCACATACTTCCGGGTTGCGTCGAGGGGCGTCTCGTCCACGGGGTACCTCCGTTCTGGGTACGGGGCCCGGATCTACCCGAGTCAGAGGACGCGCAATCCGATTGCCGCTCACCGCCGTGACCGGAAACGCGCCGTCATCCCACTCTGATCGACGACAAGCCCCGACCGTCCTGTACGGTTCGCAGATGGCCGACGAGAGCGACCACACAGACGAGCCGGCACAGAACCAGGGCGGCGGCATGCTGACGAGCCTGCTCGCGCCGCTGCGCCTACCCGAGCGCGTGCTCGAGGCGCTCGAGGCGCTGGTCGAGTCCACCCGCAAGCTGGGCCCGATCAACTCGGAGCTCACGAGCGTCCGCAAGCAGACCGAGCCGCTGAACGACCTGTTGCCCGCGCTGG
>JAABUR0100007365.1_pt1 | contig 13034 bp, 11 predicted proteins | sample 5560091 | NCBI WGS metagenome assembly JAABUR01 (sample SAMN10711879, study PRJNA513375) | rock metagenome | isolation source: Antarctica rocks | place: Antarctica: Victoria Land, University Valley sud
ATTTTTGGGGGGGGGGGGAGGGGGGAGGGGGAACGTTGGTTGTACAGTACTGTACATATCGGGTCGAGCGGTGGGTGGGGGTCTTGGGGAAGTTTGGGGGGATGGCGGGGGTAGCATAAGTAGGTAAGGTACATACCTACCGTACCACCTTCAAGTACCTTGTAGGGCGGGGTGGTGTTCCGCATTACCTCCACAGTAGCGGTGGTTCGAGGTTTTTAGGGTAGGGTAGGGTAGGGTATGGTAAAGTAGGTAGTGGAACCGTTGGTGTTACTGTAGTGGTTTTAGTGGTGGTGGGTAGCGTAGCGTACGATGGTGGTGTGAGGGGGTGGTTGGATTGAGTTGGATTTCGGGGAGTGGGTTGGATAGAAATGGTATGAAATTGGGGGAGGGTGGGATGGAGGATCGGGGCGCGGATTGGAGTTGGGGAGTTGGGGGGGGTTTTTGATCGGGGTTGGAGGGTAGATGAAGGATTCTTGGGGGGTGGTCGAAAGGAATTTGTGTATTTGGAGAAGAGCGGATCTCAGAGGGGAGGCCTGAATGGAGTTCGCGGTATGTTGAAGCGGGCGGTGTGGGCTGAGTATATGATTGGAGATTCAGATATATTTCGTATCTCGCTTTTGAGAGTTAGTGCAGATATGCAACTATCATGGTGGATCACCACTTCTCCACGCCCGGCCTCATATCGATTTCCCACGTAAACGACGTCTTCGGTTGGGTGTGCAAGTGCCAATACGCATCGGCGATCTGTTGAGATAACACCCCCAACGTCAGCAAATCGTCCAAGACTCACTCGCATCCTCCAAAGGAAAGCACATTGCAGGAGTCACTCACAGCCTCGGAACTAATCTTAGCATCCGGCCCCAAATTCCACTCCTTCGTCCTTGGGATATCAATCACACCGTCAATGATGGCGTGAGAAACATGCACACCCCTGGGTCCGAACTCTCGTGCTAAGCTTTGACTCAACGCTCTTAATGCGAACTTACCAGCCGCGAATCCGGCAAAGTTCGCTGAGCCCTTGATGGATGCGGTGGCGCCGGTGAATATGAGGGTGGGAGGGTGTTTTGGGCTGTTGTCATTGGCTTTTAGGAGGAGCGGCAGAGTAGCTTGGGAGAAGAGGAAGGCACCGGCGCTGATAGGAGGACGTCATTCAGTAATGATCCTAAGAAGGCCATGCGCAGCGTAAGGAAGGGGCACAGCTTCCATCGCGCTCCCACACAGACTCAAAGGAACTGTAGCTGAACCGCAAGACTGCATGTCTCAACACGAATACGCACCCACTGGCAAGATAGCCACTCATAAAGTCCTCCTCGCTCAATTCAAGGAATGGCTTCCTGACAAACCCACCCGCCGCATTGAGCACCGCCGCAGCGCATCCCTCGTTCCCAAATTCGCTCTCGATCTTCTTGACCGCCTCTTTCATGCTGTTTGCATTTGACACGTCCGCGCTGACACCAATGGCTTTGCCGCCGGCTGAGTTGATCTCCTTGACTAGGGGTTCGTAGCTAGCTGGCGTGCGCGAGAGGCATACCACCGGGTATGCGGCGGCGAATTTGCGAGCTACTGAGGCGCCAGTTCCTGGGCCGACACCAGCGACGATGGCGTAAGGGGACATATTGGGATGGACGTGTGTTAGGACGGATGACAGGCGATGAGATGGGCGCATAGGGAGCTTGGAGGATATGGGGAGTAGATGTAGTATTCCAAGGCTCAAGGCGGGCGGGGTTTGTAAGCCATGGTGGTGTGGTGTGGTGTAATGAATGATTAGTCAATCAAAGACATCATGAAGCCTTACTTCATCACCAGCAAGTAGCTTTCTCAACCCATGCCCCTGATGAACTGGATGCCTAAGCCCGGGCGCCGAGCGCAGCTTCATGGTGGATGATGGAGTCAACCTCGCTTTTGGACGAAAAGCTCGGTCGAACCGAAATCGCGTTCCGAACGGTGTTCCCATTAGAATAGAGATGGTCGAAAGTTCGGCCTTTCGGGCGTCCAAGATGTTGATATGATTAATCATTCCTCGAATTGCGAAAATTTTCAGCTTTCAGCTTTCCCTGTAGAATATAGATATATAAACCGGTTAGATGCTCCGATTGAATCCATTACGATTCGTTCCGCAATGGCTAAAAATCTTCTCATCTTAGGTGCGACTGGCAAACAAGGCAAGAACGTTATAAACTCCATCCTTGACTCGCCCTCTCACGACGACTACACTCTCCTTGCCGTAACACGCAATACCACCTCTGCTTCCGCAGCTGCCCTAGCGAAAAAGTCACCTCGCATCAAGCTCGTTCAAGGTAACCTCGACGACTGTCCTGCTATCTTCACCGAGGCGCTCAAAGCCACACAAAACAGGTCTATCTGGGGCGTGTTCAGTGTCCAACAAGCTGTCCAAGATGGCGCCACGCAGGAGCGTGAAGAGAGACAAGGGAAAGCCCTGATCGACGCTGCAATTGCCAACGGCGCCACCCACTTTGTGTACAGCTCAGTCGACAGAGGAGGAGACAAATCATCACAGAACCCGACCTATGTTCCTCACTTCATCAGCAAACACAATATCGAGAAGCATCTAGAAGAGAAAACTGCAGACGGGAAAATGTCTTATACAATACTGAGGCCAGTGGCCTTTATGGACGGGATGACCGCAGACTTTTCGGGCAAGATGATGGCGACGTGGATCAAAATCCTCAAACGTTCGAAGCCCCTTCAATTCATCGCGTGTTCCGACATCGGATTCTTCGCCGCACAGAGCTTCCTCCAATCCGAAAGCCCGGAGTATCACAACAAGGCTATTTCGCTAGCTGGCGACGCGCAGAATTACGACGGCCTCAACAAGATTTTCAAAGAGAAGATCGGGTACAACATCCCAACTACTTACGAATTCTTCGCCCGGTTTGTCAAATGGATGGTCACGGAGCTCAATGTCATGTTTCGATGGTTTGATGAGGAAGGGTATGGGGCTGATATACCTGCGCTTAGGAAGATGCATCCTGGGTTACTGGGTTTGGGCGATTGGCTGGTGAAGGAAAGCCAGTTTAAGAAATAGCTGTACGCTTGGTTGGGTTGTGAGAAGAGGCTTGTGATGGTTTGAGAAGCGCCAGGAGGCCACACGGGAGTCGAAGATGGACGATCGTTGGCTTGTGAAGAATGTACGATATATCATACTATAATATGAGCCTACTATACGAGAATCCACAGCGCAGTAATTCCATTTCACGTTCTTCTTCCTCCTTGTTATCTCCCTCGCCTTGTGTTTCCCCAACATTAACCCGTTCCAACGTCTCGCACGTAGAACGGAAGAAAGGTCAATACAGAGTCATCCGTTGTACCACGGAGGACGAGTGATACGACGGACGGACAATCACAACAGGCAGACATTTGCCTACTTGCTCTTGTAATGGTTCAATTTGATCTTCATAGTGGTATGGGGATTGAAAGACTTGGACTCAAATGACTGATCATCTTGCAAGCTCGAACCTCCCTCCTCTCATTTGTATGATGCTAGAGCCGACTTCTCTTTCTTATACAGAATGTCGTGGTATTCGCTGGCGACTGTGTCATGGATGCGGGCTTGGGAACAACAGACTGGAATCTGAAGCCGTACGTTTTGTCGCGTCGGTCTTACTCTTGCAGTCTGTCGAGTGCCCCGTCGCCAGTAGCAATGACGTTCATTGAGTTTTATTTTTTCTTCAATCTGATATACATATTTTCTCTCATATTAAGTCTACTTCAAAAAAAAGTATAAAAACGTTAGGCTATAACTTGATGTACTTGTCTGATTCTTGTGTTTCAAGCCTCTTACTTCTGATCACTGACAAGATGACGAGTTTGAAGAAAGTCTCAAAGCATCTCAACTCGCAGATCAGTCAGTTCAAGCTTTTTCATTAGTTGAGATTATGCAATCTGCACAACTTTAATTTTGCAGATCAGTCTTCGTAAGATCTGTTTAAATCTACAATTGATTTCAAAGAATCAAAGTCTTCAAGAAATCAACAAGACAGAGTGTTCAAAGTGATTATTGTGAAAGAAATGATTTCGAAGAGAATTGAGCTTGCTGCTGCTGTCTTCTGACTCGATGAGTCAGAGAGCAACATGCTGGTAATCTTTCTCTTGATTTTATTTGACGTCTCAGAACTTACTTGATAGATGAACATAAGATATTCTTCAACTTGAATATCATCACGGAATTCAGTTACAAGCTGGTCGACATACTAAGTTCTCATGATCTCATCTTCAATTCTTCATTCTCTTTCTGAAAAATGTTCATAAGCTTTTGTTGTGCTTAGTTGAGAGTGCATTCATGTCGCTTTTCGCTCAACTTTAGAAGTCACTGTTGTAAGATTAATCTTTTCTTTGATGAAAATGTAGTCATGTGCATCATGCATGATAAACAGCAAAGATAAAGTTTGTAGATATTGAGCAGAAATCAAAAAACTTATCAGTCAGATCATGAAACATACATAGTATGAACTTCATAGGCTTTCATACGTACCCTCGTGTACATTGACCGGCTTTGGTTCCAGCACCCGGCGGACGCCTTACCAAATTCCGCCTGGTACTCTTCGAGGTCGTTGCAGGCCAGTATTCTCCTTTTCCACAAACGGACCTTCCTTCGTCACCATCGCTAAAGCTTTCTCAGTCTCTCAAGCTCGCTTCGCCCAAGACGATCTTTCGATCGGTAAAGGATGAAGAGCTATCAATCATATGAGGCTTCTAGATGCGTATACCGAGAGTGTATCAGTAACGCTTCTATAAGATAAGAAGTATAAGAGTTGATCCCTCCGAGTTGTTCAGCACTTCTCAGTTGCATATAGTTTCCAAGTTTCAGGTGGGTGAGTTCTTGATGGCCTGGATGTGAAAAGTATAGTTGGAGATATTATGCGCCTTAGATCTGTTCTTGTTTTGAGGATTTTCTTATATTAAACAGTACGTGATTATCATTGATTCCAAGAGTCTCTTTCCTCTCGATCGTGTCTATCCTTTTCGCCTCTTGTTTACTTTCTTGTTCCCTTAGAAAAAGTTTCCTCACCCATGTATTCGTTGCTCAAAGAGCATTGTCGATCAATTTCTCTCTTTTAACTTATCGTTCTCATAATCATCGTTTGCTCTACCGAGCTCACAAGCGGTGAAACCTAGACGACCGTTGTGCCGTCGCGGGTGTGCTGCCATGCTGAACAAGATTGGTCTTCAAGGCCTTCGTCGAGGGTCTCATAGTATTGACAATATTCTTCCTCTTCGAATCGTTTTCTAATTGAATCAACGTGTTTCCAATGAAACAGAGTTATGAATTGACTGAGTCTTCGTCGTAAAATGTTCGAAGTACGACACATTAATGCTTCAGCTCTTGAATCATGATTATAATAATAGCAGGGGTTGATTGAAAGCATTGAACAAAGATTAGCAGCGAAAGATGCAAAAGAATACGGCCTCCAATTGCGACTTATTTCATCCAAAGCCTTTCTGACAGGTATCGCTCACAATATTGGGAGGGGGGTGATCATACCAGTACTGTGAAGGCTGAATTGAGGTTTGAGCCACGACTAAAGTCATCTTGATATGACACTATTGACTGTGCGTGGGTGAACATCCCGGTTGATTGAAGCCAAACCGCTCAAGAAAGTTGAAGCATCCCGATCTCTTTCTCAAACAAAAATGAACATACTTCTAGTCATCTGCGCCATTATAAAAGCGCCTCACGGTTATTTCGCTCCATGCAATGGTAGACTGTACCGTATGAGAAGGCCATCGATCTTCTGCTTCGCTGAATCCAGTTGATGATCTTCAACTCTGTCTCTGCCTCTTCCACTTCTGTTTTTGGAATTTAGAGATTCGTGAGAAGGCCTAGAAAATAAAAGTGTACGGTGAGGAATCGGCAGTAATGGACCCCCGAAACCGTATGGCGATGTATCCTAACACAAGATGGTGGGAACGCTAGGTCCTGCGCATGTCAAGTATTAGGTCCATACAGAAATCATGAGATCTTAAACAGGGAGACTGAGTTCTTCCGCCTTCCAAGTCCGAGACCAACGTGTACATCCAGAATCTGCATCCTTCCTAGTTCTCCAGTGAAGCTATATTGGTACCTTTTGTTCCTGAAAACCAAATCCTTGATAGTCTCGACGATCATCTTTTTGATGGGCTTGTATGTGAGCGTTTTGATGGATGTATTGCTGGTACGTATAACCCAGGGCATTGTAAGTCACATAACCACTAGATACCTCAAAGTCTAGCAAGATTGTCGAAGTACGCCAGTCTGCATCATTTTCAGGAACCATATCCACCTTCACTGCGGTTTAAATCCTCAGTGCTCAAAGTGTAAGAATGGAGGCCGGTAACTGATTGAGAGTCGTATGTTCCTGTCTTTTTTGGTTGTTTAACTGAAGCTCTATCAAACCTACATTTGTCCCTCTATTCTTGAAGTTCTCAACGTCAACAATTGTCACCAAATTGGTCGGCATAAAAGCCAGGGTCTCGGTGAAGCTTCTTTTGGTACGCAATGCATGTGTCTTAACTCCACACTGGTTATTCTAGTACGTCCGCCGATCTTCATATATCATATTAATCTTGATCGAATTTGAATCCCTTTGCTAAAATTTACAGAACAACGCTTGGTGGTTGATTGGGAGTTGTGCGTCCTCGTCTTTCTGCGCTGTTCCTCTGGTTATCTGTAAATTCAAGTCCTCAATATCCTCAAAGGTCATTCCTTGAACCCCATTGGCAGTGTATGTATCCCCATTGGACTCTAGCGTGACCATATTGGTGTATCCATCGTGGCCATCTCCGGTATCATGTTGACCTGCTGAGGTTTGTTTGCTTGTTGTAATCCTAAGAATTGCGCGCAATATCGGTTAGGGGCTATTCGTTCCCATCTCTCTTGGTTATTTACGATTCCTGGTAGTTACGTGTGTGGATGCTAACAGTAAATATGTCTTGTTCTCTAATAGTTCGTACTCAGCTGGAAGCAGTCCCAGTCTGGCTCTCTGACATATTATTATTTTGTCATATTTGTGAGTCTCCCACGAACCTCAGACGTTTTCGTTTTAAAAGCCTTGTATATCAATCGTTCTTTCCGTGGATGCAAACTCAAAAGTCGGCTTTTCATAGGTCGTATGCAAAGCGAACAAACCCATTGGGAAGAAAAATCGTGTTAGATTTCTACATGTTGGGGACAGCCGATGTGGCATAGATGAAGTTTGTCCGTTCTCCACGAGCATTGAAAAAGTTCCTGGCCAGGTCCAATTACGAAATACCACAAGGAAACCACCGTCTTTAATGTCGGTAGGTAACCATGATCCTCGCTACTGGACGGTGTTTTGCAATTATTTCTTCCTGGGTTGAAATGGGTTGTTTAGTAGGCGAAATACTTCCTCTATCGAAGTTCATCGTAACAAAGGCGTCATATCTGTCAGGCCGTTCGGGGCTCATTGCTTTTACTCGCTGGGCCGTTGAATCGAGTTAAAAATAAGCTGAGGTAGGTATGGGAGACGATGTCCTTACCCCCGGATTAAAGGGACCTTTTAATTCGATCTTAAAGAAAACACGTATCTTATTTTTGAAGCAAGTAAACATTTCAGCATCGCAGCAAATGGTAATGTCAGCTTTTGAGCAAATAGCTGGTTTTTTTTACCAGGAGCAACTTGTAGGCGAAATAGCGTAGAAGTTGAAGGTTGGCTTGGTTAACACTTCAGTCTCATTGAAACGTACAAGCTGAGGTTTGCAACAGTACCGTCAATTCGTAGTGCATATTGCCCCTAGTAATCCCCTTGGAAGCCCTTGCAAGCTGACGTAGCAGGAACACAGAAGTCGCATGAGTCTCTAGCAAGACTGCTTCCTTCCGTCAAGGCCTAAGTCTTCAGTACATAGACTTTCCTATTGGCCCGGGCGTGTAATTGCCAGTCCAGAACTGTTGTGATCGGTGAGCAGAGTAACAGCTGGTCGTCCATAGGGAAGTCTGTTGGCGCGAAGGCCAAGCTTTGCAAAATCCACGTTCTGGTTTAGTCTAAAAATTTCCACACCCAGAAATTGGTAAGTATAGTTCCAGCAACTGGATTTTTTTTTGGCTCAATCGTTCTGAAATACTGGTTCATGAACCTATGATACATCGGATAATCCGCAATGATTTCCATTTTGACGTTGTTGGGCGGAATATTGATCGTACTTGGGTTGTGTTTGCTGGGATTGAATAAGGGTACGTGAAGGCAGCGCTCGTGGGGGTTTGTGGAGCGCCGAACGTGACTGATCTCGTCTCGCTCGGCATGCTTCCACACATGGCGGCTGTAGCTACCGCGATTGGAGAAGGGCTCCGAGCAGATCTCCCCGGTAAACTCTTTATATTTCAAGTGCCAAGACTTGGTGTGGTTTGTCAATGCCTGTCGCCAGTATCTCTCCCATGAGCACTCCGTGACAATTAAACTCACACCGCCTGAAGTGTATATCGAGATGGGTCGCAGTTTCGACAAGTCGGCCCCACCTCGATGTAATGCAGCGATGACACTGCAACCGTCTATAGGGCATTGGTGCCCCAGGGTCGAACACTTCGCGGCGTTGGTGTAGCCAGGGGGCGGTACTATGATTAGGTTTTAGCTCAAAACCATGGCTCGGACGGAGCAAATAGGGCTAATGACCAGTATCTTGAGCAGGTCGGATCCTGTCTTCCTCACAGCCTGCTTGAAGTGTTCTTTTCTGGCCTATTTTCGGCGATATTTGAAAGTTTCTTCAATAGTCAAGAGTATACAGAAAGTATTGGGTATAAGGGTTTATCTAAGTAGATATTGACATGGTGAAAAGACTGAAAAGGCCTGAAAGTAGCAGATAGGCGAAGAAAAGTACCCCAACAGGTACACGATGACATAGAGAGCTAAAGGAAACATACCAATCGCTATCGTTCCTTCCTTTGTATATTGTTCCTGCTTTCTTAGCCGTTTCAAAACTCGTGTCAATAAGCTTCCAAGACATGATTTCGTGGGCTTCAACGATTCGTAAGATCCCCTGTTTTCGTTGCCGTCATATCATCTATTCAGGGAAAGGAAAACATGGAGTACCATTGTACTTTTACTAATCACGGTGCGCCGCCGTCATGAAATCTTTGGGCCACTCACTGCCCGTAATTGGACACCAGACTGCATCGCTCGCGGGCTCGGGGCCTTGATTGGCTACATCAAAAAGTGCCCTACGAAAACTCGTCTGGTCTCCACTTGAACGAATATATTTCTCCACTGATCGATCTCAGCAATATCGATTTATGTAACACAATGGGTTTTAAAGCGTTTTGAGCCTAATCCTTCCCGTTCCGTGTCATACTTTGTGGTGTTTTGCCTGCCATTAACGTATTTGAGCTGGTCGGTCGATTGCCAACTTGATACTACAGACACATTATTTTTCATTGATATTCCAGATGCCGCCTTTCGTAAGTGACATCCAGTGTGATCAATTTAGATAAAGACTGCTTTGACTTTATCAAGGGACCTCAAGCTCGACGCAAAATGCTTTGAGTTTTTCGTCTTGGGATTGAATTATTTCAGGTCTAACGAAGAATAGACAACTGCTTCAATAAGTATACCTTGATTAGGGTTAGGAGTCAGCTAGCATAGGGTCCGTGTCGTTCCCAAGGGGCCGGCTGAGGGGGCCAGGCCAAGGTTGAGGACCTTCGAAGGTGTGGGTTGAGTGGATCGGCTACCAAAAGCTTGGTCTTTGGAACGTGGGAAGAGCCTCGCTTGTGGCAACACTGTGTATGGATCTACCTCCTCTGGGTGTTGAAAGCCTTTCGTCAATTTTCCCAATTCATGGCGATTTCATCGAAAAATTGCTTGCGAGCTGGCCTCTGGTTATAGGGTTTAAATTTTGACCAGTGTAATTCTGGGATATCTGCTTTGTTTATATTTTTTAGTTCCTGAGAGGGTTTCGCCGCTTACGAGCCGACGATTTGCTCGCTCCCTCTCTGAACATGGCGATTTGCATAAGAACACGGGAACAGGTTCATGGATTGCTAGAAATATGTCAAGCGGGTAATCATTTCGGATACAAGATGAGTTACCTACCGGAATATCTAGGCTTTTGTAAATTTGTGATCTCTCGTGTTGCCCGGTTCACCTCTGTCTGGGCATAGCACGATGTATTTGCCAAAGTCTGCAGGTCTCTCATCGATTCTACTACAGCTTCTCTCCTCTTTATATATATCAGCGAAAGGCAAAACGCGCTGTATAAAGAAGAGCGACAGCCAACCGTAGAAAATGAGGAATTCATAAAGTGAGTGGATTTAAATAGTGAACTTTCCGGGACGCCGAAATTTTCGCTTGACATCCAGATAAGATTTACTCCAACGGCTTCTTAGGACACGACAAACGGTACACCTCTACGCAATTCTCCTAGTATCTGAGAAGAATCTACATTAGCATAGGCAGCTATAATGGGAAGTGGTAACATGCTTGCTATCGAATTGCCCCTTACGCTTCAAACGCTTTGTTGAGAGCTCACCGATCCGCTATGAATCTGTATCACTCGCTCTCTAGCTTGGATGATCAAGCTGTACGCTTCCGCGAAGAACGTAGTTAGTCTGAGCTTAATTCGGGCAATTTTCCAGCAGTAAAAGTAGTCCAACAATAAGGCCGGAGAAGCAGAATGAGAACAGATCATGATGATAACTCCCTCAATAGCTACGCTGAATATCATCAGCTCAGTTTTCTAAGGGAACAGTCCTTGCTTTGAAAATGGCAATGCCCGTCAGTGACTGATACATGTTTCGATAAAGTTCAAGTTCGTCGTTTATAGTCACGGCAAGAAGTGGTGCTGAGTTGTGTTTGTTTCTGAAAGAGCCGCTCAGATATTGGTAGTCCTATGTAGCCAGCTTCGCTTCATCGCCAATAAATGGTGATAATTAAAGGGCATGAGAAGTAGAATGGCCGATCTTGAATATAATTTACATCATAGGTCGAGCATTGTACGATTGATCGCATGAGTTGCTTTGGTATATGAAAAGTCGAAATGTATATTAGTCTGTTGACAAAAGACCTGATATTTGAGAAAATTGACGATCTTCTTAGAGAAGAACAATTCTCATGCAGTCCAACACGTTCCTATTGGGATATCTCAGTCTTCAATACTTGATTAAGAGATGTAGTCTGTTTATTTGGTCTCTCCTAGGTTTTCGTGTAAGCTCTTCTTGTTATATCTATAGGCTTCTCAATATGGTGGGAGAAATCATTCGCTAGGCTGACCAAAACGGCTAAGGTAGCGCCTGAACACTTCAAATCTTCGAGGTATCGGTGGGTTGCCTCGTAAGAGGTTTGAAAACATAGACAAAAAAACCGGACATTTTTTCTGCTGTTAAGTGTCCGCCAACTCGCACCCTCGTATGTTCGCTCATGGGCCTATTGTCGAAGTCTCCAATTAAAATGGGTAAGGACCGGCAAAGGTTCTGTTCTCTGTTGATTGCCCCTAAACACCCGCTCGAGAAGCTAATTCGGTTTGTAATGGGAAACGGAAGTGAAGTTTAGATGTTGTAATATTCACCACCAGAGTCTCATCATTCAATAGTATGCTCAGTGCTACGACAGTCTCAAGCAGCTGAATCCAAGTAAATCGTTGGCAGCGCTGCTTTGGGTAACAGTTCTCTTGCTGCATGTGGAGCACACACTGAGATACTACACTAGGCTTGAGATTTTGTTCAACTTGACCGGGCGCAATCATCTTTCTAGTGAAGGTATCCGTCCCGTCCTAGACCAAGAGATGTCTTTTGAATGGTGAAGCGTCTGCTATCCCAGTTGTATCTGGCTTGCCTAGACGGACAGCTGTATTTTGAATGATTCACCTCTTATTTCGCTACGGCGATTGCTAAGCGATAAGCAGCACCAACACAGCGGGGCTCACTAGATATTGTGTAGTATTCTCGTGGCTGTGGTTAGTTTGATCAGTTATCCCAACACGCGATACTGCCTTTGTCAGTTTCGAAGTATATCAGTAACAACCAATAGATGGAACGACTTAGACCCATGTACAACAGATAATTCTTTAGCGCGTCGGGACACTTTATCCAATGGAATGTTCTGGCTGTAGTACTACTAGAAGTCGACATGGTATGGCGGAGGATTATTAGCTATCGTAGCGCTTAAGGATAAAGCGAAAAGCATTCGACCTGAGTAGAATCTGTGTACGGAATATTGATAATCTAGAACGGCATTCATCTTCGAAAATGGTATAGTTTGCGCCGGCTGTTCTGACTTCACAAGCCACGATTTGAAAATGCTCAGAATGCAATCTACCTTAGGCCTTGCAGTCCTTGGAAATTGCTCAGCGCAAGCTATAACAGGGGTATATGGTCTGAGACTTCTTGCTACCCTGGAATCACGGTTGTTAATGACTGTATGCAATTTGAGTGTGATCGACCTGTTGAGCTCGGTGTCCTGCTTGAAGTGCCATTTTATTTCCAGATATCATTAGCTTTTAGTGAATGGTTTGGCAGCTGAGGTCCTGCTTTGGTTCGTCCTAAGAACATCCAGTGCTCTTCAGTGGTCCGTCCATTGAGAATCAAACTATGGGATAGGGGCTATGGCAATCCCCGCAGGGCTGGCAGGGCTTGGGACACGCTAGTAGAGTAACCACCTCCTTCCTCCTAGACAGACTCCTATCCAGCTTCAACCTACATACTAATGCGCCTTGTATTCCAACAAAAACTTACTGCCTTCCCTATCTGCAGCAAAATATTTACTCAAGAGTAAGGGTATTGTTTTGAAGTATGTCACGTGCTGGATGACATGATAGCGCTTGACCGCGTCTTAAGCGCGTTCCGACAACGTAGCACGTCTCAACACCCAACATTCTTCAACGTTAATGTAGAACATCTCAATGGCCGATGTGGAAAGGAACCAGAGAGCCGCTCAGTTGGCGGGTCATGCTGTAGAGCTTGTAGCCACCGGTCGAGCTGAGGTCCATCACCAATTATGTAAAGCTCGCCACAGTCGCTGACTGAACCGCGGTAGGATGGTTCTCGAATATTACGGGAAGCAGCTTCGCTCGCTCCTGAAAACCCCAAAGTCAAA
>JAABUR0100007366.1_pt1 | contig 13034 bp, 9 predicted proteins | sample 5560091 | NCBI WGS metagenome assembly JAABUR01 (sample SAMN10711879, study PRJNA513375) | rock metagenome | isolation source: Antarctica rocks | place: Antarctica: Victoria Land, University Valley sud
GAATCGACAACGCCGAGATCATCAACGCCGTCCACCAACGGAGACCGCCGATGATGCCAGCCAGCGCAGGGCTACAGCTCTGAAGGGCCCGCCCGTCGCGGGCGCCGACGGTGCCGCTGTCGTCGAAGAGCAGAAGTCCGGCAAAGTGCCGGGCGGAGCGCTCCTCATCGCGCAAAGGGGCAGGGCCGGGCGTCGCTTCCGCTCGTGCACGTGGCTGTTGCATAAACCCTCGGCGAGCTCGCTGGATCGCTTCTAAGGGTGGTCTCCGAAAACCGCCACCCCGTCCGTCGCGAGCGGACCGTCCGTCCCGAGGTCGTCGCGCACAGCTGCTCTGGCGTGCACGTCCGCGAGCGCGCTTGCGGCTTTTCTGAGACGGCTTTGTGCAACAGCCACGCACAAGAGCGACACTCCGCCTCGCGCCTCGCAATTGGCGACGTTGGCTAGCCAGCCGCTGTCGTCTCTCTGCCGAGTGGCCGGCTACGCCGTGCGATCAGCCTATAGGCGAGCGCCGAGCCGCCGCTGAAGATTAGGCCGACGATCAGCCATGGCAGGGCGTACCAGCGGTCGCAACTCTCGGCCGAGACTGAGTTCGGGGGCGCGTGATGATCTCTCCGCTTGCGGGACAGTGCCAGGGCCAGGAGTCGCCGTTGAGGAGCGCGACGAACAGACACATCAACCCGATGTCTGCTGCTAGCCCCAAGATCTCCGGCCAGACCCGGCTGCGCTGGGCGACCAGGACAGGCGGGTGGACCGCGCCCCAGTTCGCTGGCGATCGAGGCTAGTGGACGCGTGCGAGCTGATGGAGTCCAGACGCGCCAGAAGTTAATCCCGCGTGACTATTCTGTCGATAGGTTGTTAAAGGACTACCGAGCGCAGGACACCGCCCTGCCCTTGAAAAGGATTCTCTGCGCTTTCTCTTCTATTCCCACGACGGATTCGGACTGGGGCACATTCGACGCAACCTTGCGCTCGCGGCGGCGGTCTGCGACCTGTCGCCCGGGGCCTCGGTGCTCCTGGCTACCGGAGCGGAGGAAGTCACGCGCTTCAAGCTGCCGCGGAACGTCGACTTCCTGCGGCTCCCGGGGCTGCGTAAGGTCACGAACTCGACCTATGCCGCGCGCCGCCTGCCCATGGACCCCTCGGCCATCCACGAGCTGCGCTCCAGCGTGATCGAGGCCACGGTTAGGTCGTTTCAGCCCGACGTGCTGGTGGCCGACAAGCACCCGTTCGGGGTGCACGGCGAGATCACGGCCTCACTGCACGCACTTCGGCGCCACGGAGGCCGGGCGGTGCTCGGACTGCGCGACATTCTGGACGACCGCGAGACCGTGCTCGCGGAGTGGAAGGCCCACACCCTGCATGACCGGATAGCCGAGAATTACGATCAGGTGCTCGTGTACGGCAAGCAGGAGGTCTTCGACCCGATAGAGGAGTACGACTTTCCGCCCGACCTGGCGGAGATCACCACCTTCTGCGGTTACGTGCTGAACGCCGCGGGAGACGACGGCCGCACAGACGACCGTCTGCCAGAGGCGACCGAGGCGGCCCGCAAGCTTCCGCTCGTGCTCGCCACCTCTGGAGGGGGAGAGGACGGCTTCGCGATGCTGAGCGCGTTCATCGACGCAGCGGCCGGCGCCCCTTGGCAGGGCGTCGTGGTCGCCGGCCCCAGGGCCGGCGAGGACCAGCGGAACAGGCTCCACGCGAGTGCGAAGGCCGCGGGTGTCCGCTTCCACAGCTTCGTGCCCGGAGTCAGCCGCTGGATTGCCCTCGCTGACGCCCTGGTCTGCATGGGCGGCTACAACACGCTCGCCGAAGCGCTGGCACACGGCACCCCCACCGTCTGCGTCCCACGTGCCCAGCCACGCCAAGAGCAGCTCATCAGGGCTCGCGCGTTCGACCGCCTGGGCCTGCTGACGTCGCTGGAACCGGGTCTTCTCGAGCCTGCGCACCTGCGCGCGGCGATCGACGCTCGCCTCGGGACCCCGCGGCTCGCGCTCGCTGCCGAGGCGGACCGGCTGCTTGACCTGGCCGGGGCCCACGCTGCGGCCGGCATCCTCGTCCGCCTGGCCGAGGAGGGGCGCCGGCGTTCCGCACCGCTGCGAGCCGTGGCAGGGTGACGCATGGCCGAACGCCGTCTGGGCTACGTGCTCAAGCGCTTTCCGCGTGTCTCTGAGACATTCATCGCGTCCGAGCTGATCGAGCTCGAGCGTCAGGGCGAGCGCGTCACCGTGTTCGCCATCAGCCGACCGGAGGAGCCGTTCGTGCACGGCTTTCTGGACGAGCTGAGGGCGCAGGTGATCTACCTTCCTCACCGCCCTTCGAAGGAGCCGCTGCGGGTGGCCGGCGCGGTGGCGCGCACCCTGCGCAGCTCTCCCTCGGGCTGGCTCCGCGCGGCCCGCCTGTGCCTCTGGCCACCGCGTCTGGTCGGGTTGCGCCGCTTGCTCCAGGCCACGGTGCTGAGGGAGGAGATGAAACGTGCGCAGGTCGATCATGCGCACGCGCACTTCGCGACCGCCGCGGCCCGGCTGGCGAACCTCGCATGGCGGATGGGCGGTCCGCGCTACAGCGTCACAGCTCATGCCAAGGACATCTACCACGAGGAGAATCGCCGGGACCATCTGGTGGACAAGCTGGGCAACGCGTTTTTCGTGGCGACTGTCAGCGAGGCTAACCGGCGGTACCTCAGCGCCCTGCTGGGGACGGAGGACAGGGTGCATGTCGTACCGAACTCGGTGAGCATGGCCCGCCTCAGAGCCTTTGGGGCCCGACAACCCGAGCCCTGGCGCGTGCTCACCGTGGCGAGGCTCATCGAGAAGAAGGGTCTGGGCGACCTCATCGAAGCCTGCCGGCTCCTGCGCGAGGGCGGGGCGCCGGTGAGTTTGGAGGTAGTCGGTGATGGTCCGCTGCGCTCGGACCTCGAAGCCCAGGCCACGGCCGCCGGCCTCGAAGCGACCTTTCATGGCGCCCTGCCTCAGGAGCAGGTGTTCGAGCGCTTCCGTCACGCGGTCGCCTTCTGCCTCCCCTGCGTGGTAGCGGCCGATGGCGACCGTGATGGGCTGCCGACCTCCGTGCTGGAGGCCATGGCGCTCGGCGTGCCCGTCGTGACCACCGCTTTGAATGGGCTGGCGGACGTTGTGATCGACGGGGAGACCGGCATACTGGCTCCGGAACACGATCCGCAAGGGCTGGCGAACTCTCTGACCCGGGTGCTTGGCGACGAGCATCTCGCCCGGCGCCTATCGGAGGGAGGCCGCCACCAGGTCGAGGCCTACTTCTCGAGCGACCGGAGCGCGGCTTTGCTGCGCGGCCTGTTTCCCCGGCCCGGCTGAGGCAGATGCCGGCGATGCGTGTTGCATACCTGTGTGCCGACCCCGGGATCGCCTACGGCGGCACCAAGGGCGCGAGCACGCACATGCACGAGGTGGTGCGCGCCCTGGCGGCGCAGGGTGCGAATGTGCTGTTGACGGTAGCTCACTCCGCCGACTCTCCGCCACCGCCACCGGATGGAGTTACCGTCGAAGCTCTTCCGGGTCCTGGAAAGCGTTCCTCTGTGACCGAGCGTCTCGACGCCGAGGACATGCGGGCCCGATGGCTTGAGCGGCGACTGGGGGCCTGGGGAGCCCACATCCTCTACGAGCGCCTCGCGCTGCACGCCGGTGCGGGCGGGACCGCCGCCCGCGCGATGGGCATCCCACACGTTGTTGAGCTGAACGCTCCGCTGGTGCATGAAGCCGCTACCTATCGCCAGCTCGAGGAGCCAGAGGCCGCACGGCGGCTTGAGATGGCCACGCTCTCGGGAGCGTCTCTGGTGCTCGCCGTGAGCGCCCCGCTGGTATCTCACGCGCGGCGGTGCGGCGCCCGCAAGGTCGTGCTGATGCCCAACGCTGTGAGGCTCGAGCGGTTTCCATTTCTCGCGCCAGCGGAAGGCCCGACCACCGCGGTGTTCGCCGGCACGCTGCGTCCCTGGCACGGCGTGGACACCATCGCGAGCGCCTGGGAGCGACTCGGCGAGCACGCCCCGCGGCTGGTGGTGGTGGGCGACGGGCCGGGGCGAGCGCGCTTGGAAACGGTGGGAGCCGAGGTCACGGGCGCTCTCCCTCCCGAGGCTGTGCCCGATCGGCTGGCCTCTGCCCACATAGGGCTGGCGCCCTACGCTCCCAACTCCCCTTCCTACTTCTCACCGCTCAAGCTCTTCGAGTACCTGGCTGCCGGACTGGCGGTCGTAGCCGCCGACCTACCGGGGGTGAGCGACATCGTGGACTCCGAGACGGCCATGCTGATCCCTCCCGGGGACGGGGTCGCCCTGGCCGAGGCCGTCCAGGCCCTGGCCGCTGACCCCGCGCGACGCGCGGCGCTGGGTCGGGCAGGGCGGGCGCGCGTGGCTGCCGAGCACACCTGGGAGCGGCGGGCGCGGGATATCCTGGCGCACTTCGAGGAGCTCAGCGCGGGGGCGGCGTGCAGGTGAACTCAACCGGGCGCCTGCTGCGCCCGTTCGTCACGAGGCAGTGGCGCTACCTGGCGGCCGCGATTGTGTCGACGGTCGTCGTGGCCGCGGCCGAACTGGCCAGGCCGCTCCCGTTGGCTCTGGTCATCGACCGCTTGCTCGACGGCCGGCGAGCGCCCTTCGACCTGAGTTCCGACGACGTGAGGCTCCTCACCATCGTGGCTGCCCTCGTGCTCGGCGTCGCGCTCGCCGATGCCCTCGCCCAGTACGTAGCCGATGTCCGCCTCAAGCGAGCGGGTGAGCGCATCATGCACGACCTGCGAGCTGTCACCTACTCACATCTGCAGCGCCTTTCGCTCTCCTATCACGAGCGCCGTCACGCGGGCGACCTCGTGACACGCATCACCGGCGACGTGAACGCCGTGGGCACCGTTTTCTCCGACTCGCTGGGCTCGATCGCCGCCTCGGTGCTGAGTCTTCTGGGCATGCTCGTGGTGAGTTTCTTCATCGACCCGGTGCTCGCCATGGCCGCCTTCTTCGTGGCGCCCATCCTTGCGCTGCTCACGTTCCGCTTCCGTCGTAGGTTGCGCACCGCAGCGCGCCGTCAGCGCAAGAAGGAGGGAGAGATCGCCTCGATGGCCACGGAGGCCCTGTCGGCCATGCGCGAGGTCAAGGCATTCGGCTCTGAGGACTTCGAGCACGGCCGCGTTCTGCAGAAGAGCCGCGAGCGCCAGGAAGCCGGAATCGAGGCCTCCCAGATCGAGAGCAGGTTCACCGGCCTGATCGACGTGCTGGGCGCGGTCGGCACAGCTCTCGTCCTGGTGGTCGGCGTGCTGCGGGTGGCCAGCGGAGCGGTGTCCCCGGGCGAGCTTGTGGTGATGGCCTCCTATGTGCGCCGGATCTACCGTCCGTTGCGTGACATTGCCAAGCAGTCGGCACGCATCTCCAGCGCGATGGCCCGGGCTGACCGGGTGGCCGAGGTGCTGGCGACCGACGAGGTGCTTCCCGAGCCGCCGGGCGCCTACCACGGCCAACGAGCGGCGGGCGAGGTGACCTTCGAGGGCGTGTCTTTCGCTTACGACCCTGCGCGACCCGCGCTCATCGACCTGTCCCTGCACGTGCCCGTGGGGGAGAAGATTGCCATCTTGGGCCGCTCGGGCGCCGGCAAGTCAACGGTCGCGGCGCTCATCGCCCGCTTCTACGACCCGCTTGAGGGCGAGGGCCGCGTGCTCATCGACGGCCGCGACGTACGTTCGTGCTCCTTGTCTTGGCTGCGGGGACAGGTTGGGCTCGTCCTCCAGGACACTGTGCTCTTCACGGGCACGGTGGAGGACAACATCGCCTATGGCCTGGACGCGGGCCGCGAGCGGGTGGTAGCTGCGGCCAAGGCGGCCGGGGCGCACGCCTTCATCTCCGAGCTTCCCGAGGGCTACGAGACCACACTCGGCCCGCGCGCCGTCGGGCTCTCCGGCGGTCAGCGCCAGCGAATAGCCGTCGCCCGCACGCTCCTGCGCGATCCACCCGTCCTGGTGCTGGACGAGCCCACCACCGGCCTCGACCGCCAGAGCGAAACGCAGGTGCTCGAGGGTCTCGGCGTTCTCATGCGCGGGCGGACGACGGTGATCATCACCCACTCGCTCGATCTCGCCCGGACAGCCGATCGCGTGGTGGTCGTACACGATGGCCGGATCGCAGAGGATGGCTCGCCAGAGGAGGTTCTGCCGCATGACGGGGTCCAACCGGAAGAAACCGAGCGCGCCGATTTGGTGAGCTCGGCGCCCATCAGATCCGTTCTCCCACCTGACCATGCTCTCCCTCAGATGCCTGCACTACTCGACGCCGGGGCAATGGCGGCGGTGCTCGAGCGCTCGCTGGATCCTGCCGCGGGGCGCCCCGATGTTCGAGTGCGCTACCTGCGCTACAAGCCGGGGACCAACCTGGTGGTGCACTACGACGTGGGCATGAACGACGGGTGGCACGGTGCGACGGCGATGATCGCCGCCGGCGATTCCCTGCCCCGGCGGGCACGAAAGCCGCACAACCTGGCGCTCGCCCGGCTGGTGGACGGCGCGTCGCCAGCGTCCATGCCGCTGCAGTTCGAAGACGACATCCGAGCCCTCATCCAGTGGCTGCCGCTCGACCTCTCCCTTCCCGCGCTGGCCCAGGCCGGGGGCCTTCGCCGAACCCTCCGCGACGCTGGCTTGCGGGTGAGGCGCCGGGGGAGCGGGCCTGCCCTCATGCGCTACAAGCCAAGACGGCGCGCGGTGCTGCGCCTCGATCGGCACGTCGTAAAGATCTACGCCGACGAGACGGACTTCGACCGCGCCGTGAGGGGACTGCAGGGGGCCGGCGAGATAAGGGGCATCAGCACCCCCGCGGCGGAGCTCGTGATGGCCGACCAGCGTCTGACCGTTCAGGCCGCGATCCTGGGCACGGCGGCGGGATCGCCGCTGAATACCGCTGAAGACGCCGGTCAGATGCTGGCCGCGGTGCATAAGGCCGAGTTGCGCGGGCTCGAGTCCAGATCGCCCGCCGATCAGCTCGAGGCCGTGCGCTCGTCGCTTGGCCTGGCGGCGCACCTCGTGCCCAGCGTCGCAGCTCGTGTCGAGTCGCTCCTGGCCGAGCTCGAGTCGTCCATGCCCGCGCCGGACGCGATCGTCACCTCACATGGCGACTTTCACGCCGGCCAGCTTCTAGATGAGGGCAGCGGCCCGCCCACGGTCCTCGACTTCGACGAGATCTGCCTCGCGCCGGACTCCTTGGACCTGGCGACCTACGCGGCCCACCTGGTCCGGGGCGGGGTCGAGGACCTCGCGATGGCAAGGGAAGCGCTGGAGAGAATGGTCCAGGGGTACGGGAAACGCCCTGCGGGCATCGATTGGTACCTCGCCACCTCGATCCTGCGCCGAGCCCCGTTCCCGTTTCGCTACCTCGACGAGCATTGGCCTGACCTGATCGAGGCCAGAGTTGAGGCCGGTGCCTCGGCTCTGGGGCAGGAGGTGTGACGTGAGCACATACAGCCCCGTGCCGGGAGACGAGCTCTTGCTGCAGCCAGACCAGGGCGATGCTCGAGGGCGCGCACGCGTGACGCGGCGCCTCGAAAAGATGCTCGGCACACCGGTCGAGTTCGAGGTTCTCAAGAATAAGGAAGGTAGGCGCCGGACCTTGCGCGCGAGGGGCCCCCTGGGGCGAGCGATCGTCAAGGTCTATGCGTCCGAGCGGGCGCCTGTCGTGGCAGGCCGCGTGGACGCGCTGGCGCTCGGCCCAGAGGAACCGCTTGTCCCGCGCGTGCTTTTCTGCGATAGAGATCTGCACTTGGTCGTGCTGTCGGAGGTGCCGGGGCGGTCGCTGCGGGAGGCGCTTCTCGATGGCGATCGAGACAAGGCTTCGCGCGCTGGAGTCGCCCTTGGCCGGTGGCACGCCGCATGGGCCGGGATGACGCCCCATGGGCTGCGGCTCCATACCCACGAGCGCGAGATGAAGATCCTGTTGCGGCTTGCAGAGAGCGCCGAACCCGAGTTGGCCAGTGCCGTGCGTGAAGCCGGACTGCGGCTGGCCTCGGACTGGACGGCGCGCACCGTTGTGCATCGCGATCTCTACGAGGAGCAGGTCATTCTCGGGGAGCGAGTCGGGCTCATCGACCTCGACGATGCCGCACTCGGCCCGCCGGAGCTCGACGTGGGAAACCTGATCGCGCATGTCGACCTGCTATCCCGCCGGTCCTCAACCGAACTCGCCGACCTGCTCGAGATCTTCGTGGAGAGCTACGCCCTCAGCGGGCCCCGACTTGACCCTGGGCTGCTGTCCCGTTGCCGCGGGCTCGCGCTGCTTCGGCTGGCCTGTATCCACTCCAGGCCGGACCTGGTCGAACCAGCGCTCGGCGGCCAGGAACGGCCGCCGCACTGGTCTCCAAGGCGTTGCCGCGAAACCCCGAAAGGCGCCTAGACAGCAGGTTTCCTCCGACGACACCGGCACTCTCCGCATCGTCGCGCAGCGCGTTGTCTCGCTTCTGCTCCCGCGTGGTTGGAGAAGCCTCGCGACCCGCACGGCTCAGTTCTCCTCTTGTGCAAGGGGGGCCGCGGCGGTCGAGACTTCTCCTCCACGGGAAAGCAGCAGCCGCGTGAGCGTGTCGCAACCGTCGAAGAGCAGCACTGCGTCGTATACCGCGGAGGAGCCGGACGAGCGCCTAACGGATGAATCAACGGGGGTTCACGGCTTTACGTGCGCACAAGGCAACTGGTCCGGAGCCACACCCAAACGCCGCCCCGAGGCTGCCATCGGCTACGGCTACGACGTCAGAACGACCGGATCCTGACCGTCTTCGGCTTGGCGCTCTCAGGCTTGAGCGATGGCGTGCCGAGGAAGCGAGTGCTGACCCTGAGCACGGTCAGCCTCCGCCTGTGGCGGAAACGCGCTGTGACCCGGTAGCGACAGTCCCGGCTCGTCCTGGCGCGCGCGCGGAAGAGCGTCTTACGACCTGCTGCCGCGCGAACCACGACCTGCCCCCCGGCGCAGTCAGTGGCGCTTCCAGTCGGACCCAGCACTCTGCCGCTCTGGACGAAGCGGCAGCGGCTGCCGCGCAGCCAGGCTCTGCAGCGTGCACGCGAGCGGGCGGTGACCATGGTCGGTGCCACGCGCGGGACAGCGCCCGGCACCAACTCTTTCTGGCGCTCGCGAACCCCGATCGCAAAAGTGAGGGTGCCCGACTCGACGCTGCCATCCTCGCGAGCAAAGCCGCTGTAGCGGATGGTGATCCTGAGCACGACCGGCGGCAGCGTCCCGGGCGGGAGCGTGACCGCGAACCGGCGTCCGCTGTCGTCGAATGCCCTCGGCACAAGGCTAGTGGACCCCAGCATCACGTCGATTTGGTCGACCCGCGCGCCGGCTTCGATTATGAGCTCGCCATCTACAGGCGCGGGCACGCTGCTGCGTGGCTGAGCCCAATCCGGCGGCGGATCCGCGCAGACGCCGCTCCCGTAGCCCCCGGGCCGGGAGGCGAACCAGCAACCCCAGCCGCCATCCGCCGCGGCGGTCACCTGACCACTGGAGACGAGCAGACGGTGGGGCCCATCGCGCGGGATCTGTGGCGGGCTCTGAGCGAGTGCCGCCGACGGTAGCGCCGCGGCTAGCACGACTCCCAGAACCACGGCTCGAGTGAACATGAACCGATCTTAGGCGGACAACGCGGATTCAGCGACCCGGCAGCAGAGCCCTCACGTTCCCTCGGGTGCAGGCATGGTTCCGTCGAGCTACCGCGCAGTGCTGCTTCTGTGCACGGGGAGCACCGGCCGCCGAGACTTCTGCATTCGCGGTGGCTGTCGGGTAAATGGGGGTGCTGTCCGGCGGGGTCTTGAGGATTCTGGGTATGGGACAGAACTTCATTACGGTCGATCGTGAGCAGGTGTTTTTGATGCCGCCGTCGGTGGTGGATTGGGTGCCTGAGGATCATTTGGTGTGGAGCGTCCTTGAGGCGGTTGAGGAGCTTGATCTGGCGGCGTTCTATGCGGCCTATAGGGCTGATGGGCATGGCCGGCCAGCTTATGAGCCGTCGATGATGGTGTCGTTGTTGCTCTATGCGTATGCGCGGGGGAACAGGTCTTCGCGGCAGATCGAGCGGGCTTGTGTCGAGGACGTCGCCTACCGGGTGGTGGCGGCGAATCTGGTGCCGGATCACTCGACGATCGCCGACTTCCGCTGCCGCCACGAGGCGGCGCTGGCGGAGCTGTTCACGGGGGTGCTCGGCCTGTGCGCGCGGGCGGGCCTGGTGAAGGTGGGTGTGGTCGCGATCGACGGGACGAAGGTCGCGGCGAACGCGTCGATGGACGCCAACCGCGACTACGGCCAGATCGCCCGGGAGATCCTTGAGGAGGCGGCGGAGACAGATCGCCTGGAGGACGAGCTCTACGGGAATGCGCGTGGTGATGAGCTGCCCGAGCATCTACGCACGCGCGAGGGGCGCCGCAAGGCGCTGGGCGAGGCAAAGCTCGAGCTGGAGCGCGAGCGCGCGGCCCAGCAGGACCGCGGTGAGGGCGGCCCCGATCGGGGCGTGGAGGTCGAGCTTGACCCTGAGCGGTTCGTCACCCGCAACCATGGTCGGCGCAACTGGTCGCGCGAGGCAAGCCGGCTGCTCGGGCCCAACGCGCCGAGCAGGCACGGCCGATAGCCCGCTCACGAGCAGAGCGTTTGGCTGAGTCCACGCGCCGGCTCGAGGAAGAGCACCAGGTCGAGCGTCAGGCAAACACGGCTTATGAGGCGTGGCGGGCGCGTGGGGTCGCGGCAGACGGCTCGCGCCGGATGGCGCCGGGAAGAACCAAGCCCCACGTCCCTTCAGAGTTGCCGGCGGGGAAGATCAACACGACTGATCACGACTCGCGGATCGTGCGCACCAAGGGCCAGCCCGCGATCCAGGGCTACAACGTCCAAGCGGCCGTGAACGAGAGCCACATCGTGGTCGGCGCGGAGGTCACGGCCGACTCGCCGGACTTCGGTCACCTCGAGCCGATGGTCGCAGCGACCGAACGCGAGCTGCAACAGGTCGGTGCTGGGCGGCCCGAGGTGGTCGTCGCAGACGCCGGCTACTGGCACAAGCGCCAAATCGAGAACGTCGTCGCGGGCGGGGTCCAGGTCCTCGTCGCTCCCGACTCCGGGCTGCGCAATGGCACGACCAGGCCCGGCTGGAGCGGCGGTCTCTATGACTTCATGCGCCGCGTGCTGGCAACCGACCGCGGCGGCGAGCTCTACCGAAAACGCCAGGCGACGGTCGAGCCAGTATTCGGACAAATCAAGTTCAACCGCGGCATCACCCGCTTCCAACGCCGCGGAAGATCGGCGTGTCGCGCCGAATGGCGCCTGATCACCGCTACCCACAACCTCATGAAGCTCCACAACCACCGCATCGCCGCCGCCGGAGCCTGAAAGGGCTCCGGCAAGCCCGGCCCGCGCGAACTCGAGCCAGCCTCACGATCCCCGCAGCCGGCCGCCGAAACCATTTACCCGACAGCCACGCCGGAAGCAGTAGCGAGCATGCGGCTCGCGCGCGCGACTGCTCCCGGCGCGCAAAGGAATAGCGTCCCGCCTCGAATGCCCCAGGCGGGGTCGGCTTTCGCCCTGAAATCCGTCCGCCCGAGCGTGTCTTTCCGTAGTTCTGGTTATCGGGCATTGTCTTCAGCGCCCGGGGGGAGGGCCGGGCCGTGCTGTTGAGGGCGCGTCGGTGCGCCGTTGGGAGCGCCAGGGGAGATCGAGGCCGTCTTCGCGCAGGCGGGCGAGGGTCATCGAGGCGGCCGCGACGCTGACCCCGGTTTCTGCGGCGAGCGGTTGGCCGTCGCGGTAGAGGGCGGCGATGCGTTCGCGGTTGGCGGCGAGCGCGGCGGGGTCTGAGCGCAGCTCGACGTCGAGGCCGAGCTTGCGTGCCCAAGTGATGGTCGTGGCCACCGACGTGGCCGTGGTATCGGTCTTGGCCGCGATCTAGGCGAGGGTGCGCCCGTCGGCCCACAGCTCGAGCACCCGGTCTCGTTTCGGCGCGTCGCGCTGGGCGGGCGCGCGCCGTCGCGGCAGATCGGCCCCTCGCGCGCGCAGCCGCGCGACGAGGCCAGCCGCGCCGGCGAGGGTCATCCCCAGCTCGTCTGCGATCTCCTGGTAGGAGGCGCCGGCGGGCCACATCCGGAGCAGGGTCTTCTCGCGCCGGGCCAGCTCCTGCGCGCTGGCGGCTGGCCGGTGGGGCAGGTCCCAGCCGGCGGCGCGCATCTTCGAGGCGGTCGCCGATCTCGCGGCGGGTGCGGCCGTTGTTATAGAGGCGGGCGATGCGCTTCCACCGCCGCGCGCGAGCCGCGCGAAGGAGGCCCGGTTGCGCGAGTCGTGGCAGAGCAAGCGTCGAGGGACGAGCGCAAGGCATCGCGGCGGCGTTTCAAGGATCTCTCTCGGGCCGAGGCGCGCGCGACTCCGGGATCGGCGTCGACTGGACCCAGATCCGACTCTCCGCGCCCACCCAACCCGACCACCTCGAGTCGCGGGTACAGGATCTACCGTTGCAACCCCGACGGCAGCCTCCATGACGGTCAAGAGGTGGGCAGCTTAAGCATTGACGGAACAGCCGTCGCCGTCCCGGTTCGTTGGATGCGCTCAGTCACACCTGCTGAACCGCTCGCGGACGACGAAGTCGGGGTTACAGAGGACGCTGCAGCTGCGTACCTCGATCCGAGCGACCCCGCGTTTGAGGCCGCGTGGGCAGAGGATGGGCAAAGCCTCCAAGCCCAAGTCATCCCCCCTCTCCCCACCCTGACTCCTCTACCAGCGCCCACTGTCACCTCGTCAGCCAGCGGCTTTGACTGTGACGATGGGGGAAACAGCGTGCGATGAGCCGCCCTGGGTTCCACGGAGACCGTGTTAGTTGGTTTTCACGGTCGGTGTCATGAGCGTATCTGTGCTGCCGGGCTCGCGCGCAGCGAGCCCGGAGGGCGAGCGCAGCGCGAGCCCGGAGGGAGCGTTCAGGGCCTCGAACTCCGCCGGCGGGACATCGCCGAGGGACTCGTGCAGACGGACGGTGTTAAACCAGCCGACCCACTCGAGCACCGCGAGCTCGAGCTGGGCGCGG
>JAABUR0100007367.1_pt1 | contig 13032 bp, 7 predicted proteins | sample 5560091 | NCBI WGS metagenome assembly JAABUR01 (sample SAMN10711879, study PRJNA513375) | rock metagenome | isolation source: Antarctica rocks | place: Antarctica: Victoria Land, University Valley sud
CGCCACGGAGGTCGCCACCCAACAATTAAACGCCCGCGCGAAGCCCTGGGTCTGGGGGCGCCCCCCGCCGCCACCGCGTGTCCTGCGTCATTCCTATGTGTACCGCTTCTGAGGAACGGCGCACTAGGGAATGGGAATACGAGATTCTTGATCGTTTCCTGCCCAATATTGAGCATAGACGAGCTTGCCCCAGTTGCCTCGATCTCGATTTGGTTCCGTGCGATTGCCGTCCTCAGAAGCATTACGGCATATTGCGGTAAACACTGAGATTCATTCAAACGCAGACGATACAGCTTGTCGCAAAGCAGGAGAAATGGATAGTCTTGCGTAACTAACGCGGCGCTCCCAACAAGATCGCGGGTGTTCGCGCGCGAGATCAGTACGTCATCCGCCTTGATCGTGTGCTCGTGAATCGGCTCGATCGCTTCAGGCAAAGCTTTATTCTCGAGTGGATTGAAGTACCCCCTGTTGACGCATCCAACTTTCAATACTCCCCACTCGCCCACGTCTGCTTGGCGATTCTCACATTGGGGACTCCATCCCTGGCCCATCGCGGTGATGCAGGTTTTCAGTCGCCGGACACTCCAATGCGCCGGAATCTCCCCGAGCCACGCCACGCCGGTGTCCTGCATCGGCGCGGCGTTGTCCAGCCCCTTCGTCACCGCGTGGGCGATCAGCGCCTGCCGTTTCTCCCCGAGCAGCGCGATCAGCCGCTCCTGCCTGGCGAGCAGCGCGGCGATCTTCGCGGTCTCGCGGTCGAGGAAGGCGGCGATGGCGGCTTGTTCGGGGAGGGGAGGCCAAGCGAGATCGAAATTACGGATAAAGCTGTCAGGGACGCGCTTTTGTCCACCGGCACCATACATCACCGCTTCGCCACGCTTGCGGAATGGCTGGCTCATCGTGAGGTAGTAGAGATAGCGCACATCGGTATCGGCGTTGGGCCGGATCACGGCGAGTTCGGTCGTACCGAAGCCTATCCCGTTGACCAACCCGCGCATGATCGCCCCCTTGCCGTTCTCGAAACAGGGGGTGATCTTGGCGAGGGTCACGTCGCCCTCGGCAAAATAGGTGTAGCCGTTCTCGACCTCAGCGATCGGACGGGTGGAATCCAGTTTCAGTGTGCCATCGTCGCCAACAGCCTCCATCGGCAGGAAAGAGACCGGCGTTTCTCTCTCATGCTGGCTGGCTTCCTGCTTCGAGGGATTCATGGTGGCGACGAAGCGTAGGCGCTTTCGTTCCCAATGCAGCGGCACATCCCCGAGCCACGCCACGCCCGAATCCTTGTACGCCGGGTATGCCGGATAGCGCATCGTTCACCCCTGAATGCGATGATTGTCCATGCACGCCCGCGCAGGCCGCGTTGCCGGTGGGCTGGGCCACGTGGTGGCGACCCCGGTGTTCGCGGGCACCTGCCCACAGGAGACCGCCCCGGCAAATATTGGGCAGTCGGTTTCAACCACCTGCCACCCCACAGCCCCCCGCGAGATACCTACGGCAGACCAGTGAGACCCGGCAGTCGTGGTGCCGTGCTATATGGATCCCGCACAGGGAAGCCCCACAGGTTGCTGTACTTGTGCAGGTCCGGCTCGGTTGTGTGCATGTCCTGCACCGCCATGAGGCGGGCGGTCGCGAGATGGATGATGTCGGGTGTCCGGCGCCCGCCCGTTCGGCCCCGCACGAGATCATCGCGCCTGATCTCCCGCGCCAGGCGTGCGACGCGCTCATTGACTTCAACGAGCGCGATGCCCCTGCTCCGCCAGAGGTTTTCGATGCGGGCCTCTTCGCGCGCATCCAACGCCCGCTTCAGCCTCTCCGCCGCCGCGAAGGCGACTTCCGCGATCGACAACACCGACGTGACGATCTCGATCGTGCCGGCTGTCCGGGCATCATCGATCAGCGTCTCGAGTGTCGGGAGCCAGCGCGGGTCTTGATTGATGAACGACAGGAAACAATTGGCGTCCCAGTAGATACGGGGCGGCTTACCACTCATCGCGCAACCGCCTGATCAGCACTTCGGGCTTTTGATCGTCGTCTTGCCAGGGAATCACCCCGCGAGCCAGGTACGGATCGCCTTGCCCGAAGTCCGGCAGGGCCTGGATATCGCTGATCTCACGCACGGCGATAGCCTGTCCCGTGAACGGGTCGCGGCTGATCTGCCCTTCGACAATGGCGTACCGCTCCCATTTGTCCCGGACCAGGTCTTCCTGGCCTTCGCGCAGATAGCAATTCACCGGCCTGTCGAACAAGGCATCGTAGAGCGTGAAGCTGAGGCGGCGGCGACTACTCAGCATCTGGATCTTGCCCGTCACCGTACCATACGCCCGCAGCAGGGCCGGGCGCGCTGGCTCCTGCCCCGGTGCGGTCACGGTGTAGGTATCATCGGGCGTCTCGAAACGAATGGCGGTTATTCTCCCGCGTTCGTTGATGTGTCGGGTCATGTTCTCGACCTGCTCGCGCACGCGTGGCCCGAACGGGATCGGCTCCCGGCGTTCCAAAGCACGACCGATGGCCCGGTAGCCCCCAACGGCACGCTCGACGATTTCGAGCGCATCCGCCTCCCCACGCAGCGTCACCTCAGCGCTTCCGGGCTTGAGGTCCGCCACAAGCCACTCGATCTTCGCGCTCCGGTCAAGCTCGCCGGAAAGCGCCTCAAGCAGCCCGTTCAGGCTGCGAACCTCATCCGCGAAGAGGTCCAGGGGGACGTCGCCCTCGAGGACCAGGGTGAGCGTATCAGTGGTCATGGTTAGCCTTCCTCGTCGGCGTGATCGGGCCAGTCGGCGCATACTCGCCGTGATTCCCGTGTCGGGCGCGCTTGCTACGCATACTCATTGACGTAGCGTTGCCAGAGTGACCGAACGCGCTCCGTCGTAGCGGTGTGGAACCGACAACGCTCGGCATGGGAGCCACGCTTGTGCCCGCAACCCTTGCCCTTTAGCCCATCATACGCCTTCTCTTCGTCCGTGTATATCGGCGCTGCAAGTGACGCTCGCGCTCGGATACTCGGCGGCCGACCCCGATGATTAGAACAAGTGTACTATGGCGGACGTGTGCCGTAAAGGGATGATTACCGCCCCGGTGATGACGACATCACCCCGGCGTCTGTACACCATTCGCCTCCTTCAGCCGGGAATTATTTAATCCCGGGTGCCACCCGCCTCGCCGGATGCCCGCGCGGGGTGGCATCCACGGCGACCGTACCCACCCCTCGGCATCCCCGGTGCTACCCACGCGGCCCCCTAAACTGAAGCGCTGGTGGGAGGCGCATGGTCGGGGTGGGCTGCCGGTGGACTGAAGTACCCCGGAGGGCAGCCGCTACCCATGAAGGGCATACTCTACCCTGGAGGGCAGCCACTACCCCTGAAGGGCACACTGTCCCGGCTGAATGGCCTCCGGCCACGAAGTACCCATGAAGGGCATACTCTACCCGTGAAGGGCACAATGTCCGCCTGCGCGGACTGGGCACAGCTGTAACGAGGTATGTAGTTTCCATCAGCGCTTCGGTTTAGATACCGCTGTCCCTTCGATCGCCCCGCTTCGTCCTTCGTCGTTCGTCGTTCGTCCTTCATCGCGTCACCTCGCTCAGCAGCGCCATGATCTCCCGGTTGACCGCCTGCAAATCGGCGTCGATGTCGTCCAGCGGGCGGGGCGGGGTGTGGCGGTAGAAGTGGTGGGTGAACGGGATCTCGTAGCCGATCTTCGTCTTCGCCTCGTCGATCCAGGCGTCCGGGACGTGCGGCAGGACCTCGCGGGCGAAATATGCGGCTACGTCCTCCTTCAGCGGCACATTCTCGGTGTCGCGCAGGGCGGCGTCCGGCTTCGGCTGGCCCTTGCGGTCGCGGACGATCGCGCCGTGCTCGTCGCGCAAGGGGCGCTCGACGGTCAGCGTGCGGTAGCCGAAGTCGTCGTTGTCGAAGATCTTGCTCTGCGGGCCATCCTCGCAATCCTCGTAGAGGTGCGCGAGCCGCGCGATGTCGTCCGGCCCCAGTTCGCGGCGCTTGCTGCCGAGGCTCTTCCGCATCTTGCGGAAGAAGGCCGTGCCGTCGATCAGCTGCACCTTGCCGCGCCGGTCGGGCGCTTTGTGGTTGGTCAGCAGCCAGATATAGGTGGCGATCCCGGTGTTGTAGAACATGTCGGTCGGCAGCGCGACGAGCGCCTCCAGCCAGTCGTTCTCGATGATCCAGCGGCGGATCTGCGACTCGCCCGAGCCCGCGCCGCCCGTGAAGAGCGGCGAGCCGTTGAGGACGATCCCGATCCGGCTGCCACCATCCTGCGGCGGGCGCATCTTCGACAGGAGGTGCGAGAGGAAGAGCAGGCTGCCATCGGAGACGCGCGGCAGGCCGGGGCCGAAGCGTCCCGCGTAGCCCTGCTGCTCGTGCTCCCGGCGCACCGCCCGCTCGATCTTCTTCCATTCTACCCCGTACGGCGGGTTGGAGAGCATGTAATCGAACTGTTTGCCCGCGTGGCCGTCATTGGCGAGGGTGTTCTCGCGGACCATCTGGCTGACGTCATGCCCCTTGATCAGCATGTCCGCCTTGCAGATCGCGTACGACTCCTCGTTCAATTCCTGCCCGAAGACCCGCAACTGCGCGTCCGGGTTCATCTCGTGCAGATATTCCTCGGCGGTGGAGAGCATCCCGCCCGTCCCGGCGCAGGGGTCGTAGATCGAGCGCACGGTGCCGGGGCGCGCGAGGGCGTCGTTGTCGGCCCCGAGCAGGAGATCGACCAGCAGGCGGATCACCTCGCGCGGCGTGTAATGCTCCCCGGCGGTCTCGTTGGAAAGCTCGGCGAAGCGGCGGATCAACTCCTCGAAGAGGAGGCCCATGTCGGCGTTGCTGAGGCGCGCGGGGCTGAGGTCGATCCCGGCGAACTGCTGCACGACCAGGAAGAGGAGGTTCGCGCCGTCCAGCTTCTCCAACTGCTTCTCGAAGTCGTACTTCTCGAAGATGTCCCGCGCGTTCTCGCTGAACCCGTTGATGTAGCCGAGGATGTTCGCCCGCAGACTGGCCGGGTCGCCGAGCAGCCGCTCGAAATCGTATTGCGAGGTGTTGTAGAAGGTGTAGCCGGACGCCACGGTCAGGAAATGGTCGAGCGCGAAGCCGTCATGCTGCCTGCCCTCACCCTCCGCGAGGACCGCCGCCTTCGTCGGGGCCAGCACGCAATCGAGGCGGCGCAGCAGCGTGAACGGCAGGATCACCTTGCCGTAATCGGCCTGCTTGTAATCGCCCCGCAACAACTCCGCGATCGACCAGATTAACCCCTAAATTGACCCCGCGCGCGCGTTCCCGCTCATCCCCACCCGTCCGCTCGCCTTGACCAATCGCCAGCGCCACCCCACGCGCGCCCGATCGTTCGCCGGGAGCGGCGAGAAGCGGGCGCGATATCCGGCAGCGTTGGCATTGTAGCGTACCGGGCGACGCGGCGAGAATTACCCAATGGTCACGCTTTTCGTGTCGCGATCCCGACCGGGCAGCCAGCACGCCGCCGGTGACCGCCGTTCGGCGCGAGGGGATAATGGCGAAAGTCGCCTGGTGCGCCATTCTTGAAGTATGGTGCAAATAGCAGCGCGCATACGTACGAGAGGTGCTTGCTACTCAACCGAAGTGCTGGTGGGAGGGACATGGCGGGCGTGGGCTGCCGAGGGACAGGTGGGTAGCCGTTGGACTGAAGTACCCCGGCGGGCAGCCACTACCCGTGAAGGGCATACTACACCCGTGAAGGGCACACTGTACCCGTGAAGGGCACACTGTCCGCCCGCGCGGACCGGGCGGCGACCGTGCGGTCTGTGGTGCCCAGCGACGCTGCGGTTTAACGTAGGACTGGCGCGCTAGCCGAGGCGTTGTGTTTTCGGGACGAGAACTGGCAGATGGTCGCGTTGGCGCGGGGCGGTCGGCGTCCCACCCGCCCGATCCCTGGTGCGTCGGCGTCGTGATGGGGCCGGGTGCCGCGCGATCACGCATGGTGACGTGGGCGATGTGTGCCCGTCGCCATGCGGCGCGCGCAGCGCCGTCTCACAAACTGGCGATGGTGCTCGTTTCCTCGTCGAGCGCCGCATCCGCCTTTGCGCCCTCGATCACCGTGCGGATCACCCGGGCCTGCTGCCGCGACTCGCGCGCTTTCGCGGTGAAGCGCGCGGCCACATGCTCGTGGTGGCGCTCCTCCGCGCTCTTCGCGAGCTGTTCGGCGACGAGTGCGCTCTCCTGCAAGGTGTTGACCGCCATCCAGAGCGCGTCTTCTAACGCGACCGATTGCCCGGCCATGACGCTCTCGGCGGTGAAGGCGTGCCCCGTGCGGCAGCGGAAGCGCAATATCGAGCGGTCGCCCACCTCCCAGAGCGGGCCGTGGCACTCCGGGCAGGTCAACGCGGTCGGCATGCCGATCTCGGTGAGATCGTCCATTGCCGCCCCTTCCTCTCGTGCATACCGCTCCTCGATTATTAGCGCCTCCGCAGGCGCGCGTTCGGGCTGGCTGGCCGGTTCCCGCGCCAGCCGCGCGAGCAGTGGCCCGATCGCGGCGGCGGGGAGGGCATAATCGACCGGGACGTGGCGCTGGGCGCTAGCGGGCATCCCCGGAAAGAGCGCCTCCTCGGGATCCTGCACGATCGCGATGCCGCCCTGGTTCTTGATCGCGGCCAGCCCGGCGGTCCCGTCATCGAGCGCGCCGGAGAGGACGACACCGATCGTGCGCGGACCATAGGTGAGGGCCGCGCTGCGGAAGAGCGGATCGACCGCCGGGCGGTGCCGGTTCTCGCGCGGGCCGCGTGTCACCCGTATGCGCCCCGACTCGACGGGGAGGTGATGATCCGGTCGTGCCACGTAGATGTGGCCCGCCTGGAGTCGTTCGCCATCGATCGCCTGTGACACCGGCAAGGGTGTCCGTCGCCCGAGGACAGCGGGCAGCAAGCCCGGCGCTTCCGGTGAGGTATGGACCACGATGCAGAGCGCCGCCGCCAGATCTGCGGGCAACCACACCAGCAGGGCGATGAGCGCCTCGATCCCCCCGGACGATGCGCCGATCACGATCAGGTCGTGTCCCGGTGACGGTTCCCGTTTGCCCATCTATCCCTCGGTGCCGTATCAGCGCCGTATCGATGCGGCGAATGGCGGCTCCGACACTAGCTCGTCGGCGCACCACGCGATGCGCTGCCCTCAGTATGCCACGAACCCCGGTCGGCGGTGCGAAAATTGCCACCCCGGTCCGCGCTTGCCTGCCCGGCGCTGGTTGCCTGCCCGGCGCTGGTAGGGAAATGAGCAGCAACAGCTACACCCCGCCGGGTCGCGCCCCGCACTCCCGGGCATGCCGGTACGATGGACGATATCGGCTATACTGGGTCGGGATGCTGAACATGGTTGCTCGTCGCGATCGCCGATACATCGATCGCCTGCTGCGGTGCAAAGAAAGCGTGTGCGATGAGCGATTCCGTGGCTGAAGAGCGATCATCCCAGCCGGTAGCAGAGCGATCCCCCGGACCGTTGGTGGTGATCGGCTCTTCCGCCGGCGGTATCGACGCGCTCTCCACCCTGGTCTCCACGTTGCCGCCCGATTTCCCGGCACCGCTCGTGATCGCCCAGCATCTCGACCCGAGTCGCCCCAGCGCGCTCCGCGCGATCCTCGCGCGCCATACCGTTTTGCCGGTCCACACGGTCGAGGATCGCGCCCGGCTCGAAGCGGGGACGATCTACGTGGTGCCGGCCAACCGGCACGTCTCCATCGTCGATGCGACGCTCAACTTACAGGTGGATGGCGATGGACGGCCCGTGCCCTCGATCGATCTGCTCCTGCAAACCGCCGCCGAGGCGCATGGCGAGAATTTGATCGCCGTCATCTTGACCGGCATGGGTTCCGATGGCGCTGCCGGGGCCTACAGCGTGAAGCAGGCGGGCGGGACGGTGATCATCCAGAATCCACAGACCGCCACCCACCCCTCGATGCCGCGCTCCCTCGCCCCGAGCATAGTCGATATCGTCGCCGATCTGGAGCGGATCGGCCCGATCCTCTACGACCTCCTCACCGGCGCGCAAGTGGCCGATCGGGGCGAGCATGCCCAACCCCTCGACGCTTTCCTGGAGCGTGTGCGCGAGGAGCATGGTGTCGATTTCAGCAGCTATAAACTGCCCACGATCCGCCGCCGTTTACAGCGGCGGATCGTCGCCACCAATACGCGCGATATCGCCGGCTATCAGGAGTATCTCGACCGGCAGCCGGAAGAATATCAACAACTCGTCAGCACCTTCCTGATCAAAGTGACGCAGTTCTTCCGTGACCCCGAACTCTTCGTGTATCTGCGCGACAGCGTGCTCCCCGAAATCATCGCGCTCGCGTCGCGCCATGAGCGCGAGATCCGAATCTGGTCCGCCGGTTGTGCCACCGGTGAGGAAGCCTATTCATTGGCGATCCTGATGGCCGAGCTGCTCGACCACGACCTCACCGATTGGCATATCCGTATCTTCGCCACCGATCTCGATGCGGAAGCGATCAACTTCGCGCGCCAGGGGATCTACGCCGTCGCCGCTGTGGCGGGTTTGCCCGACGATCTGATCGCGCGCTGCTTCACCATCGAGGATGGCTTCTACCAGGTTCGTAAGCATATTCGTGCGTTGACGGTGTTCGGGCAGCACGATCTCGGGCAGCGTGCCCCGTTCCCGCGGATCGATCTGGTGCTCTGCCGGAATGTGCTGATCTACTTCACGCAGGAATTGCAGAAACGGGCGCTCCAACTCTTCGCCTATGCGTTGCGGGAGCAGGGGTTCCTGGCGCTGGGGAAGGCGGAGTCGCCCGGCCTGCTCGCCGAGCTCTTTGCGGTGCAGCAGCAGCAGTTGAAGGTCTATCGGCGTCAGGGCGAGCGGATCCTGATGCCGATCGCACGCCTCAACTATCCGCTGCCGCCGCTCGTGCAGCGCTTCCCGGCGGCGCGATCGGCCAACGCCGCGTCACAGCGCCACCCGCACAACGAGGGGCGTCTGGCGAATCGCGACGAGAGCTATCTGCTGAAACTCCCGATGGGGGTGGTGGTCGTCGATCGGCACTACGACATCCAGGCGATCAACGGGGTTGCGCGGCGCTTGCTGGCGGTCTACAACGCCGCCATCGGCGACGACCTGATCCACCTCGCCCAGGGCATCTCCCCGCGCGATCTGCGCGAGGCGATCGACCAGACTTTCCGTGCCGAAACCCCGACGAGCATGGCCCCCTTCGCGTCGGTCGAGCCGCAGACCGATACGGCGCGCTATCTCCAGATCACCTGCTATCCGCACCGCGATAACGATGCCGATCGCGGCCCGCTCGATGCGGTCCTCCTCGTGGTCAACGATGTGACCGATCGGCTGACCGCGCAGCTGAATGCCGATGCGGCGACGAAGGATGCCGGTCGCGCGATCGAGCCGGAGAGTCTGGAACAGCGCCTCCAGCGGCAAGAACGACAGATCGCCCTGCTGTCGAATACGAATCACCAATTGCTGGTGGCGAATCGAGAACTCCTGAGTACCAACGACGAGCTACGCACGGCGAACGAGCAGTTCATGCTCAGCGTGGAGGAGGCGCAGGCCTCCACCGAGGAGATCGAAACCCTCAACGAGGAGATGCAGGCGACCAACGAGGAATTGGAAACGCTCAACGAGGAGTTGCAGGCGACCGTCGAGGAACTCAACACCACGAACGATGAACTCCACGCGCGCACCATCGAGTTGCAGGCGGTGGCCCGGCGTAGCGAGGAGTCTCATCAGCAGCTCGCGGTCATCCTCGAAACGCTGGGCGATGCGTTGCTCGTATTGAACGCCGAGGGGGTTCCGCTCTTGGTGAATTCGGCGTACACGCAGGCGTTCGGGCAGCCGGGCATCTGGTTCAATGCCGAGGATGTCAACGGTAGCCCGCTCACCCGCCGCACCTCGCCGCAGGGACGGTTGCTCCAGGGCGAGTCGTTCAGCACGGAGTTCACGTATATCGGGGACAATGGGACGCGGCGCTGGTTCGAGGCCGATGGCCGCCCGGTACACGATGCGGAAGAGCGGCTGTTGTGGGCGGTGCTCGTCATCCGTGACATCACCGATCGGAGCCTGCATCGGTTGCAGGAACGCTTCCTCTCGCTGGCGAGCCACGAGTTGCGGACCCCGCTCACGATCATGCAAGGCTATTTACAGTTGCTCGGTCGCCGGTTGTCCACCGATGCGGGTGACGAGCGCGCCCGGCATTACACCGAGAATGCGCTCCATCAGGTTGACCGGCTCGACCGGCTGATCACCGATCTCAGCGACGTGATCCGCCTTCAGAGCGATAACTACACCCTGGCGCGGCACGACCTGGCGCTCGAAGAACTGGTCGCCCGTGTGGTCGAGGAGGCGCAACTGCTCACCGCTCAGACGATCGCGCTGCGCGTCGAAGACGACGCGCTGACCGTTAATGGCGACGCCGGAAGGTTGGAGCAAATCCTGCTCAACCTGGTCACGAACGCGATCAAGTATGCGCCGCAATCCGCGCAGATCGATGTGCGCGTGCGGCGGCTCGGGCGCGAGGCCGAGGTGACGGTCCACGATAGCGGCCCCGGCATCCCGCCCGAGGCGTTGCCGCACCTGTTCTCACGCTTCTATCGGACCATGCTCGGCGATCAGGAGAATGTCAGCGGGCTCGGTCTGGGCCTCTACATCGCGCGCGAACTGGCGCACGCGCATGGTGGCTCGCTCATCGCGATCTCGACGGTCGGACAGGGTAGCACCTTTATCTTGCGGCTTCCGCTGATTTAAGTGCGCGGCTATGGTGGTACGCCCTCATAGCCAATGCCATATATGGTGTGTCACGTTCTCGCTCTATTCTTGACGATTAGGGGTTATGCAGTTGAGCACGAAGCAGGCATGACTTCGGCTCGAATCCACATTCAACTGCGTAACCTCTAAGAAAATCATCGGGCGCTCGTGGACACGTCGTTGGCACGCGAAGGCTGCTATCCTGGCCGCTACAAGCGACCGGAGTGTTACGCGACCGCATCAATCGGCGACGGCTATTGCGTCACCGACGTGTCGGATGAGGGGGAGGGTACGGGCGATGGATCTCGCTGGAACGGTGGCGCTCGTCACCGGGGGTACGGGCGGGCTGGGCGGGCGCATTTGCCACGCGCTGGCGGCGGCGGGTTGCCATGTCGTTGTCGGCTACCACCAGGGGCACGAGGCGGCGCGCGCGCTGGCCGACGACCTCGGGGGGTATCACGGGCGGCGGGCGTATCCCTACGCCGCCGATCTGGCCGATGCCGAGGCGATCCCGGCCTTGCTGGCGGCGATCGCGCGCGAGTTCGGGCGGTTGGACATCCTGGTGAACAATGCCGCCGCGAATCGGTGGGTGCCATATCCCGATCTCGACGCGCTGACGCCGGAGTTGTGGGAGGAGTTGCTGGGGCGCAATCTCACCGGGCCGTTCCTCCTCGCGCGCGCCGCCGCGCCCGTGTTGCGCCGGGACGGTGGCGGGCGGATCGTCAACATCTCCTCGGTTGCGGGGCTCGCGCCGACCGGATCGAGCATCGCCTACGCGGTCTCGAAGGCGGGCCTCAACCACCTGACGCGCTGCCTGGCGGTCGCGCTGGCCCCAAATGTCCTCGTCAACGCCGTCGCGCCGGGGCTGATGGAGGGGACGCGGATGACCGAGGCGCTCGATCCGGCCTACGTGGCGCGCTCGGTGGCCGGGGCGGCGCTGAAGCGGGCGACGAGCCGGGACGACGTGGCCGCGCAAGTCGTCGCGTTCTGCAGCACCGATAGCACCACCGGGCAGACGCTCGTGGTCGATGCCGGGCGGGTCTTCCACTGAATCGAGCGGGGCGAGTGGTGCGAGTGGGCGAGTGGGCGAAGTGGGTTGAGCGCGGCGTGATGCGGCGTATCGCACTATTCGCGGGCATGGCGGGGCGGTTGTCCCGGCGCGCTTACGCGCTGGTCGCCTTGCCGCGCTCGCCGAGACCGAGCACTTCGCGCGCATGGCGCACGCTCTGCTCGAAGTGCTGGCGCTGTTGCTCGCGATAGCTTGCGAGCTGGTCCTCCGGCGGCAGCCATAGCCCTGGTGGCAAGAGGCGCTGCTCGAATGGCCCCGGTGTACCCTGCCTCGCCAGCGCGACATAACGCGCGAAATCGCGGGCGGGCATGTCGGGGTAGCGTTCCCAGAAGGATGCGCCCGGTGTGTAGTAGGGGAGGCTCGCGGGGGGCGTGCCGGTGATCACCTCCAGATTGATCGCGATATCCGGCGCATGCCCGTCGAGGAGTGCCAGGATGGCGGGGAGCTCCGCGCTCCCGGCACCCAACGGCACCCATTGGGCGGCGGCACCATCCTCGGTCGCCCAGACCTTGGTGTCGCGCAGATGGGTGGTGCTGGCGTAGGGTGCGAGGATCTCCGTACTCAGGAGCGGGTCTTCGGCGGCGTAGGGCGGATTGCCGGTATCGAGGCAGACGCCGACCGTCTCGGGGCCGACCGTCTCGATCAATTCGCTCAACTCGCGCGCGAGGAGATCGACGCCGCCGTGATTCTCGACCGCGATCGTGATGCCGAGTTCCCGTACCAGCGGCGCGACCGCTCGTAGCGTTCGCACGCACTCCGCGATGTGCTCGCGCAGCGGCACCGCGCCCAGGCGCTCGTCCTGCGCGCCGAGGAAGCAGCGGACGACCGGCGAGCCGACCGCCGCCGCGACGTGGAGCATCGTGGTGAGCTGGTCCGCGCCGCTCCCGTACTCCGGGCGGAATGACGCGGCGTAGCGGTCGAAGCTGCCCATGCCGACCTCGATGGTCAGCCCCAGGCCGTCCGCATACGCCTTGAGTTCGCGCAAGTAGTCGGCGTCGTGCGAGGCGAGGTTCCCGCGCTCGGAGAACTGCACGTTGTCGAGGCCGAGTTGCGCGGCGTAATCGAGGAATTGGTACGCATCCCAGCCCTGCCAGCGCAGGCTATAAGGGACGCGCAAGCAATTACGCCTCCCAGGGCGAGGGCGATGGTGATGGGCAGGCGATGTCTACGAACCATTTCTCGAGGCGGGGTAAGCGGGTGAGTTGGGCTTCCACCGCCGCCATCGCCTCC
>JAABUR0100007368.1_pt1 | contig 13032 bp, 9 predicted proteins | sample 5560091 | NCBI WGS metagenome assembly JAABUR01 (sample SAMN10711879, study PRJNA513375) | rock metagenome | isolation source: Antarctica rocks | place: Antarctica: Victoria Land, University Valley sud
ACCTAATACAGCTTATACATCTTCTCTGAATAGGATTTCTCTGACTCGACGCAACGCGCTGCCGCTGCCGTTTATTGCCATGCTGCTACTCATCGCAACATTTACTGTCGGCTTCGCACAGACGCCAACGCCGCCCGCGACAACTGCGAAGACACAGGTTGTTGAAGTCAAAGACGACCGCTTCTCCGGCAAGCGCACCGTTGTCCTCAAAGACCTGCGCCTCTCCGACAATCTGACGCTGAGTTTGCAGTGTGAGATCAAGATGGCGGCGCGCTCGCATGACCTCTCGGCACAAGTCGAAGAGCAGTTGCAGTCCATCACCGTCGAGTTCTCGGTTCCGGCTTCGACGCGCAATCCATTCACCGGCGAGATGGAGGTGAACTTTCTCGTGGACGGGCGGCGCGAGCACGGCGGCATCGTCGGCGGCGGTGCCCTTGTGGACTCGATGCGGCGCGACGGGCGGCGCACGGCCATTGGCGTGCTCTCGCTCGAAGCATTGCGCAACGTGGTGCGAGGCAAACGGGTAGAGATGAAAATCGGCGAGTTGGAAGTCACTCTGGATGAGGGCGTGCTGAAGAATTTGCGCGCTTTCGTCGTGGCCGCAACGCGCTGATCGGCAGCGTCACAGCGTTAAGCCAAAATCAGTTTCAATCTCTTCGATTTCAGCATTGCCCGCATCCGTCTCGTCGAAACCATCGTCCAGAGGGTTAATGTCAACGTCGGCTTTCGGCGCTTCTTGATTGTGCGGCTGTTGGGGAGACTGCGCAGCAGATGGAAGCGCGGATGTTATAGCTGTCTGTTCTGCGATGTACATCTCTTGTTGTGGCACGATGGCCTGCGGCGCGGCGCTCACTTCTATTGTTTGCGCCGTGCTTTTTTGCGGATCGTATTCCTGCGCGGCGATAGTATGTAATTTCTCAAGGCCGATCACGCGACCACCGCGAAGCGCATCTTCGGCGATTTTGCCGAAACGATCATGCACTTCGTCGTCTTCAATTCGCGCCGCAAAGCGTTCGATTTCGATGTGCTCTTTGACGTTGAACTGTGCCTCTGGAAGTTTCATGCGATGCGCCTTGAGAAACGCTTCGTATTCCTCAACGATGCCCGTTGTCGCGGCATGAAACTCTTCGGCTTGAAGAAGCGCGCCTCGCAATGATGATTCGTGTAATTCAAGCGCATCTCTGACCGCTGCCTGCACTTCTCCGGTTGCTTCGGCGGCGTCTTGTAGCGACATCAATTGTTCGCGGCCTTCGGGTAGTTTGACGTTTACTCTCGTCATGTCGCGCGCCGTCAGTCCATCTTCGCCGATTGGTTTGTCGAGCATATCTATTTTTAACTTTGCATCGAGCACTCGTTTTTCTGCGATGGCCGCGCGCCCCTGTGCGCGTCCGGGCAAGTCCTCTTCGGCGAGCATCTTTTGATTTTTAGCTTCGACTGCATAGCCTTCGTATTCGCGCAAGAGTTTTCCGTCTCCCATCTCCAACGCGCTTCCTTCGATTTGGCGTAGCTCGAAGTTTTCAAACTTCGGTTTCGGCATACTCTGATTATTTGCTTCACGCCATTCTGTTTCGTGCGTGACGATTTCCTGCAATGTCCCGCGTATCGCCCGCGCGTCGGATACTTCGCCGCGCAACTCATCGCCCTGTATGCCGAGCTTGGCTGATACTTCGCCTTCGATCACGCCGCGAAGGTTTTCGAGCTTGACGCTTTCTCCCTGCATGAGCGCGCGAGTCGCCTTCGCTTGATTCCTCATATTGTCTGCATCGAACATAAAGCGCACGCCGCGTACCATCGGATCATTCATCGCGGCGTTGAGTGGATTGAGATGCGAAAGCATCGTCTCCTTCGGATTGGTGAGCCATGCGGCTGTGCCGCGCAGTTCGTTTAACGGATTAATCTGCTGTTTAATGAATTCGCCGATGGAAGCGCGATGCTCAAAGAACTCGGCTTGCTTGGTAAGCCAGCTTTGCGATTTCTCGGCGGTGCTAATTGCTTTCTGCACGTCCGTCAACGACCACTTGTTTTCCGGTTTGTTTTCCAGCGCGCGTTGTTCGGCTTCTTCGCGTGACCCTGCCGGTAAATACATGTTGCGATCATGGCCTTCGATTTCCACGCGGCGCGACCACTTGGATTCTTCAAAGTTCTGCAATCTGTGTTCGCTCAATTGCTGACTAACTTCAACGAGGCGATGCTGCGCTCTTATGAGCGCGGCTGATTCCTCGCTTCGATTTGCGCGCGGATCACTTGCTTCAATTCCTTGCTCGATTAGCTCCTGTCGCTGGCGGGAACGAATGCCTTCGATTGTCTTGAGGCTGTCTATCTGTCTGCGATCTACGGCATTAATCTCCAAGTCATCGAGCCTCGTCGCGGAAATCATCGGCGCTGGCAATTCTTCGCCGCGTAGTTTGTAGACGCGCCTGATTACATTCGCTTGTTCGCTTGCCTGTGTGTAAGCGTCTTTAGCTTTCGCGTGCTCGCTCTCTAACCGATCAACCATTTTCGTATGCTTATCACGGATGGCGGCGATCACGTCTTGTTGTTTTTCGAGTTCGCCGGTGCGTGTTTCTTCGAGCATGGCCGCACGGAGCGCGGCGGCGCTTCGTTGTTCTTCACGCGGGCGTGTTTGTTCAGCTTTATAAGCCGCATCGAAAATGCGATTGACGTGTCGTGATGCTTGCGCGCTCGCCAGAGCTTCAACGTCACGGATGCTCAAGCTGCGCGTCTCTCCGTTTTCCGTTTCGATCTTGTGGCGGCGTGTATTGTCCTTCCCGCGTATTGACTCTAACTTGGTTTGGGTATTGTCGAGTTCAAGCGAGGTGGCGATTTCCTCGCCGAGCACAGTTTTGATGGGCAGAATGATTGCTGCATCGCGCAAGTTTTCGGCGCGCTGTGTCCACGCGGCGCGACCACCATCTCCCGCCAGACGTTCTCTGAACGTATCGGGCGTGAGCTTCGTTTTAATTGTATGAATCGCCGTTTTGTCGTAGACGACTAATTCACGAATGACTCTGGGCTTATCAATCACCTTCTCAATCGGCACAAGGGACGCAACATTTCGCCTCTTCGTTTCGTGGGCTTCGCGGCTTGCTTCGATGGCGGTGCTTTTGTCTACCTGACGCGCGAGGGCGGCGCTTAATCGCTCGGCTGAATCGGTGTAGATGCGTGCGTCCAGCCTCGCGCGTGATCCGGCAACATAAGCCATGCGCTGATTAAGTAATTTGTCTGACTCGCGTGTGTCGGCGTTTATCAGCACACGATCAATTGTCTGCCCCTGCGACGAGTGGCTAGTCACGGCGTAGCCGTAATCTATGTGCCGGTTCTTCTCAATAGGAAAATTCACTTTGCGGCCACTATCGAGCGCAACCGTCAAAGTTCCCTTTTCGATTTTCTCAAGCGTCCCTAGCTCGCCGTTGGCTACTCGCTCCGGGTGATAGGGCGCGCGGAATTGTAAGCGGTCGCCAGTGGCGAACTCCCGCTCGGCCTCGCGGTACACCGTCACGCCCTGCAATCTTTGCGGATTATAGGTCGCTTCTCGCTGGCTCTTGTCCAGCTTAACGGTGATCGTGTTGTCCTTGTCATTTGTTCGCAAAACGCGCGCATACTCTCCCGCGCCGATGTCGTGCTTCTTGCTCGCGCTGGTGTACCTGATAACATCGTCCGGCTGGTACGCGGCGGCGAAAGTGCGCTCTGCGCCGCTGAGTTCGTTGCGATTCTCTAAAACTTTGGTGCGGTAATCCTGCTTGCTGATCTGTCCGGTGGATTGTAGCCGCTCGTGAATTAGCTGGTTGAGTTCGACACGCTCTTTGTTTGCTGGCGAAATAACAAGCGCGTTTGCTGGCTGCTCACAATAATCTTTAGCAATGGCTGTCAAACGCTCGCGCGGGTCTGCAATTTCCGTAATTCGCCCTTGCTTGTGCAAACCTTCGACTGCTTGTTTGATTTTCCCGATGGATAAGTGTTCGACAACCTCACGCAGCGGAGCATCTTTTTGTCTGACAATCTTCTCAAGTTTCGCAGTCGCCATGCCGTGACGCTGAAGCTGTGCGAACGGTGAACCGGCCTCGACTGCCTCATGCTGCTTTACGTCTCCCACAAGCAAAACTCTGTCCTCTGGCCGCACGCGGGAAAGAAAAGAATTGACGGCCTTTGTGCTGGCGAGCGAGCTTTCATCCAGCACGTAAAATCGTCGCGGCGCGTCTGGCTCCGCCTTCTGCCTGAGAAACTTTTGCAGCGTCCGGGTCTGCATCCCGCTCTCGGCGAGAAGCTGCGTCGCACGGGTCGTCGGCGCGAATCCCTGCACGTCATAGCCTGCGCGCTCAGCGGTTTCTCTGACGGCGGCCAGCGCCGTTGTTTTGCCCGTTCCTGCGCCGCCCTGTAAGCCGGTGATCTGGTCGCGGCTCGTCACGATCTGCTTGACCGCCGCGCGTTGGCTCTCGCTCAAAGTCACGCCCTGCGTGGCTGATTGTGTCTCGGCGATGTGCTTCGTGATGGGCTGCTGCGTATCCTGACCGGCTCGCACTTTTTCGACGTTGGCGCTTTCCATTTCAAGCATTCTCTGCGTCGTCATGCGCTGCTTGGTTGGATCGTCCAGCACGAGGCCGACGAGCTGCCCTTTGTCCTGCCGCACCTGCATTTCTGCCTTGATTGCCTCGACGGTCGTATGCCCTAAATTTCGCCGTAGGGCGTCCACCATCAATTCGCGCATATCTGTGACGGCCTCGCGCTCGCTTCCCTTTTGGATCGCAAACGTCACGGAATCCTGCGCCTTCGTTTTGCTGCCGCGCTCGTCCCAAAGCAAGGCGCTCATCGTCAGCGCCCGCTCGCGGGCATCCTGTGCGACGGTATGCGCCTGCCCGCCGTGCTGCCGGTCTAGCTCTTGATGCCGCTCCTTCATTTGCTTACGGTCGTAAACTTTCGTGCGCCGATTGCGGGCTGCTATCGCTCGCGTAGAATTTGCTCCCAGTGCTTGCTGTGCCTCTTTGATTTCGCGTTGGCGCGGACTGCTGGCTTCGATGTATTCACGGCTGATGCCTGCTATTTCCGGCGCGCTGGTTCTCTTATCAACCTGAATTTCGTATCCTAGCTTTTGCAAATTCTCGGCGAGTTTGGCGCGGTACATGGCCTTGCCATACTGCTGACATTTGTAAATTTCGCGCGGTTGCAACGATTTTATTTTTCCGTCGCTGGTCTGTGTAAGATTGAAAGCGAAGTTATGAGTATGCAGGTCGGGAGCGGCATATCCGTCCTTGCGATCTGGCCGCGCGGCGTCGTGTTGGAAGCTGGCAAATAGCAGTTTGCCCGTCGTCTCGGCTGGCCGATTGCCTCCTAACCTCGCCTGCGCGTAGGTCTCGATCTCCTGCAAAGCTGCCCTGACCGCTTCGCCGTGAGCATTCCTGATGCGCTCATCACCTCCGACAATGGCTGCTAGTGAAACCGATTTAGGGGCACTAAAAGTTACATCGAATCCTGCGCGGTGGCCGCCTGTTTCGATCTCCTCTCCGTATTGATTTGTGCGTGCGTGCGGCTTCACATGACGGATAAGCTGCGCGTCGTCGCGTGGGTCTTGCCCTTCGGCTAGTTTCTCGAAGTCGGTACGATTGACCGCGCCCTTTAATCCAAAATGGTCGGTAAGCTGGCCGCTCCACTGTCCTACAACCCTTTCATCTTCGGAGTAGTAAGAGCCTCGCGCGTGCTCGTATTCATCCTTGAAATACTTGACCGCTCCCGCTGCGTTCAAGGCTTTGCTGATCGTTACTGACATAGCTATGCGCCTTCCCGCGCTGCTTTTGCGAAATTCGAGAAATACCTTTTAGCAATCTCTTTGTGCTCAATTTGGAGAGCGTCTAGTAGCTGCTGGCTGCTCTCAGGAGTCAACTGTTTGTTTGCTAATAGGTGAAGGAATGTGGCGAGCACATTACCATACCGAACTATATCGGCATGGATCAATTGCTCGTTGGCGGTAAGCGGAGAGCCGTCGGCCAATCTTGCCAATAGCTCATCCCTACACCAGTCGTTAGGATTCGTTCCCGCCAACAGCGCGCGTCCCGCAACTTTGCCGAATGCGTCCTCGTCTACTCGAAAGCCGATCAAGTGTGCTTTGTTCTTCTTCGCGGGCTTGTTGTTCTGATTCATATGTACTCGCTTTCAAACGCTCAAAATCACTCTGCGACAAACGTAACACAATTTATCCATCTTGTGTATAACTTTGTTTTTAATGTTGTAACAAACGTAACACCGCGTATCCCAAAACTTGGGGTGGCGTATGCTAAAACTCGAATGTAAAACATTCTTTCCGCTGATTTCACTTCCAATTCCAGTGTCACTTATTTATAGCTCCGGTATTCGTCTCCCGTTATGTGGTCGCTATTGTGTTTTCGTAACATGAGAAATACCATCAAACTTTGTCGTCAATTTTGAGATGATCTTTACTTTAATTCTCTGCTCAATTTACCTTCCACTTATCTATCATTATTTACTCTGATTCTCTGCCCCAAACCGGAAACAAACATCACACAAAAATTTATTTGCTTTTCATGGTGAAACTTGTTAGAAATATCGTAGTTAAACATTGTTTATTTATTCAGCGAGCATTAACGGGTATTTCCCAACAAACGTCATAAATGTTTCATAGGATTTCAGCTAAGGGCTTCTTGAACAAGTAAATAGGTACGATAGGAACCTCCCATTTTAGAGGTTCCTCAGACGCATGTTTTTTGGGAAGTCCCTAACCGCACCTATCTTAATGACAGAAAAAATGGTCGTTTATTCTGTCGGAAATAAATGCGTGAAAACGCCTGAGATTTGAGCAATAAATCTTATGATTTAAGCCACTTATAGAGGTTTTCATCGAATTACGCTTGGATTGATTCTCTGACTTTGTCGTTTTCTATGAAACAAAAGTGACGTTTGTTGGGAAATACCCATCATTGGGCTATCAAACGCCGGTTGCGGTCTATCGGCAAGGCTTAACAGCGGCAGCAGTGACCACCTTAAATTGACCGTTTTTTGGTCTTGATTTTGGGGAGCATTATATCTAACAATGGCAGTATGCCCGATGAAGACCCACGGAGCAGTCACTAAAACCGCTATCAAAATAGTGAGTGCTTTGTTCCGGTGAAAGCGCCTTTTAATCTTCAGCGGCGCGTCGGGTGTTGTCCGTGAGGGCGGTTTTTTACTCATCTGTATTCTTTCCCGCAATTCCCTTTCGGTGATTTTTTGCCGCGATCTTCATGGCGATTAGCTTTGTCTCATATGGCAATCCGCGCTCATTTAAACTGCACCGCACCTTGAAATAGCGGAGTAGCGATGCCCCGCGCACTCGCAACGCAACGGGCAGATCGGCGTTGCGGCGGCGGCATTTGAGGAATGAGTCCACGGCGGTCGAAGATGGTGAATTATATGCAAGATATACACAAGATATAGGTAACATCTATACAAGATATACATAAGATGTATGCAAGATATATATACACGCGCCGCGCATCTGCTGCCAATTCACCTCACATCGTAGAGCGCAAGCAGGCGGGACGCAGGGTGAAACGGCGGCCATAGCTATTGGCTTCGTCGCTCGTGCTTAGGAGTTCAACTTCTCCCACTCGTCAAAGAAAGGCTCGGTGAAAAAGTCTCTGAACCTCTCAAGCTGGCTCTGCTCGTCGTCGAAAACTCGGAGCAGGATTTTCTTTGCCTGTCCCTTGTGAGTGGGGTCTGCTTCTAGCTCGGCTCGCTTGGCTGATGTGTCGTCTAAAAAGCCTCTGTACGGCTCTGGCCGCTCGCTTTCGGTTTCAGCTGCCCTTGCCCTTAGATAATCGAAATACGCGGCTCTGCGGGCTTCCTCGTCTCTCTGGCGTGCCTCTGCTGCTTCCCTCTTGGCTTGCGCCTTCCTGACCTCTTCCTCTTTGGCTTGGGCATCGGTGATGGCTTCCGGTAGTTGATGGCTCTCTTTGATAGCGACAATCAGCCACGCGGCAAGGTCTTTGATCTTATTCAAATTTCGGTACGGCAAGGCGCGTAGCTGAAGCTCGACTGATCTTCGGTAATCTCTGACAAGCTCTCTGGCCGTCATCTCTGCGATGTGGAAGCTGATTAACTCGGTCATAAGCGGATCAAGTTCCTGCGGCTCGGCCTCGTGGACAGCCTGCGCCGATGACGGCAGCACCGGCTCGGTCGTGACGGGCAGCAATGGCAAAGGCGCTGACTTCGTTCGCTGAACCGAACGCAGCTTTCCGCTAGATTCCCTAAACTCCGCCTTTGCTTTGCGTCCGGGCGTGTAAAGCATTTCCCAATCCGCTTGCCCTTCCCCGTCCGTCGTCGCTCGAAATTCTACTGCCAAGATGTACCCCGATTTCTTATGCGGCTGATGCAACTTGTACATCTGCTTTTTGACATGCTCGTAATCAAAATAGCGGATTTGCGGCGCGCGGGTGCAGTAGTAGGAATAGAGCATCTTGGCGCGTGGACGCTCGTTCCTGAGTGCGGCGAAGATTTGATAGCTAAGTAATTCGTAAAGTCGCTGTGAGCCGGGTGAAAGTTCCTTCAGGTAATCATAGTCGAGCGGACGGGTCTGCGCGGTGTTCAAAATCTCACGGTAGATTTCATTGAGAACCAAATAGACAGCATCGGCTGTTCTTCCGTCCGGTAATTTCTCGCCAGTGAAAATTAAGCTGTATCGGTTGAAGGCAGCCTCCAACTTTTTTTGTGCGCCGTTTTTGGTGGTATAGGTTCTCTTAAGCGAGATAAAGGCGCTGGCGTTTTTCAGCAAAGCGTTTTTGACGCTATTTGTGTCTCTGCCGAATCCCAAAGCCTCTGCAATCTCAAGACGACTTCCAAGCCTGATGACTGTCGGGGTGGGCTGCCCTGCCTCCTCAATTTTTCGATTGATGAATAGGGTGTCGAGTTTGTATTCAAGCGGGCCGGGTTGCCCGTACTCGCTATTGTGAGAGACCTTCCACCGTGTTTTTAGCTCTCCCTCATCGTTCGTTTCTTTTATTTCAATATTCACTTTACCGCGTTTTGATAAGCGGTGAATGGGAAAGCGGGACAAGACTGTCTCTGTCCTGATGGTGTTTAGGGGCAGGAGTTCAATGTTTTGGTTTTCTTCGCTCATCAAAAACTTTGAAAACAACAGTAAGTCCTCTGTTGTTGTTTTTGTTAATAAGTCTAAATACAGTCTATGAAAAACCGCGCGTCCGATAAAGGTAACATATTACACAGGTTAGCGAAATAAATTTCTTCAAATCGTCTCCCCAAACCGTGAACTTCGTCTCCCCAAACCATGAACTTCGTCTCCCCAAACCATGAACTTCGTCTCCCCAAACCATGAAGTCTATGTAAGTCAAACTAAAGAGAATCGTCTCCCCAAAGGTAGCATCGCGTCTCCTTAAAAGTAGCACTGCGTCTCTCCAAAGGTAGCAAATTGTCACCCCAAAGGTAGCAGTCTTTACTCTAGCAAAAGTAATGGGTTGTCCTGAGAGCCAGAGACAACCCATAAATATGTTTTTAAGGCTTTCCTTGATTTCTTAAACTAGCTGGCCGGAAAATGCTTCTCCAAAAGAGTCTGTATTTCTTCCTTCATCTTAACCTTTCTCAAAGCGCATTGGCTCTTGATCCGGGCGTGAAGGTCGGTTGGAATATCAATGGTGAAGCGCGTTGTCTCAGCCTTCTCTTTTTGGCCGTTCTCTGCTTCCGTTCCAGATACCCACTCATCCGGTGTCGTAGGCTTCTGGCTCCGGGGCTTGGCTCCAAAAGATACCTTTTTGGTCATTGCTCGATTAGCTCCATTACTTCAGTTGTCAGGGCTTCGATCTCCTGGCTGGCGAGACTTCCCGGTTCGATCTCTAAAACCGTTTGACCCCGCCCTGCACTCTCGGCAAAGCTCACTCGCTGGCATACCTGTGCTTTGAGTACCGGAAGGTCATACTCCGAGAGAGCTTCAATTACATCTCGTCCGATAGCCGTCTTGACAATTTTCCGGTTAATCACAAATACGCTTTTAAGGTTTTCCTTAAATGGTTTTACGTCCGCAACTAAGTCAACTATTTCTTTAGCCGCCCACACATCGTAGGGCGAGGGCTGCACAGGTATCAGCACGAGATCGCTTGCCATAATTGCTGAGCGTGCCACGTCATAAACGCGTGGCGCTCCGTCTATCACAAGAAAGTCATAGTCTGTCTCGATCTTCGGTAGCTCCTTGTGAAGCGTTGCCTTGGGTAGTCCAATTACCGGAAATGACGTTTCACCCTCCCGGCTCGCTGCCCAATCAAGGGCGCTGCCCTGCGGGTCGGCATCAACCATTAACACCCGCTTCCCTCTTTGCGATAAGGCTGTAGCCAGATGAACGGCAAGAGTTGTCTTACCGACGCCGCCTTTTTGATTGAGCAGGGAAATAATCATTTACGGTTTTACGACTTTAAGGATTTACGACTTCACGGAAATCATAAGTTTATTTCTCTTAGAAGTCAATATATAGTTTATAAATGCCATTTCTTCTCTTAGGTATATATACCTAAGAGAAGAAATGGCATTACGTGGAATGTATCAAGGTATATATACCTTGATACATTCCAACTTTACATGGACGCATGTAAGGTATATATACCTTACATGCGTCGTACTAAACTTGAACTAGCTATGCCTGAAATCATGGAATTCTTCTGGAATTCTCCTCTGAAAGCGTTTAGGAAAATGCAGATCGCTGCCATCTTCTCGTCGCACCGTAGTGAGTGGAGATTACCTGCTGGAATGACCTTTACAAGCTTTCTGGAGTTTCTAATTGATAAGAACATACTGCGTGAGATTCCTATTCCTTCGGAGCACTACTCTGACGAAAAGAGATATATCTTGGGTAATGCGTCGATCTACGCTATCGCACTTTCCCTAAAGCCTAAGTCTTACCTCACGCACGGCAGTGCCGTCGTGCTTCACGGCCTCACTGACCAGATACCCAAAACTGTTTATTTGAACTACGAGCAAAGCCCAAAGCCTCAAGGGGGCGGTCTTACGCAGGAAGGGATAGATCGAGCTTTTGCTAATCGTCAGAGACAGTCGAAGCTGACGTACAGGTATGAAGATTTCCAGATTGTCGTCATCAACGGAAAGCACACGAACAGGCTAGAAGTAACGCAGCTTCCGGGCACTGATGGGGAACTCCTCGACGTTACAAAGTTGGAGCGAACCTTGATTGATATTGCTGTGCGGCCAACCTACGCGAGCGGAGTAGTTCAGGTGCTTGAAGTTTTTGAAAGAGCAAAGCCGCTCATGTCGGTTAATACCTTGATTGCCACGTTGAAGACGTTGAACTACGTCTATCCTTATCATCAAGTAATCGGGTTCTATATGGAGAAGGCGGGTTATCCAGTGAGCCAGTGGCAAAAACTCCTAAAGCTTGGTCTTCAATTCGATTTCTATCTGACGTATCAACTCCCCGTCGATAAAAAATACGATCCTAAGTGGCGGCTATACTACCCCAGCGGCTTGTAATCTCTCTGCCAATTCAACCACGAAGCCAAAGTAGAAATCGAAATCCTTTAGCTCACCCGATACTGACTGCTCGACCGCAGGCCAGTCGATTATGTGATAGTCGCGGGTGTTCTTAATGTTGCTGATAAGAGAGAGGGGAACTGATTTAATTGCAAAGATGTTCCTCACAAGCTCTATATTGATGGCTTCTGTTATATCGATCTGACCGGCGATCACGATTGAGTGAATATCGTAAAAATCGCGCGCACGGGGCTTCGGGTTCCGCCGTAGCTCATACTCCGGCATTTGTTGGCAGATAGCCCTCAGCTTTTCAATCGCCATCATCGGCAATGTGTACACATATACGGTGTAATTATCAATCTCCGTCTCTTCTTTTGGTTCGACGAATTCATACTTTGAAATATCAATGCGGAAGGTTCGCTTCTGCTCCGGGCCAACAAGCGAGGCGTTCCGCCGAAGCGCCTCTATGTCGTCGCCATGCTCCTTGTAAGTTACGCGGTCAGCGATCTTGAAATCTACTTGGTAGCCTCCCCAGCGCGGGCTTTGGCCTTCTCTCGCCACTGATGGCCTCATCTGAAATTTTTCATCAAAGACAACAAAACCGGCTGAGTCGAAGCGATCTTTGAGTGCTCTAAAAATTCTCTTTTGGGCGTCCTGTATATCTGCGAAATCATCCGGCATGGAAAGATCAATATCTACAGAGCTACGCATCCCGACGTTGTAAACAATGTCGAGTGCATTCCCGCCTTTGAGAACAAACTTTTCCATCAACTCGTCGTCGGAGAAGAGGGCAATGATTACTAGACGGCGAATTTCTCTCAAATCCATATCAGCATATTAGACCAAAGGTACGAGGACTCTATAAAAAGAATTAATTGTAAGTTTTTAAGGATTTATGGTCTTAAGGATTTACGGCCACACGTAAATTGGAAGACTATGTGGAAGGTGCGGAATAGTTTTGAAGCTTTTTGCTTATCGGACGCATCAAAGCCTCTTTAAGTGCGGTTTGTAGAAGTGAATCGGCGTTGGCGCGTGCGTGTCTGATGTTTGCTTCCAATTCGTCGCAAAACTTCATCAGCTTTTCCAACTTGGCGACAATTCTTTCTTGTTCGGCTAATGGCGGAAGTGGAATTGGAATTTGCGAAAGTTGAGTTTGATTGATTTTAGGCATCTTGACTCTATTATCGAATTTATTAACTTCTTCTAAAAAATATTGTGAAAGCATTCCAGCTTGTAAAAACCTTGAATGAATCAACGGTTTAATCGGATACATATCTGCGCTACACAAACCCTCAAACTTAACTAACACAACTTTATTAAGTTTTGGTCGGACTTTTGAGTAAATCAACTGATGTGGATAAAAGTAATGATTTGCGCTTTTAACTTCATCTTCCAAAACAGTTTTGTAAGGGAGTAGTTTACCCGTATTTTTTTCAATGTTGTCTGGCGCAATGTGCGGAATGCTGTGGGTCACGACCTGTGGGACTCATATGGATGATTTCGTTTGAACATCTCTGACCCCTTTTTCTCTGGCTCTTTTGGCACTTTCTCGCATTT
>JAABUR0100007373.1_pt1 | contig 13024 bp, 17 predicted proteins | sample 5560091 | NCBI WGS metagenome assembly JAABUR01 (sample SAMN10711879, study PRJNA513375) | rock metagenome | isolation source: Antarctica rocks | place: Antarctica: Victoria Land, University Valley sud
TGCAGGCGCTCCAGCGCGGCCAGGTATGCGCGGAAGTGCGAGGAGAGCACGCGCGACATCGTGTCCACGTACGCGGCGCGCACCTCACCGAACACCTCCTGGCCGTGCCGGTGCAGGAAGCCGACCAGGTGCCGCTGCTTCAGCAGCACGTTCTGCTGCAGGATTTGGATGTTGGTCTTCGGCTTGCGGAGCGCGAAGATCCTGCACCGGGGCACACGCGAGGCGTCGGCGCCGGCGGGCAGTCCGCACTGGCGGGCAGGCGGCCCAGGCAAACGCGTCTGCCAGCGCCCCGGCGCCGCGCCGCGCGCCTGGCCATCAGCAGCTCGCGGGCCTTGGCGACGGCCTTGGCGCGCAGCCGCTCCAGCTCGGGCGCCACGTCCCGGAACGCGGCCGACTCCTGCGCGGTCTCGCTGCGCGCCGCAAACTCCAGCTTGCCCTGGAGCGCCTCCAGGTGCTCCTGCGCGCGCGCGCCGCGCGCGGCGTCGCTGCGCCGCCCCATTACGCCCCCAGCACGCGCGCCGGCCGCGCGCCGCGCCGGGGCGCGCGCCTGGAACGCGGCGTCGGACTTGGGCTGCAGGATGCCGTCGATCAGCGGCGCCGGCAGCGCCAGGCTGTCCAGGAAGGCGCCCAGCTGCAGCTCGGCCGCCTTGCGGTTGCGCAGGCGCACGCTCATGCTCTGGCTCTGCTCCTGGAGCGCGCGGATCTCCGTGCTGATGTTGCCCAGGTCGCTCTGAAACTTGCCCAGCATCTCCTCCATGGTGCCCAGGATGGTGTCGCAGCTGCTGATCTGCGCGCGCAGCTGAGAGCTGGACGGGCCCTCCGCCCGCGGCGGGGCAGCAGGCGGGCAGCGTCCGCTGGGCGCGCCGCTGAAAGCCAACCGGGCGCACCTGCTCGTGCAGCAGCACCAGGTTCTCCGACTCCGCCAGGTAGTCCTCGATGGACTCCAGCTCTGCCTGCCGCAGCCGCTTCTCGTACTGCCGCCCGTACTCCTTGGGGTCGCAGCCCAGGTCCAGCACCGCACGTAGAACTTCGTGATCGGCATAAAGCTCCAGCTGGCCCTCCACGCCTGCGCGCGTCGCGCCTGTGAGCGCCACTGCGGGCGGCGCTGCGAGCTCCACCAGGGCCGGGCGACCCCCGGCACGTTGCACGCACCCTTGAGCGAAACGTCGGTGGTCGTGATGTCCAGGTCGCCCAGCGAGAGCGCAGGGCTTGCTGCCTCGCCCCCCCGCGGCCACTGTTCCTGATGCACTGCCATCGTCCCACGCCTGCAAGCGGGCGCGACTGCCCGGCCTCACAGCATCGGCCTGGTCTCACGCTCTCAACTGAACCACCACATCACGGCTGCCTGCTTGCTTGATTGTTCACGGCTCACTGCGCAACACACACTGGCAAGCAGAGAGCGCTATTGCCTCAGCTGCAGCTGTCTTATGTCTAGGGTCTGGGCGTTTTGCTTGCACACTGTTTGTGCACTCCCGCAATGACTTCAACACTGACGACGTGATCTTGAGCAAGTAATATTGAAGGTCTTCCTCCTACACCGCTCTGCTCGGTTCAGACCTTGCGCTCAGGCGCAGGCTGGCGTGTCGTGCTGCAAGAAGCGCTGTATGGCGTTCTCATGCTACTAGGGCCGCACGTCGGCCTTTCCTAAGGCCGGCTATGGAGGGCCTTTCACTCACCGGGCCACCTGCCCCGCCATGCAGCGGGTTTGCAGGCTCAAGTGCCTATGTGTATTGTGCGTAGAGGGAGAGGGAGGCCTCAGAATGAATAGGCCCAGTGAATGAGTAGGTGGCTACTGGGAGCTTTTGTTTTAAACATCTTGCTGCTCTGCCTCCTCACGCGCCTGCACATCCGCACAGCCGGCCGCGCAGCCGAAGCACAGCCTGCAGCCAGCAGCCATGGAGACCAGGTACGGCACACCACGCCCCGGGCCGAGAGCGGGGCCACGGCCGGAGAGCTGCGCTCGCACCGGGCGCGGGGCCGGCCGGGGCACCGCGGCAGGGCGGAGCCAGCGCAGGGGAACCTGCCCCGCCTGCGGAAAGCCGCCAGCCAGAGCAGCGCACACAGGGCCGGGCGACAGGGCGGGCTCGGGCACGGCGGCCCCGCGCTCAAGGACGCAGCAATAGTCGTCTTCTGCTTCAACAGGTGAGCGCTGCAGTCAGCCTGCCACAGCTCTTGCCCGGCATGCACAGCGGGGCTCGCAACCAGGTCTGGTGTGCTGCAGGGCTGCATACTTGGAGCGCACGCTGACGTCGTTGGCGGCCCTGGTCGGCCTGGAGACCATGCGCGTGTACGTCTCGCAGGACGGAGCGGCGCTCGACGTGGCAGCGGTGGCGCGGCGCTTTGGCGCTGGTCGTCTGGGGCCTCCAGCCACGCGGGGTTACGAGCTGTGGCAGCACCCGCGCTCGCGGCGCCTAGGCCTGCAGCAGGTGCGTGCTCAGCCGCTCGCTTTGTCCGCCCGCGTGAGGCTGGTGTCCGCGCGGCTTTGCTGCAGCAGCGGCTGAGCCGTACCTGTGCACGCAGCCGGGGCATGCGTATGTCGCGCAGCACTACCAGTGGGTCCTCGACCGGGTGTTCACGGAGCGTGGACACAGCCACGCAATCGTCCTAGAGGACGGTGGGCGCCCCAGCACAGTTGCATGTCGCGCTGCGGCGCAGCGGGGCAGCGACCAATGCTGCCCGTGTCACACCCGCGGCCGTAGCAAGACGTGGCCTGCTGTCCCATGCAGACATGGAGTTCAGCCCAGACTTCATTGCTTACTTTCAGGCACGCCCAGGCCATCCCTGCAACGCACACTGCTGGGCACCGTACCGGCCTGAACGTGGTGCCTGCGCACAGGCTACCGCCCCGCTGCTGGAAGCAGACCCGACCCTGTGGTGCGTGGTGCAGCCTGAGCTCGGCTGTAAAGATAGTTGTGCAAGCGCAAGCAAGAACTCACGGGGCTGCATGACAGGTGCGTGTCCTCCTTCAACGACCACGGCCTCACCTCCTTCCAGTGGTCGCCCAGCCGGCTGGTACAGATGCGCGCTGGCCCCGCCTCGCTGCAGCCCTGGCAGGCGACAGCCCCGCACCGCAACGCCGCGCCCCGTGGCGGGGCCAGATGCGCACCTCCTACTTCCCCGGCCTGGGCTGGATGCTGCGCCGGGAGCTGTGGCTCGAGCTGGCGCCGCACTTCCCGGAGCAGGCCTGGGACCACTGGATGCGGCTCAACTCCACGGCGCGAGGCACGCGAGCCGTGCGGCGTGCCGGGCGCCTGGGCAGCCCTGCGGCTGGCTGTCATGCGGGCCTGTGCCGCCGCAGGCCGCGAGTGCGTGGTGCCCGAGGTCAGCCGCAACCGGAACTTTGGGGAGAGCGGCGCCAACATGAACGTCCAGGCCTTCCGCAGGTACTTCAGCCACATGGGCTTTGCGCGGGTGCGGGGCTCTGGTCTCGCAGCAGGTCTGCGCAACATGGCACACGTGCCCTGCGACAGTCGGCGCAGGCATGCAGCCCCTGCGCGGCCGCAGGCGCCTGCGGCGGACTTTGGCGACCTGTCCTACCTGCTCCTGCCCGCGTACGAGGCCGGCCAGCGGCGCCTGGTGAAGGACGCCGTGTTGTGGCAGCGCCCGCTCCAGAGCCTGCGCGCCGAGCGCGGCCAGGCGCGGGCCCGCCCGCGCCCGCACACAGCGCCTCCTGCGCGGCCCGCCCCCGCTGACCAGGCCCGCTCCCCGCAGGTGTACCTGGTGCCGTACGCCGCCGAGCACTATGCGCTGACGGTCAAGCCGCTGCGCATCTGGCCGTTCCCGCGCGCGCACCACCGGCACCTCGCGCGGCTGCCCTGGCGCAACGCGACGCTGCTGCTGGCCGACCGGCGGTTCTGCCCGTTCCTGCCGCCGGCCCTGCGGCTGCTGCCCAGCGCGGGCCTGCAGCCGGTCGCCGGCCGGCGCGCGGCGGACTGCACGTCGACCTGCGCGTGAGCACGGGGCCCGCCCTGCTGCGGCCCCTTGCTGGTGCAGGCGGCGTGCGCCCTGCGGCACCGCGCGAGCGGCCTGCGTGCGCGCAGGGCGCTCGGCCGGGTGTGCCGCCCGCAGGACTTCTGGTTCATCAACACGTGCGAGGTGCTGCGGCAGCACTTTCCGTGCGAGAAGGGGTGCACGGTGGAGCTGGGCAGCGACGTGCCCGCGTATGTGCGCCAGCAGGGCCTGCCGACCAGCCAGGCATGCCTGGTGACGCAGCAGCAGCCCCAGTGCTGGGGCGAGCATGCGGCCACATCGCGGCTGTGTGCGTGCTCCAGGGCCTGAGGCACGGCCGGCGGCTAGGCCGTGCCAGATTTTGTGTGACACAATACCTCCAGCCTCAACACCTCCTGCCCGTGTGTTTGCATGCCGGAGAACATTATTGAGAGGATCAGTCAGTGACTGCAGTATAGGGCAACGAATGTATGTGCACCTGCCATGGGGGAAGGCTGGGGCCTGCACAGCTATGCCTCCGCCAGGGCAACCACTCCTGGTGAAGCTCACAGCGCGCTTGCCCGAGTGCAGACTGGCGCATCGCTCGCCTTTCACACATGCAGAGCAGGCTGGGAGTGCTGGCTGGACCTCTTTGATATGGACCAATGGTGCATCATGCAGCCCCAGAGTTTGAAAGTGCAATGCGAGCCCTATTTCGCTGAGGATTTAATAGGGGCCGAAATTATCTCCAGGAGAGAGTTTCACCTCCAAGTGAGCCTGGCCACTGCTCGCTGCTGTACGCTCTCCTCCGACACTTTGTGAGCAGTGACAAGGGCTGGCTACAATGGCCTTTGCGGTCTCCTCCTGCCTCTTTACGCCCCGGCCGTGCTCCTCGTTCCAGCCTAGACGCGCACAGGGCGGCTGCCCGCGGCGCAGGAGCTTGGCAGTGCGCGCAAGCACAGGTAGGGCGGCTTGTGTGCATCTTGGATTCCTGCGCGCCTGCTCCGGCGCCCTGCATGCAAGCACTGTTTGTGTCTTCTCTGTTCACCTGGCGTACCTCAACCCGGCTGGGGCCGAGCAGAGCCAGACACCAAGACGCTGGAGACGATGCGGAAGTTCTCAGAGCAGTATGCCAGGAGGTGAGCGCGGGGAACGTGCCCCTGACAAGAACTGCTCAGCAGCAACGCAGGTGGCAAGATGCAGGTCTGAGATGTGTTGTGCATGCGTGGTACACCGCAGGACGGGGACCTACTTTTGCGTGGACAAGTCCGTCACGGCAGTTGTCATCAAGGTGCGGCATACGATGCCGGCCAGTTCCAGCTGTATGTTCCTTTGTAGCCAGCTACCTGCAACCGCGGCGCGTGGTGTGCAGGGCCTGGCTGAACACAAGGACGAGCTGGGCGCTCCTCTGTGCCCGTGCCGGCACTACGACGACAAGCGGCTTGAGGCTGAGCAGGGCTTCTGGAACTGCCCCTGCGTACCCATGCGAGAGCGCAAGGTGTGCAGCTTGCTGCCCCCCGCCTGGGTCGCATACGAGTGGCGGCCACCTGCTTGCAAACCGGCAATGGGCAAGTTTGTGGCCGCCGCGTGCAGGAGTGCCACTGCATGCTGTTCTTGACAGAAGACAATGACTTCCGGGGTGAGGACAACAAGATTGCCCTGGAGGAGGTTGTGGAGGCCACCAAGGGCTTGAGCGGCGTGCAAGGCTGAGGGGCTGCCTCGTCAGCCGAGCTGCTCGCCGCACCGTTGCCCCGGGGCTGCCAATGGACTCTGGGGCAGGTGCATGTGCATGTGACAGCTGCTGGAAGGCCAGGTGCATGGACCATGCAGCCAGGAACCTGCTCACCATGCCTGCTCGCCCCTGGACTGAGTGCGAAAGGCGGGTCTGTGTGTCTTGTTTGTGTCCCGTCCAGTTGTGCACTAGTGCGCCGTCGAGCGGGCTGTGGCTGCGCACGAAGGAAGGCTTTGACGAGGCGCTGATCAGCTCTCTTTGTCAAGCTTTACAGAGAGACCTGCAGCACACAGGCGAGCCATGCGAGGTTATAACCTCGCATGGTTAACCATCAACGTTGATAAAGGCGCCATGACATCAGCTGCTGGTTAAATGATGTTCGTCACCCGGACACTCTCTCTAATCTTCAGGCCTGCATATGTTGCACGCTACGGCTGAGCGCAGATGATGTGCAGATACGCACACTGCAGCCTGGGAGCGTGTCATGCTGTGGCTGTCAGTCTGCCCTGCAAGCCAGCGCGCAACGGATGAGATGTTCGACCCATCAGAGAGGCCGTGGGAGGTCCCGAGCCATGCAGCTTTCACCGCGCAAGGCACACCCCCGGCCGCGGCGCCTGTCGGCGCAATGTGCGGCGTGCGTTGATCTTGTTCTGTTGATGGCTGACAAAGTGCGCTGCGCTGTGCCAGGCGTGCATGCTGACTTCCAAGCGCAGAGCCACCTGCTGATGCCGTACTACCAGCAGCCAATCAGCGGGCCGAGTGCGTGCACGCTGTAAAGCAGTGTGAATCTCTGCCATAGCATGCTTTGAGCTGTTGCACTGCCTGAGCGCGGTCGTGCCGGCGCCTGCTGATATGCCTGTGCGCAGGTATGGCGAGCCTGGTTCCCATCAACGCTCCACCCGCCGCCTTTGGTCCGCTGCACACCTCAGCGCAGCCGTATGCCTTCTGCAACAGCGCAGGCACGCCGGCACACACACAAGCCGCGCACTCGCCACTGCTCCGCCAGCTGCGCAGGCTGACCAGGTGATGGCCCCCTCAGGAGACTTGCTCGCGAGGATGGAGGGCCTGCGGCTCAACCCGATGGCCAAGCCTTTCGAGCTCATGCCGCAAGAGAGGGACAAGGGAGGCGGCAGGGAAAGGCACGCAGGCCACAGCGTCGGCTACAGCAGCGGCAGGGTGCGCCTCTGCTGTGCTAGTGCAAAGTGCCACGCACCATGGTCTGAGCAGATTGCCCCTAATGGTGTGCTGTCGTGGTCGCCAGGAGTGCTACGCCAGTCACGCCTACGGCAGCCGCGGTGCCTGTGGACCCAGTGCCGAAGACCAGTTCGGGGGCAGCCGCGCGCGAAGCGCGGCAGGCGCGCGCAACGCGCAGCCGGGCCGGAGCCGCGCCTTGAACCGCAGGACGATCAACCAGAAGCGGATGGAGGAAAACGTGCGGCGCACGGTCTACATCTGCGACATCGACCAGCAGGCACGCCAGCCAGTGGAGCACAAGATCGGCGCATGTCAGCTGCTCCCCCCGCTCTGACGACATGCACATGCTCCGCATGAGGCCGCCGCTGGCAGCGCAGGTGACGGAGGAGCAGCTGGCCGCGGCCTTCCAGGTGTGCGGCCAGGTCGTGGACTGCCGCGTGTGCGGCGACCCCAACTCCGCCATGCGCTTTGCATTCATCGAGTTCTACAGCGAGGACGGCGTACACAAGGCGCGCCGGCCAAGACGGCGCTGGCCGACCTGTCCTGTGAGCGCGTTGGGACTGAAAACTACGTATGTATCGCCTGGCGGCATGCTCACGGAGGGCGCCGCGAGCAGGCCATCGCAACCATGAACGGGGCCATGGTCGGCGCATACCCGCTGCGCGTGCTGCCGTCCAAGACCGCCATCGTGCCGGTGAACAACCAGTTCCTGCCGCGCACGCCCGAGGAGCGCGAGCTGTGCGGGCGCACGGTGTACGTGGCCAACATCGACAAGAAGGTGGACAAGCAGCACGTGCTGGCATTCTTTGAGAAGCAGTGCGGTGCGCCCTCGGCGTGTGGCGTGCGCTGCTGTCACTTGCTGGGCTGCCTGCCTCGGCGCAGGCCGGCACCACTGCCGTGCGCTTGCATGGGAACAAGCACACGCGCTGGTGACGCTGCGCTGCCTGGCCAGGCCCCGTGTCGCGCATCCGGCTCCTGGGCGACCACCACCACCAGACGCGCATCGCCTTTGTCGAGTTCCAGGAGGCCAAGCATGCCAAGGAGGCGCTGGACTGCAGCGGCGCACTGCTTGGTGCGAGCTGCACCCGCTGCTGGTGCTTGCATCTGGTGCCAAGCGCACTGGCACACTGATTCAGACCGACGTGTGCTGGCAGGATCGCTGCCCATCCGCGTGTCCCCATCCAAGGCGCCTGTGCGCGACGACCCGCCTCCGCGCTGAGATGCGCAAGAGTCGCTGTCGTGATCTTGAAGCCACTCCCAGCTGTATTCTGACCGCCCTGTGCGGCATCAGCAGCCAACCCCGCGCCACAATTTTGAAGCTTGCGCGCTCATCCACGTATTCTGCATGGACTTGTGTGTGATGCTACAACGCATGATGCCGCGAACCCATGTATGGCGTGCACGAGTTCCAGTAGTATTTGCCTTGCGAGGAAGTGCTAGTGGGACTGCAAGAGGACAAGCCGCCTGCTGCTCTGTACATGTTTTATGCATCACCAACGCGCTGTATAGGCTAGGGTAGGATAGAGCGTAGCGCAGGTCGTAGCGCAGGTCATGCTCACCGGTCCACAGGCCCTGGTGCTGCGAGCGGCAGCCATGGGTCCAGACAGGCACGCAGAGGAGCGCAGAGCACTGAGCATAGCAGCCAAACCACTCCTCGTCTGTAACCTCGTGTGCAAGCAGCGGCTGCTGGCCCTCTGCAACCTGCCCAGGAATCCAGCCTACCTCCTTACAAGCAAAGGCTTTCTGTCACACCTAGCACACGCGGCAGGATCCCCTGCAACCGCCCAGTGACCGGCCCTGGGCAACAGGCAGCCTCCCACAGCCAGGCTCCGGGGCCGGCCTCGCATGCGATGCAGCTCAGCGGCTGGAGCATCCGCACGCTGCGCAGCCAAGGACTCGTCTCATGCAGACTGGATTGGCATCATCCTCATCACACAGTGTGGAAGCAGGCGCGCGCCAGTTTGTCAAAAAAGCCTCTCTCCAAGTGCAGCGCTCCCTCGGATCGGGCGGCCTCTCGGCCACAGGGATGTCAAGCTGCGCGCTTGCCTGCGCGTGACGGCCTTTCATGCCTTCAGTGTCACATGAAGCAAAGCCATGGCACACACAGCCAAGAGGGCGCGCGCCTCGAGCACAAAGCCGCGCATGACACCCTTCAGCACTCCGTCGCTCGATGCAGCGGTCTGAAGCTCCACGCCTCCGCCTGCGGCATCTGCCTCGGCGAGCACAGCCACCACAATTAGACGAATAGACAGAAAAGAGAGGCGTGGCGGAGGCGGCTGCAGGCCGGAAGCAGGCGGCGCACCCGCTACGACAAACAGGTTGGTGACGAGGCCCTCGAGCAGGCGGCCGGACGCGTCGCAGAGCAGGCCCTCGGCCGGGCCCCCACGGCTGCCGGCCGACAGCGCGCGCTCCAGCGGTGCGCGCTCCAGCACCCAGTGCGAGTCCTTGGCCGCAGGCAGGCGCCGCGCCGGCCCGACGACGAGCGCCCTCGCAGGGCAGGCGCTGGCGTGGCAGTGCGGTTTCCCATAGACGTACACATCGACAGGCACCTCGTCCGGCTCGCGCGCCCGCCTGACGCGCCGGAAGCGCCGTCAGAGCAGGGCGTAAGCGCCCGCTTGCTGCGCAGACGCAGGCGCGTGCGCGTGCCCGGCGCCCTCACAGACGAGGACGACGAGGACGGCGCCGCCGGCGCCGCCGCCGCACGCGCCCGCGGCCGCGCGCAGCGAGGGCAGCACGTGCTCGCCCAGCAGGCGCGGCAGCTCGGCTGCGTGGCCAGGTTGGCACCACCTCTGAAAGGCCGGCAGCGGCTGAGCGGCGTCGGCGCTCAGCAGCTGCAGCGACTCGGCCAGCCGCGCGCAGTGGCGGTCCCACCCGGGCACCTGCTGGCTGCAGGGCGCCCAGTGTCGGCGGCGCGCACACGGGGCTGTGCTGCAAGCGGGCGCTGTGGGCCGCACCCCCCCGCCAGGCAGTGCGAGCGCCGCTGTGTATGCGCCGCGCGGCGCCTCCCGCAGCAGCTCCGCTGCACTCGCAGGCGCCTCGGGCTGCCGGCGCCCGTTCACGACCAGCACGGCCATACTCGCCGACTCGTGGGCGTCAAACCAGAGACTGCCCTGCAGCGCAGCACTCCCTGCTAAACTCCCGGCACGAGCTCGCTCCCTGGCGCGCCCAGTTGCCTACGATGCATAATACCATTGTGTATCAGCCAACTGCTACTGCAGAGCGCATATAAATTCAGCCACCAATAGGGCAGGCACGTGCACGGCCGAGGCTCTGAACCCTCGCGAGGTCACATGGGCTGACGCAGCATGCTCAGCCTAGGAAACAGACACAAAACGAACGTGGAAGGACCACTGTGTTGGACGAGCGAAACGCGCACCATGGCCGCCGCGCAGCGCATGCAGGTGCTGGCGGGGCACCTGGCGGCCGGGGCGCGGGCGGACGGCGGGTCTGGCGTGCAGGCGCAGGGCGCGCGGGCGCGGGCCGCGCTGCCGCGCTTCGACACCACTGTCATGGAGCAGTATGTGGACGACCTGGCAGACCTCAAGGAGGAGGTGTATGAGCTCTTCCGCCGGCGCCCGGACCTGCTGCCGCCCATCATCGAGGACCTGACCAAAGGCGCGCCGCCGGCGCTCCGCCTGGTCGGCTGGCGGGATGCGCTGGGTGGGCCGCTGACCCGGCGTGCGCGCGCGCCCGCAGAGCAGCACCGCGAGCTTGTGCGTAAGTGCCTGCTGGCCGTGCTGGAGGCCGGCTACAGCCCGCTGCGCTTCTACACGAGCAGCATGAAGAAGTACTTCTACCTGGGCGAGCTGCTGGCGCTGGTCGACCTGTCGCTGGCGCGGCGCCCGCGCTTGTTCAAGCTGAGCAGGCTGACGCTGTGCCGCCAGGCCGGCGCCCGCCGGGCAGGCCGTCCCCGGGCGCGCGGCCCTGCGCTGAGCGCGCTCGGCGTGGCGGCGCAGACGGTCAAGATGGGCGTGCAGTACAGCCTGTGGGGGGGCAGCATCCTCAACCTGGGCACCGAGCGCCACCGCAAGGCCTACTTTGACGACATCGACAAGTTCCGGCTGCCAGGTGCGGCGCCCGGGCGCCGGCGCGCGGGCGCCGCCGCCGCTCCAGCCCTGCCCCGCAGGCGGGCGCGCTGACGGCGCGGCCGGCGCCGCCAGGGTGCTTCGCCATGACGGAGCTGCGCCATGGCAGCAACGTCGCGGCGCTGCAGACCGAGGCCGTGCTGGATGTGGCCACCGACGAGTGGATCATCAACACGCCGGACGAGGGGGCCACCAAGTGGTGCGCGCCGCACGGCGTGGCAGGCGCGGCGCAGGACCGCCTGGTTTTGCTGCGTGCGGGAGCGGCGGCGGGCGCGCGCGCAGGTGGATTGGCAACGGCGCGGAGGACGGGCAGGCCGCGTCGGTGTTCGCGCGGCTCAAGGTGCCCTCCCCGGACGGCAGCGGCGCGGTGGACGACCATGGCGTGCACGCGTTCGTGGTGCCGCTGCGCGAGGCTGGCGGGCGCGCGCTGCCGGGCGTGGAAATCAAGGACTGCGGGTACAAGGTGCGGTGCCGCTGCGCCCCTGCAGCGCTTGCGACTGGCAATGCACCCATGCTGAGCATCTAACGGCAGCTGCGCGCGCGGGGCCGGCGCAGATCGCGCTCCAGGGCGTCGACAACGCCAGCGTGCGCGCCCGCCCCACTTCTCTCACCGCATTGTTGGCTACGCTTGCGCGCGGAAGCAGCGCCCGCGCGTGCGGCCCCGGTGACGGCCCCATGAGCGCCGCCGCCGCGCGCAGTTCCGCTTCCACGACGTGCGCGTGCCGCGCGAGAATTTATTGGACCGCTTCGCGAGCGTGGACCGCGCCGGGCAGTATCGCAGCCCCTACTCGGCGTCGCGGCGCTTTGCTGCCACGCTCGGCGAGCTGACCGGCGGGCGCGTCGGGCTCACCTGCTCCTCGCTCGCCGTGCTCAAGGTGCGCCGGCGCTGCCCATGCAATGCTGCGCCGCGGCCCCGCGCGCGCCCGGCGACGCGCGGGCGCGGCGCCGCGCAGGGCGCGGTGACGATCGCGGTGCGCTACAGCGCGGCGCGGCAGCAGTTTGGGCCGCCGGACGCGCCGGAGATCAGCGTGCTGGACTATACCAGCCAGCAGGAGAAGCTGATGCCCATGCTGGCGACCGCGTACGCGCTGCACTTTGCCACGCGCTACCTGGTCGCGCAGTACGCGGAGGCCAAGCGCACCAAGGAGGAGGAGATTGTGGCCGACGTGCACGCGCTGTCCGCGGGTGCGGCCGGCATAATTGAGAACACTTGTCTAGTAGACACAGAAAGCCATCTCCGCCAGACACCGCGTGGCCCGCCGCCGCCGTGCGCGTGCGCGGGCGGACCATCTTGCGTGCATGAGCGCGCTCGCCGGGCGCTGGCGCATGGGGCGCCGCAACGCGCCGCCGTCAGCAGTCGCCGAGCGGGGCCCGCGGCGCCTGAAGAGCCGGCGCCGGCGGCTCAGCTTGCCCGCGCGGCACGCAGGCCTGAAGGCGTACGCGACCAGCTACACCGCAAATGCGCTGTCGGTGTGCCGCGAGTGCTGCGGCGGGCACGGGTACGCGGCCGTCAACCGCTTTGGCGCCTGGCGCTCGGACCACGACATCTTCCAGACATTTGAGGGCGACAACACCGTGCTGCTGCAGCAGGCGCGGCGCCCCCGCCCGCCGCCCCCGGCCCTGCCTGGGCACGGTGCTGGCGCTGCGGCGGCGTCAGCGCGTGCGGCCGTGCCATGCTCAAGGGCAGGCCGAACGGCGCGTGATGGGCACCAATACCGACTCCTGTGGCTCTGGCCCGGCAGTGGTTGGTGCTCAACATGGTCATGTTGCTGCTGCAAAGTCGGCTACGTTAGGGCGGGTCGCGAAGTGTGAGGCCAAGCGCTGTGCGCAGGTGGCAGGCCTGCTGCTGAAGAAGTACAAGGAGCGGTTTGCGACCGCGCCCGTGGCCGCCACGTACCGCTACCTGCGCCAGTGGGCCGCCGACACGCTGCCCGCCAACCCGCTGGTGCGGTGCCCTACAGCTTCAGAACCCGGGCGCTGCAATGCGAACGCGCTGCACGGCCCGGGCGTCCTGAGCCGGCTGCAGGCTGCTGAGGCCGATGCTGTGGTGGGCTGCCTGCAGCCATGCCGCCTGGGGAGCGGCTCG
>JAABUR0100007375.1_pt1 | contig 13022 bp, 11 predicted proteins | sample 5560091 | NCBI WGS metagenome assembly JAABUR01 (sample SAMN10711879, study PRJNA513375) | rock metagenome | isolation source: Antarctica rocks | place: Antarctica: Victoria Land, University Valley sud
CACTCACGGTCACCTCGAGGTGGGTGGGATCGACCTGGGTCATCACCACCTGCACGCTCTCCCCCGCCGGGCTCCACTTGGCCGCGTTGTCCAGCACGTTCAGCACGGCCCGTTCCAGTGCCGCGGCATCGCCGACCATCCGCCACGGTTGCAGCCAGCTCTCGAAGACGACCTCACTGCGGCGTCGCCGTACCCGCTCTACTGCGTGTTCGACCAGCTCGGCGAGCTCCACGTCCTCCTGCACCACTTGGGGTGCTTCCTCACGGGCGAGCTCCACCAGATCACCGACCAATGTGGACAGTTCCTCGATCTGGGCGATCACGTCCTCGCGCAGCTCGCTGCGGTCGAGCTCGGACAGCGCGGGCGCACCAGGACGGCTCGAGGCAATGAGCAGTTCCATGTTGGTGCGCAGCGAGGTCAACGGGGTCCGTAGCTCATGCCCGGCGTCGGCCACCAACCTCCGTTGCCGGTCGCGCGACTCCCCCAGCGACAACAGCATGGCGTTGAAGCTGCGGGTGAGACTGGCGAGCTCATCGTCGCCGGTCACCTTGATCGGGGAGAGCTCATCGGTGCGCGCCACGCGTTGCGCGGCCGCCGTCAGCCGAGCCACCGGCCGTAAGCCGGCGCGTCCGACCGCCGTGCCTGCCACCGCGGCCAGCAGGATGCCAACGCCACCGGCCAACAACAGCACTACGCCGAGGTTGCGCAGTACCGCCCTGGTGGGAGCCAGCGGCTGGGCCAGCACCAATGTGGTGCCGTTGTCCGCGCGCTGGGCCAAAACCCGGTAGTCCTCGGTGGTGCGCAACGACCGTGGGGTCCTGCCCGCGGCGACGTCGAGCTCCGGCTGGCCGACCGGCGCGCTACGTCCCGAGTACGCGATGGTGCCGCTGGGCAGGATCACCGCGACGCGCACCCCGGAGGAGAACAGGGTGGCGATCTGCAGGTTCTCGTCGCTGATGGCGATCAGCAGGTTGCTGTTCAGCACGGTCTGGGCCCGAGTGGCGAGCTGGTTGTCCACGTCGTCGTAGAGCGCGCGCTGCACCACGAAGAAGGCCGACGCAGCCATCAGGGCCACCGCGATGCCCACCACCGTCGCGGCCAGCAGGGTCACCCGGGTGCGCAATGACACGGACCGGGTCAGCGGCATGGGATCGCGCATGCCCGGGGTGTGGAGCTCTTCGGTCACGGCTTCGGTGTCATGGGGCGGTGTCAATCATGGAGCGGTCTCGCGCAGGACGTACCCGACGCCGCGGACCGTGTGGATGAGTCGGGGCTCACCGTCGGCTTCGGTCTTGCGACGCAGGTAGCCGACGTAGACCTCCAGCGCGTTGCCCGAGGTCGGAAAGTCGTAGCCCCACACCTCTTCCAGGATCCGACTACGGCTGAGCACCCGGCGGGCGTTGGTCAGCAGCAGTTCCAGCAGCGAGTACTCGGTACGGGTGAGGCTGATCTGCCGCTCGCCCCTCGCAACTTCCATGGTGACCGGGTCCATCGTCAGGTCAGCGAAGCGCAGGACCTCCGAGTCGGCGTTCGCGTCCGGCGTCGAGCGACGCAGCAGTGCCCGTAGTCGCGCCAGGAGCTCTTCCAGGGCAAATGGTTTGGGCAAGTAGTCGTCGGCGCCGGCGTCGAGTCCGGAGACCCGCTCGGAGACAGTGTCGCGCGCGGTGAGCACCAGGATCGGCAGGTCGACGCCGGTGCTTCGAAGCCTGCGGCACACCTCGAGACCGTCCATCCTCGGCATCATCACGTCGAGCACGAGGGCATCCGGCTTGTGCTCGGCGATCTGCTCCAGCGCCGCCAGGCCGTCCCCCGCCATGTCCACTGTGTACCCGTTGAAGGTCAGTGAGCGACGCAACGACTCACGGACCGCTCTGTCGTCGTCCACCACCAGGATGCGCATGGCCTCCAGTGTGGACGCCGCGCCTGAGACCCGTCTGAGAGGGGCCGTGCAGACTGGCCCCTACCTGCACAGTCTCCGCGATCACCGCGGAACGGGCGCGTTCCAGTGTCGCCACAAGGCAATCCAGCGCAGCGCGATGGCCAGCGTGGCACCGAGCGCCGCGGCCACGCCGGGATGCAGCCCCGCCGCCGTGGTGGCCACGACGACCGCGGCGCCCGCCAGTGCGGCCAGTGCGTAGATTTCCTTACGCAGGACGTAGGGCACCTCGCGGAGCAACACGTCGCGTAGTGCGCCACCGCCGATGGCTGTCGTCATCCCGATCACGCAGGCCGCTGCCACCCCCGCGCCGTGCTGCAGAGCGGATGCGGCGCCGCCGGTCGCGAACAGGCCCATCCCCGCCGCATCCAGGACCAACACGCCGCGCCGTAGGCGGGCAATGCGGGGGTGAAAGCGGAAGACGAGCAACGCCACCACAATCGGCGTCAGCAGGTAGCGCCAGTCGGATACCGAGGCGGGCGGGGTGATGCCGAGCAACACATCGCGCAGCACACCGCCGCCGAGCGCGGTGGTCGCTCCCAGGACACAGACCCCGAAGATGTCCAGGCGTGCCCGCACCCCGGCCATCGCGCCCGAGGCGGCGAACGCCGTGATACCGACGAGGTCGAAGATGAGCAGGAGCACGCCTCATCCTCGCCCGGCTTGTGCCGCGAAAGCCACATTCACGCGACGTGCGCTAACGCCCCTGCCACACCGGCTGACGCTTCTCGATAAACGCGCCGATGCCCTCGGCCACGTCCGCACTGCTGGTCACCTTCGCCATCTCGGACTTGCTCAGCGCCCAGGAGTCGCGCTCGGCCGGGGTGGTGCCGTCGACAATTCCGCGCGCCACCCGCTTGCTGGCCTGCACCGCCACCGGTGCACACGCGGCGACCTTCTCGGCCAGCGCCAGCGCGGTGTCGAGCACGTCGGCCTGGGGGACGACGCGGTTGACGAAGCCCCAACGCAGTGCATCCGCCGCCGGCATCGGCTCACCGGTGAGGATCAGCTCCAGCGCAATGTGTTTGGGCAGCGACTGGGTCAGCCGGAACACTCCGCCTGCGGCAGCCATCAGGCCACGGTGCACCTCGGGCAGCCCGAAGCTGGCGGTGTCCGCGGCGACGATGAGGTCACTGGCCAACGCCAGCTCGGTGCCACCCCCCAACGCGGAGCCCTGCACGGCGGCGATGATCGGCACGCTGATCGGGTGATCGACCATGCCGGCGAAACCCCAGTGTTTGGTGGCTTCGGGCGTCACCCCCTCGCCGCCCTTGGCGCCCAGGGCTTTGAGGTCGGCGCCGGCGCAGAACACCCGCTCACCGGTTCCGGTGAGCACGACCGCGCGGATGTCGGACTCGCTCTCGGCCCGTTCCAGAGCCTCGCCGATCAGCTGGTGCACCTCGGCATTGATGCTGTTGGACGCCTTGGGGCGGTTGATGGTGATCACCAAGGTGTGCCCGCGCCGCTCGGTGAGTGCCACTGCCTCGTCGCTCATCTGCTGCTCATCCCTACTCGGTTATGCCCACGTACACACCATCGACGCTGACCTGCACCGTGCGCCCGACGCGCTCGCCGTGATCCAACGAAAGCACACGAGCACTCACCGTGTCACCGGGTGCGGTCTGGGCCGCGATCCGTTGGCCCTGCGCTGTTCGTCCGACCAGAAAGCCCGTTGCGGGCTGATCATCGCGGTCGTACTCCACCGTCGCGGTCTCCACGATCACCTCGCCCGGATGCACCGACACGAGCTCCGGCGGCTCAAGGGGGGTCATCACGACCGGTTCCGGCTGTCCCACATAGCCGTCGGCGTGCGGGGCGTCGCTGAGTACCACTGCGTGCTGATAGGTGACGAAGCCACCGTTGCCGTGCACCAGCGCCACGCCGCCCCCTTCCCGCAGGCGCTGGGCGACGGCGACCATCGAGAACAGGGTGTAGCTGTTCATCGGTCCCCCGAACGCGGAATGCCCGCCGGTGACGCTCAGGGCGGCATCGCGAGGCAGACCCAACGCCAAGCACGCGAGCTTGGGCACCACCGGAAAGCAGCTGTACACGTCGACGATGTCCAGCTCGGCCGCTGTCGTTCCCGCGGCGGCGAGCGTCCGATCCAGCGTGGATGTCATGGCGGGTGAGCTGCCGAAGCCGTCGCGGTGCAGGAAGTCAGTGCCTTCGACCGCGCCCGCACCACCCCACACGTAGACCAGCCGGTCCTCGGGGATGCCGTACTCCCGGGCCGCGGCCAACGAGGTGACGATCACTGCCGCAGCCTGGTCGACCTGCGGCATCGCGTTCATCGACAACGGGTAGGGCTCGCACACCATCCGGTTGCCCGGTCCCGGAGTGCCGATCTCGTCCGCCCGTCGGTGCGCCGGGTTCCAGGCCGCCGGATTGACGGCGGCGGCTTGGGAGAAGTCCGCGTACATCTGCGCCGACCAGGCGTTGGCCCGCTCGGGCGTCTGCCCCAGCTCGTAGCGCAGCCGGTTCTCGAACAGCGGGTACACCCGGGTCGGGAAGATCAATCCGGCCGCCTGGGCCTGGGCACTGCCGAGCAGGTTGGCATCGAAGGGCGGCGGGCCGCCGGGTTCGGCGCTCCACCCGGCTTCGGCAACCGGCTCCACGCCTGCCTTGGCCAGCACTCCCACCGAGGACTGCGCCTCCCCGCCCACGAGCAAGGCGACGCGGGCGTCCCCGCCGGCGATCCGGGCGGCCGCCTCATCGAGCAGCCGCGCCGGCCACTGTCCGCCGATGGGACTGGCGAATCGGTGCTTCGGGTGCGCCCCAAGGCGAGCGGCCAACAGACCCGGTAGGTCGTCGTAGATCCAGCTGACCACGTTGACCACGTCGATGCTGTCGGCATCCGCCAACAGCCGGGGGGTTCCGGCATCGCGGGCCGCCCGTGCCAGCGCGTCCAGCATCAGCTCGGCCGGCTCCCGGGCGCCGGCGACGGTGCGCTCGCGGTTGTTGCGGAGTTGTCCGACGCCGACCAACACCGGCACCCGTCGCGGGTCCTGCACGGGCACACTCCCCTCGGACGGTGAAACACAAGTGCCTGACGCTATTACAGATACGCCCGACGCGCAGGGACGACTAACGTCAGCCGCCCTTGGCGACGTTCAGCATTCGACCTCCCCTGCGGCAGCACTAGGCTGCGGTCCGAGTTCCCCGCCGATTGTTCGCGGGCACCGGTCTTCGTTGCGGATCCATCATCGGTGGTGGGATAAACCAGGGGTGGTCGTCGTCACCGGGAAGCACTTCCCAGAGCGCTTTGTGGATGGCAGCGAGTCCGTGCCGAGGCACGGCGATGACCTTGGTCGGGCAACGTATCACGTTAGATGTGTCAGGTGATGCGTTGGCAGAGGAGTCTTCGACTTGATCCAGAGCCGGAGAAGCGACTGCAGCGCGCGGCAGCCGTACAGGGTGAGTCGCTGTCGGAGTTCATGCGCCGCGCTGCCGCGGATCGCGCTGACCGCGTCTTGACCGCGAGCGGCAGCGAGTACTTCGCCGATGTACTGGGGGCCGTGCACGGCGGGGGTCGGCGAGCCCGCCGGACTGGGGAAGCGTTCACCGAGATCGTCAGGGAAGCGATTTCGAAGGCGTGACGCTCACCGACGCCGGCCCGTTGGTGGCGCTGATCGATGCCGACGAGGCTGATCATCGAGTGTGCACGCTCGTCCTGGACGGCCTCCGCCTCCCGCTGGTCACCACCTAGCCTGCATTCACCGGGGCGATGTACTTGCTTTCCAGGGCGGGTGGCCAGCAAGGCAGCGGTGCCTTGCTGGAAGCTTGCCTTGAGCGGATGGCTGAACATTGCGGCGCTCTCACCCAAGGCTCTGGCGCGGAGCGCCCAACTGATGGCGAAGTACGCGGACCGGCCAATGGATCTCGCCGACGCAACGTTGGTCGCCCTCCCCGAGGAGCGCGGGGACCGGCGTATTTACACCCTGGACAGTGACTTCGAGATCTATGGTCTCCACGGCCGGCTGCGATTCGCGATCATCCCCGGCTGAGCGGCGATAGCCGACAAGGCTGTCGTCCTTTTCGGAGACCGGGTCGATCCCGGTCAACTGAACGACGTCGGCGGCTATGCACGATCGTTTCTCACCCCGGAAGACTTCGAATGGCTCGCGAAGCTGTGCCACCGGGTCAACGTCGAGATCATCCCGCCGTGGTGAGCCGGTACTAGTTGGTCAATGCGATGTACTTGACCTCGAGGTACTCGTTGATCCCCTCGGAGCCGCCCTCGCGGCCGAAGCCCGACTCCTTGATCCCGCCGAACGGACCGGCAACGTCGGAGACCACGCCTCGGTTGATGCCGACGATGCCGCTCTCCAACTCCTCGGCCACCCGTAGTCCCCGGTCCAGACCCTGGGTGTACATGTAGGCCACCAGGCCGAACTCGGTGTCGTTGGCCAGCGCGACGCCCTCTTCCTCGGTGTCGAAGCCGGTGATCGGGGCGACCGGGCCGAACACCTCCTCATGCAGGATCCGCGCTTCCGCGGGTACGTCGCCGAGCACCGTCGGTGTGTAGTAGGTTCCGGGTCCGTCCGGCGCCGACCCTCCACACAGGACCTTCGCGCCCTTGGACACCGCGTCGTCGACCAGCTCGGTGACCGTGTCGACCTGGTCCTGGTTGATCAGCGGGCCCACCTCGGTGCCCTCTTCGCTGCCGCGGCCGACCTTCAGCGCCTGCATCTTCGCCACCAGTTTGGAGGTGAACTCCTCGCGCACCGCGTTGGCCACGTGGAACCGGTTGGCCGAGGTACACGCTTCGCCACCGTTGCGCATCTTCGCCAGCATCGCCCCGTCCACCGCCGCGTCGACATCCGCATCGTCGAAAACGATGAACGGTGCGTTCCCGCCCAGCTCCATCGAGGTGCGCAGCAAGTTCTTGGCGCTCTTTTCCACCAGCGACTTGCCTACCGACGTCGAGCCGGTGAAGGTGAGCTTGCGCAGCCGCGAGTCATTGATCAACGGCTCGGTCACCTCTGATGAGTGCGAGCTGGTCACCACCGAGAACACGCCCTTGGGCAGCCCGGCCTCGTTGAAGATCTCGGCCAGCAGCAACATGGTCAGCGGGGTGGCGCTGGCCGGTTTGACGATCATCGTGCACCCCGCCGCGAACGCGGGCCCGAACTTGCGGGTGCCCATGGCCAGCGGAAAGTTCCACGGCGTGATGGCCAGGCACGGGCCCACCGGCTGCTTGGTGACGAGGATGCGTCCGGTTCCTGTCGGCGACGGGGTGTAGCGGCCGCTGATCCGCACCGCCTCCTCGGCAAACCAGCGCAGGAACTCCGAGCCGTAGGTGATCTCCGCCTTGCTCTCCGACAACGCCTTGCCCATCTCCAGGGTCATCAGCAGCGCGATGTCGTCGGTGCGCGCGACGACCAGCTCCCAGGCTTTGCGCAGGATCTCGCCCCGCTCCCGCGATGGGGTTCCCGCCCACTCCCGCTGCACGGCGCAGGCCGCGTCGAGCGCCTTGGTGGCATCCTCCGGGCTGGCGTCAGCGATCTCGACCAGGGTCTCGCCGGTGGAGGGATCGTCGACCGCCATCGTGGCGCCGTTCTTGGCGTCGACCTGCTCGCCACCGATCCAGAGCTTGGTGGGGAGGGAGTCGATGAGCTGCTGTTCGCGCTGGCTGAGACCGGTCACTGGGGCTCCTCGGGTTCGCTGGGGGTGTCTCCCTGCCTATCACGGACGACGGCGGGTGGCATGCTGACGAGCATGGGCAAGCTGGGGTTGGTGCTGTTGGTGGCTGCCGCGGTGGCGCTGGTGGGGTGCAGTACGCGAGACCTGCCCGCTTCTCCAAGTCCGGTTTCCTCAGTTTCCGCGGTGCCTCCGCTGGGCGTCTCATCCTCCGGCGTGTCCGCTAGCGCACCCGTTTCCTCTCCTGCTCCGGTGTCTTCCACTGCCCCTGCGCCGTCGGCGCCGAGCTCTGTCCCGCGACCGTCCAGGACGACCGCGGTTCCTCCCGTCGCCTCAGCCACTGCGGTACCCGCTCCCGCTCCGGGAGACGCCGCGTTCCTCGCCCAGCTGAAGACGTTGTCGGTGCCGGTCGCCGGTGAGCAGGCCACGGTGGCGCAGGGTCATCGGGTGTGCACTCAGTTCGGCGAGCACGTCGGCTATGACCAGGTCGCGAGCGGCGTCATCGGCTACAACTCCGACGACGCCCGAAACGTGATCACCGCCGCGGTGCTCACGTTGTGCCCGCAGTACGAGAGTCTGGTCGGCGGGTGAGCGCCGGTAGAAGTTCATCCACGCGCCAGTGCCGAGATCTGCTCCTGTAGCGCAGCGGTGAGTGTTGCCGCATCGGTCGGGCGCACGGTGGAGGTAGCGCCGTGGACGGTGAGGTAACGCCCGTCGTCGGGGCGGTCGAACCAGCGCAGGGTGTCCAGCTTTCGCGCGTCGCCGTCGGTATCCAGCGCGGTCACCACAAACTGCCCGGCACCGCTGAACGGGCCCTCGACGAGTCGCTGAAAACGCTCCGTGGCGCGCTGAGCAGCGGTGTGCACCACATTGATCGAGCTGTAACCGGCACTGCTCGGGCTTACCGACATCGACGCCGCCGCGATACCACCCGGTTTCGCTGCGGGCAGAGCGCCGACGACCGCCTCCGCCAGCCGCGAACCCGCGACCGTACTGAGGATGACCTCCCCACCCACATCGTGTGCTGGGCCCGCCAGCTGCACGGCCAGCACACCCGCGCCTCCGGCGTGCGCAGCCCTGATCCGGACCAGCTGCTCAGGGCACGGCCCGTAGAAGCCGAAAGCGGTGCAGCAAAGCAGCGGTTGCGCGAGCGTACGCAGCGCGTTCTCGAGGTCCGCGGCGATGCGTCCGCAGGCCAATACCCCGCCGCGTTCAAACCGCTCCCGTGTGATGCGAGTACCACTGGACCGCTCGTCCATTGACGGAGCGGACTCCCGCAGCTGCAGGGGAAACGGGATCCGAGCGATACCGACGTCAGACCACAGCAGCAGGAACTCGTCCGGCGTGAGCAGCCACCGCATCGAGCTAGGCACCGATGACCGGCGGGGACACCGGCGGCAGGTCGCCGACGATCTCCGATCCGTGCTCCTCGGTGATCAGGTACGACGGCGTGTTGTGCTCGTAGTCGTCCTCGCCCCGTCCCCGTCCGCCGCCTGCACCCATGCCGCCCATGCCGCCGGAGCCACGGGCACCACCGGAGCCCCCGGCAGCGCGAGCCGCAGCACCCTGTGCGGCCGCCGCCGACCCACCGGGACCGACACCGCTGGTCGCGCCCCGTCCCATGCCAGCCGCTGGGCCGCCTCTGCCCGAGCCTGAGCCGGTGCTTCCTGCGCCGTATCCACCACCCGAGCCGCCGGAGCCTGCGCCCGAGCCGCCGTAACCTCCGCCCGAGCCGCCGTAGCTTCCGCCCGCCGCGCCGTACTCACCAGGTAGGCCCCCGCCAGCGCCGCTTGAGCCGAACGCGCCGCGTGGGCTCGCCACGTAGTCGCTGGCACCACCCGCGGTGCCGCCGCCGAGTCCGCCGACACCGCCGGGGAACTCACCCGACGCGCTCGCCGGGGCGACGCTGTCGAAAGTGCTCCGGCTGGGCACCCACCCATCGCTTCCCACACCCGACTGCGGCCCGAACCCACCGGACCGCGCCCCGAACCCACCGGACTGCGGGCCGAACCCACCGGACTGCGGGCCTGACCCGCCGGACTGCGGGCCCACCCCGCCGGACTGGGGCCCGAAGCCAGCGCCGCTGACGCCACCGGCCGCGCCGGCAGGACCACCGCTCGCGCTACCAGGGCCAATGCCCGCGCCGCCAGGGCCACTGCCCGCGCTACCAGGGCCACCGCTCGCGCTACCAGGGCCACCGCTCGCGCCGCCAGGGCCACTGCCCGCGCTACCAGGACCAGTGCCTGCGCTGCCAGGGCCACCAGCCACCCGGTTGCCCGGTTCCCCGACACCATCCGGTTGCCCGACACCCGGTTGCCCGACACCAGCCGGTTGCCCTGCACCACCTGGGTGGCCGCTACCGCCCGATGGTCCGTCAGACCTGAGATGGCCGCCACCGCTCGCGCCGAACTGACCGGCGGGGGCAGGCACCGTGTGGTTCGCCGGCGCTGCGGCTGCGAACGCTTCGCTCCGCGTCTGAGCCGGTGGCGGTGCGTAAGACCCAGCGCCCGTCCCGATACCCCTGCCATTCCCTTCTCCCCCGGTCCCCGGTCCGCTGCCAGGTCCACCACTTCCCGGATCGCCAGTTCCCGGCCCACCTCCGGGCCCCCCACCTGGTCCAGCGCCCGAGGTAGGCGCGATCGGTGGAGGAAGAACCGGCACGCCCGCATCCGACTCGACGTACCCAGCCGCGTAGACCCGTTCCATCGCGTCGACCGCTTTCAAACGCGCCTCTTCGGCAACACGTTGTTGAGCTTCCAGGTCCATCTGCCCGGCCAGGGGGTTCTGCGGATTCATGCTCCCGACGATCAACGCGTGCGTGGGGTCCACCGGGATAGGCGGTGGGACAGCAGCCTTGGCCGCACTCGCGGCGTCGGCTGCCTCGGACAGCTTGGAGCCCGTCACCATCATCGCGGCACCGAGCTCATCACCCCGCGCCGCATACGCCGTACTCGCGGCCGTGGCCGCCTCGGCCCCGTTGCCCAACCATCTGCCCCGAGTGGCTTGATTGATCGCCAGGCCGACACCGCGCATGTCGCCGCCGATATATTGGCCGCGGTCGATCCACGCGCTGGCCAACTCGGTCATCGACCCGGAATTCAAGGTGTCAGCGGCGGACTTGAGCGCTCCATGGTCCCAGGAGGCGTAGTTGGTTCGATTGGTGATTGCGGGCGGATCGAATCCCGCGTGCGCCCGCTCCGCCACTGGGGCCTGCTGCGCTCCGTAGTCGGCGCGGCCGCCCAGACCCGGTGATGGAGCGGCAGGCTGCGGAGGCGCACCGTCGGGAACTACCCCCATGCCGTCTCCTGGAAAAGGAAAACCCATAACTCCCCCTTAGTCTATTTCTTCTTCAACAGGACTGGAGCGACCTGCTCCATCACTTTGATTGCCGCGGTACACGAGTCGGTGCCCACCGCCGCCTCGTGCTCGAACTTGATCCCCAACGCAACGACGATCGATCCTCCTGGAACGTCGGACACGATTCTGCATCCGCGCGGGTCATGCGGAAGCTGAGCCGTTAACGACGCCAACCCGCCGATCGTGAGCGGTCGGACACCGACTAAGTCAGTACGCGCCGTGTACCTTGCGACAGTGACGTCGGTCGCCAACACGTCGACCAACGCGTCCGTCCCCGTCCACCCACACCCCCGCTCCGACGCACCCGGCCCCCGGAGGTCCGAGTTCTGTTTACTCGAGGGGTCGAGACCCAGCGCCGCTACATCCGCCGGTGTGAGATCGACGCACGGAGATATCTCCGCAGCGGTCCGGGGCCCCGAAGCGACCGAAGAAGTCGTCAGGGGCTGTGCAACACCTATGGAGGATTCAGCAGCGGGTTGCCCAGGTGTCGAAGAATTACCGCACGCAGCGAACACCACGATCACCACGCAGACGCCCACTGCGGCACCTAAGGCCCGCGGGACCACCCCGGTCAACCGCCACCGCCGAACTTACTGCTGTTGCCTACATCCGCGTCCACATATGCTTTGCCCGCTGCACGATAAGTGTCGCGCATGTCGGCCAACACCTGTTGGTGCGCCAACAGAACTGAATATGCTTCATCCGCTTTAGCGCGAAACTTGCCAGCCAGTTGCTGCCCCTCGCTGGGGCTACCGAAGCCGTCCACAAAAGTGAGCTGTCGAACCTGCCTGAGGTGACCTTCGATCTTTGCTATGGCGTCTTCACACGCCTTCGCGCACTTCTCCGCCGCCCCGGGCTCGAAGAACAGCTCGCCCGCCCCCGCGGACGCTTTGAGCGCTGTCCAGTCTGACTGCGACGCCTGCGTACCCGCGGCCGCCTTCGCGATTGGATCCATAGTCCCGCCCTACCTCAGTCGTCACGCACTACGACGCGACCCCACCCCATCTGGTTCCATCCTGCCGCATGACGTCGACGGGCAGGAATCAGCGTTGTTCACCGCTCCCCAGCTCAGGCCGGTCGGACGCACCGTCGGAGTCGGGGCCCTGTCCCAACCCACCCCGCAGCGACTCAAAGATCGCCAATCCCTGCCCGACCAGCCCGGTCGCCATCTCCCCCAAACCGTCCGCCCCGTTGAGCACCGTGAGGTTCGCCCCCGACAGTCCCTGCGCCGCCTGCTTCACGATCTCCGGCAGCTGGTCGATGAGCATCCGGTCCAGTGCCACTCGATTGTGCGAGGCCGCAGCCTCCGCCTGGATTTTCATCTTCTCCGCGTCAGCCAACGCCAAAATGCGCACCCGCTCCGCCTCGGCTTCCGCGGGCTTCACCACCTCGGACACCAGCTGCTGCTGCCGCAACTCAGCCTGCCGCTGAGCCAACTCCGTCTGCGCGGCAAGCACTTCCCGCGTGGCCTGCGCCTGGGCCAGCGGCCCGGACTGCGCCGCCTCGGCCTGTGCCTTGTCCACCTCCGCCTTGTACTGCGCCTGCACAATCGAGGTCTGCCGCACGAACTCGGCCTGGTTGCGCTGTGATTCTTGCTCCGCCTCGGCCGCCGCCTGGTTCGCCCGCGCCTGCGCAACCTGAGCCTGCTGCTGGATGGCGGCGTTGTGCGGGGCGGACATGGCCAGGATGTAGCCGAGCCGTCCGTCATCGATGGACTGGATCTGCAGCGCATCCACCGACAAACCGATCTTCACCATCTCGCCCTTGGAGCCGTCCAGCACCTCGGTCGCCAGCTTCTGCCGCTCCTTGATGATCTGCTCCACCGTCATCGAGCCGATGATGCTGCGCAGGTGACCGGCGAAGATTCGCCCGGTGAGCACCGACATCTGGTCCTGGTCGGAGAGGAACCGCTGCCCGGCGCTGACGATGCTCTCACTGTCGTTGCCCACCTTGAACGCGATCACCGCCCGCACGTTGAGGCTGATCCCCTGCTGCGTCACGCACGTCTCCTCCACCTCGGCCTCGCACATCGCCAGGGTCAGGAAACGGGCCTTGCGGAAGAACGGGAGGATGAATGCGCCGTGCCCGG
>JAABUR0100007378.1_pt1 | contig 13022 bp, 15 predicted proteins | sample 5560091 | NCBI WGS metagenome assembly JAABUR01 (sample SAMN10711879, study PRJNA513375) | rock metagenome | isolation source: Antarctica rocks | place: Antarctica: Victoria Land, University Valley sud
CACACAAGCGCCGCTCGAGCTCAGGGCTTCCTTCTTCCTCGAAGCAACGTGCTGGATCAGTCAGGGGCTTGTAACAGCACACACGTGGCCCTGATGACATGCAGACTGCACAGCGTCACCGCGTCAGGACCTCACCACAGGTGCGAATGGTAGGTGGGGGGTGCTGGGAGGGAGCCTAGCTTGCACAGCCATGACGAAGACGCAGGCACCAGGCGGCAAAGGACGGCATGTAGGACAGGGTACGAGACACAAGAGCGTGCTCGCCAGCTGGCGGCCACTTGGCAGCATGTGCAGCCTCATGACAGCGCCACGACAACTGGAGCAGAACAGTGGTAAGGTAAGGAGCCTGCGGCGCTGATGGCGCGCGCGGCACCGCGCAGGGGGCGGGCAGGCCCTCGCTCCAGCCCAGAATGCAAGTGTGGCCGAATGTGACACCGCGCCGGCGCCGCGCACCCGCGTGAACGCATGGATGGCGTAGTTCACACGCGCCGCGCCGGCGGCCGCCTCGGCCGGCGTCAGCGGCACCGCCAGGCGGTCCACCGCCACGTACAGCACCGCCGAGCCGCCCGCGCGCGTCGGCTCGCACGTGGAGAACTTGAAGTACGTGCCCGGGAAGGCCTGCGCGCGCGCGGCGGGCTGATGATCTAATACTTGTACTGTGACAACACACCAAAGAAAGACGAGCAAGTAGTCCTCTTTGCGTATCATTACAAGGACCGGCGCCCGGTCGGCGGCCGCGCGGCGGGGCGCCGCGCGCGCCGCGTCGCCGGCTGCACATGCAGGCGCCGGCCCCGCATGCAGCCTGCGCCATGCGCAACAGCGGGCCGCCCTGGCGGGTCGCCGCCCCGCCTGGTGCCGGCGGTGCCGGCTCGCAGCCGGCCGCCTAGCGTGGCTGGCAGGCGCGCGGTGCAGCGCGCGGCGCATCGTGGGCCGCGTCGCAGGCGGGAGGGCGACGCGCCTGGATGGGGTACTGGAATTTGATGGGCACGTTGATGGACGCCTGGTACGTCCCCGGCATGGCGTGGTCGGAGCCTGCAGCGCAGGCAGGCCCCCGCCCTCAGCAGGCGGCTGGCCGGCGGCTGTCGCGCCCGGCCGCACCCACGCCCGGGCTACACACCGGGGCGCATGCACGGAGTCCAGCAATCAGGCATCAATCCTCCAGCGGGCGCGTTTGCCCAAGCAGCATGCTGCACGCCCAGCAGCGCCAGCGCGCGGGCCCAGCTCACGCCTCCGGACACAGGCGCGGCCACCCTGCAGGGCAACCAGCCTGGCGCGCGCCGACGCCGCCCGACCTCCCACAGCTTAAGCGGCCCGGCGCCCAGCCGGGCGGCCGCACGGCCCGCACCGATAGCGCCGCCGCGCGTGATGTTGAGGCGCGGCTGCGCCAGGTCGCCCATGCCCGTGTCAAACGGGTTGGCCGGCCGCAGCGGCAGCGTGCTGTTGGACGCGGCCAGCGCCGCCTCCAGCTGGCTGCCCCGGCCCTGCAGGTCCTGCGCGAGGATCAGGGTTACAATAACCCTATGCTCACCAAGCTTGTCCGCTCAGCACTGCCCAGCGCTCGCCCCCGGGCCACAGCCGGCTCCGGCGCAGCCGCCCCGCGCGCCGCGGCCGCGCCTGCGCCGGCCCTGGGCGGCGCAGCAGGCAGGGCTACCAGTGTATGAGCACGGGCAAGGCCGCGCCTGGCTGCGGTGGCGCCTGCCGAAGAAGGCGGTGCCAATCTTGGCAAAGCCGCCCGCCGGCTGCGCCGCATCGTAGAAGCCGCATGGCGGCGCCGTGGCCGCCGGCGCCGCGGTCGGCGCCGCCGCCGCCGCGCGCCCAATCAGGTCCGAGAACGACAGGTTCGCGACGCTCGGCGCGGGCGCCGGCACCGCCAGGGCGGCCGCGCCCGGCGCCGCCGCGCTGATGTTCACCACCGCAGCGCCGTTCCTGGGCAGCCCCGCTGGCGCGCTGGCGTTGGCCAGTGCGGCGGCGGGCGCCGCGGCGGCGCTGCCCCTCACCACGGGCGCGCCAAAGATGGCGCCCAGGCCGCTGACGGTACCCGCCTGTGAAGAGCTGCCGCTCGCGCCGCCGCCTGTGCCGGGCGCCTGCGCCAGGCAGGCCGCTGCGCAGGCCGCCTGCGCCCCGCGCGCGTCCTGTCAGGCACGGGCGCCGACTCCGCATTGCTGCGAGTGCTGCCAGCCCCGCCGAGCTTGACTGTTGGGCTCTCGGTAATGTGTTGTTAAGCGGGGTCCAGCACGCGCTGCCGCCCAAGACCCTTGCTGCTGCCGAGCACCATTGCGGCATGCGTGGCAGGCCGCTGCGCACACAGCTTGCGCCCCTTGCTTGGCTTGTCAACCACTGTAATCGGTGATACAGGTGGCTGATTTCGCCAAGAACCGGCTCCAGCTGCCCCAACATGCCAGGCTAGTCTGCGCGTGAGAGGCCTCCGATGGGGATCAGCCTGCTTCTAGAGCAACAGGTCGGCAGCAACGCCAAACACAGGCTCTGTCATGCAGCTGCCGTGCCGCCACCTGGGGCCAAGCACATGGCGCGCAAGCGAGCCTGACTGCCGCCCAGAGCCGGCTGCAGCGCGTCGCGTTGAGCACAGGCGTATGCACTGGCAAGTATACAGCTGGCCTCATGCGCAACCAGTGGCTGCTGGGCCAAGGCCGCACCGCACGCCGAGCGCAGCGCAAAGTATTACACAACAATTACGCGGTGTACTCATGCCGCCTTTTCGCCATGCGGCAGGCAAATCAGAGCGGCGCTGGTACAGCGCGGGGCGCACGGCGATGAAAAGCCGCAAAGCTGCGGCGCCGGCGCGCATGGCGGCGTCGGCGGCACTTGGTCTCCCCAACGCCCAAGGTCGGCGCTCTATACCGGTGCGCCCTCCACGGCTGCCGCCAACCCTCCCCGCTCGCCGCGCCTGCGCCCTTCCTAGGTTTCTTGATGCAAGCAGCAATCCGCCCAAAGGCGTCTTCCGCACCCCAGCCACCTTATGAGCACGCAGTCACACCATCGAGCACAGACCCCAGGTGATTGCTCTTCACTCCCAGCGGCCGCTACCTTTGGTGACCAAAAAAACACAGGGGCATACCCTCCCGAGGTTTTCTGAGTTGTACGACTGACCTTGCTGGCCGACTGATCTGCAAATTTTCTTAGCAGCAAAGGAAAGTAAGCTGGCCGACTGATCTGCAAATTTTCTTAGCAGCAAAGGAAAGTAAATTGTTAAGTGCACACAAACAGCATATGACATTGTGCACACATACAGTTCAACCGAACAGGCCCCACACAAAATCTGTGCTAACCAACACAAAGACGCAGCAGACGACAGCCTGATTGATACAGAGCTTCCAGGCCTGCACACACAGTAATGAATGTGCTGCACAGGGCTGAGCCGATTTTGGCTTGGATGACACAGCCACTTATGTCTCTCCGCCTGCTCGCCCTCAGACTTGACTTGAACGCCCAAACCGCGAGCACCCTCAGACAAGCAGTCTGGCTAATTCAAAACAACGTGGCCACTGGACAGCTCCAGGTCGTTCGTTGCAAAGTGTGCTCCAAAGCAGTGCAGCCATGCATGCATGCAAGGACAACGCGTCGGTGCAACTCCTGCTGAGTTTGGTGCACAATGCTCTGGTTGCTCGCGTGTGCAAGCGTCACCAAGTTTCACGCTGCATGCTCTTGGCCCCACTTGGCCCAGCGAACTAGGCCAAGACACAACACCCTTGGATGCCCTGCAGGCATGTGAAAGAGGGGGACAGCAGCCCCTCACTGCACCGCCCTCGATTATCTCAACGGTCCCAGCCTACACACCTCATTGGCAGGCCAGCTGCCGCACATGCACACCACCGTGCTGCATGCTGCGCGCCCTACGGCAGGCAACTCGTGTCCACTCAGCATGCCTATCACCGGCGGAGCCCCAGCTGGCCCTTTTGCGCGTAGCCCTTCTGCGCGATGCTCTTGCCGCGGCCCAGCACGGGCACGGCCTGGTTGTCGACCAGCTCGAGCAGGTTCTGCTGCAGCTCCTCCACCTGCACACCACACGGCATGCTCACACCCTGCTGCTCAAGTGCGCAGTCTATCACCCGAGCGATGCACAGCCTGGCTTGGGCCTCGCACGCTGCGGCTGCCTGCCCTGCACAGCAAGCGTGCATGTGCACTCCCACCTGGCAATATCAGAGGTAGACACCTCTGCCGGCAGCGTGTCTGTCTGCCCTCCCCTCAAGGACTGCAGCAACGCCAGCCACAGCAAACCAACACTGCAGGGTGCGTGCTCCTCGGAGCTGACATCTGGGTAGTCTGCAGGGGCATTAAACAGGGTGCTGACGGGGGCAACGCGCCGCAGGCGAGGTGCGCGACGACAAGCTGAAGGTGCGGTCCTCAGTCTTGAAGTTGCGCGCGCGCTTGCGCAGCGTGTCCTTGGAGGACAGGAAGCCGTCAAAGCCCTGCCGCGCCGCACACGCTACCACTTTACCCATTCTCCCACGTCCTTCTGGTGGTGCAAAGGGTCAGCGGCTGCCAGCTCCAGGTCGCCAGCGTGCAAAGCGTGCTGAGAGCATTGGCGAGCGCGCTATCTCGTTAAGGTCATAAACGGGGCAGGGCCAGCGTGGTGAGGCACTGAGTGAGAAAAACACGCGCCTTCAGCACCGTCCCAAACTGCGAGTACTCCGCGGCCAGGTACTCGGTCTCCAAGTTGTATATCTGCGCGCGCGGAGCAGCGCTGCCGTCAGCGACACAGCAGTCCAGGTCAGCACGATCTGCCGCGCCCCACGACGTGCCGTCCCAGACAGGCAGGCCATTTGCAGCGCAAGCGCCTGCTCTCACGCTGGCCGCGGCCCCCAGAACCAGCGCCTACAGCACCTGCAAGCGATACACTGCCGCCTGAGGCACCCTGCCGCAGCGCTGTTCAGACGCACCGTCTTTTCCAGCTTGTCCAGGTCCGCCTCCAGCTGCTGCTTGCGGGCCAAGAGCAGGTCCGCCGCTGTCATGCAACCAGCTCCCTGCCTGGTTGGTCGCCGGGTGTCACACAGGGGCAGCCTCACCCTCGCCTGCTTTGCTCTTTCTTGCCAACCCGCTTGGCAAGCTGAGCTGTGCTGTATGAGCACAAGCCCTGAGCTGCAGGGTGCTGGGCCTTGATGGCAAGGGGCCTTGATGGCACATTCACATTGGAGGGGAGAGGGGGATGCCTGGACGACGCCCCGGTGACCTGCTGGCCTGCCCAAGTTGGTCTAGAGCCCAGTGCTGGGCTATCCACTAGTAGGCCTGCGATGAACTTTGTGCGGATGGAGGGGTCAGGCTTTGGCCGCCCCAATGCGGACAATGAGCTGCCCATCGATATCCCGTACCAGAAGCTGTCGGCCTGGCTGGTGACGCCCTGCTCCGCGCTGCCTGCAGAGTGCTCTTTTGAGCTGATGGCGCTGCTGCTGTTGGTGCTGGTCCCCTTTTAGATGCTGCATAGACCACTGCTAGAGTTAGCTCGGTTGTGCTCTTTGTGTTGGTTGAGCGGCGACAAGCAGCGTGAGAGCTTGGCACGTGCGCGTGACAGCACTTTCTGGCGAGGCAGCTCACCACAGCAGCTCACCTGATGAGACCGCCTGCAACACCATCCGTACACAAGTGTTTGCCCTGAGTCTGACAAGGTAGATTGGAAAGAAGAGCAGCTGCTGCTAACTGGCACCTCCCATCGTGAGATGCGCAAGCTAGCCTTGGATGCCAACAGCCAGCACTTCGCATGCGCAGGTGGAGCGGAAGCAGCTGCCGGCCGACTGGCGGCGGCGGTTGCAGGTCATCCAGGCGAGCGCCGCCGAGGCGGCCGCGGCGCTACCGGCCGACGGCCGCGGCGCCGTCGGCGGCCGCGACGCGCCGCTGGATTACGCGGCCGTCCGCGCTGCGCGCGACCGACTGGCGGACGGCGCCGAGCGCTCGTTCTTCGGCGGCCTGGCCGGGCCGGCCGGCGTGTGGGACAAGCTCGTGCGCGCGTACGAGCGCGACAGTGCGGCCCCGTTCCTGCAGCCCTGGGCGGGTCGGGCGGCAGCATGGCCCCTTGGCTGCAATATGCAGTGATGTGGCCCCTTGGCTGCGACATGCAGTGGAGTGTTAGCAAGTGCAAAGAACTGTCCGTCATGCTGTAGGACCTGCGGGACAGGGCCAGACCCTGTGGAAGGGCTTGACAGCATGGCTTCAGCCCGCCACGCTTGCAAGCCCAGTAACCGTGACCCCTAGCACCCAGGTCACGGTGTGCGTCTTGCTTGCTGGCGGCGGGCGCATCAGGGCGTGCAGGCATCGCCTGCGCGTGCAGCCCCTAGCTCGCGGGCTGCCGCCGCCCGCTTCGCACCTCCACACCGCGCACTGAGAGGCTCGGTCTCGACCGCGGGCGGCCGGCGACGTCGGCGGGCCCGGCGCGCAGACGTGTGGCTGGGCGAGGCGGCGGCGGGCCTGGTGCAGGCAGCGGACTACGACATACCCGCCGCGCGCCGGCAGGCCGTGCGCGCGCAGACGCAGCTGGGCGACCTGGAGCGCCGCGCCGCCGAGTGCGCGCGCAGCGCGGCCGCCGCCGCGCGCGCGTACCAGCAGGTGCGCCGGCCCTGGCCGGCCCGGCGCTGTCCCACGCGTGCACCAGCAGACGGGCGGGCCTAGGCCCATCACTGCTGCCTGTTTCGCAGACTTGGCAAGGTGCAAGTGCGTGATGCCCCTGAGTGGGGCTGTGAGCGTGGAGGTTGCCGTGATCAAGTTTCTGTGCAAGTGATGCGGGAGGGTCGCCTTGGGCACTCTAGCATCGCTGGAGGTGACGTGATCGGGGCGCCCTCAGCAGACGCAGCACCCTTGCACGCGGCACGCTCACTGAGCACGGCCGCCTCAGTGAGCCGGCCGTGCTGCAGTCCCATGCTTCCTGCCACACGCAACGCCTGCCGCGCTGCGCGCAGGAGTGCGCCGCGCTGGGCATTCCCGGGCGCGACGTGCCGGCCGAGGTCGCTGCGCTGCAGGGCGAGCTGCCGGCGATCCTGCGCGGCGCCGCGGCGGGCGTGCAGGCCGGCGTGCTGGACGGCGCGGCGCGCTACTACGCCGATTTTCTGGCGCATGCGCAGCCCGGCGGCGGCGGCGCGCCCGGCGCCAGCCCGGAGCCAAACCCTGACGCCGCCGCGCCGGGGCCGGCCGCCCTGCCCGCCGGCCTGCTGCCCGCGCTGCAGGAGGTGCGCGCCGCGCCGCTGGGCGACCCGGCCGGCGACGCGGCGGCCGCGCTGCAGCTGCCGGCGGCCGCGGGGGCTCCCGATGGAGCCGGCGGCGCGGGCACCGGCATCGACTGGGGCGCAGGCGCTGGCGGCGCGCCCGCGGGCAGCGGCACCCATCCGGCGCCGGCCGCGGTGGACTGGGAGGTCGATGCGGAGGGTGCGGAGGCCGGCGCTGCCGGAGCGCCCCCCGCCGGGGCGCCGCCCGCGGCTGTGGACTGGGACGTGGTCGCAGAGGAGGCCGGCGCCGACGGGGACCCCCCGGCGGGCGACGGGGATTCTCCGGCAGGGGCGGAGCCTGAGGGCGACGGGGTGGACTGGGACATCAATGTCGCCGAGGCGGGCACCGGGGACGGGGATGCGGAGGCGGGCGGCGCGCGCGCGCGCGGCGACGGCGACGGCGGCGCCGCCGAGGGCGACGCGGGCTCCAGTATATCGATTGCTGCCCCCGAGCCGCAAGGTGCGGCGCTGCGCCCCCTGCTGCAAGCCGTGACTGCGCAGCTGCTCAGCCCGCCTGCAGCCCTCGCAGAAAGCAGCCGTCAGCGTGTGGCGGAGGGCGGACTTCCACAAACCACCTCAGCACTTTTCATCATAGAATGCATTCCCTGCTGACGCCTTACAGCTGAACGGCCACATGCTGCAGCTCCACGAGCCGCTCAGCAGGGCCCCTGCCCGCGCAAGCCGCATCATGGGCGCAGCGAGCGCGCGGCCGGCCGCGCCGCAGGCCTGGTCGCGCGCCTGGTCAGCGACGCGGGCCTGCGCGGCGCGTGGCTGGACGACCTGCGCGAGCTGGCCGCCTTCCTGCGCGTGCGCGCGGCCGAGCTGGACGCGCCGGGGCCCGGCGCGGGCGCGGCCGCGGCCGCCGCGCCCGACGAGCTCGCCACTGTGACGGCCGCCGGCGCGCGCGACATGCTGGAGCAGGTGCCGCACGGCGACCCCGCAGGGTTGCATGTAGGGTATGAGCGATCTGATCAGAGACACATGCACTGTTCAGTGCTCCAAGCTCGGGGATCGCCCTAGTTCAGAGAGCCCGGGGTCAGAGACACATTCACCATGAAGTACTCCGAGCTGGGGGACCGCAACTGTTCATAGTACTCATGATGCAGGGGTGTGTTCAGAGCCTTGACGAGTGTGATCGCACGCGCCCAGGCGCTCACCCCCGCCGGCGGCCGCGCAGGTGCGCGCCGTGCTGGGCGCGCTGACGGGCGAGCGCACGCGGCAGCTGCTGCTGGCGCGCACCAGCGCGCGCTACCTGGGCCGCCTGGTCGCCGGGCTGCAGCAGAAGCGCGGCCAGGAGGCCAAGTTCCGCAGGCGCGCGGCGCCGCGGGATGGGACCCTGACCCTAATCCTAACCTATATACCTTACTACACTCTGTGCCATGTGGTTATCGCAGCCGCCTTGTCAGGCTCCGCGACCCGCCAGTGCGCCAAGCGCGGACGGCTTGCCCAAGCCTGCCTGCGGCCGGGGCGCAGAGGCGAGGCGGTGTGGCGCTGCTGCTGTCGAGCCTGGGTTTGGGCCGGCGGCTGCAGTGTGGCGCCGTCGGGCGGCGTGGAACAGACACCTAGCGGACTGCCTGGCGTCATCGCGTCTTGCGACGGCGAGACCTGCTCAGGCCCGCAAGCCGGCCGCCATGTCCGAACAGGAGGGCCCGGCAGCCAGATTCTGGACGGACCGGTGAACGTCCTGCAGGCTGCCATTGCAAACAGCCATGTGCGGAAAGCCGCTGCTGCCTCCATATCAGGCGTGCACACGCGCAGCCCGCGGACGCGCGCAGGCTGGCGGCTGAAGTGGAGGCGCGGCGCGCGGAGACGCAGCGCGGCCTGGCGGCCGGCGCGCCCAGGCTGGCCGCGCTGGTGGCCGCCGCGGCGGCCGCCAAGGCGCGCGCGGAGGCCGGCGTCGCCGCGCTGTTCCCCGGGCGCACGGTCAATGTCATGGGCGAGATCAACAACGTGCTGTCGGTCGCGTGACGCGGCATGCTCCATCATCTGCGTTCTGCTTAGCGCTCGGCGTTCGTTGCCATATACATTGAATGTAAGAGGTGGCGCAGAGCTGAAGCCGTGCGTCTCCTTCAACTCATCACGCATGCGAGACAACACATGATTTGCCTGAGTCCTGCTCCATCGTCCCCCACTTGCTGAGAGCCTGTAGCTCAGGGCGTAGAGCTGCTTCGATGCGCAAGCTCGGCCTTACACCAGTTCCCAAAATTACTTGGCAAGTTACTTGTAGGTTACAAGCTCCAAACATGATTGACATGACTTGAATGGCAAGCCAAGCACTCAGCCTGGTTGGCAGTTCTTGCAGTAAAGCAAGATCAAATTGCGGAGTCAGGCTTACAGAACCCAAGCAATGAGGCACACAGCGCATGAACACGCTCAACCACTGTGTGCCTGCACCAGCATGCGCACACATCACCCGCTCGCAGCCTAGCCCACAGACACAGATGCCGCAAGCGAGCCTCACCAGACCTCCTTCTAGAGGCTGACAGCCTCGCATCGCTGCGCGTCAGTCGCCGTGCCGGGCGCACCGCAGCGACCCGCGCCCCGGCTTGCAGCACAGGAGGCGTCGTGCAGGACACTGGCAGTGCTTCGCTGCACGCCGCGCAGCCCTGCCCCATGCCCAGACAGCACCCCGTCACCGGCGGCCTTAGCCGCGAAGCCGCTCGCTTCTACAGCCGCGCCCCGCGCGCCGGCGGCGGGCCCCGGCTCAGGCCCTGGCTCTAGCCCTAACCCTGGCTCCGGCCCTAACCCTGGCTCTGCCCCCACATCTGCGTACTGGAACGCGCCGCTGCGCTCGTGCTCCAGCATGTCCAGCGCGACGACGCAGCTGTCAGCGACGATCGGCTCGGCGTCGGCCGCGTGCGCGGCCAGCAGCGCGATCGCGCGCTCGTCGCCGATCGCGCCCAGCGCCTCGGCGGCCTCGTGGCGTACCATCGCGTCCTCGCCCGCATCCGTCAGCACGCGCCTGCGCGCCGGCGCGGCTGCTCGTCACAGCAGCAGGAGGGTGCACCGCAGCCTCCCGTGCTGCACGGCCCTGCACAGGCGCTCGCTCATAGGCGGCGCAGCAGCAAAAGATGGGCGGCACAGTGCGCTTGCCGCCATGCGCATTACGATCCCTGGCTTCGTGCGCTGCTGTGTGCAGCCCATAATGCAGTGATGCAGTGATTGTGAAGCCCCTGCATGCTCGCGCGCACGGGACACTGACGCCTGCATGGCTGCAGACGCCGCAGCCAGGAACGATATCCATGGCGGCCCCCCGCGCCACAGGCGGCGCCCGGCGCGTATATAGCGGAGCCGCCGCCGCGGGCCGCGCACCGCAGCGTCTCCACCGCGCCCGCGTCCTGCATCTGCCCGAGCACGTAGGCCACCTCGTGCTTGAGCAGCGCGCTGCGCCCGGCAAACGCGGCGCCCAGCGCGTCCACCGCGCCGCGCCCGCCCGCGTTGCGCAGGCCGAACAGCGCGCGGTAGCGCTCAAACACGGGCGCGGCCTCGTCCAGCAGCGCCGCGCGCATGGCCGCCACGGGCGTGCCCGCCGGCGCGGCCGGCGCCGGGTCCACCGACGTGTACGCTGCCGCGCCGTCCGGGGCCTGCGCATCCTAGGAACCCTAGAAGCCCTAAGAAGGCAAGCTCCCGCACTGCACTGCGGTGAGCTCCCGCAGATGGGCCGCCGCGCGCCCGCAGCGCACGCCGAAGCCCGCACACACGCGCCCGCACACCTGCCCAGCTCCGCACGGCCCCGTCTCTCTCTCTCCATGGGGCGCACCGCCGCGCCGCCGCCCTCCCGCGCCGCCTCCACGAGGTGCTGCACGCGCTGCAGCGCGAGCTGGCACGTCTGCGCGACGACCAGGCAGGCGTCCGCGGCGCCCGCTGCCAGCGCGGCCACGCACTCGGGTGTGCCGATCGCGCCCAGCGCCTCGCCGGCCTCATGGCGCACCCTGCACACACGGAGGACGTTGCTTAGTGCGGCAATCCTCCTTCAGCTGCAGAGCGCCCTGCCGCGCAGCCCCAGAGCCAAGCAGCGCGAGGTCCCGCGGGCGCGCCATGACGCGCACGCGCTGCCCACTCGGCTGCGACGCCCTGCGGCCTGTGCCGCGCCAGGGCCATAGAGCGCCGGGGCGGCGGGCGCACATGGGGTGCTCGCGCGCGTCGCGCAGCAGCGCCGTCAGCGCGCCGACCGCGGCCGCGTCCTGGCGCTGGCCCAGGCAGTAGGCGACTTCATGCCGGAACAGCGCTGACGCGTCCTCCAGGCCTGCGCCCGGGAGGTAGCGGTGAGCGCTGGCGGGCGCCGGGCCGCCGCCGCGCCCGCGCCGCACACGCCGCCGTGGGCGTCCACAGAGAGCAAGCAACATATTACTCTTGCAGGACAGGCGTCAGCCGAGCGCGACGCAGGCAGAGGCCTTGTGCGGGCGCGCGGGCGCTCTGTCGCGGGCACCGAGCCGCGCGCGTGGGCCGCGGGGCCGCACCGCGCAGCAGCGCGGCGCCGGCCTGCGCGCCGGCGGCGCCGCGCAGCGCGAACAGCGCGCGGTACTTGCCGGGCAGGCTGGTGTCCGGGTCCAGCAGCTTGGCCTGCAGCGCCGCGACCGCGCCCGGCGCGGCCGCCACTGCCGGCATCTGGGGCAGGCTGGATTTCGGGCAATGCGGCGTACGTTCCGGTGCGCTGCTGCGTTCTACCTACTCCGGCGCGGTGGCGCCTCCCAGCTGGGGCAAGCCCTGAAACCCTAAGATCCCAAGCAAGGAGCGCACGGAAGGCTCATACATTGTTTAGCACTCCGGCGCAAGAGTGGCAGCGCGGGCACTCACACAAAATCTAAAGGGCCAGGGCAGGGCGCTGCCGGATGGATGCAGCGGCCTGACGCCCAGCATTCTGGCCCCAGGCAGAGAGCGCACTCCATTTTGGTGCACGATGGACCCCTCCGAGCTTTTCCTCCGCGAGTTTGGCGTGCGGCTGGCACAGCTACTGGCACCCACCGCGCCCGCGCTGGTGGTGGAGTCCGCAGTGCGGCAGGTCCTGCGCGAGACGCGCGGGGCGGCGGAGCGCGAGATGGCATTGGCGCCGCTCGCGGCGCCGCCGCCGCACGCCGTCGAGAAGCACAAGCGGCTCGAGCTGTGCTTCGTGCACGACTGCAGGCACGGCCCGCGCGGCGCGCGCAAAGGATGTTGCCCGGGGCATGCGCGCGCGCGGGCGGCTGCCCACGGGGCCGCCCGGGGGCGCTTTGGGGGGTGTTTGCCTGGCCTTCTGGCGCCTTTTTGCTGCGCGGCGGGGCGCGCAAGTTGTAGGACTGGTCAGGTGCAGCCCAGGTGCAACCCAAGTGCATGTCAGGTGATAAGCGCCGCCCGACTGCTCACAGCGCGCGCAAGCGCGCGCAGGAACCATGGGTGCAACTCCAGCGCCTGCGTGCTGTGCAAACACAACCCCAACAAGCGCTGCCTCGGCAATTTCGCGCGCAAGTACTGGGTCGGCGACAAGCTCCTGGCCAAGTGCGAGGGCGGGATCCTGGTAGAGTGCATCGATCTGAACACCGGCGAGCGCGTGACGGATGACCTCAGCGACGTGCGCGTCGAGGTGCGCACGCCTGTCCTGCCTGTCATGGCTGGCGCGGCACCCTACTTTGCCAGCCTGCTGCATCTCGGCGCAGCACGCACCGCGCTGCAACGTGCAGGCCGCCAATGTATGGTGCCTGCGGCATTAGCACTCCATGCAACCCGCTGCGCAGCAGAGTCGCCTGTTGTCATGCAGGCCGCTGTCATGGATGGCAACAAGTTCAACACGCGGTGCCGCGAGGCTGGCGAGCAGCGGCTGGAGATCCTGGACGAGTG
>JAABUR0100007379.1_pt1 | contig 13020 bp, 16 predicted proteins | sample 5560091 | NCBI WGS metagenome assembly JAABUR01 (sample SAMN10711879, study PRJNA513375) | rock metagenome | isolation source: Antarctica rocks | place: Antarctica: Victoria Land, University Valley sud
GGCGTCTCCATTGGCGTGGCTGTTGTTGAAAACGTCGTTCCCATCGCCATTGACACGCCCGCCGATTTGGAACGAGCGCGCGCGTGGTTGAAATCATCGTGAGTTGCGCCTTGATGCACAAATCCAACTCCATGACCTTCCCGGAACTTCAGCAACGTCAACTCGCCTGTCGCCGTTGCCCGCGTCTCATCGAATGGTGCGACGCAGCCGCGCGAAATCCGCCCGCGCGCTTCAAAGGCCAAGACTACCACAACGGCCCCGCCGCTTCGTGGGGCGAGGCGACGGCGCGGTTGCTCATCATCGGTTTGGCTCCCGCCGCGCATGGCGCCAATCGAACGGGACGGTTGTTCACCGGCGACAAGTCCGGCGAGTGGCTTTTCCGCGCGATGCACCGCGCCGGTTTCGCCTCGCAAGCCAGTTCAACTCACGCCGGCGATGGGTTGGGACTGCTGGATTGCGCCATCTCCTGCGCCATTCACTGTGCGCCGCCCGACAACAAGCCGCTCCCCCAAGAACTGCGCAACTGCCGTCCTTTTTTGCTCGAAGAACTGCGCCTGATGACCAGTCTGCGCGTGGTGTTGGGCTTGGGCAAAATTGGCTTTGATACGGCCTTCGATGCGCTCAAAGAAGCCGGACTGACCGGCATGAAGACGCGCCCCAAATTCGCTCACGGCGCGGCTTATGAAGTCGCTCCTACACTTTGGCTGCTCGGCTCGTTTCATCCCAGCCAGCAAAACACCTTCACCAAACGCTTAAGCGAACCCATGCTCGATGATGTGTTCGCGCGGGCGAGAGAAATAGTTGGTTAGTTAGTTGAATGGTTAGATGGTTGAACAAGATAACCATCTAACCATCCAACCATCCGATTTATGCAACACCACAAACATATCCTTGCCAATGGTTTAACTATCGTTGGCGAACACAATCCCGAAGCGCGTTCGTTGGCGATGGGATTCTTCGTCAAAACCGGCGCGCGCGATGAATCATCGCAGGTTTCCGGCGTTTCTCATTTTCTTGAACACATGATGTTCAAAGGAACATCTCGTCGCAGTCCTGAAGATGTCAATCGCGAGTTCGATGAAATGGGCGCTCGCTACAACGCCTTCACTTCCGAAGAAGAAACCGTTTATTATGGCGCGGTCTTGCCCAACTTCCAGTCGAACCTGCTCGACCTGTTAGCCGATATGATGCGGCCCGCGCTGCGCGATGAAGATTTCAACATGGAAAAGAACGTTATCCTCGAAGAAATTGCCATGTATCAAGACCGGCCCACTTTTCGCGTGTTCGACTTGGGACGTGAATCGTATTTCAATGGTCATGCTCTTGGTAATAGTGTGCTCGGTTCCAGACAAAGCATTGAAGGTTTACAACGCGATCAAATGCACGAGTATTTCGGGCGTCGTTACGCGGCTAACAACTTAACTCTCGTGGCAGTTGGTAACTACAACTGGGAAGAAGTTGTCGCGCAGGCGCAAAGGTTGTGCGGCCAGTGGAATACGGCGGATGCGCCGCGCGAGCACGTGCCGCACACGCCGCAATCGCGCGTGGTTGTGGACAAAGTGGACAAGTTCAACCGCGCTCACATCGCGCTGTTCGCGCCGGGATTCGCGGCTCAAGACCCGCGCCGGTTGGCCGCATCTATTGCCTGTGAAGTCATCGGCGCGGGCGAAGGTTCGCGTTTGTATTGGGCGCTCGTTCATGACGGTCTGGCCGAAGCCGCGCAAATCGGCCACGATGCCAACGATGGCGAAGGCGCGTTTTACGGTTACATTTTGGTTGACCCGGCCAGAGCGCAAGAAGCGCTCGATGCCTTTCGTTCCACGCTCGCCAAAGCGTGCGCCGATGGCTTAACGGTCGAAGAAGTCGAACGCTCGAAACGCCGTTTCGCGTCGGCGCTAACGCTGGGCGCCGAAACGCCGATGGGAAGACTTCGCCCGGTCGGCATGGATTGGATGCTGCGCGGGCAGTTGCGTTTACCCGAAGAGGCGCTGCGCGAATTGCTGAGCGTGACGCCCGAAGCGGTCAACGAAATCTTGCGTTCCAACCCGTTCGACCTCGCCACTGTTGCGGCGCTTGGGCCGCTCGAAACGTTGGTTTAGTAGAAAAACGCTCAGGCATAGAAAAACTAAAGCGTATCTCGCAGGAAATGGTTCGAGAACGCGAAGCGTCAGCGAGTGCAATTATCAGCCGCCGAAGGCGCTCCTCTTAGCAAGTGGCGCTTCGCGCTCTGGATAATGCACTCGCTGACGCTTCGCGTTCTCGAAGGGGAAGGGGCACGCTCGAAATCGAAGATGAGTTGCAGCTGAACACAACAAAACCCGCGAATCTCGAAAGATTGGCGGGTTTTGTTCGTCAGGCTCCGACTCGCCGTTCGCGCACTTGAAAATCGTGGATGGCGCGGCGCAGTTCTTTCGGCGCAAATTCGGGCCACAGCGTGTTGGTGATCCAAAGTTCGGCGTAAGCGATTTGCCACGGCAGAAAGTTCGAGATTCTCATTTCACCGCCGGTGCGAATCATCAAGTCGGGTTCGGGCAAATCACCGGTGTAAAGCGCGCGCGAAATGGCGTCTTCGGTCACTTCTTCGATGCGCATCAAACCTTCTTGAACGCGCGTGAGCAACTTCTTGAACGCATCGGCGATTTCGGCGCGGCCACCGTAATTCAAGGCCAGATTGAGCACCAAACCGGTGTTTCGCTGGGTTGTGTTCATGCACTCGTCGAGTTGGCGTAGCAGATAGTCGGGCAACCCGTCGCGGCGCCCGATGTGGCGGATTTGGACGTTGTTGCGCTGCATTCGGGGTAACTGGTCTTTGAGTTGTTTGGTGATGAGGCGCATCAAACCCGAAACTTCGGCGTGCGAGCGCTTCCAGTTTTCGGTGGAAAAGGTGTAAAGCGTGAGCGCTAAAACGCCTAAGTCAACGCATTCCTGGATGATGTTTTGGGTGGTGTCGGCGCCGACGGTGTGGCCGCGAATGGCGAGCCAGCCCTGTTCTTTGGCCCAGCGCCGGTTGCCGTCCATGATGATGGCGATGTGGCGCGGCATGTGCGCCGGATCAACGGAATCCGACGGGCCATCGAGATCGAGATGATGACCGTTGAGCGAGGAAGCGGCTTCGGTTTTCACGGCAGTTTTGGGGCGCAGAAACATGAATGGAGAGACGGAGGCGACTTGCCACAGTTTAACGCGCCGGAGATGCTTTTCCGGCGCGTTCTTCACCCACAAGTTCACGCACCACCAACAGTTCGACGCGGCCTTGTTCCAACTCGCGCCCTCGAATCACCCGCGCTTCGCCCCAAAACGGCGTGTAGCCGCGCGGATGAAACGGCGGCGCGCTTTCGATGACAACGACTTCCATTGAGGGATCGAGCGATTGGCGGGCGATTTCAAGCGGAAGACCGAGGAGCGATTTGAGGGACATCTTTGAACGGCAGCCTTCAAGAGGGGGAGAAGAGGAAAGGGGGAGAATGTTCGAGTTCGTCTATTTTCCCCCTTTCCCTCTCTCCTATTCTCCCCCTCTTGAAGTTCAGACTTCCATGATCTCGGCTTCTTTGGCTTTGCCGATTTTATCGACTTCGGCGATCATTTTGTCGGTCACTTTTTGCACGTCGCCTTTGAACCTCGCCAGATCGTCTTTGGAAATTTCGCCGTCTTTTTCCATTTTTTCGAGGTCTTTGTTGGCGTCCTGTCGGATGTTGCGCACGGCGATTTTGTGCGATTCGGTTTTTTTGCTCGCCACTTTGACCATCTCTTTGCGCCGCTCGGTCGTGAGTAGGGGAACAGAAACGCGCACCGATTTGCCATCGGCCACAGCCGTCAAACCCAAGTCGGTTTTGGAAATCGCGTTGGCAATGGCGCCAGAAACCGAAGGATCATACGGCGTGACCACCAGAAGTCGCGCGTCGGGAACAGACACTTGCCCCATAGTTTTGAGCGGCGTGGGCGTGCCATAATAGTCCACCATCACTTTATCGAGGAGCGCCGCCGATGCGCGTCCGGTGCGAAGCGTGGACAGGTCGTTTTGCAGGTCTTCGAGCGCGCGTTTCATGCGCGCTTCGCTTTGGGCAATGATGGATTGTGGCATAGGTTGTCGTCCTTTTGTAGAACTCTAAAGGTTAGCAAAGCCTTTTGGCACGCGAAAAATCGCGCGTCAAACTTCTGAACATGACCTCACCACAAGAGCAACCCCTCGATTTCGATGCGCTTCTCGCAATGGAAAACGCTTCGCCAGTTCGTCACGAATACATTGGTGGAAAACTTTATGAAAAAGGCGCTGGCCCCACTCCTAAAATGGCGGGCGGCACGTCGAACCACTCCGACATCATTCACAACGTTCAAGTCGCCGTCGGTCGCCGCATGGACGACAGCGAGTGCCAGGGTTCATCGGGCGATCAGCGCGTGCGTTTCGAGCAATCGGAGAACTGGTTCTACCCTGATTTCCTGCTCAAATGCCCGCCGCTCCGCTTTCATCCGCGCGACAAAAACGCTTTGATGAACCCGCGCGCCGTATTTGAAGTGTTGTCGCCCGAAACCGAACGCTTCGACCGGACAGGCAAATTCGATCAATACGCAACCAACCCTGAACTGAGCGATTACATCTTGATTTCCGCCGACGAAGTGCGCGTCGAACACTTTCGGCGAATAGAAAACGGTGACTGGTCGCGGCGGATTTATGTTGGGCGAGATGCAGAACTTCAGTTGAAAAACTTCGATATTTCGGTTCCGTTGAGCGAAATCTACCGGAAAATCACACTGGAAACGCAGACGATTTTGCCATTTGACTCCGAGATTTGAGGAAGGGCGACCTATACTTTTCGCCATGTCCATCGCCCAAATGTTGCCGGAAGTTCAGGGCTTGTCTCGCCAAGACAAAATCAAATTGTTCCATTTTCTCGCACAAGACCTCGAAAAGGATGAAGTTCCTGCTCTTGAAACTGGGCGCGTTTATCCGGTATGGTCGCCTACCGAGGCATTTGCGGCGGCAGACACACTGCTGCAAGTGCTGGAAGACGCAACCGTTTGATTCACGGAATCCACTGCACCAGTTGCCCATCACTCAACCGCTTCCGGTGGGTGCCAGCGGCATCCACTGTGAAAATGCCGCTGCCCCTCTTCCCCAGTTCTATTTCTTCTTGAAAGGCAATTCGAGTTCCATCAGGTGAAAAGCGTGGGGTTGAAACTACCGTCGATGTGCCTGAGAAGTTGTGGGCCAGAATCTCGTCTCCTTTTAAGGGGTAAGAGGTCAACGACTTTTCGTTTTCATCGCTCGTATCTGCGAGCCACAAGTTGTAACCGTAGAGATAGCCGTCGCCGCCATCAACAACGTCCGTTCGTCGCACAAAAGCGATGTGGCGTCCATCGGGACTCCAAACAGGTTCCAACTCCCACGCCGGAGTGCGCGCGAGTCGGTGCGCCTCCCTTCCATCAACGCCCAGCGTCCAAATGTCCGTCTGGCATACGGGCGATGGTGGACTGGCCGACCACGAAAGTCCGCCAACCAGCGCGACGTGTTGCCCGTCTGCACTCCAACTCGGAGTTTGCCACTGCGTATTTTCCGGCACGCCTTTTCCGGTTGGGGCAAGCATTGGCGATTGAAGACCCTGATAAAACTTGTCGGCCCGAAGGCAAAGCGTTCGGCTCCAAAACGAGCCAGCGAAATTAGAAATCGCGCACACAATTCGCTTTCCATCGGGCGAAAACGAAGGCGCCCCAATGGAAGTTCCCCAACCGCCGCTCCACAGCAAAACCCGGTGGATGTGTTTAATTTGTAGGTCATGCACATAAAGATTGAAGTGGTTGAACGACAACGCACGTTTCCCATCGCGGCTGAAGCCGCCGAACTTCCCATAGCCTTTAGGCACGCGCCAAACTCGTTTTTGGTCGCCGCCATCCGAATTCATCGTCCACACCGTTTCACTTTGTTCGACTTGTGTCCAATAACCGCGTGTGAAAACGATTCGATTGTGCAACTGAAACGGCGCCGCCAAAGCCGTTTTTTCAAGGCAAAACGCGAGCAAGAAAAACAGAGCAATTCTCATAAGCCGAGTTTAATTTGCGCAAAGCGGCCAAGACCCTTTTCGCCCGCCTCAAAAATCCTTTGCTATCCTGAAAAGGGAATTTCCCATTCAAATCGGAAAACCTTAAATATCAAATGGCAACCCAACAAAAACCTGTCTGGCTGTTCCGCGAAGGCAAGAAAGAACTGCGCGATTTGCTCGGTGGCAAAGGCGCCAACCTCGCCGAAATGACCAATATCGGTCTGCCCGTTCCTCCGGGCTTCACGGTCACGACCGAAGTCTGCACCGAATACTACGCCAACAATAAACAACTCCCGGCTGGCCTCATGGACGAGGTTAAAAAAGCCGTCGCCGATGTCGAACAACAGATCGGCAAAAAGTTCGGCGATAACAAAAACCCACTTTTGTTTTCGGTTCGTTCCGGCGCGAAGTTTTCGCTTCCCGGCATGATGGACACCGTTTTGAACCTCGGTTTGAACGAAAGCGCTATCGAAGGCTTGATCGCCACTTCGGGCGACGCGCGCTTCGCTTACGACTCGTATCGCCGCTTCATCATGATGTTTTCCGACATCACGCTCAAAGCCGATTATCCGGGTTTGTCCAAGGAAGGCTTCGAGCGGATGCTCACCGATCACAAAGAAAAGCTCGGCAAAAGCGATGACACCGAACTGACCGGCGAGGATTGGAAGGCGCTGTGCGACACCTACAAGGTGTTCTTTAAAGAGCAGACGGGCCGCGAGTTTCCGACCGATCCGTATGAGCAACTCGAAACGAGCATCACGGCTGTGTTCCGTTCGTGGAACAACGAGCGCGCCATCATCTACCGCAACAAAGAGAAAATCTCGCACTCGATTGGCACCGCCGTCAACGTGCAAGCGATGGTGTTTGGCAACATGGGCGACGATTCCGGTTCGGGCGTGATGTTCACCCGCAACGCCGCGACAGGCGAGAACGTGATTTACGGCGAATACCTGCAAAACGCGCAGGGCGAAGACGTTGTTGCGGGCGTGCGCACTCCCAAAGAAATCGCCGAACTTGAGCGCGACAACAAGCCGATTTACGACGAATTGATCGCCAACGCCAAGCGGCTCGAAGACCACTACCGCGATATGCAGGACATCGAGTTCACCATCGAGAAGAACAAGCTGTTCATCCTGCAATGTCGCTCCGGCAAGCGGACGGGAACAGCCGCCATTCGCATCGCCGTCGAGATGGTCGGCGAAGGCTTCATCTCGAAAGAAAAAGCCGTCTCGATGGTCGCTCCGGGCGGTCTCGAACAGGCTTTGCATCCGCGTTTGAAGGACACCAAAGCGGCGCGTCAAATCGCTAAGGGTTTGAATGCTGGCCCCGGTGGAGCGGTCGGCATGGCCGTCTTTTCGTCGGACAAAGCGGCTGAGTTGGGCAAAGGCGGGCAGGGCAAAGCCGTCATTTTGTGTTCGCAAGAAACCACGCCCGACGACCTCAAGGGAATGCTCGCGGCTCAGGGCGTGTTGACTTCACGCGGCGGTCGCACGTCGCACGCAGCGCTGGTGGCCCGTCAGTTCGGCATCCCGACGATTTGCGGTTGCTCGGACATGAAGATGGAAGGCCATCACGCGCAGTCGTTCACCACGCCCGATGGCACCGTCGTCAAAGAAGGCGACTGGATCACCATTGACGGAACCGAAGGCGTGGTTTACGAAGGCGCTTTGGAAGTCGAAGCGGCGGGACAATCCGGCGACTTCGCCACGCTCATGGGCTGGGCCGATGAGTTCCGCAAAATGGGCGTTCGCGCCAACGCCGACACACCCGAACAAGCGGCTGAAGCTCTGTCTTTGGGCGCCGAAGGCATCGGACTTTGCCGCACGGAACACATGTTCCTGATGGAAACCCGCTTGCCGGTCGTGCGCCGCATGATTCTGGCGAGTAGCGACACCGAGCGTCAGGCCGCTTTGGACGAACTGCTGCCGATTCAGCGCGAAGATTTCGTCGGCATCTTCCGCGCCATGAAAGGCGCGCCCGTCACGATTCGCTTGATCGACCCGCCCTTGCACGAGTTCTTGCCCAACCAGATCGAGTTGGAAAAAGAGATGGCCGTCCTCGAATCGAAAGGCTTGAGCGACCCCGAAAAATCGGCCCTGCTCAACAAAGTGCGCGAACTGCACGAGATGAACCCGATGCTGGGCTTGCGCGGCGTGCGTTTGAGCATCGTATTCCCCGGCATCGTCGCAATGCAAACGGCGGCCATCGTGGGCGCGGCGGCTCAGGTCAAGAAAGAGGGAATCGAAGTCAATCCCGAAATCATGATCCCCTTGATTGGTCACGTCAACGAACTCATCGCCGTCAAAGGCGATCTGGAGCGCGTGGCCAAAGAAACCGCCAAAGCCGAAGGCGTGGAAGTGGACTACAAGTTCGGCACGATGATCGAAATCCCGCGCGCCTGCTTGACGGCGGGCGAAATCGCGGGCGAAGCGGAGTTCTTCTCGTTCGGCACCAACGACCTGACGCAGATGACCTATGGCATGAGCCGCGACGACGCCGGGCCGTTCCTGATGCCCTACATCGCCAAGGAAATCTACAAAGAAGACCCGACCGTTTCCATCGACGTGAGCGGTGTTGGGCGTTTGATGCAGATCTGCGTGGATGACGCGCGCAAGGTCAACCCCGGCATCAAGCTGGGCATCTGCGGCGAACAAGGCGGCGACCCCGACAGCGTGAGGTTCTGCAACAAGCTGGGCTTAACCTACGTTTCGTGTTCGCCCAAGCGCGTGCCGGTTGCACGCTTGGCGGCGGCGCAAGCGGCCATTGAGAACAAGTAAAAGCGGAGAAATAAAAGCGCGGCAAGGTTTGAGACCTCGCCGCGCTTTTATTTCTTATGTAGATGGAGTTTTAGCCACGAATGCCTCTTCAACTTTCAGATTTGTTGTCACGCGGGTATTTCCCTGCGGAGCTGCCACCTCCTTTCAATACCCAAAAATTTGGTCAGTATGTTAGTGGAAACTACTGCTTCAACCATGCAGTAACTATATGATGTTTACCTGAGCAGTAGTTGTGGATAGAGGTGCCTGAGTTTGGTTCTGGCATCTTGTGTTGTGAAGTGCCAGAAGACGCGGGTGGCGGTCGCGTTTCGTTTGTCTTGCCAAGCCTGCACCTGCTGGCTCAGGTTGTGCTGATCTTCCATGCGTTCTTGCAGGCACTGACGCGCAAGCACCGACAACTCGATCTCAGCCATATGGAGCCAACTGCCGTGCTTGGGGGTAAAGTGCCACTCGATGCGCTGGCACAGCCGCCGCGCGTCTTCGGGAGCAAAGGCCCCATACAGGCTCCATGGGCCATGCGTATTCAAGTTGTCTTGCACAGGGACGATCTTGTCCACGTCTGGGTAGAGCGTGTCACACATCCACTTCACGGTGTGGGCGTAGTCCAGACCCGTGCGCCGTTCTTTGACCTGCACCCACCGTTTAGCCGCCAAAGGCTCAAACACCAAAAATAAAGAACAGGTGCCGTGCCGCTCATACTCATTGTCAAATCGAAGAGGCACACCCGGACGCGCCGCCAAAACCTCTCGCTTGTGACCCACCAACTGCTTGGCCGCCTCATCCAGACACACAACGGGACGCCTGGGATCGTAAGGCCGGGCATACACATCCAACACATCTTCCCGCCCAGGGGGCACCCGCGCCACAAAGCGCGCATCCTGCTGGGGCGGGATGCACCAGCACACCTTCAGCCACGGTTTAAGAGCGTTTTTTTGAGCGTGCGCCGCACCGTCTCCAACACGATGCCCTCCACGAGAGACAACTCGATCAGGCGCTTGCGCAACAAGCACAGCGTCCAGCGAGCCGCGCCTTCGCGAGGTGCACTGCACGTCAAGGCCACCAGATGAGCCTCGGCCACGCCATCCAGGCGGCGCGGCGCCCGCTTTGTCTGAGGTGCCCGCTCTACCACGGCTAAAGCGCTCACTTGCCCGCGCGCCGCCGCACACCTTGAACCGTTTGGAAGTGGCAGCGCAACTGCGCGGCGACCTGGGTATCCGTGCGGTTGCCACCGTTTTCAAAAGGAACGCTCGTGTCGCACAGCAGCAAGATGCGAGCGCGCGTCTTCTCGCGCTCGCTCGTGTGTGTTGAAGCACTCACCTGTTCCAGAACCGCGCGCTCCTCAAGACTGAGCCGAACATGATGCTGTTTTACGGGCATCTACCCAGTTAAACATCATATAACTACTGCGCAGTTAGACCAGGATCTCGCTCCTGCCACCTGCACTTCTTCCATCAAGGTGAAGTTGATTCTCGTTTTATGAAGGCTTTTGTGCAAGCCTCAAGAAGTTAAGTTCATGTGGAAACGGAAACGGTTTCTGCGGAAATGAAGGCTATCGTGGGCGACAACACGATCAGCAAAAACGATCTGGTGAGCTACCAAAAGGGGATGCAATAGAGCAGGCTTTGGGCGAGTGCGGTATTTTGTTGGTGGCCTCCTTGCCGGTTTGCGTAAGCAACCTCAAAACCAAATCCAGTTTGTTGGGCGGCGCCCGTGATAGCTACAACGCTGGAGCAGTTGCACTCTTTCGTCTCTACAACGCAAACGGCACCTTGGAAACAGGCTATCAGAATTAGCCTCGCCGTCCTCTTGACCTGCTCCCATAGAATCATCTCGTTTTCGATGTGAGATTTGCGGTTCAAACTCAAAAGGACGAACCATGAAGCAGACCCGATTTGATGAAGCGCAGATCATCGGCATCCTCAAACAACAAGAAGCAGGCGTGACTGTGGCGGCCATTTGGCGCGAACACGCCATCAGCGAAGGCACATTCTACCGATGGAAGAGCAAATACGGTGGGATGGAAGTGCATGAAGCCATGCGGCCTCGCCAACTGGAACACGAGAACGCGCGGCTCAAGAAGCTGCTGGCCGAGTCGATGCCCTTGCAACGCCGCCTTGAAGGATGTGCTGTCAAAAAAATGGTGAAGCTGGAGCGTTCCGCTTCAGCGCCCGCGATGAAGAAAGAGGTCGCGGGCTATCTCCAAGAACAGCACGAGATGTCCAACTGGCGCGCGTGTGTTTTGGTGGGGCTGCCGACCTGCACCACGCGCTACAAAAGCCGCCGCGTGGACAAAGGCCGGTTCGGGCGCGGCTCAAAGAACTGGCGCAAGAGCGTCCTCGTTTTGGCTACCGCTTGAAGCGGAACGCTCAAGTGATGAAGTGATGCCTGGGCGTGCTGCTGCGTCGTGAAGGGCATAAGATCAACTCCAAGCGGGTGTTGCGGCTCTACCGTGAGGAGAAGTTGAAACTGCGCGCTCGTAAAAGAAAACGAATTGCCAGCGCCTTGCGTGTTCAACCGCAGCCGCCCGGCACCATTAACGAGATGTGGACGATGGACTTCATGCACGACACGTTGTGTGGTGGACGCGGCTTGAGCGGAACGCTCAGGCGTTTTCGCACCTTGAACGTGGTGGACTGCTTCAGCCGCGAGGCGCTGGCTGTGGAAGTGGATACCAGCTTGAGCGGACACCGTGTTGTGCGCGTGCTGCAACGCCTCTTGGAAACACGGGGTAAACCAGAAGTGATCCAAGTAGACAACGGCAGCGAGTTCACCGGAGCCGCACTGGACGAATGGGCGCACAAAAACGGCATCAAGCTGCACTTCATCGAGCCGGGTAAACCCACGCAGAACGGAGTCATCGAGTCGTTCAACGGCAAGATGCGCGACGAATGCTTGAACCTGGAATGGTTCATTGACCTGCGACACGCCAGACACGTCATCGAGAACTGGCGAAACGACTACAACACGTTCAGACCGCACTCCAGCCTGAACAACTTATATAAAGTCCGGTCATAGAGTATGGTTATGGCCACCAGTGGAAGCGGGTCTGTTTCTGGACGAGTTGCGGATGATGTAATAGTGCCTGGACTGCTCGCGTTCGAGTTGGTCGAGCGAGTCGAAGTGGCGGTTGCAGATCGCCTCGTTGGACAGGGGCCACAGCCGCTCGCACGGTTGCAGTTCGGGCGAACGCGGCGGCAAGAACACCAGTTCTAACCCCTGAGGGAGTTCCACCTGGTCGCCCGTGTGCCACCCGGCACAATCCACCACCAACAGCACCTTCTTCCGGGGGCCGCACCCTAACCAGGCAGCAAACTCTGGCAACACCATGTTCCACGCTTGAACATCGACCCAGAAGGTCAGCCACCAGAAGGTCAGCCACCAGAAGGTCAGCCACCAGAAGGTCAGCCACCAGAAGGTCAGCCACCAGAAGGTGGCTCCATCGTGAGGGCGCACAAAGCCATGCAAGTAGCTTCACTGGTAACGGGGTTCCACGGACGCCACAAACGGTTGACCGCGCTTGGCCCACACCCGCCGCAACAGGGGCTTGCGCAAGAGGGGCTTGAGGCCAATGCGATGTTCATCGTTGGCCCACACCTCCACATCGAACGTTTCGACTTCGACTTGGGCTTTCTCGTATTCTACGCGCGCTGCCAACTTTTTTTAATGCCTCTTGCTCGCCTTCATCGGCCCTGATGTGGCGCGGACGCGGCTTCTGGCACGAGTAGCCCAGCCAGCGCAACGCTTCCTGCCCGCGCTGACGATGCACCGTCTGGCCCCACTTCTGGCTCATCCACAGCGCCACCTTGACCCCGTTCCACACGCCCCCTCCCAACTCAGGAGGCACAGGCTGCTCTAACGCCCGCGCCAGTTCCTCGCGCGAGGCCGCATTCCATAGCGTGTTGCCCCCGCCTGCGCTCCCCCGCTGATCGCCCAGCGCCCTGGCCCCAACCGGTTGTAGCGATGCACCAGAGCACGCACCCAAGCCGGCGTATAGCCCACCACCTGCGCGACCTCTTGCACCGAGCGACCCAACCCAACCAACAGGATCACCTGCCAGTGCGTGCGTTCCTTGACCTTTGTGCTCCCCTTGTAGCGCGCTTCAAGCTCCTTCGCTTCCAGATGATTCTCTACGGTCATACGACGCGCCATACTTAGAGCGTATCCGAATAACCCTTGATTAAACTGGAATGGTCTTTATGAGCCAGAGT
>JAABUR0100007380.1_pt1 | contig 13018 bp, 7 predicted proteins | sample 5560091 | NCBI WGS metagenome assembly JAABUR01 (sample SAMN10711879, study PRJNA513375) | rock metagenome | isolation source: Antarctica rocks | place: Antarctica: Victoria Land, University Valley sud
ATCGTCAGTCCCATCTCTTGGGCCTAACGGCCAGGACTCGACCAGTCCGCCAGGCGCGCCCACGCGCGCACTCCTTGGTGAGTCAACGACCACCCGTTCGCGCGCATCTTTGGTGAGTCAACGCGAGGGGTTGCGCTCGGCGACAGAGCGACGGATGATGCCAGAAGATCGACTTTTGTCCGTTTCGACGAGAGGTGCTGGCATGGGCAGGACAAGTGGTGGGTCAGGCAAGAAATTGCTGGCCGGATTGGTCGGTCTCTCCTTCTCCCTTGGCGGGTCGGTGATCGCCGCGGACGGAGACGAGCTCGACCCGGTGCGGAACCTGCCGCTGCCTTGTGAGGGGGGGCTTCTGCCCGACGACTCCGGGAGCCCGTTCCCGGCTCGATCGGAGAAGCGGCTCGTGCACCTGGCCAACCGGTGCGGGATCGTCGGCACCGACGTCGAGTTCCAGTCTCGGCGTGACGCCGACGGCGTCATCCGCGACTACGCCTTCCTAGGCACGATCGGCGGCGGTCTGCGTATCTTCGACATCACCAAACCATCGCGACCACGCCCAGCCGGTCGCAATTTCACCACTGGGTACCAGAACGACGTCCAGGTCAGGGGAAACATCGCCGTCCTGAGCTATGACGGCGTCTCGGGTCTGCCGGTGACGAGTTCCAGCTGCCTGGCCAAGTACTACCCCGAGGCAGACGGCCAGGGGGTCGACGTCTTCCAGCTGCACTTCAACCGAGAGAACGCGAAGAGCCCCTCGCTGCGCGCCCCGGCGTTCACGACGACGCTCAAGACCTGCTTCCCCAATCCGCCTGGGGGTGCCCACAACACCACCCTGCACCCCAGTGGCAACTTCCTGGCCATCTCCAACCCCAGCTCCGACTGGGCGGTCGACATCATCGATCTGCGCAACCTCCCCACGGGGGACTTCCGCAACAGCAACCGGCACATCTTCCGGCTCATCGACGAGTCCCGTCGCAATGTGGCCGGCAAATGCCCGGCGGACGCCAGCTACCGCTGCATCGTGATGAAGCGACCGCCTGCGCCCAACCTGGGCAGTAGCAGACAGGACGTGCCCTACAACCAGTTCCAGACGACAGGCTGCCCCACCAAGGAGGAAGCGGCAGCCAACAGCGCGTGCGGGTTGTGGCGCCCGCACGACGTGTTCTTCTCCCAAGACGGCCGCACGATGTACGTCGCGGCGCTGAACTCGACGTTCATAGTGAACACGGGTCGACTGCTGAGCGAAGGCAAGGTCCTCACCAAGACGATCATCCCCAACTTTGCCTGCCCCGAAGCCGGCCGAGCCGCATGTGGTCCGAGCAACAAGACGGGGCTCGACAACGCGCACAACTTGGAGCTCTCGCACCAGGCGGACACCACCGCGGACGGCAAGATCCTGGTGATCTCCGACGAGCGCGGCGGAGGTGTCACGAACACCGACTGCAACTTCAACGACCAGGGGACGATCGGCGGCACGCACTTCTGGGCGCTGGCTCCGCTCCGTGGGGTATCGCGCACCGCGAACGCTAGCGTCGCCCAGCCGGTGAAGCTGGGAACGTACTTCAACCCCGACCCCGGTGTGGCCACCCTCCCGGACCCGATCCAGGACGCGCCCGGTCGGCCAGAGCGGGCGTGCACCTCGCACGTCTTCCGGATCGGCGGCAACGGGAGCGCGTCGCCGGGCCCGATCGACGCTCGGTTCGACGGCGTTTCCCGATTGGCGTCGCGACTGATGACGCAGGCGTGGTACGGGGCGGGCGTCTGGTACATCAACTTCCGGTCAGCGTCCAATGACAACGATGACCAGACCGAAGACCCGCGCAGCACGTGGGGCAACACCCGCGGATGGAACGTCCAACCTGGCGCTGATACCTGGTCTGCGAAGGAGTACAAGGGCTACATCTACGCAGGCGACATCGCCCGCGGGTTCGACGTCTATGGTTGCGCGGCCGCGCGTCAATCGTGTGACCCGCTCGTCACGCTGACAAAGTTCGGGCCGCCCAGCGCAGCACCGGCCAGCAAGGTGCGATTCGAGGTGTCGTTCCGCAACACCGGGCCTGCGGCCTCTGACCGGGCGATGATCCGGGACCGTATGCCGGCATCACTGCGATTCGTCTCAGCATCGGACGGCGGGACCTACCGCCCGGAGACGCGCACGGTGACCTGGAAGCTGGGGTCCGTGCCGGTCGGCGAGTCTGGGACCGTCACGATGACTGCACTTGTGCGCTCAAGTGCCCCGGTCGGCAGCGCGATCGTCAACAGGGCGTTCTTCTCCGGCGAGGCGACTGTCTCCCCACCGACTGCCGTCACAGTCACGTGGGTGCGCCCCTAGACGACGCGCGTCGAGGTCTGCTTCTGACTTGGGGTGCGGTGGTCTCCGCTGAGAGCGTGCCGCGCGGACATTTGGGCTGCGCGTCAGCGAGTGAGCCGGCGCAGGCTTTCCCGGGCATCCGCGAGGTCACGATCGGCCCGCCGAGCCGCGTCATCCGCCTCGGTCAGCTTCTCCTGCTTGCGCCGGATCAGCTCCTGGTGATCCTGAAGCTTCGCAGACGCGCGGTCGAGCTCTTCACTCAACCGCTCCACCGTCTCGGTGAGCCCCTGACCGTCCTGATCGGCTGCCCGAACTTTCGCCTCCGCCTTCTCGCGGCGATCATGCGCCTTGCGTGAGTTCTTCTCAGCTTCCGCGATCGCGGCCTCGGCTTTCTGCACCGCCCGGGTACGCCGGTCCCGTCGATCGTCGAGATCGACGACGTCGGCGCCGACCGACGACGAGTCCGGTATCGACGCGCTACCCTCCGGGCCTCCGAAACCAAACCCGGAGACGCTCAGAGCGGCGTGCAAGCGACCAGCTGCGACAGTCTCCGCACTCTGCGGATCCGACAAGGTGGCCTCGAGCGTCGAGCGCACATCTGCCTCGACGTCGTTGCTGATGCGGCCCGACCCACCCAGCGACATCGCCCGCCGGACCATCGCAGAGATGAGCTCGTGACGGCGTCGCGTCAGCAACCGAAGCTCGTCACCACTGACTCCCGCCATGCCGGCCCGCATCTCGCGACCCAGGTCGAGCAGCACGTTCACCTCGTCGGCGTACTGCCGGGTGAGCTGGTTGACCAGCCAGGCGGCGATCGTCGGTTTGCGCAGTGCCTGCACCTGCCGCGCCAGCTCCGGCTGCCCGTCTGTGCGCGCCTGCTTGCTGCGGTCGTTGCGCCCGCCGGTGAAATCCGCGAGAGGGAGCCCGTACAGCTCGCCGGCGATCGCGTCCACGTCCACAAGAGCAGTCTCGCAAACCGGGCTGCACGACCGCGAGGAGACGGAGCTACGTCCCGCTCACCAGCTTCGCACCCTACTTGTGACACCCCCGCCGTCGATTCGACGTGACCCGCAACACACCGCTAGGGTGCCTGCACATCTGATAATTGCGACGTGGGCGTCACCGCTGCCGTCGTCTGCACCCATTCCCGAGGGACCCGGCGATCCCGGGTGAGGAGCCGTACGTGAAGGCACTACGTCAGACCGTGTGCTTGCTGATGATCTGTTCGGGCTTCGTGCTCGTTCAAGGTTTCAGCGCGGCAAGCACCACCACCGAACTGTCCCAGCCCAAGACCACCAGCGACCGGTCACTGCTGCAGGAGCTCAGGAACAAGGCCCGTGGCTCCGTTGCTGTCGAGCGCGAGCCGGCCACGAACCGCGCAGGTTTCATCACGGTAGGCCGCAACGGCGACCTGATGCCCGGCAACAGCGCTCGCCCGGTCGACAAGGCTGCAGCGTTCCTCGGCAAGTACGGCGCCTTGATGGGCGCCACCGACACGAGGCAACTGGTGCAGACTGGCCGCGCCACCGACAAGTACGGCACCACCGTCACCTACTCGCAGGCGTATCGAGGCGTGCCCGTCTTCGGCGCGACCGTGCTCGCCCACCTGAACAGCAACGGCGCGCTCACCGCGGTCAACGGCACCGCCGTTCCAGGGCTGACCCTCAGCACGACTCCTCGGCTCAGCGCACAGCAGATCCAGCAGCGCGCGGTCGCCTACGTGAAGTCCGACCCGCCGACCACCGATGAGGGCAAGGCCGGTGACACCACCGGGATTCGCGCGTTGTCTCCCCAGCTCCTCGTCTACCGCACCGGACTCATCCGCGGCGAGACCGGCGACAACTACCTCGCGTACCGCGTCGAGGTGACCAACCGCACCAACGTCCGAGACATCGTCTTCCTGCACGCGGACAGTGGCAAGGTCCTCAACCGCTACTCGATGATCAGCGCCGCGCTCAACCGGAAACTGTACGAGAAGACTTACGACCCCACCGCGCTGACCTGGAAGGAAGGCGACGCCTTCCCCGGCTCGCTGACTCAGGACCAGCAAAACATCGTGCTGGCCTCTGGTGAGTCGTACTACTTCTTCAAGAACTCGTTCGGCCGCGACTCCTACGACGGCGCCGGGCATGTCATGGAGACGGTCAACAACGACCCCCGCATCTCCTGCCCGAACGCCAACTGGAACGGCACCACAACGAACTACTGCAACGGCGTCACGTCTGACGACGTGGTCGCACACGAGTGGGGGCACGCGTACACCGAGTACACGCATGACCTCATCTACCAGTGGCAGCCAGGAGCGCTCAACGAGTCGTACTCCGACATCTGGGGTGAGACCGTTGACCTGATCAATAACCGGATGGACTCCGACGAGGGCGACATCACCGCCAAGCGCGCCGACAACGCCTGCACGACGCACACAGGCATCAGGCCTGTGCTGGTGATCAACTCCCCCGCGGACATCGCCAAGGTCTGTACAGCTGGTGCGGCCGCTTTCGGGCCACAGCTGACCACGACCGGTGTCACCGGCAACGTCGTTCAGGCCTTGGACACCGCCGACGCCTCCGGTCCTTCCACCACCGACGCCTGCACGGCAATCACGAACGCGTCGTCGGTGGCCGGCAAGGTCGCAATCGTGGACCGTGGCTCGTGCCCGTTCGTCCAGAAGACCAAGAACGTCCAGGCTGCGGGCGCCATCGCAGCGGTCATCGGCAACAACCAGCCCGGTGAGCCCTTTCCCATGAGCGGTACGGACCCGGCGATCACGATCCCCACGGTGATGATCAGCCAAGCGAACCGCAACGTGATCGTCAGCAAGCTCTCCACCGCCACGGTCAACGTGACGATGAAGGACGGCGGCAGCGACGGCCAGAACTCCTACCGGTGGCTGATCGGTGAGGACAGCACGGCGTTCGGTGGAGCCATCCGCGACATGTGGACCCCCACGTGTGTGGGCGACCCCGGCAAGGTCAGTGACGCGCAGTACCAGTGCGCCACGTCCGACGGCGGAGGCGTGCACAGCAACTCGGGTGTGCCGAACCACGGCTACGCCCTGCTCGTCAACGGCGGCAACTACAACAACGTCACAATCCCTGCTCTCGGCATGGCCAAGGCGGCCCACATCTACTGGCGGGCACAGTCTGAGTACCAGACGCCGGCAACGGACTTCGCTGATCACGCTGACGCACTGAAGGCTTCCTGCGTCGACCTGATCGGACAGACGTTGGCACCGCTCAGCACCGCTGGGGCGCCTGAGAACACCTCCTCACCGGCACCCGTGCCGGCGAGCGGGCCGATCACGGCCGCTGACTGCGATGCGGTGGACGCCATGGCCCTGGCCGTCGAGCTCCGCAAGGCGCCGACCCAGTGCAACTTCCAGCCGCTGCTCGGAAAGAACCCGCCTTCAGCTTGTGGGCCTGGCACTCGGCGCAACGTCGTGTTCTCGGACGACTTCACCGCTGGCCTCGGTCGCTGGGCGTTGACGAACCAGGGTGTCTACGCAGGTTGGCCCGGCGTCGACTGGACAGCTGACTCGGACCTTCCCGGTGACCGCCCAGGTACGGCGGCCTTCGGTGAGGACCTTGATGGCTCGTGCGGTGATCCCACCGCCGACGTCTCTGGTGTGATGCGCATGCAAAGTCCCTTGATTCGCATCCCGGCTGACGGCCAGAAGAATCCTGTCCTCGCCTTCGACCACTACGTGGCGACTGAGGCAGGCTACGACGGCGGCAACGTCAAGATCAGCGTCAACGGCAAGCCGTTCGAGGTCGTGCCGGCGTCGGCATACATCTACAACCAGCCGACCCGGCTCGCCTCCGCCGCAGACGGCAACACCAACCCCCTCGCTGGCGAAGAAGGTTTCACCGGCACCGACGGTGGCGAGGTCACCGGCAGCTGGGGTCAGTCGCTGGTCAACCTGACGATGGTGCACGTGCGGCCGGATGACCGGGTCGTGCTTCGCTTCGACTTCGGCATGGACGGCTGTGGCAACGTCGACGGCTGGTATGTCGACGACGTCACCGTGTCGACCTGCATCATCACCAAGCCCAAGCCCAAGCCCGTTCTGGCAAGGGAAGCTGGCTAATCCAAAGGCAGCCATCTGGTTGCACACTCCACAGACTGCCCCGTCCCGACTCTCAGGACGGGGCAGTCTTGGTGAGTCCTGACGCCTCGACGAAGTCTTCCACAGGTCGAAACTTTGATCGGAAACTGTCGGTGCTCGCCTCTATGGTGGTGGTATGTCGAACAGCACACCCACCTCACCGTGGTCGGGCCGGCCGTTGCCGTCGGACCAGGTCGGGGCATGCCTGACAGCCCTCGACGAGGACCTCGACAAGGCGGTGGACGCACCGGTGTGGTCGCTCGACGATGCCCGGCTGTCGCAGCGGCTCGGACAAGCACTCGCGGTGCGGGCGCGGGTGGATGAGCTGGTGGCCCGCCTGGTCGGCCACGTCGACGAACGCGACCTGGGTACCAAGGCGGGTGCGTCGTCGACGAAGGCGCACCTGGTCGCCTCCTACCGGGTCTCCGGTGCCGCCGCAGCAGGTCTGCTGTCCCAGGCCCGGTGTATGTCGGACCGGACCAGCACCACCCGCACCGCCTGGGCGACCGGGAAAGTCAGCGCCGAGCAGGCGGTGCTGATCGGTGCCGCCGTCGACAAACTCTCACCAGAGATCTCCGATCAGGTGGTCGAGCATGCGCAAGTCGATCTGGTCGACCACGCCCAGACACTGACGTTCACCCAGCTGCAGGTGGTGACCAACCACCTGGTCGAGGTGGTCGACCCCGACGCCGCCGACGCGGTGCTGGGCGAACAGCTCCAAGCCGAGGAAGCCCGGGCGTTGCAGCAGACCACGTTTAGGGGCCGTCGTGGGTTCGACGGGGTGGCCCGGTTCTCCGGGCGGATGCCGAACCTTGCCTACGACATGCTCAGCACCGCCCTGGATGCGATCGCCTCCCCCAGACGCGCAACCCACCAGTCGGCCGACGGGTCCGGTGCCGGTGCACCCCTCAGCCCCACAGCGACCGGTGTCGGTGCACCGTGCCCGGAGACCGACCCGGCCCTGCTTACGTATGGGCAACGGCTGGGGCGGGCGTTCGTGGAACTCCTCGAGCACCTGCCTGCCGACAAGCTGCCCCACCACGGTGCCGGCAACGCCACCGTGGTCGTCACCGTCGACCACCACAAACTCACCACCGGACTCGGCGAAGCGACCCTGACGACCGGCACACCGGTCTCCGTCGGGCAGGTCCGCCGGCTCGCCTGCAACGCCGGTGTCCTCCCGGCGGTGCTGGGTGCCGACTCCGCCATTCTCGATATGGGCCGCAGCCGGCGGCTGTTCGACCGCTACCAACGCATCGCCCTGGCCATCAGCGACCAAGGGTGTGTCTTCGGCGGCTGTGAACGACCCGCCGCCTGGACCGAAGCCCACCACATCATTGCCTGGGCAGACGGCGGACCCACCGACACCGACCAAGGCTGCCTGCTGTGCAGCTTCCACCACCACCTCATCCACCAACGCCAATGGGCCGTCCAGATGGCCCCCGACGGCACCCCAGAGATCGTCCCACCAGCCCGCATCGACCCCCACCAGGCACCCATCCGCCACCAACGCTTCAAACCCAGACGCGAATGAGCAGCGCCCCCGATCCAGCGGTTCCTCTCGACGCCTGCGTTGGGCTCTCATTCTGTTGGGGACTCTCCGGTAGGAGGGGTACGTCCTTCAGAGGAGGAGCTGCCCGTTCCTGATCACCGGGGAGATCTCCGCGCACTTCGCGGAGGTCTAGCCCAGGCGCCCAACCCCTGCCACGGCCTGTGACAATCTTTCCCGGGGTGGCGTGATGGGCGACACACAGTTATGGTGCCAACACACCTGATTCGTGCGGCGGAGGATCTCCTGCGTCGTCTCCAGCCATTCCCCAAGGGACCGGGACGCACCCGGGCGAGGAGCCATAGTGAAAGCACTACGTCATGCCGTGTGCTTGCTGATGATCGGTTCGGGCTTTGTGCTCGTCCAGGGAGTCAGCGCGGCAAGCACCACCCCTGAACTTGCGCAGCCCAAGACGGCGGCGGCCAAGGCCGACACGTCGCTGCTTCAGCAGCTCAGAAACCAAGCGCGCGGCTCGGTCACGGTCGAGCGGGAGCCGGCCACCAACCGGGCCGGCTTCATCACGGTAGGCCGCAACGGCGACCTGATGCCCGGCAACAGCGCCCGTGCGGTCGACAAGGCGGCGGCGTTCCTCGGCAAGTACGGCGCCCTGCTCGGTGCCACTGACACTCGCCAGCTGGTGCAAACAGGGCGCCAGACCGACAAGTACGGCACCACGGTGACCTACACGCAGAGGTACCGCGGAATTCCCGTCTTCGGCGGCACGGTCCTCGCCCACCTTGACGACGCGGGTGACCTCACCACCGTCAACGGCACTGCCGTCCCCAATCTTTCACTCTCGACGACGCCGGAACTCAGCAAGTCGCAGATCGGCGCTCGCGCCGTCCGCTACGTCAAGTCCGACCCGCCGACCAGTGATACCGGCAAAGCCGCCAGCACCACCGGCATCCGCGCCTCAAACACCCAGCTGATGGTCTACCGGACCGGCCTCGTGCGCGGCGCCCCCGGTCCCACCTACCTCGCCTACCGCATCGAGGTCAGCAACGGCACCAACATCCGCGACATCGTCTTCATGCACGCTGGCAGCGGCAAGGTGCTCAACCGTTACTCCATGGTCGACAACGCCCTCGAGCGGCACGTCTATGAGAAGGACTACGACCCCACCAAAGAGGTCTGGAAAGAAGGCGACCCGTTCCCGGGCAGCCTCACCGAGGACCAGCAGAACATCGTGCAGGCGTCGGGAGAGTCCTACTGGTTCTTCAAGAACTCCTTCGACCAGGACTCGTACGACAACCAGGGCGCCCCAATGCGCACGGTCAACAACGACCCGCGCATCTCGTGCCCGAACGCCAACTGGAACGGCACGACCACCAACTACTGCAACGGCGTCACCGCTGACGACGTGGTGGCACACGAGTGGGGTCACGCCTACACCGAGTACAACCACAACCTCATCTACCAGTACCAGCCGGGCGCGCTCAACGAGTCGTACTCCGACATCTGGGGTGAGACCGTCGACCTGATCAACAACCGGATGGACGACGACGAGACCAACCAGAAGCGCGGCGACAACCAGTGCTCGACGAACACGCCGTCCAAGCCTGTCGTTGTCATCAACACGCCGCAGAGCATCGCGCGGGTTTGCCCCGCTGGTGGCGCGTCGTTCGGTAAGCAGCTCGACGGCATCGGAGTGACCGACGACGTCGTCTTGGGCAAGGACATCGACGAGGACGGTGCAGGCACCGTCAGCACCAACACCGACGCATGCTCCGCCATCACCAACACGACAGAAGTCGACGGCAAGATCGTGATCGTCGACCGCGGCGGCTGCGCCTTCACCCAGAAGGCGACGAACGTGGACGCGACCAACGCGGTCGGTCTCATCATCGGCAACAACGTCCCGGGCCCGCCGAACAGCATGTCCGGTGACGTCCCGGTGTCGATCCCGGTGGTGCAGATCAGCCAGGACAACCGCAACGCGATCGTGAGCCAGCTCGCCAACGGCGTCAACGTGACCATGAAGGATGCCGGTGGCAACCGCGAGGACTCGTTCCGGTGGCTGATCGGTGAGGACGCGACCGCGTTCGGCGGCGCGATCCGCGACATGTGGACACCCACGTGCCTCGGCGACCCCGGCAAGGTGAGCGACGCCGAGTACTACTGCGGCACCGCCGACGGCGGTGGCGTGCACAGCAACTCGGGTGTGCCGAACCACGGCTACGCCCTGCTCGTGGACGGTGGCACCTACAACGGCAAGACCGTTCCGGGCATCGGACTCACCAGGGCTGCGCACATCTACTGGCGTGCGGAGTCGGTCTACCAGACTCCGACAACGGACTTCGCCGACCACGCAGACGCACTGTCAGCGGCCTGCACGGACCTGGTGGGCAAAACTGTCGTGGGGTTGAGCACGAAGGGCTCGCCAGAGGACAAGAACTCTCCCCCTCCCGGCCCGAGCCGGCTCATCACAGCCGCGACCTGCACGTCGGTCAACGCGATGGCAGACGCGGTCGAGCTCCGCAAGGACCCGACGCAGTGCAACTACCAGCCGCTGCTCACCAAGAACGCACCCGGTGTGTGCTCCGGCAACCAGAAGCGCAACGTCGTCTGGTACGACAACTTCGAGAACGGTCTGGGCAACTGGGACGTCACCAGCAGTAACGTCTACGGTGGCCCGACCTTCCCCTGGAGGGCAGACAGGACGCTCCCCGCTGATCGCAACGGCACCGCGGCCTACGCCGCTGACCCAACCAGCGGCAGCTGTAACGCCGACACGAACGACAACTCGTCGGTGACGTCGATGACGACCGAACCGATCCTGATCCCGGGCTCGAAGCAGAAGAGCCCGCGGGTGACCTTCAACCACTATGTGGCCACGGAGGCGGGATACGACGGTGGCAACCTCAAGGTGCGCGTCAACAGCGAGGGGCCGTTCGAGGTGGTGCCCAAGTCGGCGTACATCTTCAACCCGCCGACGACGCTTGCGACGGAGGCAGCCGGCAACACGAACCCGCTCGCGGGCCAGGACGGCTTCACCGGCACCGACGGTGGCTCGGTCCGCGGCAGCTGGGGTCGGTCGCAGGTCGACCTGACCATGATCGGCGCCCGCTCGGGTGACTCGGTCGAGCTCCGGTTCGACTTCGGCCAGGACGGCTGTAACGGAAACGACGGCTGGTATGTCGACGACGTCACCGTCTCCACCTGCAAGGCAGGCACGAAGACCACTGCCACGCAGGACCCCCGCCCGTCACGGTTCGGCAACGCACCGAAGGTCAGGGTCGACGTCGACTCGCTAGGCGGTCAGGGCGAGCCGACCGGTCAGGTCGTCGTCCGTGAGGGTAACCGCAAGATGGGATCCGGCACGCTGAACAACAACGGCAGGGTGCGCATCACCCTGCCGCAGTTCATGGGCGTCGGCACCCACAGCCTGGTGGCGCGTTACAGGGGTTCAGACCTGCACTCGCCCAGCGCGGACCAGTTCACGGTCCGGGTCGTCAAGGCAGCGCCGGACATTCGGCTGGAGCTCAAGCCGGACCCGGTCCTGCAGGGGCGCAGGTTGAACGCCCGGATCAGCACGCCGGCGTACGGCTTCACTCCGAACAGCCAGGTGCGGCTCATCTACAGGGGCGAGGTCATCGGCCGTACGCTCATGCAGAACGGCGTAGCGAACATCTTCTACGACCGCAAACTGCCCTTGGGCAAGGTGACGATGAAGGCTGTCTACGTCGGCACCGACAGGGCACAGCGCAGCGTTGACTACGCCAGCACGCATGTGTTCAAGCGTCAGTAGTCTCTAGCTGTTCACGACAGAGCCCCCTTCCGGCCCCGCGAGAGCGGACCGGGAGGGGGCTTGGTCGTCAGGTGGGAAGGGATAGTCTCGACCGCATGCGTGTGGTGCTCGTGTTGTTGCTTGTCGCGTTGGCGCTTGCTGTCCTCGGCTTGATCATCAGCGCTCTCAAGTGGCTGCTCATCATCGCCGCGGTGATGGTCTTCGTCAGCGTGATGCTTGGTTCGCGCCAGCGGCGCAGCAGCACGAAGCCGTAAGGGCCGCGGCGGTGCTGTTACACAACGATGCTGAGGGGTACGTTGTCGCAGAAGGGTTCTCGCTCCACGCAACTTCGGCACTCAGCAGGAGGCAAGATGAAGATCGTTGCGGTCTTAGTGGTCATCTGGCTGGTGATCGGCGTGATCGCGGCTTTCCAGCGCGACTACTTCAGCAACGCCAAGACCAACTGCGCGGAGTTCAGCGACACGGCGCTGACGGTGGTGGCCGGTCCGCTCAACTACGTGGGACTGAACCCGAAGACGAAGTGCAAGGTCCCGCAGCCCTCCAAGTAGAGCCGCGTCACCGGGCCCGACGCCCGTAGTGAAAATCCATGTGGACACGGACTTCGCAGGTGATCCCGACGACGTATGCGCTCTCGCCATGCTGCTTGGATGGCCCGACGTCGACATCGTCGGCGTCACCACCGTCGCCGATCCCGACGGGCGCCGCGCGGGCTACGTGCGCCGACTGCTCGCGCTAGCCGGCTGCCCCGACGTCGCCGTGGCCGCCGGCGCCGGCTCGTCGCTCACCACCGGTGAGCCGATGGGGACGATCCCGGATCACCATCGCTACTGGGGAGGCGATCCGGTCCCGGCAATGTCATCCACCGGCAGCGCGCCGGACCTGATCAAGCGCAGTATCGCGAGCGGCGCGACCGTGGCCGCCATCGGGCCGCAGACCAACCTGGCCCTGCTCGAGCTCGACTCTCCCGGTGCCCTGGCCGGCGTGCCGTTGGTTGCGATGGGGGGATGGTTCGGGCCGGTCGCCGACGGCCTGCCGAACTGGGGGCCGGCGTACGACTGGAACGTGCAGTGCGACACGCGGGCAGCGAGCATCGTCGCCGCGAGCGCGAAGCTCACCTTGGTCCCGCTGTCCACCACCGTCGGCGTGCACCTCACCCGACGTGACCTGCCGCGGCTCGACGCTGCCGGACCGGTCGGTCGGCTGCTTGCGCGGCAAGCGCTGGCGTACTGCGAGGACGAGGGCAAGTCGGCGCTTGCGGGCGAGCACCCCGGCTTGCCCGCTGACCTGCTCAACTTCCACCATGACCCG
>JAABUR0100007385.1_pt1 | contig 13010 bp, 11 predicted proteins | sample 5560091 | NCBI WGS metagenome assembly JAABUR01 (sample SAMN10711879, study PRJNA513375) | rock metagenome | isolation source: Antarctica rocks | place: Antarctica: Victoria Land, University Valley sud
GCGCTGCTCAGCCGCGCCGCCGTCCGCCGGCCCGGCCTCCCTGTCGAGACCTAAGCTCAGCAGGGATCGCGCGGCGGGTCATCGGGTGCCCGCGCGAGCCCGTCAGCTGAGCGCCGAAGACGGCCAACGATCGCTGCGTTTCAGCGGGCGCGGCCAGCGACGAGCCGTTCGGCGAGGCGCTCCGCATGGTCGCGCACTTTCGGACCGTCCTTCCGCAATTCGCGTTCTTTCCTCGCCGATTCAGACACTGAGATGCGCCTCGGTGCCTGGTCGAGCGGGGCCCCCGCGAGTCGGGGAGCAATTCGACTTGCTCGGAATGCCATGCCCCCGGCAGACCCTCCGGGACGAGGAGGCGGCGGGCGCCGTGCCGGGCACATGCCCGGGCGATCGCTCCCATGATCTCGCCGGGATCGTCCGGCACGCGCACGACTTCCGCGCGATATTCGGCGGCCCGTTCGGTGAACCGCTCGACGCTTCCCGGCACGGGCGTTACGGCCGCGACGCTGTGCGGGTGGCACGCCTCCGCGGCAGGGACGTCGGCGAGCGCGGCGCGGATCCGGCTCAGGACCGTCTCGCGCGTGTTCATGCCGGCCCTCCGCGCTCGCGCCTCCACCAGTCGCGGAACGTCTCCGCCGCCGGCGCCGGGAGGTCGCGCGACCGCGTCCAGCCGCGCAAGGGACCCGGCAGTGAGCGTTCGACGCGACCGTCGCGGGAGAGCGGCCAGGCGCCGATTCGTGCAGCGCGCTGGGCGGCCTCGTAGCGCCGGCGACCGTTGAAGGTGCGGGCCATCGCCTGCATCGCGAGGCGCTCTCCGGCCAGCTTCGATTTCCAGCCGTCGCCCTTCGCCTCGCGGACGACGCGGCCGCGCAGGTTCACGAGCACGGTCGGGATGTCGATCTTGACCGGGCAGACTTCGTAACAGGCGCCGCACAGCGACGATGCCCACGGCAGCGTGGGCGCGCTCGAGAGCACCTGTAGCTGTGGGGTCAGGATCGCCCCTATGGGGCCCGGGTAGGTCGACTCGTAGGCGTGTCCGCCGGTGCGCTCGTAGACCGGGCATACGTTCAGGCAGGCCGAGCAGCGGATGCAGTGCAGCGCCTGGCGACCGATCTCGTCGGCGAGCACGTCGGTGCGGCCGGCGTCGAGCAGCACGAGGTGGAACTCCTGTGGCCCGTCGCCCGGCGTCACTCCCGTCCAGAGCGACGTGTAGGGGTTCATCCGTTCGCCGGTCGAGGAGCGGGGGAGGAGCTGGAGCATGACTAGGTCGGCGAAGCGCGGCAGCACCTTCTCGAGGCCCATGACCGTGATGAGCACGCGGGGGAGCGTCGTGCACATCCGCCCGTTGCCCTCGGACTCGACGACGCATACGGTGCCGGTGTCGGCGATGGCGAAGTTCGCGCCGCTGATGCCGACGCCGACGCGCAGGAAACGCTCGCGCAGGTGGCGCAGCGCGTGCTCCTTGATCTGCTTCCCCGCCTCGCGCAGCTCCTCCCAGTCGCCGACCTCGGAGACGACGGCCTCGCGCTTGGCGCGGATTGTCTGAGTGGCGACGCGGAGGTTGTGGCGCAGCTGGCTGTCGCCAAGCGCCTCGCGCGCGGCCTCGGGGAATGGCCGGCCGATTCACGCGTGCTGATCCTCGGTGCCGGCGAGGATCTCGGCGAGGTGGACGGCGCGTGCTCCGGCGCGCTGGCGCGAGAGGCCGCCGCCGATCTGCAGCAGGCATGAGTGTGGAGCGCCGTGCACACCTCCGCTCCCGTGTCGAGCACGCTGCGCAGCTTGTCGGCCAGTATGGCCGTCGACGTTTCGGCGTTCTTGACGGCGAACGTGCCGCCGAAGCCGCAGCAGGATGTCGCGTCGGGCAACTCCACGAGGCGGATGCCGCGCACCTTGCGGAGCAGTCGCAGCAGCGCGTCGCCGACCTTCAGCAGGCGCAGCGAGTGGCACGTGGGGTGATATGTGACCTGGTGCGGGAAGTAGGCGCCGACGTCTTCGACTCCGAGCGCGTCGACGAGGAATTGCGAGAGCTCGTGGACCTTCGGCTGGAGCGCGGCGACCTCGCTGCGGAGAGCGGGGTCGCCGCTCATCTCGGCCAGGCGGCCGTACTGGTCGTGCACCATCGCCGCGCACGAGCCCGAGGGCGTCACGACTGGCGTCGATCGCCGGGTCGCCGAAGGCGCGGACGAAGCGGCGCACGAGCGGGATCGCCTCCAGCTGATAACCGGAGTTCGCGTGCATCTGCCCGCAGCAGGTCTGCTCGACCGGGAACACGATCTCGTGCCCCAGCCGTTCGAGCACGGTGACCGTCGTCCGGCCCGTGTGCGGGAAGAGCGTGTCGTTGACGCAGGTGATGACAGCGCGATGCGCATTCAGCGTGCATACGCCGCGGGGACGCCGCCGTCGACGTTGAGCAGGTTGCCGGTGCTCTTGCCGGAACGCGCCGGGGACGCGAAGTGCAGCACCGCCTGGGCGATGTCGTCGGGGAAGATGTTGACCCGCAGCGTCGTGCGCTTGCGGTAGTGCTCCTCGAGCTCGTCGGGCGCGATGCCGTAGGCGGCGGCGCGCTCCTCGCGCCATGAGGAGCCCCAGATGCGCGAGCCCTGCAGCACCGCGTCGGGGTTGACCGTGTTGACGCGGATGCCGCTGGCGCCGCCCTCCTCGGCGAGGCAGCGTGCGAGGTGCAGCTCGGCAGCCTTGGCGGATGAGTACGCCGCGGCGTTCTTGCCGGCGACGAGCGCGTTCTTGGAGGCGATGAAGACGATTGCGCCGCCGCGGCCCTGCTGCTTGAGGATCTTGAACGCCTCGCGCGACACGAGGAAGTAGCCAGTCACGAGGATGTCGTGGTTGCGGTTCCATTCGGCGAGCGAGGTGTCCTCGAGCGCGGCGCTCGACGCGACGCCGGCGTTGGAGACGACGATGTCGACGCCTCCGAAGCGGTCGGTGGCGGCGGCGAAGGCCGCCGCCACGGCCGTCTCGCTGGTGACGTCGCCACTGACCGCGAGTCCGTTGTCGCCGTAGGCCGCGACGGCGTCCTCGGCGCCGGAATGGTCGAGGTCGAACGCGATGACGGACGCCCCGGCGGCGGCGAGCGAGTCGCCGATCGCCCGGCCGATGCCGCCGGCGCCGCCGGTCACGAGCGCGACCTGGCCCTGCAGCTCGCCCGGCGGGGGTGCTTGGGCGAGCTTGTAGAGCTCGAGCGGCCAGTATTCGATCGCGAAGCTCTCCGCGGCGTCGAGCGAGACGAACTCGCCGAGCGCCTGTGCGCCGGCCATCACCTCGATCGCCCGGTGGTAGAGGTCGCGCGCGACCGTCGAGTTCTTCGTCGTCGTCCCGGTCGAGATCAGTCCGATGTGCTGGATCAGCACGATCCGCGGGTCGGGGTCAGCCGGGACTGTCGTCTCGTCCCCGTGGGCGTCGACGTACTCGCGGTAGCTGGCGCGGAACGCCTCCGCGCGCTCGGCGATGCGTTCGCGCAGCGTCGGGAGATCGTCGATGTCGGGGTCGTAGGAGATCCAGAGCGGTAGACGCTTGGTGTGCACGAGGTGGTCGGGGCAGGGGGCACCGACGGTGACGAGATGCTCCGCCTCGACGGAGGAGACGAACTGGACCGAGCGCTCGGACGTGTCGACGGTGAGCAGCTTGGACCGCTCGCTGGAGACGGCGCCGCGGACGCCGGGCAGCAGCGCGTGCAGCAGCTCGGCGCGCGCGTCGTCGGTCACCTTCGGGGCGGCCGGGTGGGGTCCGCCGAAGCGCGGCGCCTCGCCGGTGCGCTCGTTGACGAACGCGACCGCCTGGTTGATGACCTCGATCGTCTTGCGGTAAGCCTTCTCGGCCGACTCGCCCCAGACGACGAGGCCGTGCTTGGCGAGCACGACGAGCTTGAGGCCGGGGTTCGCGCGGGCGGCCTCGCCGACCTGCTTGGAGAGCGTGAAGCCGGGCCTGATGTACGGGATCCAGGCCGCGGCCTCGCCGAAGCACTCCTGTACCAGGCGCTCGCCGTCGGCCGTCCCGGCGAGCACGTTGATGCCGTCCGGGTGGGTGTGGTGGACGTGCGGCGCCGGCACGAACGCGTGCAGCAGCGTCTCGATCGAGGCGCGTGTCATCGCGGGGTCGATCTGGCAGCGAGCGAGGTAGGCGACCATGTCCTCGTCGCTCATCTCCGAGCGCTCCATCAGCGGCAGCAGCTCGTCAATGCGCAGTCCGGTGAAGTGCTGCGGTCCCATGGTCGCGAGGTCGCTGCCGGAGCCCTTGACCCACATCACCGCCACCTCGCGGCCGGCGTGGTCGTTCGCGGTGCCCTTGGCCGAGGTGTTGCCGCCGCCGAAGTTCGAGACGGCGCGGTTGGCGCCCAGCAGGTTCGAGGCGAGCACGAGCTCGGCGAGGACGTCGTCGTCGCGGGCGCCGTCGCCGGGCCAGAGGTCGTCGACCTGGTCGACGAGTGGGGTGACGGTGCTCATCGGGTGATCTCCTGTCGGGTCTCTCGTTCGGTGGCGATGCGCTCGGCGTAGCCGGAGGCGCGAAGCTCGGCGATCGGGTCCTCGGAGGCGCCCAGCGCCTTGCGGGCGCGGGCGCACAGCGCGCGGACGTCGGTCCGGTAGGCGTCGAGCAGCGCCTCGTGGGCGCCGAGCACGTCGCCGGCCTGCTGCGCGGCGCGCAGCGCGTCGCGGTCGACGAGCAGCGCCTTCGCGTAAGCCTCCTGCAGGTTGACGACGCTGAGGACCATCGCCTCGACCTTGGCCTCGACGTTGTGCGCCTGGTCGATCGTCAGGCGCGGGAGCGCGCCGCCGGCGAGCTCGAAGAAGACGAGGAAGAGCTCGAACGGGTTTACCGAGCCGACGATCAGGTCGTCGTCGGCGTACTTGCGGTTGTTGAAGTGGAAGCCACCTAGCCGGCCCTCGCCGGCCAGCAGAGCGACGATCTGTTCGATGTTGACGCCCTGGGCGTGGTGGCCGAGGTCGACGAGCACCTGCGCGCGCTCGCCCAGCTTCTGGCAGACCAGCAGCGACGATCCCCAGTCGGCGAGGTCGGTGGCGTAAAAGGCGGGCTCGAAGAGCTTGTACTCGACGAGCATGCTCTGGTCGGCCGGGAGCTCGGCATAGACGGACGCGAGTGCGTCGAGCAGCCGGTGGCGGCGCGCGCGCAGGTCGTCCTGGCCGGGGTAGTTGGTGCCGTCGGCGAACCACAGCGACTGCGCGGTCGAGCCCAGCTCGGCAGCGATGGCGAGGCATTCGACGAGGTGGGCGACGGCCTTCTCGCGCACGCGCACGGTGGGGTGGGCGATCGAGCCGAGCTTGTAATCCGGATCCTGGAAGAGGTTCGGGTTTACGGCCCCGACGCGCAGCCCGCGCGCCTCGATGTACTCGCGCAGCGCGCCGTAGTCGTCGGTCGCGTCCCAGGGGAAGTGCAGCGCCACGGCGCCGGCGGTGCCCGTGAGCCGGTGGACCTCGGCGGCGTCGTCGATCCGCTCGAAGACGTCGCGCGGGCGCCCGGCCTGCGGGAAGGTGGCAAAGCGAGTCCCGGAGTCCCCGTATCCCCACGACGGGGTCTCGATCACGAGCTCGCGCAGTCGGCTCTCGGCGGCGTGCATCCTGGCGTCGGTCACGGTGTCTTCTCCACGGGATGGGTCATGCGGTGGTCGGGGCGCGTAGGCCGGTGAGATCGAGGAAGCGGCGGTAGGTCGCCTCGGCGGCTTCGCGATCGGCCGGGGGCTCGTCGACGATCGGGTTCACCGACGCGGCGGCGACGCGGCGGAGCTCGCTGAGCGAGCCGAGCTCGCCCGCCGCGCGGGCCTGGACGAGCACGTTGCCGAGCGCGGTCGCCTCGACCGGGCCGGCAAGCACCTCGCGCCCGCAGATGTCCGCGGTCAGGCGGCACAGAAGCGCGTTGCGAGCGCCGCCGCCGATCACGTGGATGCAGCGCACCTCCCTGCCGCTGACGGCCTCGAGGCGCTCGATCGCCCAGCGGTACTTGCAGGCGAGCGAGACGAGGATGCTGCGGACGGTGGTGCCGACGTCGGGAGGCGCGACCTGACCCGAGCGCTCGCAGGCGGCGGCGATCCGCGCGGGCATGTCGCCCGGCGGCAGGAAGGCCTCGTCGTCGGGATCGAAGAGGGGCACGACGCCGTCGACGGATTGCGCCAGCCGGTGGAGGTCCTCGTAGTAGATCTCCTGGCCGTGGTGAGCCCACGTCCGCCGGCACTCCTCGATCAGCCACATGCCCATGACGTTCTTGAGCAGCCGCGTCGTGCCGTCGACGCCGCGCTCGTTGGTGAGGTTCGCGTCGCGGGCCGCGTCGCTCAGCACCGGCTCGGGAAGCTCGACCCCGAGCAGCGACCAGGTGCCGCTCGACAGGATCGCGGCGTGCTCGTCGCGCACCGGCGCGGCGGCGAAGGCCGAGGCGGTGTCATGGCTCGCGACGGCGTACACGGTTGCCTGCCCGAGGTCGTGGCCGCCGAGCACTGGGCCGAGCACCGTGCCAGCCTCGACGAGCTCGCCGGCGAAGATCTCGGCTGGGAGGCCTAGCCTGGCGATGATCTCGCCGGCCCATGCGCCGCTGCGTGCGTCGAGCAGCCCGGTGGTCGAGGCGTTCGTGGACTCGTTGGCGAGCTCGCCGCAGAGCCAGTACGCGAGCAGGTCTGGCACGAGCGCCAGGCGCTCCGCGGCGGCAAGGGCGGCCGAGCCCTCGTCCGCAAGAAGCTGGAAGACGGTGTTGATCGGCAGCGTCTGGATGCCGGTTGTGGCATAGAGCTCGGCGTGCGGGACGCGGCCGAACGCGCGCTCGACCATCCCGGAGGTGCGCGCGTCGCGATAGTGAAAGGGCAGGCCGAGCACGCGTTGGTGCGCGTCGAGCAGCGCGTAGTCGACGGCCCAGGTGTCGACGCCGACGCCTGCGAGCGGCCCCGCCCGGCGCAGGCCGTCGAGCGCCTCGGTGAACAGGTGCAGCAGGTTCCAGCGCAGGCCGTCGGGCAGGCACACCGGCCGGTTGGGGAACCGGTTGACCTCCTCCAGCGGCATCCGGTCGCCCTCGAGGCGGCCGGTGACGACCCGCCCGCTGGTGGCGCCCAGGTCGACCGCGGCGTAGGCGGGAGCGTCAGCCAAGGTGGAACACCTCGTCCAGGCGCTCGAACCCGGCGGCGGGCCCATGCTCGAAGAAGGGGGCCATGTCGCTCTGCCAGCGGGCGTTCACGTCGGTCGCCTCCATGCCGGCGAGCGCCGCCTCGAAGTCCTCGACCTCGACGTAGCCGACGAGCAGCCCGTCGGGGCGCAGGAACAGCGAGTAGTTGCTCCAGCCGGTCTCACGCAGCGCATCCAGCATCTCCGGCCACACCGCGCGGTGGCGCTCCTTGTACTCCTCCAAACGCTCGGGCCGGACACGGAGCAGGAAGCAGACGCGCTCCACTCAGCCGACCTCCGCGAACTCGAGCCCGAGCAGCGAGGCGACCTTGCCGACCTCGTCGGCCACGTGGCCGACGCCGAGCGCGACGTGGTGCGTCGGTCCCTGCGCGCACCAGCGCTCGAAGAACTCGGCGGGCGGCGGCCCGAAGCGCAGCCGGCTGTTCGTATTGCCGATCCGGAACGTGTCGCCTGGGATCGACTCGCCCTCGGCCGCGAGCAGCTTCAGGTGTCCCTCGGCGGTCTGGGTGCAGCCGACGATCGTGACCGGCCCGTAGCGGACCTGTAGCTCGACGCTCAAGCCTGCGCCGCTCTTGCCGTGGTAGAGCTTGAGCGCCCGCAGCGTCGGCTGCTCCTGGGCGATCGCGATGTGCCCGGGCCCGTCGTGGCCCATCAGGATGAAGTCCTGAGCGAAGTCCAGCGCGTAGTACTCGGTGTAGGAGCCGCCGGCGCCGAGCCGGTCGAGGATCAGCTGGGCGAGGTTGGTCTTGAGATCGGCCTCGCCGGCGGTCGGGATCCCGCGCGCGGTCAGCAGCGAGTTGCCGACGATCACGCCCGCCCCGAGGCGCTCGGCCTCGTTGCCGCCAACACCGCGGTAGTAGTAGGTCAGCGCGTCGAGCTCGAAGTCGGCGACCAGCCGGTCCAGGCCGACGGCGACACGCGCGGACCAGTCGAGCTGTTCGGCCTCGATCGGGCCGGCGATCGGGTCCGCCGAGGGGTCGGCGAAGGCGAACATCGACCGGATCTCGTCGAGCTTGGCGGCGACCTCGTCGTCGGTGGCGCTTGGTACTCGCGCGCCGAGGTCGTCGATCTCGAGCACCTCGACATGCGCGCCGACCTGGGCGTGGACCGCCGTGAAGTCGGTGTACATGTCGAGCATCCCCGGATAGGCATGCCCGAGGAAGCCGATGCGCGAGCGGCGCAGTGCACGTGCAACGCCGGCGGCGCGGACCCAGGCGCCGATCTTGGCCCAGGCGCGGTCGTCGTCGTCGATCGTGCCCGCGACGGTGTCGTAGGGGATCCGAGCGCGCGTGAACGCTCCCGCAATCTCGGGAACGCAGCAGGCCGCGCAGTTGGCCAGCCACTCGCCCGTGTCGGTGTTCGCGTAGTCGAGCGTCGGGGTGGGCTGCAGGCCGAGCAGGACGACCGGCGCGTTTGCAGCGTGCGCCACCGGCAGGACGGTGCTCGACGTGGCGTAGGTGACGGCATGGCATAGGACGAGGTCGACCTGCGCGGCGGCAAAGCGGTCCCCCGCCGCGCGGGCCGCCTGAGCGGTGTCCACCAGCCCGGCCGAGACGACGTCGCCGCCGAGCTCGGCGACGCGCTCCTCGACGCGGCGCTGGTAGCCCTCGATGCGCTCCTTCAGGCCCTGGAACTGCGGCCAGTAGGTGTCCAGGCCGATGCCGAACACGCCGACCCGGGCGCGTGGCCCGGGTCGGGTGCCGGTCCCGGCCGGCAGCGCGTTGCTGTCGGCGACGGTCATGACGACTTAGAAGTCGAAGTCGTCGACGTTGTCCTTGTTGAACGTCGTCAGTGGGCCGAGCACGATCTCTCCGTTCTTTCCGATCGTGTAGTCGCCGAGCCGGCCGGCCTCGAACTTCTCGCCCTCCTTGCCGGTGATGCGCCCGGAGGCGAGCGCCGCGGCGGCCTGGCCGGCGAGGTAGCCGACGTCCTTGGGCACCCACAGCTGGAACTCCTTGACGGTGCCGTCCTTGACGAACTTGCTCATCTGGCTCGGGAAGCCCAGCCCGGTCAGCTGGACCTTGCCCTTCTGTGGCGACTTCGACAGGTACCGCGCGGCTGCCGAAACCCCGACGGTGGTGGGGGAGATGATGCCCTTGAGGTTCGGGTAGGCCTGGATGAGCCCCTGGGTCTCCTGGAAGGACTTCTGGTCGTCGTCGTCGCCGTAAGCGACCTTGACGAGCTTCATGTCCTTGTACTTGGGCTTCTTGAGCGTCTCCTTCATCACCTTGATCCAGGCGTTCTGGTTGGTCGCGTTCGCCGTGGCCGACAGGATCGCGATCTCGCCCTTGTAGTCGATCTGCTTGGCGATCGACTCGACCTGGTTCTCACCGATCAGCTGCGTCGTGACCTGGTTGACGAACACGCTGCGCGCGTCGGGCGCGACGTCGGAGTCCATCGCGACGATCTTGAGGTCGCGTTGGGCGGCCTGCTTGAGCGCCGGCGCTACGGCGGCGGGGTCGTTGCCGGCGATGATGATCGCGTCCGGCTTCTGCTGCACTGCGGCGTTGATGATCGAGATCTGCGACGACGCGCTGGCCTCCGTCGGACCCGTGATCCGGTTCGAGCCGCCGAGCTCCTCGAGCGCCTCGTCGACGCCGGAGTGCTCGTACTCTTCGTACGGGTTGCCGAGCTGCTTGGGGATCGAGACGGTCTTGAGGCCCTGCTTGATCTCTGCGTTCGGATCGGCGCCGCCGCCCGAGTCGGACTTTTTCGATGACGTGGCGTTCGACGAGTCCGACTCGTCCTGCGTCTCACCGCATGCGGCGAACACGAGCACTGCGAACAACGAGAGCGCGGCGAGCAACACGCGCAGTGCGCGCGGACGTGCGAAATTCATCACTTCTAACCCTCCTCGGGCTGTTGTCTGGAGCGACGGCGCCGTGTCTCGGTGACGCGGCGGGCGATGTTCGGACCGAGTACCGACCCGACCAGGAGTGCCCCGGTGACGATCTGGATCCAGTACGACGAGATGGACTCGCTGAGCAGGACCGCCTTCTGGATGCCCCCGAGCAGGAACAGCGCCAGGATGACGCCGACGATCGTGCCGCGACCGCCGAAGATCGAGACGCCGCCCAGCAGCACGGCGGTGATGGCGGTGAGCTCGAAGCCCTGCCCGACGTTCGCCGCGGCGGTCGAGTTGCGCAGCGTGATCACTATCCCGGCCAGCGCGGCGACGGTGCCTGAGAGCGTGAACAGGATCAGCTTGATCCGCTTCACCCGCAGGCCCGAGAAGTACGACGCCTCCTCGTTGGCTCCGATCGCGTAGATCGAGCGCCCGAACGGCGTCGCGTGCAGCAGCACGGCGAACGCGACGGCGAGGATGGCGAACAGCACCATCGTGTTCGGGATGAACGTACCGGCGAAGTTGCCGAACGCGCGGTCGGTCCACGTGACGGGGAAGTTCGTGACCGATTCGTCGCCGATGACGACATACGCGAGCCCGCGGAACAGAGCGAGCGTACCGATCGTGACCGCCAGCGACGGGAGACCCAGCCGCGTCACGAGAATGCCGTTGAACACGCCGCACAGCGCTCCGGCGACGAGGCAGATCGGCATGATCAGCTCGAGCGGCAGACCGCGGTTCCACAGGTCCGCCATCAGCGCGCTCGACAGCGCGAGCACCGACGCTACAGAAAGGTCGATCTCGGCGGCCACGATCACCAGCGTCAGCGCGAGCGCCATCAGCGCGACCTCGGACAGGTCGAGTGAGCCGGTCGTGAAGGAGTCCGTGGTGAGGAACTCCGGCGACAGGCTCTGCCCGACGACCATCGTCACGACGATCAGCCCGAGCAGCAGCACCTCCCAGCGCCCCAACGCGGAACGCAGCTTCGCGGCGACATCCTCGCGGCGGCCCGTCGCCGGAGCTTCCGGCGCGGGCGTCGAGGGATGCGGCGTGGCGGTCTCAGCCTGCACGGAGTGCGCTCCTTCTGCGGAGGGCTGCCTCGACGCGGACGCCGACTAGCCGGTCGAAGGCGATGGCGAGCAGCAGCAGTGCGCCGATGGCGGCCTGCTGCCAGAACGCCTCGACCTTGAGGACGATCAGCGAGGACGTGATGGTGCCCAGCAGCAGCGCTCCCAACGCGGCGCCGTAGACGCTGCCCGTGCCACCGAAGATCGCGACCCCGCCGACGACCGCCGCGGCGATCACCGTCAGCTCGTAGCCGACGCCCGCGGTGGCGTCGACGGTCCCGAAGCGCGCGGTGAACAGGACGCCGCCGAGCCCGGCCAGCGCACCGGCGAGGACGAACGCCGTCAGCACGCGGCGGTCTGAGCGCACGCCGGCGAGGCGTGCGCCCTCCGGGTTCGAGCCGATCGCGTACAGCTCGCGGCCGGCGCGGTAGTCGCGCAGCCACTGGCCCACGGCAAGCAGGACGACGAGCGCGATGATCACGAGGATCGGCACGCCGAGGATCGAGTCGGTGCCGAGGTTGAGGAACGAGTCCGGCAGCGTCTCGGCGTTGACCTGGCTGCCGTTGGTCCAGAGGAACGCGAGGCCCCGGAAGATGTACAGCGTGCCGAGGGTCACCACGAGCGCCGGGACCTGGCCCCAGGTCACGAGGATCCCGTTGAACAGCCCGCACGCCGCGCCGAGCGCGATTCCGAGCAGGAAGACGACCGGCAGCGGCATGCCCGGGTGGCCGGACAGCAGGTCACCGGCGAGGTAGGCGCTCAGCCCCAGCACCGAGCCGACCGAGAGGTCGACGTTGCGCGTGACGAGCACCAGCGTCTGGCCCGTGGCGAGGATCGCGAAGATCGATGCGTTGAGCGCGAGGTTGCGCAGAGAGTCGGTTTCGATGAAGCGCGGCTCGAGGATCGCCGTGGCGGCGATCAGCAGCGCGAGCGCCACGATGATGCCGAGCTCGCGGACGCGGAAGACCCACTCCGTGAGGCGGCGAGCGCGCTCGCTCTCCGCGGGCGCCGGCGCGCCGGCAGGGGCGGCCTGAGCGCTCATGGCGCGGCCGCCCTGGCGTGGCCGGTGGCGGCGCGGATCACGCTCTCCTCGTCGGCCTCGGCGCGGCTGAGTTCGTCGGTCAGGCGGCCCTCGTGCATCACGAGCACGCGATCGGCCATGCCGAGCACCTCGGGCAGCTCGCTCGAGATCATCAGCACCGCAACGCCACGGCCGGCCAGCTCGCTCATCAGGCGATGGACCTCGGCCTTGGTGCCGACGTCGATCCCGCGCGTCGGCTCGTCGACGATCAGCAGCGTCGGCTCGGTCGCGAGCCACTTGGCGAGCACGACCTTCTGCTGGTTGCCTCCCGAGAGGAACCCGGCGGGATCCTCGAGGCGGTGGAACTTGAGCTGCAGCCGCGTGGCCCATTCGCGCGCCAGCCGGTTCTCGGCCGCGCTCCGGATCAAGCCGAGGCGGGCGAGCGTGCCCATCCGGGTCATCGTCGCGTTGCGGGCTATCGAGAGGTCCATGACGAGCCCCTGCTGGCGGCGGTCCTCGGGCACGAAGCCGATCCCGGCCTCCATCGCCGCGAGCGGCTTGCCGGCCGGAATCCGGCGGCCGTCGAGCTCTACGTGGCCGGCGTCGGGCTTGTCGATCCCGAAGATGGCCCGCGCGACCTCGCTGCGGCCGGCGCCGACGAGCCCGGCGAGGGCCACGATCTCGCCCGCCCGCACGTCGAAGCTGATGTCGAAGAACACGCCCTCGCGCGTGAGACGGTGCACCTGCAGCACGGCCGCGCCGATCTCGGTCTCCTGCTTGGGGAACAGCGCGCTCAGTTCGCGGCCGACCATCCGCCTGACCATCTCGTCGGGCGTCATCGCCGCGATCTTCGCGTCGTGGACGACCGCTCCGTCGCGCATCACGGTGACGGTGTCGCAGATTGCGAACACCTCCTCGAGGCGGTGGGAGATGAAGAGGATCGCGGC
>JAABUR0100007386.1_pt1 | contig 13009 bp, 13 predicted proteins | sample 5560091 | NCBI WGS metagenome assembly JAABUR01 (sample SAMN10711879, study PRJNA513375) | rock metagenome | isolation source: Antarctica rocks | place: Antarctica: Victoria Land, University Valley sud
CCCGCAGCCGCTGCGCAAGAAGATCGCTGACATCACCGACATGCTGGCGCGTGAAGACGCCGACACCGCGGAGCTGATCGGTGGCGGGGGTCGGCAGCAGTCGCGTGGCAAGTCCCCGGTCCCCGGCCTGTCTAGCCGGGCAGCTGGGCGCCACACCCGAGATCTCGCCGGGCTGCCGTCGACCGACCTGGCCGACCTGGTTCAGCAGCTCACCGACCAGATGCACGCCGCTGCCGCGGAGCTGCAGTTCGAGGTGGCCGCCCGCTTGCGCGACGAGATCGCCGAGCTGAAGAAGGAGCTGCGGCAGATGGTCTCCGCCGGCGTACGGTAGTTGCTTGCCGTTCACCTGCGGCTTTGACGATAGCGTTGACCCTTGAGGACGACCGTTGACGCTGCCAAGGCTCACGCAGGACGTAGACGGTGGGGCGGTTCTCACTGCTTCAGCCGACGGCCAAGAACGCGCTGAGGGTCGATCCGAGCGTCGTTATCCCAGTGGTCTGACCGGCGTGTGCTGACCCACCTATCGCGCGGTTGAAGCCCAGACGCAGCTGCTCCGCTAGCTGACCGATTGTCACTTGGCAGAAGGGGGTGGCCGTGTACTCAGGACCCGTCATCGACGCCCACGTGCATCTGCAGCTGGACGAGCTCGAACGGGTCGCTGCAGCAGGAGCCCGTGGGCTGAAGCTGCACCCGAACACGCAGGACTTCGATGTGGCAGACGGGCGAGTTGCCGCCTTGGTCGGGAAGGCGGGTGAGCTCGACTTGCCGGTGCTCTTCGACGCCTATTCACCCTTCGACGCCGACCAACCCGGCAAGTTTGTCAAGCTGGCGATGGAAGCCAAGGAGTCGAAGATCATCCTTGCCCACATGCACGGTCCCCGGTTCCTCGAGCTGCTCGTCTACCAGAACCTCGCGCTATATCCCTGGTGGGCAGCCAACGTGTGGCACGACGTCTCATGGGCGGCGGCCACCTGGGCCGATTCGCCGTACGCCGAGCAGTTCAGCTGGGTCTGCCGACAGGTTGGGGTCGACCGGTTGCTGTTCGGCTCCGACTACCCGATGCACCATCCGACCAGGGCGCTGCAGAGTCTCGACAAGCTCGGCTTCAGTGACACTGAGCTCGCCTTAATCGCCCACGACAACGCGGCGTCGCTGTTTGGACTCGACCACCCGACGAAGTCGTGATCCCTCAGGAGTTGTTGGACTACTGCCTGAGCAAACCGGGCGCCTGGCGGGACGAGCCGTGGGAAGGCGACGTCGTGGTCAAGGTCGGCGGCAAGATCTTCGCCTTCCTCGGTTCCCTCGAGGACACATCGGTTGGATTGAAGTGCGGCGCGAACCGTGACGAGGCCGACGAGTGGCTGGTTCGCTATCCCGACGACGCGCACATGATGCCTTACATCGGGCGGTCCGGATGGAACACGCTGACCTGTGGCGGCGCCATCGCCGACGACGAGATCCTCGAGGCGATTGATGACTCGTATCGGACCGTGGTAACGAAACTGCCGAAGAAGCATCGACCGGAAGAAGCGTGAGCTCATGCCGGACCAGAGCTTTGTGCCGCAACTCGTGGGTCGCGGCGACCGGGCGCCAGTGCTTCAGGGATACGGCGTGGTGCTTAACGGTCACACCGACGCCGACGTGGTCGCACACCTTGCGGGCGAAGATGAAGAGACGGCCCGTCGCCTCGGTTGGTGGCCGCAGAGGTCGACCGAGGCAACGGCCCGGGCGGCGTACGACCGCTGGGCCTTGGAATGGCGATCTGGCGGTAGCATCCGCGCGTTCGCCGTCCGCGAGGCCGCGGGCGGGCGCTTGGTGGGCGGATGCGAGCTTCGTCTCCAAGACGACGGATCGGGACAGCTCTCCTGGTGGACCCATGCGAACGAGCGTCGGAAGGGTTATGCGACCAGGGGTGTCAAGCTACTTGTCGAGTACGCGGACTCGCTCGGCGTGGCTCGGCTTGAAGCACACGTTGCCGAAGACAACGATGCGTCGCGCCAGGTGGCCGACAGCGTGGGTTTCAGGTATCTCAATGAGTCACAGACGACGACGGAACGCGGATGGTGCGCTACGAGCGTCGAACCGGCTCCTGAGTCGGCAGCGAGAGAATCAAGTCGACGGCTGCGGACACGGTCGCGGCTGATCGGGTCGGGGGGCGGTGCTCGGGAGGCCAGGCTTTGCTCTCGTCGGCAATCCACACGCTGTTGAGGCCCGCGTTGTGGGCTCCCTGAATGTCGGCCACCGGGTTGTCGCCGATCATCCAACCGCCGACTAGGTCGGCTCCGCACCGCGAGGCCGCGAGGTCGAAGATCTCACGATGCGGTTTCGCGACTCCTTCGGCCCCGGAGATGCAGATGCCGTCCACCAGGGGATCGAGGCCCGCCGCTGCGATCTTCGCCGCCTGAACGGCGGCATCCCCGTTGGTCACCACGCCAAGTCGCCATTGCTGCGACCTCGCTCGCCTGAGCGCATCTCGGGTATCGGGGTCAACGGCGTACCTCGCGACGAACACTTCATGCCAGTCCGACACCAGTCGCTCCACCGGCAGATCAAGGCTCAGCCGCGTCTTCACACGCGACCACAGTTCTTCTCGTGGGCGTAAGCCGTCTTGGTCTTCGGCAGTCAGCCAGGCCGCCAAGCCCGACTGCTCCGGATACTGTGAGGCGAATTCCTCAGCCCAAGACGAAAACACTGCCCGCCGGCGCACCAGCGTGTCATCGAGATCGAACAGCATCAACATCTGCTCATCCTTCAGTAGGCCACCGGATCGCTAACTTTTCGCGCCCATCATCGACGTGGTCGCGGTGCAGCCAGCCGAGCAGGTCGGATGGTGCTAGCTCTGTCGTGCGAGCGCGGTAGTGGCACTCGGGCAGCGTAGCCACCCAGATCGCGGCGGCCGAAGGGCTCTCTGAGCCGCGGCCGCGGTTTGGTTGGCCGCGTCGGGTCTGCGAGGATTGCCATCACATGGAGGGGAGTATTCCTTCGCAGCGGTGTCGTCATCACGGCTCTTGGTCAGTGTTCCGGCGACCACTCCCGGCGCCGCTGGCTCAGCTGGAACGCTGAGCGGAAGAGACCTCCGGAGTACGACCTTGGCACCGTGCGCGGCGTCGCACGCCAACAAGCTCTCCGGAAGGTCGCGCGTTCTGATGGATGTTCCCACCTGGCTCTGGTGGACCACTGTCCTGCTGACGACCGGTCTGCTGCTGGTCGACGTCTTGATCATCGGCAGGCGTCCGCACGAGCCCTCCATGCCCGAAGTGAGTCGCGCCCTCGGTCTGTACATCGGCGCCGCTGCGCTCTTCGGTTTGGGCGTCTTCTTCTTCGCCGGCGGGGAGTACGGCACAGAGTTCTTCGCCGGCTGGCTGACCGAGTACTCGCTGTCTATCGACAACCTGTTCATCTTCGTCATCATCATGAACAAGCTCGCCGTGCCGCGGAAGTACCAGCAGACCGCGCTCATGGTCGGCATCGTGCTGGCACTAGTGCTCCGAGGCATCTTCATCGCGGTCGGGGCGGCGGCGATCAACAACTTCAGCTGGGTCTTCTACCTGTTCGGGGCGTTCTTGATCTACACGGCGATCAAGCTCGCCAGGGAAGGCAACGAGGACGAGGACGACTTCGAGGAGAGCCGACTTGTCCGTTGGGTCCAGAAGCGCTTCCCAGCCACGACCGAGTACGACGGCACGAAGCTGTTCACGAAGGAGAACGGCGAGCGCCTGATGACGCCGATGTTCATCGTGATCATCGCGTTGGGCACCACCGACTTGCTGTTCGCCTTGGATTCCATCCCGGCGATCTACGGCCTCACCGAGGAGCCGTACCTCGTGTTCACCGCGAACGTGTTCGCGTTGATGGGTCTACGACAGCTGTATTTCCTCATCGGCGGGCTGCTTCAGCGCCTCGTCTACCTGTCGTACGGGTTGGCGGTCCTGCTCGGTTTCATCGGCGTCAAGCTGGTCCTGCACGCAATGCACGAGAACGAGCTGGCCTTCGTCAACGGCGGCGAGCCCATCGAATGGGCTCCGGAGATCCCGATCTGGCTGTCGCTGATCGCCATCCTCGCGATTCTCGCTCTCACTACCGGCGCGAGCCTGCTGTCGCCACGTGGCCGCGAGATCGCCCTAGGAGGGGACGACGCCGAGGGGCCAGACGCGTCAACACGCGACAACGCGTCGACCGAGGAGAGTGTCGACGACTCCGGGTCCCAGGCTCATCGGATCCGACAAGTCCCCGATCCCACGGTGTCGGCTCGAGACGACACCTCGTGACCACTCAGGGGTCGGTGAGAAACCGGCCGGCCGCCACCAACGTGGCGAGCCGCTCAGGGGCAAGCGGAGCGTCCTCGATGAGACCGCCAACCTCCGGGGCGTGGAGCATGACGTTCTCGCCGGTCACGAAGCCGACGTGGAAGACGCTTCCGTCGTCGCGGGCGAAGAAATAGAGGTCGCCTGCTCGCACGCTTGCGAGATCCACCGCCTTGGCCGCGTCTGCCTGCGCGGAGGCGTCCCGAGGGACGATCACTCCAGCTTGCCGGTATGAGTAGTGGACGAGCCCCGAGCAGTCGAGCCCCGCGGGCGATAGGCCCCCCCACAGATAGCGCACGCCGACGAGCGTTCGCGCCTCCTCCAGGACGGCTGCCCGGTCCTGTGAGACCGGGCCGACCGGAGGTCGCGGCGTTGGCGCCTCGTTGTCTTCGAGGTGCGCGCGCCGCACCCAGCCGACGTACCCGGCATCACCGTCAGCGGGGTTGGGCTGCCAGGGTGCCGCCACTCGCAACCAGTCCCCGGCCTCCTCGACGACGGTGACCGGCTCACCCGCGAGGAGCTGTGTCAAGGTGCGGCCGTGCAGTCCACGATGGAGCTCCGTGTCCAGGCAAACGAGCCAGGCAGCCACGTCGGGGTTGTCGGCCACCGCGGGTGCATCCACCTCTCGAGGTGCATCAGGAGATGTCCACACGGTGGCAACATCGACGCAGGCGCGCGCAGTCCTCACAGCAACCCCTCGATGCCGAGACCCGGCGAGTCCGGCAGCGTCACCGTGCCCGCCTGGTAGCCGATACCCCCAAGCACCGGAGAGGCGGCCAACCACCAAGCTGCATCCAGGTCGCTGACAGCGGTGGTCGGGTGAGCAGCCACCAGGCTGGCGGCGGCGCCGACACCGACCGGGCCTTCCATCATCGAGCCGACGATCGTGCCGACTCCGTGCGCCGACGCGAGCGCGAGCATCGCCCGGGCGGTTGAGAGGCCTCCACACTTCGCCAGCTTGACGTTGACGAGGTCAGCTGCGCCTCGCTCGATCACAGTCGACAGGTCGCGCAGTCCGAACACGGACTCGTCTGCCATCACGGGGGTATCGACGCTCGCAGTGATGCGAGTCAGACCGTCGAGGTCGTGCGCTGGCACAGGTTGCTCGACGAACTCGACGTCCGCTCCTGCATCCTCGAGTGACCGGATCGCCGTGATGGCCTGCCGCGCAGTCCAGCCCTGGTTGGCATCCAGCCGGATCCGAGCCTTGGGGCCGACTGCGTCGCGAACCGCCCGGACGCGCGCGACATCGGCGTCGGCGTCGGCGTCGGTCCCGACCTTCAGCTTGAGGACAGTGAACCCGTCCTTCATGCGCTCGGTCGCATCAGCGACGAGGCTCTCCTCATCTCCGGCGGAGACGGTGACGTCCGTGGGTACGTCGTGCCGGCTGCTGCCAAGCAAGCGGGGGAGTGATACGCCGAGTCGTCGGGCGGCGAGGTCGTGGAGGGCGACATCGAGCGCCGCCTTGGCGCCGTGGTTCGCGACAACCGCGGTCTCTACGGCGCGGAGCAGGTCGGCGAGGTCATCCACCGACCTTCCGACCACCACATCGCGAAGCGGCCCCAGCACACAGGCCTCTGCGCCGGCGAGCGACTCGCCGGTGACGCGCCACACCTGAGGCGCCTCCCCGAAGCCACGCCGGCCGTCGGCGTCGGTCACCTCGACGACGAGCGTCTCCAGCGTGCGCGTCGAGCGCAGAGCGGTGACGAACGGCGTGTGCAGTGGAACGCTCAGCCGATGGCAGCGCAGCTGGCGAATCGTCACTCCGACACCTTACGGTCATCCCACGACGCGCGAGCCGCCTCGGCAATGAGCTGCACTCGGTCCGCCACCGGCAGCGGAGACGTCGTACAGATCGCGAGAACGTATGGGGGTGCATCCGGTGGGTAGACGATTCCCGCGTCGTGAGACACGCCCTCCACCTCGCCGGTCTTGTGAGCGACCCGCGTGCCAGGCGGCAAACCGGCAGGAATCGCATCGTTGACCTGCTGAGCAGCCAGTACGGCGAGGATCTCACCGCAGGCTGCCGTCGATGCGGCCGTCCCAGCCGCCAGCGCCTGAAACGTGACACCAAGGTCAGCGGCGGTGACGACGTTGTCGAGCCCCGCGGCACGAGCCGGGGCGTCCTCGATACCTCGCGACACCACGGACGTGGTGGCGCCGACGTGTGCCAGGGTCTCGGTGACGGCCTCGACGCCGACCTGTTCCAGCACGAGGTTGGTGGCGAGGTTGCTCGACCGCATGATCGCCCGGTGGCAGAGCCAGCGAAGTGCGACCTCGGAACCGACTCGGCGCCAGGGCTCGGGGTCGCCGTCCTCAGCGCGGTCCATGGAGAACGTGGCGGTCCCCGTGGCCGAGACGAACTCGTTGTGAACCGCGACCGACTGGTCGAGGTCAAGCCGTCCAGCGTCCGCCAGGCGGTAGGCGGCGATGACGAGCGACAGCTTCATCATGCTCGCGGCGTAGTGCTCCCGGTGTTCGTCATGGACGACCTCCGGGTCTGTGTCCAACGGCGCTGCCCAAAGAGAAAACCCTGTGGCCGGCACCTGAGCCAGGAAGCCGTGCAGCGCACCGGGTGGCATCGACTCAGCGTAGCCGCGGAGTCGACTCGGCGGGCCGGGTGTGGCAACCCGCGCCACTTCCACGACTACCAGCCGCGCGCTCGCCACTCGGGAAGGTTGGGACGCTCGGCACCGAGCGTGGTGTCGCCCCCGTGACCGGGGTAGATCCACGTCTCGTCGGGGAGCCGGTCGAACAACTTGGCCTCGACGTCGTCGATCAGCGAGTTGAAGTCGGCCGAAGACCAGGTCTTGCCCACACCGCCGGGGAACAGACTGTCGCCGGTGAACAGGTGCGGCGGGCCGGTGGGGTCGTCGTACAGGAGCGCGACCGACCCAGGTGTGTGACCCACCAGCTGGATGACCTCAAGCTCGCATTCGCCAACAGCAACCCGCTCGCCGTCTCGTACCGGCTGGTCGGTCTGCACGGGAATGCCCGCCACGTCGTCGGCGCCAGCGACGGTCTCCGCCCCGGTGGCGTCGACGACCTCCTGCAAGCCCTGCCAATGGTCCCCGTGTCGGTGGGTGGTGACGACCCTCGCCAGACCGTCCGGCCCGACCAGCTGCAACAGTCGGTCTGGCTCATTCGCGGCGTCGATGAGAAGCTGCTCGTCGGTGCGCTGGCAGCGCAGCAGGTAGGCGTTGTTGTCCATCGGGCCGACCGAAACCTTGGTGATGGTCAGGTCGGCGAGATCCCGCACGTCTGGCGGCCCCCCCGGCTGGACCTTCCCGGTGTAGGTCATCGCCACGCTCCCAGTGCTGGCAGGTTTCCTTCGGTGGTCAGCCCGCTGCCGTCCGTGCGCCCAACCAGCCACCCCAGCAGAGCGGACGCGGGTCCTGACACCTCCTGGCCACCGTCTCGAATCTGCCAGCGTCGCTCGTCATTGCCAACCAGGGTCAAGCGCGGAGTGTCGGGGCGGGCACTGAAGTCCGCGGCAACCCGCTCGAGCATCGGCTCGACGAAGTCCGGTGGCCAATGCGCCAACGTGTAGCCAAGGTCGAGGTCGACGTGGTGGATCTCCACCTCACTGCGGCGCAGCGGCGGGATGAGCGTGGCGTTGCCCTCCCGATCGTCGGCTCCGTACCGGATCGACGCGGACCAGTCGGCGGAATCCATCCCGGCAACCTCGGCCATCAGCCGCTCGTGCGATGCGTGCACGTCGCCAACAAGCTGCCCAGCGGAACGCCCGGCGCCGCGCTCGATGTCGGCGTCGCGCTCCGCTCGGCTGGGATACATGGGAATGTGCTGATGGGTTCGCGCGGAGCGCAGCAGATTCACCATCGCGTCCGCGTTGCGCGCGATGTGAGTAAGCACGTGCCCGCGGGTCCAGCCAGGCAACAGCGAGGCGGCTCTGGCCTCATCGTCAGTCACTCCGGCGATGCTGTGCTGCAGGGCCTCCGTCGAGGTTACGAGCGCTTCGAGGAAGGGGGTCGCCGTGTCGGACATGAGGTGAACCTACCGCGTTCGACCTCGGCCTGATCCGTGCCGCACAATGGAAAGGCGATGCCGACTTTCTGCGACAAGATGTCGCCTTCCCTCGTCGTTGTCCCCTACTCTAACGAACAGGTGTTCGAACGCTGTCTCGCTGCCCCGCCCGTCAAGGCACCGTGCGGCAGTGACGTCTCGCGGGCGGAAGGTGACGAGTGACTGATCGGCTGATCATTCGTGGGGCCCGCGAGCACAACCTCAAAGACATCTCGCTCGACCTGCCCCGGGACGCGATCATCGTGTTCACCGGACTGTCCGGGTCAGGCAAGTCCAGCCTGGCGTTCGACACGATCTTCGCCGAGGGTCAGCGTCGGTACGTCGAGTCCCTCTCGGCGTATGCCCGTCAGTTCCTCGGCCAGATGGACAAGCCCGACGTCGACTTCATCGAGGGCCTGTCGCCGGCTGTGTCCATCGACCAGAAGTCGACCTCACGCAACCCGAGGTCGACCGTCGGCACGATCACCGAGGTCTACGACTACCTCCGGTTGCTCTACGCGCGCGCCGGCCGACCACACTGTCCCGTCTGCGGGCGGCCGATCGCCCGCCAGACCCCTCAGCAGATCGTCGATCGGGTGCTCGAGCTCGAGGAAGGGGCCCGGTTCCAGGTGCTCGCGCCGGTGATCCGGGGTCGCAAGGGTGAGTATGTCGACCTGTTCCGGCAGCTCCAGACCCAAGGCTTCTCCCGGGCCCGCGTAGACGGTGAGGTGCAGACGCTTGCCGAGCCGCCGAAGCTCGACAAGCAGAAGAAGCACACGATCGAGGTCGTGGTGGACAGGCTGGCCGTCAAGGAGTCGGCCAAGCGCCGGCTCACTGACTCCGTCGAGACGGCACTCGGCCTGTCAGGCGGCCTGGTGACTCTCGACTTCGTCGACCTGGCCACCGATGACCCGCACCGTGAGCGCGTCTTCTCCGAGCACCTCGCGTGCATGTACGACGACCTGTCGTTCGAGGAGCTCGAGCCGCGCTCGTTCTCCTTCAACTCTCCGTTCGGGGCGTGCCCGGCGTGTCACGGCCTCGGCACCCGGATGATCGTCGACCCCGAGCTGGTCGTCCCCGACGACACCAAGTCGCTGCGCGAGGGCGCGGTGGCACCGTGGTCGGCGGCGCACGTGTCGGAGTACTTCACTCGGCTTCTCGACGCGCTTGCCGACGAGGTCGGGTTCTCCACCTCAACGCCGTGGCACCGGCTTCCCGTCTCGGCAACGGAGTCGGTGCTGTCTGGCCATCCGAGCAAGCTGCACGTGCGCTACAAGAACCGCTACGGCCGCGAGCGCTCGTACTACGCCCAGTTCGAAGGCGTGATCCCGTACATCGAGCGTCGTCACGGCGAGGCCGAGACCGACACCAGCCGCGAGCGGTTCGAGGGTTTCATGCGTGAGGTGCCGTGCCTGACCTGTGAGGGAGCGCGACTCAAGCCGATCTCGTTGGCTGTGACGATCGGCGCCAAGAACATCGCGGAGATCTGTGCGATGCCTGTCGACGAGGCGTCGCAGTTCCTCAACGACGACCTTGACCTGTCGCCGCGTGAGCGGCAGATCGCCGAGCGGGTGCTCAAGGAGATCAACGAACGGCTACGTTTCCTGCTCGACGTCGGGCTCGACTACCTCACGCTCAACCGGCCCACCGGCTCGCTGTCGGGCGGTGAGGCGCAGCGCATCCGGTTGGCTACCCAGATCGGCGCCGGACTTGTCGGCGTGCTCTACGTGCTCGACGAACCGTCGATCGGCCTGCACCAGCGCGACAACCACCGGCTCATCGAGACGTTGGTGCGGCTCCGTGACCTCGGCAACACCCTGATCGTCGTCGAGCATGACGAGGACACGATCCGCACCGCCGACTGGGCGGTTGACATCGGGCCCGGCGCGGGTGAGCACGGCGGCCAGATCGTCGTATCTGGTCCCGTCGAGGAGCTGCTCGCGTCCCGCGACTCGCTGACCGGCGCCTATCTGTCCGGCCGGGTCGAGATCCCGCTGCCCGACGTACGCCGACCGCTGACGCCCTCGCGGGAGCTCGTGGTGCTCGACGCCCACGAGCACAACCTGCAAGACGTCACCGTGGCTTTCCCCCTGGGCTGCTTCGTGGCGGTGACCGGAGTGTCCGGCTCCGGTAAGTCGACACTGGTGAATGCGATCCTGTACGCCGCGTTGGCCAAGCGGATCTACAACGCGAGAGAGGTCCCGGGGCGTCACCGAGACATCACCGGAGTCGACCTCGTTGACAAGGTGATCCACGTCGACCAGTCGCCGATCGGGCGCACACCGCGGTCGAACCCGGCGACGTACACCGGTGTGTTCGACCACGTCCGCCGGTTGTTCGCCAGCACGCCGGAGGCGAAGATGCGCGGATACCTGCAGGGGCGTTTCTCGTTCAACGTCAAGGGCGGGCGGTGCGAGGCCTGCTCGGGCGACGGCACGATCAAGATCGAGATGAACTTCCTGCCCGACGTGTACGTGCCGTGCGAGGTTTGCCACGGCGCCCGCTACAACCGCGAGACGCTCGAGGTGCACTACAAGGGCAAGACGATCGCCGAGGTGCTCGACATGCCGATCGAGGAGGCGGTGGAATTCTTCGCGGCCATCCCAGCCATCGCCCGCCATCTACGCACGCTTTGCGACGTCGGGCTTGGATACGTACGGCTAGGACAGCCGGCGCCCACTCTGTCCGGAGGTGAGGCGCAGCGGGTCAAGCTGGCGTCCGAGCTCCAGAAGCGGTCCACGGGGCGCACTGTGTACGTCCTCGACGAGCCGACGACGGGGCTGCACTTCGAGGACATCCGCAAGCTGCTCGGCGTCCTGCAGCGACTTGTCGACCAGGGCAACACGGTGATCGTCATCGAGCACAACCTCGACGTGATCAAGACGGCGGACTGGGTGGTGGACCTCGGCCCTGAAGGCGGTAACAAGGGTGGCCTGGTGGTGGCCGAGGGAACTCCGGAGCAGGTCGCTGCGGTGGAGGCAAGCCACACCGGCCGCTTCCTCGAGCCGGTGCTGCGGGGCCGGGCGGTTCCGGTGGGGCAGCCCGCCGTGGGGCTGACGGCTACGGAGCCCAAGCCGACTCCGAAGGCCTCCTCCAGACGGACGAGGGCGACGGCTTCAACTGCCTCAGACCGAGTTACCACAACGTAGTGCCATCATTTGCCGGCTTATAGGTGCTGCCCTAGAGGTGGAGTGGAGTCTGACAAGTCGTAGTACTTACGGACGATGGTGAAGCGCGCTTGGTCCTTGGCAGAGTGCTCGTAGGCTGATAGATCAGACGAAGGAGCATCATGGGAATTGCGGGAACTTCTCGAGAAGCACACGCCGGAGCCGAACCTACGACGTCGAGCTCGAAGCCGCAGACCCTCGGCGAGCCGTCAGCGCCTCCAACCCGCCGCGCCGTCCTGCGAGGGGCGCTGGCCGGGGTTGCCGTGCCGTTGCTGGCCGCCTGCGGTGGCGAATCGTCGACAAGTGGCTCCGACACCTCGGCGCCGGCTGGCTCGGACACCTCGACACCGGCTGGCCCTGGCTCCTCGTCGTCCGGCGGGAAGCCGAGCGCTTCGCCACCTGAAGAGTCTGGGGGTACGAACGCGGCCCTCGCGACCACAGGCCAGGTTCCCGAGGGCGGAGGGGTGATCCTGGCTGATGACGGCGTGGTGATCACTCAGCCAAGCGCCGGGATGTTCAACGCCTTCTCGTCGACGTGCACGCACGCCGGCTGCACCCTCGACAACGTGACCGACACGATCAACTGCATCTGTCACGGTAGCCAGTTCTCCATCAAGGACGGCAGTGTCGTCACCGGTCCCGCGACCTCGCCGCTGCCGAACAAGCCGCTGATAGTGACGGGTTCGAAGATCTTCCTCGGCTGACGCCGCCCTCGTGGCGACTACCTGGCTCTCTGCCCGGCGATGTACTGCGACGACTCAGGGCGCCACATGAAGACGATCAGCGCCACATAGAGCGCCATCTGGACGAGCCTGATCACGAGCAAGACAGCAGGCAGGTTCCCTCCCAGAGTGAGCAAGCCCAGGACCAAGCCGAGTGCGGCCAGCACGGTCAGCACGATACGGGCCCAGTTGGCGCCTCTGCGCAAGAAGATCGCCAGGACGGTCCACAAGCCGCCGAAGATGACAAGGGCGACGATGGCCCCGACGATTGCCCCGGTACGGGCGGCGTCGCGCTCGTCGCTGGTGAGATCGGTACCGACGGAATCGACGATGTCGTCCAGAGAGAGCAGGGTGAGGATCGTGCCGAGGACCACGAGTGCCACCACAGCCCAGACGATGTTGACCGACGTCTTGATGGCAGGTGGCGGCTCGGCCGGAGTAGCGGCCTGGCCGTAGCCTTCGCTGGGCGGTGGTGGTGGGTAAGCACCGTAGTCGCTCATCGCCTCATGACCTCTTCGCCTGTGGACGCTAGGACGGGCCGAGACACCTCAACCTGTCCGGAATCGGACAGGCACCAACCTAGCGTGCCAACGGGTCTCTTGTGGGGAGTTCCAGCCGTCGGCGGCCGGGGACGGCTGTCCCGACCGGCTCGTAAGGTGGAGAGGTGCCTGACCCGTCGACGTACCGGCCTGCTCCGGGGTCCATACCTGACGCGCCGGGTGTCTACCGCTTCCGAGACCCGCGGAATCGGGTCATCTATGTCGGGAAGGCCAAGTCGCTGCGCTCACGTGTG
>JAABUR0100007387.1_pt1 | contig 13009 bp, 10 predicted proteins | sample 5560091 | NCBI WGS metagenome assembly JAABUR01 (sample SAMN10711879, study PRJNA513375) | rock metagenome | isolation source: Antarctica rocks | place: Antarctica: Victoria Land, University Valley sud
TGGCCGCTGGTGCTGTCCGGTGGCAAGTCGCCGGCTTCCAGCACTGCCGGAACACAGCGCAGAGGGGCAACCGGTGTTGAACCGGTTGCCCCTCTGCGCGGCCGCGCGCAGTTGGTATGCCCCCCGTCGCCATGGCGGCCGCTGGGCAAACCAACCTGCACGACATATCAACCTGCAAGCTTAGGACAGGTACGCTTCCAGCTCCGACAGCTGGCCGGCGGTCCATCCACTGTTGGCGGTGAACGTCAGGCGCAGGTACCGGCTGCTGTTCGCCGGCAGGCTGATGGTCACCTTGTTGGCCGACGCCGGGTCGAAGCTGTACGCCGTGGACCCGACCAGCGTCGAGAAGCTGCTGTTGTCCGCGCTGCCGAGCACCGACAGTGTCTCGCTGCGGGCGCCCCACGAGGCGGGCAGGTCGAGCACCAGCCGCTTCGTGGCCATCGAGCTGCCCAGGTCCAGGGTCAGGCTCTGCGGAAAGGCGTTGTTCGTGCTCTCCCAGTAGCTGTTCTGATCGCCGTCCACGGTGCTGGCCGCGACGTAGGTCTGCGAGTGGCCGGTGTCGGTCACCGTCTTGTGCAGCGCCACGTTGCCGGTCGTCGGCGGCGGGGTAGTCGTCGGCGGCGGCGCGGTGGTAGTCGTACTGGCGTACGCCTCGAGCTCGGAGAGCTGCGCGGCGGACCAGCCGCTGTTGGCGGTGAACGCGAGCCGGACGTAGCGGGTGCTGTTGGCGGGCAGCGTCACCGTCACCGTGTTTCCGGTGGCGGGGTCGAAGCCGTATGCGTTCGAGGCGACCAGCGTCGTCCAGGTGCTGTTGTCGGTGCTGCCCAGCACGGACAGCGTCTCGGTCCGCGCTCCCCACGCCGAGGACGGCGGCAGGTCCAGCACCAGGCGGCCGAGGGACTGCGCGCTCCCCAGGTCGGTCGTCAGGGTCTGCGGAAAGGCGTTGGCGCCCTCCCAGTAGGTGCTGGTGTTGCCGTCCACGGCGTTGCCGGCCACATAGACGTCGCTGTGACCGCTGTCGCTGACCGGCCGGTTCAGGGCAAGGTTCCCGGACGGACTGGACGGCGGCGTCGTGGTGGGAGGCGGCGTCGTGGTGGGAGGCGGCGTGGTCGGCGGCGTCGTGGTGCCACCGCCACCGGCGTAGGTGTAGACCGGCGCCGGCCACGGGCCGCAGTACGTCGAGTCCCAGCCGGTGTCGCCGCTGATCTTGTTGATCGCGAACGCGCCCGCGCCCTGGCAGTTGTAGCTGCCGGCGTTGCCCACATGCGTCGCGGTCACGTTGGTGAAGCTGGCGGAGCCGGTGGTCTGCAGCTGCAGCACGAAGGTTCCGGTGCCGTCGATCGTGACGTTGCTGAATGCGACGTTGCTGACCCCGCTGCCGATGAACTGGATCGCCTCGTACGAGCTGTCCAGGATCGAGGAATCGGTGACGTTGATGGTGCCGGTCATGGCCGAGTCGGAGGACCAGAACCAGATCGCGCCGACGCCGAACTGCCAGTTGGAGTCCAGCACGCCGGTCCGGATCAGGGTGTTGCGGGCGATCGTCGTGGTGCCCGCGAGCGGAACCGCGTTGAACCGGTTGCCGACGTGGATGCCGCCGCCCTGGTTCTGGGTGTCGCTGACGATGTTGTCGCTGACCGTGTTGTCATGCCCGCCGTAGATGGCGATGTTGTTCGCCAGGATGGGTAGCTCGACGGTGTTGAACGTGAACGAGTCGTTGGCGTCGGCGTTGCTCTCGGCCCACATCGCCAGGCCGTCGTCGCCGGTGTTGCGCAGGAAGCTGTTGGTCACGGTGGAGTGGGTGATGCCGTTGTGGAAGTTCACGCCGTCGGCGGTGGTGTCCAGGATCCGCAGCCGGCTCAGGGTCAGGCCGTCGAACGGGCCGTCCAGCCAGGCGCCGACCTTGGTGTGCTGGATCCAGACGTTGTCCACCGACGAGCTGTTGAGCGCGCCGCCGATGCCGTTGACCTGGGCGCTGTCGTCGCGGTTGGTCACCTCGCCGAAGATCGCGAGATCCGAGACGTGGACGTTGCTGCTGGCGTTCGGCGCGTAGTTGCCGTACAGGCCGACGCCTGCCCCGTGCAGAACCGTGTACCAGGGACCGGCGCCCTTGACGGTCACGTTGTTCAGAATGATGTGACCGGTCACGGTGAAGGTGCCGGTCGGGATCCAGACGCCCTTGCCCTGGCTGGAGCCGGCGTTGACCGCCGACTGGATGGCGCTGGTGGAGTCACGGGCGCCGGTCGGGTCCGCGCCGTAGCTGGTGGCGTCGAGGTAGCCCGCGAGCATGGCGTTGGCCACCCCGACGGTCTCGAAGTCGGCGGTGTCGATGGTGTACGAGCCGGCGGTGTCGTTGCTGTCGACCTGCAGCTTGACCGTGCTTCCGGCCGGGAGCGTCGAGCCGAAGGTCGTCCGGACGTCGTCGTAGAAGTGGTGCGCCTTGCCGTCGCCGGGGTTGTTGCTGAACGGGTACGAGCCGTAGAAGTCGCTGTACCGGCTGGTGACGGTGAGGTCCTGCGTCTTCGTCCCGTTGACGTACAAACTCAGTTGGTTGGTGAGCCCGGCGCCGTCGGCGGAATCAGGGATCGCGTAGTGGATGGTGACCGCGTTGGCCGGCTGCGCGAGCGTGAACTGGACGTACTTGCCCTGTCCGGTCAGCTGCACCGCCTTGCGCCCGGAGGCCTCGGACGCCAGGGTGCCGGCCGTCCGGTCCATGCCGAGCACGGTGCCGTTGGTAGCGGCGCTCTCGGCCTCGTACTCGGTGAACGGCACGGTCGCGCCGCGGGTGGTGGCAGCCTGGGCGGAATGCGCTCCGGCACCGAGGGAGACGGTGAGGGCGCCGAGGCCCACGACGGTCGCGGTGACGGCGAGGGCAGCGGTCAGCTTGCCGCCGGGCCGGTGCGAAGCGATCTGGGAGCGGCTGTACGAGTCGACGCTGACGCGGGCTCTCCAGGGGGCGCGGAGGCGCACCGCGGGGGCGGGGGTCCCGGGGTTGGCTACGGATGGGGGCATGGCGAACCTCTCTGAGGTTGTCGGCCTGGCTGGACTGGGTGAGGGGGCAGGGATGAGGGAGCTGCTCGGTCACCTAAACACAGATCACAAATGTCCGCAATATGTCGACAGCATTCCGTAAATAGTAAATGCTTGCGGCGATTGCAGGGCTTGGACACCGGCCACTCACAGCATCGCCACAGTGCGGACGGACCCGCCAGGATCAAGCGTAAGCCGAGCATGACCGAGCACGGCCGCCTACCCGACCCTATGAATGGCGTGCTTCCGGCGGGTCGCCCACCCGTCGCGTACATCGCTTGCAAGAAATGTCCTACGCTTGCGACCGTGACACGCAGACTTGCGGAAGTGGCGGCCAAGGTAGGAGTCAGCACGGCGACGGTGAGCCGCGTGCTGAACGGCAAGGGCGGGGTGTCGGAACCCACCCGGCAAGCGGTGCTGACCGCGCTGGACGTGCTGGGCTACGAGCGCCCGACCCAGCTGCGCGGCGAGCGGTCACGACTGGTGGGCCTGGTCCTGCCGGAGCTGCAGAACCCGATCTTTCCGGCCTTCGCCGAGGTGGCCGGCGGCGCGCTGGTGCAGCAGGGCTTCACGCCGGTGCTGTGCACGCAGACCCTCGGCGGCGTCCAGGAATCGGACTACGTCGACCTGCTGCTGCAGCAGCACGTCTCCGGCGTCCTGTTCGTCGGTGGCATGTATGCGCTCGAGGACGCCTCGCACGAGCACTACGCCCGGCTGACCGAACGCAACCTGCCCACCGTGCTGGTGAACGCGGCCATCGACGGGCTGGACTTTCCCCGGGTGTCGTGTGACGACGCGGTGGCCGTGGAGCAGTCCATCGCCCATCTGCGCCACCTCGGCCACACCGACATCGGCCTGATCCTGGGCCTGCCCGACCACGTTCCGTCCCGGCGCCGGCTGGCCGCGGCCAAGGCGCTGGCCGGCCGGGATGGCTTCGCGCTGCCCGACGACCGGGTCGCGCACTCGCTGTTCTCGATCGAGGGCGGCCAGGCCGCGGCCGGCACCCTGCTCAGCCGCGGCGTCACCGCGTTGGTGTGCGCCAGCGACCCGATCGCGCTGGGCGCCATCCGCGCGGTCCGACGCGCGGGCCTCAACGTTCCCGCCGATGTCTCGGTCGTCGGCTACGACGACTCGGCGCTGATGATGTGCACCGATCCGCCGCTCACCACCGTGCGCCAGCCCATCGAGCCGATGGGACGGGCAGCCGTGGACCTGCTCGTCGGCCAGATCTCCGGTGGCAGCTTCGCCCCGGGCGAGCTGCTCTACGAGCCGGAGCTAGTGGTCCGGTCCTCCACCGCCCCGGCGCCGAGCGGCCGCCGCTGATCCGCCCACTCCATCTGTTTTGAATTTTTGTCAAAGTCTTGCGCGATTTTGTCCTGAACTCTAGTGTTCCGTTCGCGATCCGGACGGCTGAGCAGCTGGCGGCCTGAGGACGCGACCTAGCCGGCGCGCCGGAGAGAACCCTCTCCAGCACGCGCGCCGGACGATCGGAGCCTTCGTGAGCGCACAGGACCCCACCCTCGACCCCGAGTGGTGGCGCGATGCCGTCATCTACCAGATCTACGTGCGCAGCTTCGCCGACGGAAACGGCGACGGCGTGGGCGACCTCGCCGGCGTCCGGTCCCGCCTGGGCTACCTGCAACAGCTCGGGGTGGACGCCATCTGGTTCACGCCCTGGTACGCCTCACCGATGGCCGACGGCGGCTACGACGTGGCGGACTACCGCCGGATCGACCCCGCGTTCGGTGACCTGGAGCAAGCGCGGTCCCTGATCGCCGAAGCGGCAGAGCTCGGCATCCGCACCATCGTTGACATCGTGCCCAACCATGTGTCCGATCAGCACGCCTGGTTCCAGGAGGCACTACAGGCCGAGCCGGGCTCGGCGGCCCGGGACCGGTTCTGGTTCCGGCCGGGCCGTGGCCCGTCCGGGGACGAGGCCCCGAACGGCTGGACGTCCAATTTCGGCGGCTCGACCTGGACCCGGGCCAAGAATCCCGATGGCACGCCGGGCGAGTGGTACCTGCACCTGTTCGCGCCCGAGCAGCCGGATCTCAACTGGAACCACCCGGACGTGCGAGCCGAGCACGAGGACCTGCTGCGGTTCTGGTTCGACCTCGGCGCGGCCGGCGTCCGGATCGACTCCGCCGCCCTGCTTCTCAAGGACCCGCAACTGCCCGAGGTCCCGGCCGCGGTAGTGCCCGGGAGCCATCCCTACGAGGACCGCGACGAGCTGCACGAGATCTACCGCTCCTGGCGCTCGGTCGCGGACTCCTATCCCGGTGGCCGGTTGCTGGTCGGCGAGATCTGGTTGCCCGACGCCGAGCGGTTCGCCAAGTACCTGCGCCCGGACGAGCTCCACACCGCGTTCAACTTCGACTTCCTGGCATGCCCGTGGCAGCGCGATGCCCTTGTCGCGTCGATAGCTTCGACGCTGAGCGCCCACGCGCCGGTGCACGCTCCAGCCACCTGGGTGCTGTCCAACCACGACGTCACCCGGCCGGTGACGCGCTACGGGCGTGCGGACACCGCGTTCTCCTTCGCCGCCAAGCGCGCCGCGACCGGGACCGACCTCGACCTGGGCAACCGCCGCGCACGGGCGGCCGCGCTGCTCGCCATGGCGCTGCCCGGTTCGCTTTACCTCTACCAGGGCGAGGAACTGGGCCTTCCGGAGGTGGAGGACATCGCGGAGGATGCGCTGCAGGACCCGATGCACTTTCGCTCCGGTGGCATCGATCCAGGCCGTGACGGCTGCCGGGTGCCGCTGCCCTGGTCCGGCGACGCGCCGCCGTACGGCTTCAGCCCCGCGGGTACCGGACCGTCCCCCTGGCTTCCGCAACCCGACGACTGGTCCGGGTTCACAGTGTCTTATCAGACATCCGACAGAACGTCGATGCTGACGTTGTATCGGTCCGCACTGGCGATTCGCCGATCCCAGCCGCATCTCCGCGACTCCGGCCCGGACTGGCTCGAGGCCGGCGACGGGGCGCTGCTCTTCCGCCGCGGCACCGACTTCGGCTGCCTGGTCAACTTCGGTCCCGAGCCGATCGGGTTGCCCCCGCACGACTGTGTCCTGCTGGCGAGCAACCCGCTGGTCAGCGGGGCGCTGCCGGCGGACACGGCGGTCTGGCTGAGGCTGCCCGCGTCCGGCTGATCTATCGCTGTCGGGCATTGTTCCGCAGCTCGAATCCACAGCTCCATCCAGCCCACCCTTCTCTTTCTCCAGACAGGGAGACCGCACATGCGCACCACCTGTATTCGGCATGCCCGCAGAATCGCCACAACCACCGTCACCGGCGTGCTCGCACTCAGCCTGCTCGCCGCGTGCGGCTCCGGGAAGTCCACCGGCAGCGAGGGCAACTCCGGCAAGGTGAAGATCTCCGTGGTCTCCTTGAAGCCGGGCAGCGAGAAGGCCGCGGTGGACACCTTCAACGCCCAGGTGAAACAGTTCGAGCAGGAGAACCCCAACATCGAGGTGACCCCCAAGGAGTACGAGTGGAAGGCGACCACGTTCGCCGCCCAGCTCGCGGGCAACACCCTGCCGACCGAGTTCACCGTTCCGTTCACGGACGGAAAGGCACTGATCGAGCGCAAGCAACTGGCGAATCTGAGCAGCGAGGTCAAGGCGCTCCCCTACGCCGCGACCTTCAACCCGAAGGTGCTCAGCGCCGGCCAGGCCACGAACGGCGACATCTACGGAATTCCCTGGGCCGCTTACGGAATCGGCCTGCAGTACAGCCGCACGCTGTTGACCAAGGCCGGCCTGGACCCCGACAAGCCACCGGCCAGCTGGGACGAGGTCCGCTCCGACGCCAAGCAGATCGCGGCCAGGACCGGGCAGGCCGGCTACGCCCAGATGACCCAGAACGGTACCGGCGGCTGGATGCTGACCACCCTCAGCTACGCCCTCGGTGGCCGGATGGAGCAGGCGGACGGGAACAAGATGACCGCGACGGTGAACAATCCGCACACCAAGCAGGCGCTGCAGATGCTGCACGACATGCGGTGGGATGACAACTCCATGGGCAGCAACTTTCTCTACGACTGGGGCGGCATGAACCAGGCCTTCGCCGCGGGCAAGGTCGGCATGTACATGGGTGGCTCGGACGTCTACACCAGCCTGGTCCAGCAGAACAAGATCAACCCCGCCGACTACGGGCTGGCGGTGCTACCGCTGGACTCCAGTTCGACGGACGCCGGAATCCTCGGCGGCGGCTCGCTGGCCGTCGTCAGCGCCAAGGCGAGCCAGGCACAGAAGGACGCGGCCGTGAAGTGGATCGACTTCTATTACATGCGCAAACTCACCAAGCAGGACGCCGCGGTGCTCGACGCCAAGACGCTGGCGCAGGGCAACCAGCCGGTCGGCACGCCGTCGCTGCCGATCTTCGACAAGGCGACCCTCGACAAGTCCAACAAGTGGATCAAGTCCTACGTGAACGTGCCGCTGAAGCAGATGACCTCCTTCACGTCCGGGGTGTTCTCGCAGAACCTCATCGCCGAGCCCCCCGCCCAGACGCAGGCCCTGTACGGCGCACTGGACCCGGTGGTGCAGGCGGTGCTGACCGACCGCAATGCCGACATCGACTCGCTGCTCAGCAAGGCCGACAGCGACGTCCAGACCATCCTCGACCGGGGATGACCGCTGCGAGCCGTGGCCGCGCGACGCCGGCCAGCCGCGCGACGCCGGCCGGCTGGGTGCGCGGCGGCGGCCTGAGCACCCTGCTGCTGGCGCTCCCGATGCTGCTCGTCTTCGGGGTGTTCTCGTGGTACCCGATCCTGCGGGCGCTGGTGATGAGCGTGCAGCAGACGAACCTGGTCACGGCTGCCCAGTGGGTCGGCTGGCAGAACTTCGACCGGGTGCTGCACGACCCGCTGCTGGGCACCGCGGTTCGCAACACCTGTTACTTCGCGCTGCTGGCGCTCGTCTTCGGGTATCCGGTGCCGCTGGTGATCGCGGTGGTGATGAGCGAGCTCCGGCGATTCAAGGGCCTCTACTCCGCGCTCGTCTACCTTCCCGTCGTGGTGCCGCCGGTGGTCGCGGTGCTGCTCTGGAAGTTCTTCTACGACGGCAGCTCGTCCGGGGTGTTCAACAGCATCCTGGGACGGTTCGGGCTCGGCCCGTACCCGTGGCTGCAGAACTCTGCCAGCGCGATGCCGGCCCTCGTGCTGGAGGCGACGTGGGCCGCGGCCGGCAGCACGGTGATCATCTACCTCGCCGCGCTGACCTCGGTCGCGCCGGAGCTGTACGACGCGGCGGCGGTCGACGGCGCGTCGATCTGGCACAAGGTCTGGCACGTCACCATGCCGCAACTACGGGGCGTCCTGCTGATCACGTTGATCCTGCAGCTCATCGGGACGTCCCAGGTCTTCCTGGAGCCCTACCTGTTCACCAACGGCGGCCCGTCGAACTCGACGCTGACCGTGCTGCTGCTGATCTATGACTACGCCTTTGGACAGAGCCTTGGCGGCGACTACGGGTCGGCCACCGCGCTGAGCGTGCTGCTGGCGGTCGTGCTCGGCGCACTGTCGGCCGGCTACTTCCGGCTGACCCGATCCTGGAGTGAATCGTGACGACCAGCACCGACGAGACGGCCGGCGTGGTCGCGGCTCTGCAAGCACCCGCCGGCGCTGTCGCCCGACCAGCCGATCCGCCCGCGCCGCCACCTGCGGGCCGGCGCCGCGGTGAGCCCGGCGGCGCCATCATCTCAGCCACCGACCGGCGGCGTCCGATGGTCCGGCGCCGCCAGACAGTCTTCAACGCCACCCTGCTCGCATTGCTGCTGATCATCGGGTTGGGGCCGTTGCTGTGGCTGGTGAAGTCCGGCATCACCCCGACACAGGACACGCTGCGCCGCCCGATGGCGCTCTGGCCGCACGGGATGGCCTGGTCCAACCTCTCGACGGCGTGGACGACGATGGATCTCGGGCGGAGCATGGCCAACACCGTGGCCATCGCGGCGGGATCGTGGCTGGCCCAGCTCGTGGTGGCCGCCACCGGTGGCTACGTGCTGTCTGTGCTCCGTCCGCGGTACGCCCCGCTGCTCACCTCCGCGGTGCTGGCCACCCTGCTCGTCCCCACCGTCGTGCTGCTCGTGCCGCTGTACCTGACGGTGCTGAACCCGCCACTGATCCATCACTCGCTGATCAACTCGTTCTGGGCGCTGTGGCTACCCTCGGCGGCCAACGCCTTCAACGTGGTGCTGGTGAAGCGGTTCTTCGACGGCCTGCCGCGGGAGATCTTCGAGGCTGCCAAGGTGGACGGGGCGGGACCGTTCCGGCTGTTCTGGTCCATCGTGATCCCGATGTCGCGGCCGATCCTGGGAGTGGTGTCGGTGTTCGCCATCATCGCGGCCTGGAAGGACTTCCTGTGGCCGTTGCTGGTGCTGCCCGACCCGGCCAAGCAGCCGCTGTCCGTCCGGCTGCCCATCCTGGCGGGCAGTGTCGACCTCGGCGTGCTGCTGGCGGCGCTGCTGATCGCGACCATCGCGCCGATCGTGCTGTTCTTGCTCGTGCAACGCTTGTTCCTGCGCGGAGCCGGCCTGGGCGGGGCGCTGAAGGGCTAGCTTCACGGCAACTGCGGGCAGCTACGCGGGCGCTGAAGACGGCCGAATATATCCATGGTTGAACCTCAGCGCACGAGGTAATATGACAGACCGCTCGGCCCTAGAAGAACGGCCCGTAGCGATCTGGCGAGTTCTGAGGATCTCGTCAAGCCCGTTTGGGGTGTTGCGCATGACCATGCTTTATTCACCGTCCGACATTCCTACCAGCTCATCCGGCGACGCCGTCAGCACCGGCGGTGTACAGGCGATGTATGGCACCACCTACGCCGACATGGTTGAGCGACTCTTTTGCAAGTACGAGTGTGTTCTGTCGCTGCCCGACATCGTCGACATCGTGCGCGACTGCCGGCACGACCTGGCCGGCGCGCCCGCCGGTGCGCTACCGGAGCTGACCGAGCGGCTGGCCTGGCACCGGATCGCCGACCTGGTGTCCACCCGCGGGCTGGCGATGCCCGGCGGACTCTGAGGGGGCCGTTACCCACCCCGCAGAGCGGCACAACCGCAACTGCTCGACAACCTGACCGTGTCCACCCGGATCGCTCCGGGTGGACACGGTTCGTTCATGCGGGCGGCCGGGCCGTCAGGACTTCGGCTTGGTCATCTTCGAGTGCAGCGCCGACTTCGCGACGTCGGGGATGAGCTTGGACGCGGCCGTCTGCAGGCGGTTCTTGCCGGCTCCGCCGACGACGTGGTCCTTGCCCGCCATCAGCGCCTCGAAGCCGTCCTTGGCCACGTCTGCCGGATCGTCCTTCTTCGCGCCGGCGACCGGTGTGTCCTGCATGCCGGCGCGGTCGAAGAACTCCGTGTCGGTCGGCCCCGGAAGCAGCGCCGTGATGGTGACGCCGCTGTCCTTCACCTCGTTGCGCAGCGCCTCGGCGAAGGACTGGACGAACGACTTCGACGCCGCGTACGTCGCGTAGTACGGGCCGGGCATGGTGCTGGCGACGGATGAGGTGAACAGCATCCGGCCGGAACCGCGACGGACCATGTCCGGCAGCAGTCGCTTGGCCAGGTGCACCGTCGAGGCGACGTTCAGCCCGATCAGGCGTTCCTCGGTCGCCCACGGGATGTCGATGAACGCGCCGCCGTTGCCGATGCCGGCGTTGAGGGCCACCGCGTCGACCTGCCGCGACGTCGCCGCGATGGCGGTAACCAACTGTTCGACGCCGGCCGACGTGCTGAGGTCCGCTCGGACGCTGTGCACCTCGCCGCCCTCCCCGCTCAACTGGGTCGCCGCGGTGGCGAGTTCGGCGTCCTCGGCGGTGATCAGGACGTCGAAGCCGTTGCTGGCGAACTGGCGCGCCAGCTCGAAGCCGATCCCGCTCGACGCCCCGGTGATCACCGCGAATTGCTTGGGCTCAGTCATGGAAAGCCTTTCTGATGAAGGGAATAAAGGGGATGCGCAAGCTGCCGTCCGGTTGGCTCATCCCTGGCGCCAGTCGTCGCTGGTGAGGTGCGAGCCGGCGTGCGGGCCCATCTGCAGCATGCCGCCGTCGACCGCCCACGACGCGCCGGTGACGTAACTTGCCGCAGGTGACGCCAGAAACGCGATCACCGACGCGATCTCACGGGCGTCGCCGGGACGGCCCAGTGGCACGCCCGGTCGGCTCACCTCGTGCGGGTCCTGGTCCTCCTGGCCGGTCATCGGCGTCGCGATCTCGCCCGGCGCAACGGTATTGGCAGTGACCGACTGCTGTCCCAGTTCCAGGGCCAGGGTCTTGATCAGCCCACCCAACCCGTGCTTGGCGGCGTCGTAGGCACCGGAACCGACCCGCGGCTGATGCTCGTGCACGCTGGTGACCGCGATGATCCGGCCGCCGTTCCCGGCAGCGACCATTCGCCGCGCGGCACGTTGGATACAGACGAAGGCACCGTCGAGGTCGGTCAGCAGGATCTGGCGCCACTGGTCGTACTCCAACTCCAGTACCGGCACGCTCGCGCCCGTACCGGAGTTGTTGACGAACACGTCGAGTCCACCGAGCTCGTCGGCGAGCTGATCGATGACATCCCCGCAGGCAGGGACATCGGTGAGATCCAGTTGCGCCACGACGGCCCGCCGGCCTTGCGCGCGGACCTCTTCGGCGGTCGCCTCGGCGCCTTCGGAGTCCGTGTGCCAGGTGATGCCGACGTCCATGCCGGCCTCGGCGAGCGCGACCGCGGTCGCCTTGCCGATCCCGGAGTCCGAGCCGGTGACGATCGCTGTGGTGGGAGTGAAGGGCATGGCGGGTGGCTACCTGTCCGTGCCGGGCATCGCGGCGCGACCTGGCTTCTCAGGAGCCGAGGACGGTGCCGGATGGCGCGAAAAAAACGACGGGCTGCTCTGTCCTTGCCAGACTCGTGGGCCGATGGTGACGCTGTCAAGTCGCGCAGACTCTGCGGTAACACCCTCCCACTTCACCCGGGCTGAGCTCACCAGGGCGCTGCCGATCAGTCCGCTGATCAGCGCGTGCGAGGACGACGAGGGCAGGCCGAACCACCAGGTGGCGAGGTTCCACGCGATGGCGCCGAGCAGCGCCGCCAGTACCACCACCAACCCGCCACGGCCTGACGGCGGTTCGATGATCCCGCCGCCGACGGTGCGCGCGACCTTGGTCGAGATCAGGGCGGCGATGATCAGCGCGGCCCGCGGGGTGAGCGCTCTGGTCGAGACGACGCGCGACATACCGCAGCCCCGGCCGCTACGAGCCCTACGCCCGGTGCACACCGGCTCGGTGTGAACGACTACGTGGGGTTCTGGCCGTGGGCCTCATCGTGACCCTGACGGTCCTGCTGGCATGAGTCGCCGGCGTTGGCTGCTCGGGTCGGCGGGGACCTGACCTATCAGCGTCGTGCAGGTTTGCGGTTACCGACCCGGACTCGTAGCTTGAAGACGGCTGAACCCACGAGCCGCCGTGATCCTCCGGCGCGTTGGGAGCTGTCTCCCGTTCGCTGGTGGACCCGAACCGTGCACCGGCATCCCGAGGACAGACATGAGAAAAGCACTAGCCATCGCAGCAGTATCCGGCTTCAGCGCCTGCATGCTCGCAATAGGTGCGGGCCCGGCGTCCGCCGAACCGAACCAGCGGGACACCGCCTTTCTGATGGCGAACGCCCAGACCAACCTCGCCGAGATCACCATTGGCCAGCTCGCCGAGCAGCGGGCGCAGTACCCCAGCACCAAGGAACTCGCCGCCAAGACGATGTCCGACCACCAGGCCGCCATGACGAAGCTGATGGCGGTCGCCAAGACCCTCAACGTCACGCTCCCGACCATGCCGAACGCCGAGCAGCAGGCCGCGGCCGCAAAGCTGAGGACCATCGACACCAGCGCGTTCGACGCGACCTACGACCAGATTCAGGTGCAGGGGCACCAGGCCTCGATCGCCGACACCAACACCGAACTGTCCGCGGGTTCGGACCAGAACCTCAAGGCGTACGCG
>JAABUR0100007391.1_pt1 | contig 13006 bp, 14 predicted proteins | sample 5560091 | NCBI WGS metagenome assembly JAABUR01 (sample SAMN10711879, study PRJNA513375) | rock metagenome | isolation source: Antarctica rocks | place: Antarctica: Victoria Land, University Valley sud
GCCTCCCAGGCGAGCGCCTTGGCGGCCCGCCACATGCTCCCGCATCTTTCGTCCGGGCCGACGGACGCTACCGGGAAGCGGTGCCGTGTCAACGGCTCGTCGGCCCGGGTTGAACGGGCTTCAGTGGAGCCGTTGGTCCAGAAGGCCGGCACGAGATCCTGACCTCTGACCTTTCGCACGGCACAAAGTCTCGCACGGCCAGGGCTCAGAAGCGCGGCCCCCCAGCGTCGAACCACCAGCCCGGCCAATGTCCGTGGGCGTAGCGGACCGCGAGCCAGACGGCTGCGCAGAGCGCCGCGAGTCCGAGCCCGTCGAGCACGAAGCGCAGGAGACGGGCGAGCGCGACCAAGGCCCGGCGCCGCGGCGGCGGGGGCCGGGGTGGGCCGGCCGCGACCGCGCCGGTCGGTGGCGGGGTCTCGCGGTCCAGCGACGCCAGCAGCCGCTCCCGCTCGACGAGGCGGCGCGCGATGTAATCCGTCACAGCCGCCACCATGGCGCCGACACCCTCGGCCTCGGCCAGGAGCACGCGGCCGTCGCGCCGGTCCTGGAACAGCCGGTAGGTGCGGCGGTCGTGCCCCATCTCGACGAAAGCGATCATATCCACGAAGAGGCGCGGGCGCGGGCTCGGCACCACGCCCGCGTCGAACAGGTCGACCTCGGGCGGAATTTCGGCCAGCACGGGATCGAGCATCTCGCGCAGGAGGTCGAGCCGCGCCAGTTCGGCATCGCGGAGGTCGCCCGTGGCCTGGGCACGTTCGGCCCCGTCGAGCCGCGCGGCCCGGATCGCAGCCGACAGGCTCGGCGGCCGTCCCCGCCCGACCGGCGTGTCATCCATCGTGCCGCTCGGCGGCAATCTCATCCATGCCGGTCCCTCGTGCCGCACGACGTCGGCCCAGAAGATCGAACGAACGTGTCTTCTTTCCGGACGCCGCGTGGCAGGCTGCGGACCCCCGGTCAGGTCGCCGAAGTCGGCAATGTGCGGGCGGGGCGGGCCTGGCGCACCACATCGTCGAAGCTCGCGCAACGGGTTCCGACGAGCCGCGCGCGGGGCAGGATCACGCCGACCACCGGGGCCAGCGACGGGAACCAGCGGGCCAGGCCGGTCGGGGCCTCGCGCAGCAGCGCGCCGCCCTCTCCGATCTCGTCTTCGAGAGCCCGGGCCGCCTCCTCGCCGAAGATCCGCGACGGCACGGTGCCGGCCTTGACCACGAAGATCCAAGGCGAGCGAGCGCCCGCCACGCCGCGGGCCAGGGCGGCGGGGAAATCCTTCTCCTCGACGAGCTGGCAACCCGCCTCGTCGGCGATCCCGGCCATGCCGGTCGCGTCACCGACCTGCAGCAGGGTGACGTCCCTCACCACGCCCTCGATGGCGGCCGGAACCAGGGCCGCCAGCGTCCGCAGGAGAGGGCCGGACGGACGGACACCGGTGACCGGCACCGACGGAGAAAAAACGATGGTCGACAGCATGACCGCCCTCTAGCACGGTGCGTTGGCGCCGCAAAATGCATCATGCATGTCGGGTCGATGAATTTTTGGGCAACTGTCGTGTCGCCACGGCCGACGACGGCCGGAGGTCCGGTATCGACGCGACGGACGACGCCCCGCATCAGATCGTGAAGTCGATGCCGGCGGCGCGCTCGGCGCCTAAAGCCTCGGCCCGCACGCACATGTCGTCGACCGTGGTTCGGTCGAGTTCGGCCAGGAAGGCATCGCTGGCACCGCGCAGCGCCGGACCGACGACGTCTTCGACGAAGGACGGGCGCGGACGCGGCTTGGCGTCGGCTTCGCCGACCCGGGCCGCGGCCCGCAGGATCTCGCCCACCGTGATGCGGCGGCGCTCGCGGGCGAGTTCGTAGCCGCCGCGCGGCCCGCGATAGCCCCGCAGGATGTTGGCCCGGACCAGTTCCTGGAGCAGGGATTCGAGATGGCGGGGCATGAGCCCGTGCCGTGCCGAGAGCGCCTTGGCCGAGACGGGCGCGGCACGCGCGTGCATGGCAACGTCGACCACGGCCGCCACCGCCAGCAGGCTGCGGGCCGGCAACAGGTTCACGGCGCGCCCGGTTCCGGCGCGTCGGCCGCGCCGACTCCGGTGGAGCCGAAACCGCGGTCTCCCCGCGCGGTGCCCTCGGGCTCGCCTTCCACCCAGTGGAGGCGCGCCACGCGGGCCAGGACCAACTGGGCGATGCGCGTGCCCCGCTTGACCGCGAAGGGCTCGCTGCCGTGATTGACCAGCACCACCTGCACCTCGCCCCGGTAATCGGCATCGATCGTGCCGGGCGCGTTCAGCACGGTCACCCCGTGGCGCAAGGCCAGGCCCGAGCGCGGCCGCACCTGGGCCTCGTAGCCCTCCGGCAGCGCGAGCGCGAGGCCGGTCGGCACGATGTCGCGGCTCCCGGGTTCGAGCACCACCGTATGGCCAGGCGGCAGCGCCGCCACGAGGTCGAGCCCTGCGGCGCCGAGGCTCTGGTAGGCCGGCAGGTCGAGCCCCAGCGCGTGGGGCAGCCGCTTGACCAGCACCGCGACCGTCACGGCCGGGCCTCGTCGAGCAACGCGGCGAAGCGCGCGACGAGGCGCCGCGCCACCTCGTCCTTGCCGAGCCGCGGCCAGGGCTCGACGCCGGCGCGCGTCACGAGATGGACTTGATTGGTGGGACCGCCCATGACGCCCGACCCGGTCCCGACGTCGTTGGCCACGATCATGTCGCAGCCCTTGCGCTCGAGCTTCTCCGCGGCATGCTCGAGCAGCCCGTCCGTCTCGGCCGCGAAGCCCACGACGAGGGCCGGCCGGCCCGAGGCGCGTCGCGACACGGCCGCCAGGATGTCGGGGTTCTCGTCGAGCGGGAGGGTCGGGGCGGGGCCGCCGCGCTTCTTGATCTTCGCATCCGAGGCCGACGCGGGGCGCCAGTCCGCCACGGCGGCCGCCGCCACGAACACGGTGGCGGGCAGCGCCGCTTCCACGGCCGCCAGCATGTCGCGCGCGGTCTCGACCCGGACGACCGCGACGCCGGGCGGGTCGGGGATCGACACCGGGCCGCTGACCAGCACGACCTCGGCGCCGGCCACCGCCGCCGCGGCCGCGATGGCATGGCCCTGGCGGCCCGAGGAGCGGTTGGCGATGTAGCGCACGGGATCGATGGGCTCGTGGGTCGGGCCCGACGTCACCACGACCCGGCGGCCCTGCAGCGACGCGGTCGCGGAGGGCACGGCCTCCGCATCGAGCGGGATGGTGGTGCCGGCCGCGATCGGGGCGGCGGCGTCGAGCGGGATGGTCGTGTCGCCGGCGAGCGCCGCCGCGGCCGCCGCCACGATGTCGAGCGGCTCGGCCATGCGGCCCGGGCCGTATTCGCCGCACGCCATCACGCCGTCGCCGGGCCCCACGGTGAGCACGCCGTCGGCCGCCAGGGTCGCCCGGTTGCGGCGCGTGGCGGGGTGGAGCCACATGCGGACGTTCATGGCCGGGGCCAAGAGGACGCGCTTGTCGGTGGCGAGCAGCAGGGTCGAGGCGAGATCGTCGGCGAGGCCCTGGGCCATCTTGGCCATGAGGTTGGCGGTGGCGGGCGCCACCACCACGAGGTCGGCGCTACGCGACAGCTCGATATGGCCCATCTCGGCCTCGTCGGTGAGCGAGAACAGGTCGTCGTAGACTTTGGTGCCCGTGAGGCTCGCGACCGACAGCGGCGTGACGAAGCGCTTGGCCGATTCCGTCATCACGGCCCGGACCTCGGCGCCGCGCTCGCGCAACCGCCGGATCAGGTCGAGGGCCTTGTAGGCCGCGATGCCGCCCCCGACGATCAGCAAGATCCGCCGCCCCGCCAGAGTTTCATCCACAGCCATCGGGTTCCCCACGCCGTCTCGGGGCAGGATAGCAGGGAAGGCGATGAGCGGCATAGAGGCGCGGAACGAGGCAGGTCGGCGAGCGGGGTGGGGGTTGGCGTGGGACGGGAGAGTTGCTCGGCGATGGGCTGAGGACGGACGGATCGCGAGCTATGTTAGCACTGCCATCGCGCAGGGTTGCATCTGGCGCGGTAAGCGCCTTCGAGGGAGGACGGGGTGGCTTCGGCCGACCAGTCCAGTGCGGCGAGGGAGCCGAGGAACGCCCTCAAGCGCCCGGGACCCTCGACCGGCTTCTCCTTCCGCCCGGCCAGCCACAGGAGAACGGCAGATCCCAGGAGCACCGCAACGATCAGCAATAGTGCATTTATCGGGATCTGGGTTATGAGCCCTTCGTTGGACAGTTGAACTGGTCCCGGCACATTCATCGGTCCACCATGCGCAGGGGCCTGGATCCCGACGGCGCGCACGCCGTCGGCGGCGACGCCGCGACCATGCCCTTCGTGACTCCGCGAGGCGTGAACGCGTTCACGTCAGCTTCTCAAGGATGCGCCCGCGGCCTTGCACGAGGTCGTCGGGTGCTTCTCGAATAGTTTTGACGACTTTCTCGAGATAGCGGCGGCCCGACCGGGAGGTCGCCGCTATCTCGGCCAGCAGCTGGAAGATCGCATTGTCATCGGTGAGGCGGGCAAATGCAGCCGGATCGAGGTCGAAGTCGACGAACTTGGCAGCCATGGCTCGCCGAACCCGTTCGCATCTGTCCCATTCGTCCCAGAACGTCGGCCAGGGAAGCCGACGCTCGACCAACCTCCAGCCCTCGTCAGGCATCGAGCAATCTCTTAAGGAGCGATGGACCCTGTCGAACGACATCCGCAGGAGCTCCGCGCACGAGCGCGATCGGCGCCCGAGGGCCCGCGCCATCAAAAAGGCTGCGAACTGATCCTCCACCGTCGCGCCGAGAATACCCCCAACCCGAGCGGCGATCGCCCAGGGATCATCGCCGTAATCGTTCGGCACATCATCGGGACGCAGGCATATGGCGAGCCCGACGACGGCTTCCCTGGCCAGCTTGCCGGATGCCAATGGGGAGCCCAACGATGAGGGTTCCATGGCGATCCAACGAAGCCAGTCGGCAATGCTGACCACCCGGCCCGCTACGTCCGGCGCACCGATGGCTTCGAGGGTGCGCGCGGCGCCGAACTTCCTCGTGACCTGTGCTGCGGCGTCGGATCGGTTCGCGGCTGCAATGGCGCGCAAGACGCCATCGTCCGTCCTCCCGTCGACCCTTTCGAGTAGCGCATCGAAATCGATGGGCGACGCCTCCCAGAATCGCTGAAGCGCGAGTACCTCAGGACGCGTCCTCGCTATCGTTGTCGCGATCTCAGGATTTTGAACCGTTCCCTCTACAAGCTGCGCGGCCTCAAGCTCGGTCACGGAACGGGTGGCGACGCTGCCCATGGTGCCCTCGCTCGTGAGCGATCGGGCAAACGCCACGGGAGACTTCCTCCACAATACGTCTCCGATCCGCTTCGAGGTCTGCGGGTCCGGAACGCGACCGTCCGCAGCCACGCTGTCGCAAACGAAACTGAAAGCGCGGTCGTCAACGCCCTCCAAGTTACTCAGGGCGCGCTCCAGCACGAGCGCCCGCGCAGCCCGCGCTTGGCTGGCGCCGAGCGCGTCCATCGCATCGAGTGCGGCGTTGAACGCGGACCTATCGCGGTCGACCCGTTCCAGGGCATCGTAAAGCTGGCAGAGCATTACCATCGCAGCGCGGCCGCGGGGCACGTCTCCACCCACCTGACGCAGGAAGGCTCTCAATCCGGCTGGATGACGCAGATCGTCGACGGCAGTGGACAAGCGGGCATCGGAGCCTGCCTCTTCCACGAGCCGGGCGTCGGAAATGAGCTTCCGTCTCGGGCCGGATGCGACGCTGACCGCCTGGAGGTCGAACGCTTCCGTCGGCGTGGAACGATCGACGGTGATCGATGAGCAGAAGCGGAAGCCACGGCGCAGGCGCGGCCACTGCTGCAGCCAGACCGCTAAGAACAGCCGCTCGTCCTCTAAGGGATCGCCCGCCCACATCTGCACTTTGCTGCCCGGGTCAAGATACAGGGCCGTCAGCAAGGTGTCCGAGTTGGGATGGCAGGTGACGGCCGACGCGCCGTGATCGTCAGGAAGGAAGATCTGACGGTTGTGGCCCTCAATAGGCGCTTCCGGCCGCCGGAAAAGGCTCAGCAGGCCCTCCGCGCTCGAGACTGTGGCCAAATCGGCGAAGCCGATCAGGAGAGAGTGCGTCCAAACGCAGCCAGGACGCGACATCTCAGGCGCGGGCCACGTCCTGGCCAAGACATACCTTGAGGATGCGGCAAGGGGATAGCCGGTCAGATACCCGTGCTCCGGGTCGTCGAAGCGCCCGCCGGAGGCATCGCTCAGCACGAGCATGGTCCGTGCATCGGCACCCTGCAACTTCATCGAGCCGCCAAGCAGCCGATGACCGTCCGCGTACCCATGTACCGCCTGGTCGATCGAGATCCCTAAGGCGCTCACTGCATGAGCCATTCGAGCGGCGCGGTCAGATCATGGGATTCGGCGTCGCCGTTGACGAGCCTGATCCGATGCGAGGGGATGTCCTCGTCACGCAGCCTCTCGGCTTCGGCGTTCGGCTGCGCGCCTTCCTTGGAGGAGTCGTACTCGCCGCCCTGGGCGCTCACGCCGTAGGCCCTCCAGGTCCAACCATCCCTACCGCCCGACAGGTATTGGTGCAAGAGCGACAATTTTTCCGCTAGGAAGGGCGCAGGAGCCTTTCGTTCGCCGGCCGCCTTATCCCAAACGGTGATCATCACGGCGACCCGCCGCGGGCCGCAGTCGAGGGGCGGCCGCCTGAGGCACTGCAATAGCTCAATGAGTTGCACCTGGTCCGGGGCGAAGCCCGGATGCCAGGGCACGGGCTGACCCGGCGTGCGCTCGATGTTGAGCTTCCGGCAGAGCTCGGCCTCGTCGTACACCCAGTTGGGAGCGGTGATCCTGTTCCCGTTGATGAGCAGCATAACATTGCCGCTGGAGAGCGTGCCGGCCAGTTCGAGTTCGATTTTACGATCTTCCCACATGCGCTGGAAGTCCTCTCCAGGCACGTCTGGAAACGTCAATCGCACGGCGCGGTCGGCAGCCGTCAGGTCCATGGTCACCGTGCGCATGCCTGCGATCTGCGTGCGATCCTGTTCGAGCGCGCGGCGCCAACGCGCGGCGATGTTGTTGAGATGTTGGTAGTTGCCGAACCTGAGGCCGCCGAAGCCCAATCTGGTTTCGACCTCGCCGGATCGCACGAGATGCCAAAGCGCGGCGAGGAAGGTGGTCTTCCCCGAGCCGGGAAGCCCGATAATCGACACCGGATGCATGGGACGATTGGTCATGCGTCCAAGACCGGTAAGAGGTCGAAGTCGCGTGCGCCGCCCGGGTCGGCGAGGGCCTCAGCGGGCGCGTAGACCGGCTGGACCCAATAGGCCAGCAATTCTGAGAGGCCTTCTCCCCGCCTGCCTTCCGGCTTCTTGGGCGAGGCTGCCGTCAGGAAGATCTGGATGTCCGCGAACCGTTGCCCGAACTTCTTCCGGATGCTCTCGGCAAGGCGATCGAAGTCAGCGGTAGCCCGGCGGTCGGATCCCTGAAGGGCATCGTTCTTCGTGAGGGTGATTGCCAGGCGCTGGCGCCCATTTAGGAGGTCGGCATCAGACAGCCCTTGCAGGATTCCCTCCACCTCCGCACGGACATTGTGGCGCTCCCGCTGGTCCACGAGGCGTTCCCCGTCGACGAGCAAGGTCAGTGTGTCAGCCCGCTGCACCTCGAAGAGCGGCTGGGCATTGGCGACCTCGACCGAGACGTTGAGATACTCCTCGCCCGCGCGATCGGCGATCAGGAGGGTGATTGTCTCCCCGCCCGCGACAGGGCATAAATCGAGGTGGTAAAACCGAGCCTCTCCTCTCGGCGTTCGGAACATGGCCGCTTCGTTCCGGCGCGAAGCCGAGCGGGAGTCGTGGCAGGCCACCTCGAAAGAGTGCAGGGACGACGAGCCAGCGAAACGCATCCCGGCCACAGGCGTGCGTTGGAAGGCGTCGTAGAGCCCCGCGATGAGGCTGGTCTTTCCGGCATCGAACGTTGCGATGACGCCGATCACGCGCGAGGGCCGGGCGGCGAGCAAGCGAGACGCGGCAGCTGCCTCCAGGACGGCCGAGGGAGCGAGATCATATGAAGTCGCCCTGCCAAGCGCGGGATCGTCTTCGGCCGGTTCGTCCTCGACGGGCAGCCGACCGAAGTTGGGACAGGCCTCCTGGGCGAGACCCTCGATGCATTTCCCGTCGATCGCGATGGTGCAATGGGGATTGGCACAGGTAATCGCAGCGCTGCTCATTGGTTCACACCGACCGGGTCAGCAGCAGGCGTTCTCGATAGAAGAGCTCGCTGAGACGGGCCGGAGTGAGGGCGGCGTCCTGGTCAATCTCGCACCAAGCAGACCAGGGCCTCACCCAGTCGCCGCCTGAACCCGTCTCGGTCCGGCGCCGGACGGCCTCATGGATCGGATGGGTGACCGGTGAAATGGCGAGGTCCTCCACCGTCTCCTTCGACCAAGCCTCGGACATTGCATTGACCGCATCGACGACCTTGATCGACGACTTCCGAGTGATCCCGGCCCTTGACAACAGGGCGGGGATGGCGAGCGGCCCAGGACAGCAAGAGGTGCGCGCCGCGAGCTCACGGCCGACAGCGAGCGGTCGAACCGAAGCCTTCAGACTCTGGATCTTTTCTCCGTCGGACATCTGTCCTCCGATCAGCCACCAAAGCATCTGGAGCTCCTCGTCCGCGACGTCTTGCCTGCGGCCGATCTGCCGGAGCTTCTCGTTGATCCCCGCGTTGAGGGCATCGAGCGCTTCGTTGACCGTCGAAGCGAGGCCGTCACCCACGGAGCTAGGCGTCATCTCCGCTTCCTGTTCGGGCGGTGTCCGCCACTCTACCTTTGGGATCTCCAGCTCCTTCAGTTCGAGACGGCGGCGGGTGCTCACGGCGAGCCGCCGAACCGCGTTTTCAGCCAATCCGAACAGATCCATCGGGAGTTGAGGCTTCCGGGCCCCATCGAGGCCGGCCGTCGTCAACGAGAGCGCGTCCACCGACGAGGACGACAGGCGGCCTGCGAGCCCCGAGGCCGCAAGGATCTGGATCTCTCTGTCGGCAGCCGTGCTGTCGAAGGTTTCGTCGCAGGCCCGGACGTTCTCGACGAACGCGTCGGATGCGGCTTGAGCCGCACTGTGGCGCGTCCTCAGGGCCATCCTGACCAAAGCCTCGACGTCCGCTTTGGGCAACTCGGAGATCGCCTGGTCCACGCCTCTCCACCGCGAAGCGGTCTTACCGCTCGGAGTCGCTTCCACAGTCGAATACCAAATCGGGAAATCCGTCGGCATGTTCGTCACGACTGCAATCCTATTGCTCTTGACTGGCGATCATGTCCGCCAACTGATCCAATTGCTTCGTTTCGCCGGCACGGAGCAGTCCCGTCCCGTAGCGCTCGGGCTCGGGGATGCTCAGCTCGTCCTCGCTGATGAGCCCGAGTGTCAGCATCACGTGCCTCTTCTTGTCGCCGTCCAGTTGCCAGAAGCGGTGGATGAGATCCCGGCGAGATTGATCTCCCATCGAAGCCTCCACGTCCTCGACAACCGTCGGTTCTGGTTCCGGCGAAGGCGGCACACTAGCATCTCCCACGAATGGAGCCACCGCCGCGGGAGCTACACGGCCGGGAAACCTCATCGTGCCCCGATAGACGTCCTCGCCTTCCTGAGTCTTGACGGGCACGAACATCTCGGGTTGGCGCTGGTACTTGAACTGGTGCGTTTCGACCAGTAGCCGCCTGTCAGGTCCGGCGCCTTCGACCTCGATGCGCAACAGGTTGTAGCCGGGCTCCCATCCCGGCTCCTTCTTAGATGGGTTCACGGCGCCAGCCAAAATTCGCAGGTAGGTCGGCGTAGGGATGATGCGCTGCCGATGCTTGTGACCAAACAGCTGCAAGATCGCCCGCCCATTCAAATCATCGTCGACCTCGTCCCCGTCCATGAGCCAGTCGACGGGATGATGGCACATGACCAGATGAACGCGGTCTTCGACGGGATCGAGCGCTGTCTGCATCGGGCCGAGATACAGATCGCGCTGGTAGTCGTCATTCCCGTTTCTGCCAGACAGGAGCGTCGAGGTAAGGCCGTTGATGCGCAGCATCACGCCGCCGCTGAGTTCGATGTCTTGGTGCCAGAACACTTTGCTCGGATAGATCTGGCAGTTCATGGGCGCCGCGAATTCGTTGTAGGCCGCGTGAGCGGCGAGCAGGTCTCGCCCCGACTGTTCATGCCTGAGCTGAATGCGGAGGGTCCGATCGCGATCAGCGGCGTCGGCATTCGCGATCCGGTGCTGAACGTTCTGCAGCCCGACATTCTTGCCTGTGATGCCGCGATCGATATCATGGTTGCCCGGCACTACGAAAATCCTTTTCGCGGGCGAGCAGCCACAGATGTCGGCCAGTTTTTTCAGCCACTTCGTCGCTGCCTTGTACTCGTCAGCGTGTCCCTTGTAGGCCACATCACCCCCGACGAGGATCGCATCGACCTTCCCTAGCTCGCTGACCTTCGTTCGCAGATGGTTCGCTACCCGAGTGCGGATCGAGTGATCCGGGTCGGTATCATCGTCGAGGCAGTCCGGTTCAAAAAAATGGATGTCTGAGATGTGGAGTAGTAGCATCCCCGTCCTCTATCTTGTTTTGGCCATGTCGACGCGCGCCGGTGCGCGCTCGATTGGCGTGCGCCGACGGGAGCTCTGGAAGTCTCACAACACGCTTTAGGATCGACCTACCGGCGTCATCGTGTCCCATCGCCCAGCTCCGCCTGCGTAAGCGCCTCAGAGTGCGCTCGAGCTGCGTTTCTGCCAGCCGTGCAGCTTCTCCGCAATCGCGCGGGTCATCTCGGATTGCCCATGAAGAGACTTTTTCGAGGACGCGCTGGGACTCCGACATCATTCCTAACGCGATGGTGAAGCAAACTTCCGCTTCCTGGCAAGAAGCCAAAGTCCCTTCTTGGCGCTTCCTTCCCTCAACTGCGAGTTAGCCCGTGGCGAGCCGTCGACGAGCATCCGCGGCACCCCCCTCCCCCCGCGGCCCCGTCGGTGTAGGATCGGGCGACCGATTCTCAGCGCCGTCCGGAGACCCGATGCCCGAAGACACCGTCACCCCGCCCGACTATGCCGCGGTCGAGCGCGCCGCCGCGCGGATCGCCGGCGCGGCGCATCGCACGCCGGTGCTGACGTCGCGCACCGCCGACGCGCAAGTCGGCGGGACGCTGTTCTTCAAGTGCGAGAACCTGCAGCGCGCCGGGGCGTTCAAGTTCCGCGGCGCCTATAACGCGCTGGCGGCCCTGCCGGAGGCGCAGCGCCGCGGTGGTGCCGTGGCGTTCTCGTCCGGCAACCACGCCCAGGCCATGGCGCTGGCGGGCCGGCTGCAGGGCGCGCCCGTCACCATCGTGATGCCACACGACGCCCCCTCGGCCAAGGTGGCGGCCACGCGCGGCTACGGCGCCGAGGTGGTGATCTACGATCGCTACACCGAGGACCGCGAGGCGATCGGGCGGGAACTGGCGGAGCGGCGGGGCCTGGCGCTGATCCCGCCTTTCGACCACGCCGACGTCATCGCGGGCCAGGGCACGGCCACGAAGGAACTGATCGAGGACACCGGGCCGCTCGACCTGCTGCTGGTCTGCCTCGGCGGCGGCGGCCTCACGGCCGGGTCGGCGCTCGCCGCCGAGGCGCTGTCGCCCGGCTGCACGGTGATCGCAGTCGAGCCCGAGGCCGGCGATGACGGGCAGCGCTCCTTCCGCGAGGGGTGCATCGTCCGCATCCCGGTGCCGCAGACCATCGCGGACGGCGCCCAGACGCAGGCGCTCGGGCACCTCACCTTCCCGATCATCCGCCGCCTCGTCGCCGACGTCGTCACGGTGCCGGACGCGGCGCTGGTCGCGGCCATGCGGTTCTTCGCCGAGCGCATGAAGATGCTGGTGGAGCCGACCGGCTGCCTCGCGGCCGCGGCGGCCTTCGCGGAGCGCGTGGACTGCGGGGGCAAGCGCGTCGGCGTGATCCTCAGCGGCGGCAACGTCGACCTGGCGCGCTTCGCGGCCCTGGTGGGCGGAACCGCGTAGGGCTGCTATGATCGCACGGGGAGAAGATCCAGCATGACGCACGAGGAACATCTGACCGTCGTAGTGCCAGAGCCGCTGGCCGCCGAGATCCGCGCTGCCGTCGAGGCCGGTGAATATGCCACGACCGGCCAGGCGGTCGGCGATGCCGTGCAGCTCTGGTCCAGCCATCGACAGCAACGTCAGCCCGACGTAGAGGCCTTGCGGCGAGCATGGGCGGCCGGCAAGGCCAGCGGCCTGCAGGGTCCGCTCGCCTTCGATGAATTACGCATGGAGGCCCGCAGGCGTCTCGCTGCGGCGAAGGCAAGCTCGGACCGTGCCGGTTGAGGTCGTCTGGTCGAGGCTGGCTCGCGAAGAACTGATCGAGCTCTATCTTAACATCGGCATGGTGCATCAAGCTGCCGCCGAACGTCTCTATGACCGCCTCGAGCAGCGGGCTCGGCAGCTTGCCGATCAGCCTCGTATGGGTCAACGCCGGCCGGACATCCATCCGAGAGGTCGCGTTCTGGTCGTGCACCCCTATCTTATTCTCTACGAAACTTTGCCCGACACCGACGACGGTCAGGTCACGGCTGTCGAGATCGTCAGTGTAGTGGACGGCCGCCGTGATCTGGCGACGGAGGGCTGAACGAGAGCCTGGGCGGCCTCACGCCCTCAGCACCTTGCGCAGCACCTCGATCACGCCGCCGAGCGTGATCTGCACGCCGATGCAGAGCAGCAGGAAGGCCGAGAGCCGCGTCAGCACCCGGGCGCCGGCCTGGCCGAGCCAGCCGAGGATACGGTCGGCGGAGCTGTAGGCGATCCACACCAGTCCGGCCACGGCCAGCGCCGCCGCCGAAGAGCCCAGGATGAAGGGCAGCATGTCGGGGGTTCCGGCCGGCAGGTTCGACCCCAGCGCGATCGCCACCGCCATGGTGCCGGGGCCGGTCGTGAACGGCATCGTCAGCGGGTAGAAGGCCACGTCCG
>JAABUR0100007397.1_pt1 | contig 12998 bp, 14 predicted proteins | sample 5560091 | NCBI WGS metagenome assembly JAABUR01 (sample SAMN10711879, study PRJNA513375) | rock metagenome | isolation source: Antarctica rocks | place: Antarctica: Victoria Land, University Valley sud
TCTTCGGCAAGCTTTGGGGCCTCGTCAACGACGAGGAGCCGCCCGAGCCGACGACCGAGGAGACGTCCTGGCAGAAGCTCATGCTCGTGGCCGCCGTCCAGGGCGTCATCTTCCGGATGACGCGCGTCGCGGCGGACCGCTGGGGCGCGATCGCCTGGAGCAGGCTCACCGGCACCTGGCCGGGCGAGAAGCGCCCCGACCCGGAGTGAGCAGGACGCCGTAGCTTCGGGCTCTGACAGGGCGGCCCAGCTCATGGACGCCCTCGGGTTGACCGAGGAGGAACTGTGCGCGGTGCTCGACGCCGATGCGCTCATGCTCCTCTCGGGCCAGCTCGACCACCGCCCCGAGCTGCCAATCCTCCTGGACCTGCTCGCCGAAACCAGAGAGCGGGCGGGCGACTCCCTCTTGCGCCGCTGGATCCGGGCGCCCGGACCGGCCGGTCGCCCTATCGACCATCTGCTGGCCCGCGACTTCGCCGCCTTCGAGGACGCGCTCGGGGCGCTCGCCGAGCGGGGCTTCACGCTGCGCGGAGGCGCGGCGGAGTAAGCAGCCCTAGAACAGTTGGTTCCAAGAGAGGGACCGCACGTAGCCAAGCTACCGCATGACAAGCGGGTTTCGACCGCTGGGGAACCGCTCTCGATGGCACGGTTTCGGGGGTCAACTGTCGCGCGACTGTCGCGCGCTTTTTAGAGGGGCTCTTCCCGGACACCCCGCTAGCGCGCTGCGCAAAAATGGTCGCGCGAGAGTAAGCTCGCGCCCGTGCCTTCGAGACTTCATCTTCTCGGCGGGGGCTCTATCACCGTCGAGGAGGACCCACAAGACGCGGCGGACGTGCTGTGGGGGGACTCCCGCGCGCCCGCGTACAAGTCGCTGAAGGTGAAGGGTGAGCCGGTGTTCGTGAATCCTGCCGGTCGAAGCCGCCAGGTCAGGGCAAGAAGCGGGCTTCATTTAGAGCCAGCCGAGGAGGCGGGTGGGTTCGGGGCGGTTTTCGAGGCGGTCGAGGGCCATGCAGAGGGCGATGATCGCGTCGATGTTGTCGCCGCGGCGGGCCTTGTCGATGCGCCAGCCGCGTCGGGAGTGGCGGGCGATGGCTTGCCCGGCGTGGCGGGCCAGTTCGTCGTCGTGGGGGAGGGTGAGGCGCCGGTCGACGATCGCGCGGTAGAGGCGGTCTGAGGCGGGCATCATCCGCGCGTCGGTCTGGGGGAACGCGACGGTGGTGAGTCGTTCGCGTTCGAGTTCTTGGGCGGCTTGGCCGAAGCGCCACGGGTCGAAGGCGATCTCTCGGACGGCGTAGCGGCCGGCGAGCTCGCGTATGTGATCGATGGCGTCGAGGACGCCTTGGTCGCCGTGGTAGATGGCGACGTCGGCGTGGAGTTGGGCGTTGAGCCAGGCGACGGCGGTGGCTGACCGTTCGCCGCCGACGTCAACGCCGACCCAGACGGCTTCGCCATCTTCGAAGTGCGGTTCTCCGACGCACGCTTGCCAGGCGCCGGGGGGCAGCCATGAGCTCTCGCGTCCTGTCCACTGATTGCAGTGGAAGCGGCGGTAGGCGATGTCGGGGACGGCGGCGCGTTGCTCGCCGAGGCCTTGCGAGGTGATCCAGCTCGCGGGGTTGGCGCGCTTGACGACGGAGGCCCGGTCGAGGTCGGCGTCTTCGGGGACGGCCCATTCGAGCATTCGTAGGCCGGGCCCGCGGGCATCTGTGTGGGCGCCGCGGTGGGTGACGCGCGGTTGGGCGAGCGCTCGGGCGCGGAGTCGCCCGATGGGGGTGTCGATGCCTTCGCCGGCGGTGGAGATGTTGACCATGCGGGCGCCTGGGCGCTTGAGCATCGCGGTCCGCAGGGCGATGTAGAGCTCGTCGCTCGCGTGGGCGTGCCCTTCGTCGGAGATCGCGAGCGACGGGGTGAGCCCGTGGACCTTGGGGGCGTCGGAGGCGAGGACGCGCAGGTGCCCGTCTTCGACGCGCAGCTCGAGGTGGCGGAAGGTGATCTCGGGCGCGTAGGGCGAGTGCTGGGCGAGGTCGCGGGCGTACTCAAAGAGGATCCGCGCCTGGTCGCGGCTGGCGGCTGCCACGTAGACGCGCGGTGCGGGGACGGTGACGAGGTGGTGGACGGCGAGGGCGGCGAGGAGGCTGGTCTTTCCGTTGCCGCGCGGTAGGAGCACGAGCAGCTCGCGCTCGGGGCCGCGGGCCGCCGTGGCGATGCGCCGCTGGAAGGGCTCGAGCGCGAGGCCGGCGTCGGCGCAGAACGCCTCGAAGGTGGGCGCGGGCGGTGCCTTGGCCGGCGGGGCGAGTGTCGCCACCGGAGGCACCTAGGAGAGGGTGTTCAAGATGACGTACATGTGACCGTTATACTAGTCGTTGCTCATGCAACTAAAGCTACGGCGCAAAGAGCGAAGCGAGGAGCGCGCGTTGACCGCGCAGAGCGTCCCCGCGGCGATGCTCGACGCCGGAGTGGCGCCGGCCAGCGCCGGGCAGTGGGGGCCGGGCTCGACCTCGACGTCCTCGGCCGCGGCGAACATGAGCCCGCGCGGGGCGCTCGCGGTCGCTGACGCCTACGCGTGCATCCGCGCCCTCTCAGACGCCGCCGCGTCGCTTCCCCTCCTCGCCTACCGCCGCACCGCCGATGGAAGGCTCGGCAAGTTCCGCGACGGCGACGGCCGCGTCGAGCAGATCGCCCTCCTGCACCCCGAGCGGGTGATCCCCGAGCTGCGCGCCGGCCGGCCCGTCTACACCGTGCTCGACGGGCTCGGACGCCGCTCCGAGCACGGCCCCGAGGACATCATCCACGTCCGCGGAATGGGCACAGACGGGCTCGTCGGTCTCTCCCCGGTGCGCCAGTGTCGCGTCGCGCTCGGGGTTGCCGCGCAGCTCGCCGAGCACGCCGCGCGGTTCTTTGAGAACGACTCGACCCCGCGCGGCATCCTCAAGCTGCCGCACGCCGGCGCCGGCTTCGGCGACGCGGGCGACATTCGCGCCGAGTGGGAGTCCACGCGCGGCGGCGTTGCCAACGCGCATCGCATCGCGCTCGTCGCCGGGGACGCCGAGTTCCTGCCCATCTCCATGAGCCCCGAGGACGCGCAGTTCCTCGGCCAGCGCGAGCTGTCCGCTCGCGAGGTCGCGAGGCTGTTCCGCGTGCCGCCGTGGATGATCGGCGCCGGCGACGGCGGCTCGATGACCTACAGCAACGTCGAGCAGCAGGCGCTTGCGTTCGTGACCTACAGCCTGCGCCCGTGGCTCGTGCTCATCGAGCAGGCGATCACCGCCGACCGCGACCTCTGCCCGCCCGGCGTGTACGTCGAGTTTCTCGTCGATGCGCTGCTGCGCGGCGACTCGCACACCCGCGCCGAGGTCTACACCGCGGCGCTCAATCCCCAGACCGGCTGGATGACCCGCGACGAGGTCCGGCGCCTCGAGAACCTCGGCCCCGCCCCTACCCCGCAGGAGCCGTCACATCCGGCACATCCGTCACAACCCGCTCAGGGAGCGGAATCACAGCCGCCACAAACGGCGGTTGTGACGGATGGCCGTCCGACACAAGGAGCCCCCGCATGACCCGTCCCGCCGCCCCCGAGCAGCGCACCATCGACGTAGACCTCGAGCACGTCCAAGCGGACGATCGCACGCTGCGCGGCCACGCCGCCGTCTTCAACGTCTTGAGCGAAGACCTCGGCGGGTTTCGCGAGCGGATCGCCCCCGGCGCCTTCGCTGGCGTCCTCGACGCCGACGTCAGGTTGCTCGTCAACCACAAGCCCGATCACGTCCTCGCCCGCACCCGCTCGGGCACGCTGCGCTTGTCTGAGGACGCACGCGGCCTGGCCGTCGAGGCCGACCTGCCCGACACCACCTACGCCCGCGACCTGCGCGAGAGCCTGCGTCGCCACGACCTCGACGGGATGAGCTTCCGCTTCAGGGTCGGCGAGGAGGACTGGACCAGCGAGGACGGCGCCGAGGTTCGCACCGTCCGGCGCGTCGAGCACCTCGAAGACGTCTGCCTTGCCACCTACCCGGCGTATCCGAGCGCGAGCGTCGAGCTGCGCACCCGCCCCAACCATCAAGAGGAGAACGATATGCAGGTCGAAGACCGCAACGAGGGCCGCGGCCTGTCCGTCGAGGACCGCAACGCCGCCCAGCCCGACCTCGAGCAGCGTGTCCTCGAGGCGATCCGCTCCGTCAAGCGAGGCGAGCAGCGCTCCCTCTCCACCGCCGCGAACAGCGCCGGGCCGCTCACCCCCGAAGACCAGGGCACCTTCCTCTGGGACCGGCTTCGCCCCGTGAGCATCGCCCTGGCATCCGGCATGCAGATCGTCCCGACCTCGCGTACGAAGGTCACGTGGCCCCAGCTCGTGAGCGACGTCGACCCGACCTGGGTGGCCGAGCTGGAGGACATCCCGGAGGGACCACCCGGCTTCGCCTCCCTCGAGGCCGAGCCCAAGAAGCTCGCGCACCTCATCAAGGACATCTCGAGCGAGGTCATCGAGGACAGCGAGCCGTCGATTCTCGACGTCCTCAACGCGCACCTCGTGATGATGCTCGCGCTCAAGCTCGACCGCTCCATCTTCGAGGGCAACCCTGCGAGCAACGCGAACAGCATCCGGGGCCTGAAGTACGTGGCCGGCATCCAGACACTCAGCATGGGCACCAACGGCGGGCCGTTGACCAACTACAACCCGCTCGTCAGGGCGGTCGGCAAGCTCCGCACGGCCAACGTGCCCGGGCCCTACGCCGTCGCGGCGCACCCGGACGTGCTGACCGAGCTCGAACTGCTCAAGACCGACATAAACGAGCAGATGGCCCCCCCGGCGAACTTCCCGCCCGTCTACGTGTCCTCGCAGCTCGCCGTCAACGAGACGCAGGGCAGCGCGACCAACGCGCGGTCGGCCTACGTTTACGCGCCGGGCCAGGTCGCCGTGGTGCGTCGCAAGGACGCCGAGATCGAGGTCGACCGCTCCGGGGACGCCTTCGACAACGACTCAGCGAAGATGCGCGGCCGGCTGCGCGCCGACCTCGTGGCCCCCAACCCGGTCGCGATCGTGCGAGTCACCGGCATCACGCCGCCCGCCTGATGACTTAGAACCTTGGCGGGCGATCCTAGCCCGCCTCGACGCCCGCGGTCCTCGTCAGTGCCACCGCGGGCACCGCGGCCCGGCCCCTACCCCTCGAGCAGGGGGCCGGGCCGCACACTTCAGGGGCAGAATGTGACCTGGTTGCGCAACTGGTTGCGTAGCTGGTACCATGCTCGGTATGACCACTACACAAGTTCAGTCACGGTGGGCTGACACGCGTGAGCTCGATGACTTGGTCGTCTCCCTCACGCTCGCCAGCCCCGGCAACCCGCCCCGCCGCTGCTCCCGCGCGGACGTCATCCATGCCGCAGTCGACAAGCTCTACCAGGAGCGCCGACCGCTGATCGAGGCCGAGCAGGCCACGTGGCGCGGCCTCCTGGAGCGCGCCGGCGGACCAGAAACACTGCTCACGCTCACGCTGACGGGCCGCGGCGAGCCCGAGCCCGAGAAGGTCGAGGAGGCCGGCTACGGGCGCTTCATCACTCCGGCGAGATGGGTGGACTACGAGATCGCTGCTTCCGTTTCTTTCATCCCCGACGGGCGGCCGGGGACCCCGCTGCCGCTGCCGCTCCACACCGAGCACGACGAGCACGGCTCCCAAGTCGCCGTTTCTCTGACTGACGCGTCCGGCGAGGTTCGCATCCCCCTTGGCGCCGTGTCCCGGAACGTCGACGACTCGGGCTACTACGACGTCCGGCTGGGGTCGATTGCCGACGACCTCGGCCTCCCGACCTAAAGACCATGCCGGTCCCAGCCCACGTGGTCGATGATGCCCTCGCCGCGCTGCGCGCAGACGGCGGCGAGGGCGAGATCCTTACGCTTCTCTTGCCGTGGGGCATCCCGTCTGCGCAGCGCGCGGGCATGCTCCGGGCGGTAGGTGGGCTCGCCGAGGCACTGCGGGCCCGCGGGATCGCAGCGCACGTCATGCGCGTCGGCGCCCCGGATCTCGAGCGCCGCGGCGTGGACGCGGGTGGCGTCGAGGCGCTTTTCGTGCTCTACGCGGGCGCCGATCCCCAGCTCCCGCCGATCTACGAATGATGAGCGCTCCGGCGGAGCTGCGCGTCGTCGGCCCGGGAAGGGGAGCACTGAGGCCCGTGCGGCTCACCCCGGTCGCTCTGCGGGAGTCCGTGTTCGGCTTCGAGCTGCAACTCGCGCTCCACATCCCGCCCGGATACTGGGGCACGATCGTCGTCCACGCCAGCCGCGACGGCCGCGTCCTGCGCCGCGAAGGGTGGGACCAGCTCACCCGAGACCTTCTCGGCGACCTCAACGAGCGCATCGGCCAGGTCGCCAAGCAGGCAGCGCAGCACTGGCCGATCCTCGTGGAGCAGGTCGCCGCGTGAACGCACCCGAGGCGCGGACAGCGGAGCTGCTCGAAGCTGTAGAAGGCACGCTGCGCCGCTACGTCGTTCTCCCCGGTGAGGCGGAGGCGTGCGCGCTCGCCCTGTGGGTCGCGCACTCGTGGGCGTTCGACGCCGCGTTCGCGACGCCATACCTCACCGTTCTCTCCCCCGAGCGCAGAAGCGGGAAGACGTTGCTTCTCGAAGTGCTCGAGCTGCTCGTACGCAGCCCGTGGCGGCTCGTCGCCACGTCGGAATCGGCGCTGTTTCGCAAGATCCACGGCGACCGCCCTACCGTGATGCTCGATGAGGTCGACGCGGTGTTCGGCGGCGACAGCGACCGCACCGAGCCGCTGCGCGCCGTCCTGAACGCCGGCAACCGCCCCGGCTCGAGCGTCGCCCGGTGCGTCGGCCCGATGCAGGCCGTCGTCGACTTCAACGTGTTCGGCCCGAAGGTTCTCAGTGGCATCGACACCGGCCGGCTCCCGGACACCATCCGCGACCGGGCGATCGAGATTCGTATGCGGCGCAAGGCGCCCGGCGAGTCCGCGGAGCGGTTCCGTCGCCGCTTCGCCGAGCAGGCGACCGCCGACGTGCGCGCCGGCCTCGAAGAGTGGGCCGCCGACGCCGTGACGCCGTTGCGTGACGCGGAGCCGAGCGTCCCCGCCGACCTGAACGATCGCGCCGCCGACGCGTGGGAGCCGCTGCTAGCGATCGCCGACCTCGCCGCTGGCGGCTGGCCCGCGCGGGCCCGCCAAGCCTCACTCGCGCTGGCGGGCGAAGAGGCAGACGACGCGACCCACGGCACCCGCGTACTCGCTGCGCTCAAGGCCGCGCTCGGCGACCGGCGCGCGATCACGACCGCCGACCTCGTGACCGCGCTCAACGACGACGACGAGCTGCCCTACGGCGGGTGGCGCGACGGCCGCGGCATCGACGCGCGGGCCATCGCCCGGCTGCTCAAGCCCTACGGCCTCAAGCCGCGCAGCGTGCGCCTCGACACCGGGACCGCCAAGGGCTACAGCCGCGACGAGGACCTCGAGGATGCCTTTGCCCGCTACCTCGCGCCGGATGTGACCGGCGATCCGTCACAAACACCTGACCCGTCACAAGAAACTCCGCTCCCTGAGCGGGATGTGACGGTTGTGCCGGATGTGACGGCTAATCCCAGGGCAGGCGGGGAAGCGGCCCTACGGCCGCCGGACGCTCTCTTCGCCCGGCCGTGTCGCTGCACCCACCCGCTCGCCGACGAGCACGGCGGCTGCGCGCTCTGCGGCCACCAGGTGCCGGAGGCCGCGTAGCCCATGCCGCTCAAGCCCTGCCTCACCTGCGGAGCCCTCTCGACCCGCTCACGCTGCCCCACGCACCAGCATCTATCTACCGGCCAGCGCGGAAGCACCCGCGAATGGCGCCAGGTCCGCGCGCAAGTGCTCGACCGCGACGGCCACCGCTGCCAGCTCTGCGGCGCCCCTGCCACCCACGTCGACCACGTCACCCCGAAGCGCGACGGTGGCAGCGATCACCCGTCCAATCTGCGCGCGCTCTGCGCCGCCTGCAACCTGGGCCGCGGCGCGTGACCGGCCGGCCCGACACCGCCCCGATTCCGCGCCTAGCGCTCACCCGCGAGGAGGCCGCCGCCGCCATCGGCATGTCGCTCGACTCCTTCGAGCGCTACGTCCAACCCGGCGTCCGGCTCGTCCGGCTCGGGAAGCTGCGCCTCGTGCCGATCGCCGAGCTCGAGCGGTGGCTCGGGGAGAACGCGCAGCGGACGCTCGACCCGCCCCGCGCGGCGTGACCGTTGCGTCGCTCGGCGCCAGAGCGTAGGATCGCCCGACCATACAAGTGGGCCCGCGTCGCGCTAACGACCGGGCCCGTGGCACCGAAGGACGGACCTTCGGCGCGACCGGCACGTTACCCGCGACAGCGGCCCACCGTGCCCCTCACGCTCAAGCGGTTCCCTTCGGCGCCCCAACCGAAAGGACGTGCCGCATGACGCACCAGCCCCACACTCTCCAGCTCGCTGATCGGGTCTACCACTCGGTCGCAGTCGACATCGATCCCGGTCCGCTCGAGCACGCACACAAGCCGATAACTGGCGCCACCGAGTTCGAGCTCGACGCACTCGACTGGGGCGTCATGTACGGGGTCGCCTACGGAATCGCGCGCGGAGAGGACCCCTTCGAGCCTGGCAACGCCGTTGAGAACCGCGCCCTGACCGCAGCTCGGCAAGCCTGGAATCGGTGGGCGGACTCGACATCGATGATCGAGCACCAGGACCAGGACCGCAAGGAGCGGGGCGAGCCAGTGGGCGACATCCCCGAGCTGGCCGGCCAGCCATGGCCGCGAAGTGAACTGGAAGAAGAGCGGCAGCGTGAAGAGAACGGCCGTCTCCTTTTGCAAGCGCTCCTCTCCAACACGGAAACCCTCGCGTACGAGCTGCGCCAGGCGATCGAGAACAACAACTCCATCGGGCTCGTTGACGCCCACGACCACGCGGAAACCGTTCGGCGCCTGATCAACGCTGCCGCCCATGTCGGCTGGCCGCGAGCGTTCCCGCCGGCCGTGCCTTCAGCCAAGGCCGCCTGAATGCCCGCAGGCCCGCTCGTCAAGACCCCCCACCCCGGTATCTACCGGGGTGGGCCGGGCGAACGGTGGGCGTAATGGCCGCCGGCATCGAGGTCCGCCACCGCAAGACGTGCCCGGCCGCCCGCGGGGACGGGAAGTGCTGCAAGCCGACGTATCAGGCACACGTCTTCGACGCGCGCACCGGCCGACGGATCCGCAAGACGTTCCCGACCAAGACAGCGGCGCGCCTGTGGCGCCAGGACGCGATCGTCGCGCTGCGCGAGGGCAAGCTCGCCGAGGCGAGGCCGTCAACAACGATCCGGGAAGCCTGCGACGCCTGGATCGCCGACGCGCGCGCCGGGATCGTCCGCACCCGCGGCGGCGACCCATTCAAGCCGGGCACCACACGCGCCTACAGCCAAGCGCTCCGACTGCGGGTCTACCCCACGCTCGCCGACGCGCCGTTCTACCGCCTCCGCCGCGTCCACCTACAAGACCTCGTAGACCACCACGTCGCCGCGGGCGTCGCGCCGGCCACCATCAACACCACCATCGGGGCGCTCGGCGCCATCTACAGCCGCGCCGTCCACCGCAACGAACTCGAGGTCAGCCCCACCACCGGCGTCAAGGTCCCCGCCGCCCGCAACGGCCGCGAGCGCTTCGCCACACCCGAGGAAGCCACCCGCCTCCTCGCCGCCGTCCCCGCACGCGACCGCGCGATATGGGCGATCGCCATGTACGCCGGCCTGCGCCGCGGCGAAGCCATGGCGCTGCGCTGGACCGACGTCGACCTCGACGCCGGCACCATCCACGTCAAGCGATCGTGGGACCTCGAGCACGGGCCCGCCGAGACCAAGAACCGCAACCACCGCAAAGTTCCGATCGCAGCGGTGCTGCGCGAGCACCTCGCCGCCGAGCGGCTACGCCAGCCACCCGGCCTCGACCTGTGCTTCGGCCTGGACGTCGACCGCCCGTTCCGCCCCGACCGCCTCCAGGAACGAGCCGACGAAGCATGGGCGGGCCTCGGCCTACAGAGGCTCACCCTGCACGACTGCCGCCACACCTTCGCCAGCCTCATGATCGCCGCCGGCGTCAACGCCAAGGCCCTCAGCATCTACATGGGGCACTCCAGCGTCGTCATCACCCTCGACCGCTACGGACACCTCATGCCCGGCAACGAAGCCGAGGCCGCCGACCTGCTCGACACCTACCTCGAGCACGCGGCGGACCGGACTGTCGCGCTGACTGTCGCGCGCCCCTCAAATCCCGCTTGCTAGAGCGAAGCGGGTTAGAACAGTTGGTTCTCGCCGCCGAAGACCTCGGAGACCGAGCCGTCGGTGAAGATCTCACGGATCGCGGCCGTGAGGCGGTCGGCGCACGAGAGCACGCGGACGTTTTCGGGCGTGCCCTCGCGCAGCGGGATCGTGTCGCTGACGACGATCCGCTCGAAGGGGCTCGCCGCGAGGTTCGCATAGGCGTCGCCGCTGAAGACGGGATGGGTAGCGGTGGCGAACACGCGCGCGGCGCCCTCGTCCCTCACCGCCTCGCCGGCCGCGATGAGCGTCCCCGCGGTGTCGATCATGTCGTCGACGATGACCGCCGTCTTGCCCTTGACGTCGCCGATGACGTAGCCGATCTCGGCCACCTGCTGCGCGGGGCGCTCCTTGTTGAGGATCGCCAGCTCCGCCCCGATCTTCTCGGAGAACTTCTTGCCCAGCTTGACGCGGCCGACGTCCGGTGCGACCACCACCAGGTCGTCGAGGCCGAGGTCCAAGAAGTACTGGGTGAGGAAGTGCAGCGCGGTCATGTGGTCGACGGGCTTCTGGAAGAAGCCCTGGATCTGGCCGGCGTGCAGGTCCATGGTCAGGACGCGGTCCACCCCGGCGGCCTCGAGCATGCGCGCGACCAGCCGCGAGGTGATCGGCTCGCGGGGCATCGACTTCTTGTCCTGACGCGAGTAGGCGAACCAGGGCATGACCGCGATCACGCGGTGCGCGCTGGCGCCGACCGCCGCGTCGATCATGGCCAGCAGCTCCATGAGCGCGTCGTTGGTCGTGATCCCGGTCCTGGCGTTGCCGCACGTCGGCTGGACGAGGAAGACGTCGGCGCCGCGAATGGACTCCTCGTAGCGGCAGTAGACCTCGCCGTTGGAGAACGTCTTGAGGGTGACGCCCCCAAGCTCGACGCCGAGCTTGCCCCCGATCTTCGCGGCGAGCTCCGGGTTGGCTCGACCCGAGAAGAGCATCAGCCGCTTGTCATAGCCCATGTCCAGGCTCGTGGAGAGCGGAGCGGTGACGGCCTCCGGCTGGATCGCGCTCACGGGAGTACCTTACGCCTCACGCTGGACACCGTTACGCCTCGGACTGGGCGCCGGCCTCGGCCTCTCGCACCCGCTCCTCGACGGCGCGCGCATAGTCCAGGATGTTGCGCTGGCGCGCCCGGGCGACGGCGAGCGCGCCCTCCGGCACGTCGTCGGTGACCACCGAACCGGCTGCCGTCCAGGCGTCGTCGCCGACGACGACGGGCGCGACGAAGCTCGTGTCGACCCCGCCGCGGACCCTCGCTCCAATCGTGGTGCGGTGCTTGTGTCTGCCGTCGTAGTTGGCGGTGATCGTTCCCGCGCCGAGGTTGCTGCGCTCGCCCACGTCGGCGTCCCCGATGTAGGAGAGGTGAGGGACTTTCGCGCCCTGCCCGATGTCGGAGCCCTTGATCTCCACGAACGTGCCGACCTTGGCGCCCTCACGTAGCAGCGCCTTGGGTCGCAGATAGGCGAAGGGACCGACCGTGGCGCCCGTGAGCACCTGACAGGTGTCGAGAAAGGAATGGCGCACGACGACCTCGTCGCCGAGCTCTGAGTCGACGATCGTCGTGAGGGGCCCGATTCGGCACCGCTCACCGATCGAGGTCACCCCTCGCACGAAGCAGTAGGGCTCGACGACGGTGTCGGGGCCGATGTCGACATCGGCGTCGATCTGCGTGGAGCCTGGATCGACGATCGTCACGCCCGACCTCATGAGGCCTTCGTGGATGCGGCGCTGAGCGTGCTCGCGGACGACGGCGAGGTCGACGCGGTCGTTGATTCCCAGCGTGAGGGCGACATCGTCGACGACGTGGGCGCCGACCATCCGTCCCGCGGCGCGAAGGACGGGCAGTGCGTCCGGGAGGAAGACCTCCCCCTGGGCGTTGTCGGGCCGGACTTGGCGCAGCGCGTCCATGGCAGCGGGCGCATCGAAGGCGAGCAGCCCCGTGTTGACCTCCCGGATCGCGAGCTCCTCGGCGGTGGCGTCCTCGGGCCGCTTGGTCTCCACGACCCGCTCGACTGAGCCGTCCGCACCCCGCACGACCCGCCCGTACCCGGAGGGATCGTCGAGCACCATCGTGGCCACCGTGGCCCCGGCCCCGCCATCCGCGTGCGCGCGCAGCAGCCCACGCAGGACCTCCGCGGTCACCAGCGGCACGTCGCCGGCGAGCACCACGATCGTGTGTGCCCCAGAGACCTCCCGCTCGGCGGAAAGGACGGCATGGCCCGTCCCGAGCGGCTCCTCCTGCACGGCGACCGCGACGCCGTCCCCGCTTCCGATCAGGGTGCTCACCGCACCAGCCGGCCCGTCGACCACGACGACCTTGTCCACCCCCGCATCGAGCGCCGCCCGCACCGGCCACGCCACCATCGGCCGCCCGCACAGATCGTGCAGCGGCTTGGCCAGCGCCGACTTCATCCGCGTGCCCTGCCCCGCAGCCAGGATCACGGCGACCACCGAGCTCACGGCGGGATGGTAGCCGCGCCGGGCCACTCACTCCGCGCCACCCGCCGCGAACCGCCGCGAGCAAGCCGCAAGGAGCCGTTCGCACGGCGGCCGCTCGACCCGGCAGGCGGGCGACAGGATCGAAGAGTCTTCGGGGCGATTGGGGGGCGAGGACTCGAACCCCGGCCTCCAGGACCAAAACCTGGCGTGCAGGCCACCTACACCACCCCCCATTCGCACTCGATGGTAGGCGACTTCACCGCGCCCGCCGGTACAAGCGGGC
>JAABUR0100007403.1_pt1 | contig 12985 bp, 14 predicted proteins | sample 5560091 | NCBI WGS metagenome assembly JAABUR01 (sample SAMN10711879, study PRJNA513375) | rock metagenome | isolation source: Antarctica rocks | place: Antarctica: Victoria Land, University Valley sud
CGCCGACTGGCTACCTGCACGTCGGCGGCGCCCGCACCGCCTTGTTCAACTACCTGTACGCGAAGAACGCTGGAGGCAAGATGATCCTGAGGCGCGCGCCCTGGTGCCGGGGCGGCGCACAGGCGGGCGCGGCCGCGGCCCGCCAGCGAGCGCTGAAGCCTTGTGCCGGCGCAGGGTCGAGGACACTGACCAGGCACGGTCGACGCGGGAGTCGGAGGACGCCGTGCTGGAGGACCTGTCGTGGCTGGGCATCCAGTGGGACGAGGGTGAGAGCCCTTGCCGCTGCAGGCCGCCACCGCCCGCACGCGTGCCGGCGGGCGTCGGCGCGCTTCAGGCAATGGCTGCCCGGCAACCGCACTGCGACGGCGCCCGCAGGGCCCATAGTCGGAGGCGACGTGGGGCCGTACCGGCAGTCGGAGCGGCGGGAGGTGTACCGGCGGTATGTGGACGAGCTGGTGGACAGGGGGCTCGCGTACCCCTGCTTCTGCACCGACGAGGAGCTGGAGGCCATGAAGCGCGACGCGGAGGCCAAGAGCCTGCCGCCCATCTACCGCGGCCGGTGGGCGCGCGCGGGCGCGGACGAGGTCGCGGACATGCTGGCCACGGTGCGCCCGGCCGGCGCGCGGGCATGCGGGCAGGCTGCCGGGCGCGGCGGCATGCGGTGCAGGGCGTTTGCCGAGGACGCTGCAGGACGTGGGGCGGCATGCCAGCTCGCAGCGTGGGCGAGCGCTACGAGCTCCGGTTGGCGTCTGCATGGGCCTTGCCGACCGCCCGTCCCAGCCGACAGCACGTGGCCCGGCGTCAGTCCGCAGGGTGCCTGTCAAGGTGCGGACTGAGGAGTCGCGCGAGCGGCGCGGCAGGGCGCGCCGCACTGCTACCGTTTCCGCGCGCCGGCCAACCAGGAGGTGGTGGTGGACGACGCGGTCCGGGGCGACGTGCGCTTCAACACCAGCGCCGTGGGCGACTTTGTCGTCATGCGCAGCAACGGCCTGCCCGTGTACAACTTCTGCGTGGCCGTGGACGACGCGCTGATGCACATCAGCCACGTCATCCGCGCGGAGGAGCACCTGCCCAACACGCTGCGGCAGGTGGCCCCCGCCCGCCTGCTGCGGCCCGCCCTACTTGCACGCGCACAGGCGCGCGCTGACCCGGCGCGGGGCGGCCGCCGGCGCGCAGGTGCTCATCTACAACGCGTTCGGCTGGGCGACGCCGACGTTCGCGCATGTGTCCCTCATCCTCGCGCCGGACAAAAGCAAGCTGTCCAAGCGGCACGGCGCGACGTCGGTGGGCGAGTTCCGGCAGCAGGGCTTCCTGCCGGGCGCCATGGTCAATTACCTGTCGCTGCTGGGCTGGAACGACGGCACCGAGCAGGCGCGCCCTGGGTCTCCTATGCGCCGAGGTACTTTCTGCAGGTCTTCTGGCGCGCAGGCGAGCTGGCGTTGAGCGCGGATGCCCAAGCGCGCGCTGCGCGGCTCAAGAGTTCCTCGGGCTGCTGCGCAGGAGATCTACACGGTCGAGGACCTGCAGGACAAGTTCTCGCTGGACAGGATAACCAAGAGCCCCGCCGTGTTCGACAAGACCAAGCTGGCGTGGATGAACGGGCAGCACCTGCGCGCGCTGGACACCGAGGAGGCGCGTCCGCGCGCCTCCCGCCGCCGGCCGGCGTCCGGCCGCCGCACCGCGTCAGCACAGCCCGCTGCAAGCAGCGCAGTCTTGCACATCAGGCTCGGTCGCTGAGCCTCACCCATGAGCATGCGCGCGGCGCCGCCTGCTTTGCGGCCGCTGACGCGCGGGGCGGCGCGGCGCAGCTGCTGCCAAAGCTGGCGAGCGGCTGGACGCAGAGCGGCCTGCTAGCGCGCGAGGACGGCGCGTTCGTGGCGGCGGCGGTGCAGCTGGTGAAGAACTCGCTGGAGCTGGTCGTGGACGCCGAGCCGGAGCTGCGGCGGCTGCTGGCCTACCCGCTGGCCGACACGCTCGCCTCCGCCGCCGCCGCGCCCGTGCTGGAGGACAACTTCCTGGAGGCGCGCGCCCGCCCCTCGCTCACCAGAGCAGGGTTAGGGTTGGGCCGCAGATGCTCACTCGCGTCCCGGCACGGCGCGAGTCCGGCGGCCGGAGGGTGCGGCCGCGGAGGGGGCGCGTCGCGCGCCGTGCACCCTGAGCCACATGCCTGGCGCGCCAGGTCGCGAACGCGGTGCTCGCGGCCTGGGATGCCGGCGAGCTCGGGCCGGCGGCCGCGGGCGAGCCCGGCGCGTTCAAGGCCTGGGCCAAGGCGCTGGGCAAGGCACAGAAGCGCAAGGGCAAGCGGCTATTCATGCCGCTGCGCATCGCGCTGACCGGCAGCATGGCGGGGCCCGACGTCGGCGAGCTGCTCGCGCTGCTGGCGCTGGAGCAGGGCGACGTGGCGGAGCACGGCGCCTATGTGCCCCTGGCGGAGCGCATCGCCGCGCTGCGTGCCTGGGCAGCGTCGGCGCCTCCGCAGGGAGCATAGCCGCTTGTGTGCTTGTGCAGCTGGGCCCCGCGGTTTGCGGGCATGCCAGGAACTGTACACCCGAACCTCGCCCACATGCGTGGCCTAGCCCGTTGGCCGCGCCCGCATGCACCCCGAACGACAGCGACTGCTGTAACACACTGATTGGAGCGATGCAGTGGCCAGTGCGGCCGCGCGTGGCACACCCCAGACCCGCATGCAAGCACGCCCTCCGCAGGAGCGCGGCGGCGGGCGCTACTTCTTGAACATCGACACCAGGTACATGATCAGGGCGAGAATGATGCAGATGAGGACCACGTCCAGGCAGAAGTTCCTGGTCGAGCGCATCTGCGCCCCTGGCGCCCGTCAGGCCGTGCAGGCGGAAACGCCGGGGAGGGCCGGCAGGCCGGAGCGGATGTCGGGCACCTTTGTGACCAGGCCCTTCAGCTTCATATTGTTCGTGTTCAGCTGCTCGGTGACCTCGTCCATCTGCGCGGGCACAGCACGGCATGCGTCAAGCGCTGCTGCAGAGCGCCGGCTGGGCAGCGAACGGCCGGGCGCACCCTCTCGTGTATCGCGTCGAGGACGACGTCCTGCTGCGCCAGAGTCTCGCCCATCGCCTCGCCAATGCCGCGCAGGGTGGTCAGACCCTTGTCGATGGCGTCGAGGGACTTGTCCTGGCGCGCCTTGGCGGCCTCAAAGTCCTGCGGCGCGTGCCCCGCTTGAGCTCAGACACAGGCCCGCCTGGACCGAGCGGCTGGGCGCCGCGCGCGGGGAGCGCGCGGGCTGCAGCGCCAGGCCACCTTCTGGAACTGGGTGGTGGCAGCGCTGTGCTGGTAGTACTCGGCATTGTTATCCATGCGGCGGTCGCGCTTCTCCGCATCCAGTTCCGCGGCTGGCGCCTTGCCCCTGCCAAGCGGTGATGGCGGCCCTGCGGGCTGGGGCAGGCGCAGCCCCTGCATGGTCAGCAGAGCGCACGCGGAGTGCAACCCACATGCATTTCCCCTGCCCAGGCCCCTTGTGTCGGTGCGGACCTTGTTCAGCCTGCGCGGGCTGTGCACGCCGTCCGGGATCGCCTCGACGGCCTGCCGCACTGCATGCACCTGCGGCGCAGGCGGCAGGCTTTTACAGTCTCGTTATAAGTGGTTGAGCATCTCCCACAAGCCAACCGGCCTGGGCGTGGGTGCAGACCAGGCCCAGGCGCGTTGCCACGGTCTCCTGAGTCACGCTCTTGCCCTTGCGCACGAGCTTCTCGAGCTCTGCAACCGGGTCATCCAGCAGCGCCGCCTTGGCGCGCCTGGGCCCCAAGCTAGCGCAGGTGCCACCAGCGCGGTTGCAAGTGCGGCAGAGCGGGCAGCGAAGCTCAGCAGGCCTCACCGCAGCTCTGCATTGGTCGTCGCTTTCAGCGCTCTGCTCTTTTCGCCGCTGTTCGCCTCTGCTTTCTGCACAGCGTTCTGCATGTGAGAGGGCCTGTGCCAGCGCAGTGCCGCTTGTCGCCAGGCGCAGAATCGCACCAGCGTGAGCTCCGTGATGCTCTCCAACACCGAGGCGTATGCGTCATCAAACACGTCCTTGCCCTTCCGCTCGCCGGGCGCCTGTTCCTTGGAGTACTTCTCGTACCTGCAAGCGTGCTCGCATGTGACCTGCAATCTTGCGGGTTGCCAAACAAGGGGCGTGGCCTACGCAGAGGGCCGTCACTTTTTCAACAGAGCCTCTGTGCGCGTCAGTACGTCGACGATGCTCATGCTCCAAACGAGTTGAGCAGTCCATGTGCGCACGGCCGGCGCACAACTGCATGTAACCGTGGTGGCCAGAGGGCGGTAACGCTGCTAGGATATGGCTCCTCGATCGAGCAGGGTCGCAGCCAGAATGAATAGGAGAGGAGCAACACGCAGAAGTCTGGCAGGATCATCAGAGGCCGGTGTAACCTGCGTATGATAGAGCCCAGGCGCGTGGCTTCGACAGGCCGCCGAGTGCTGCGGCAGCTGCTCCAGGCGCGCTCTAGATCAAGTGCTGCCACCGAAGCGCGCACAGACCGCGGCTCCACAACTGTAGAGGAGCAAGCAGAGAGTGGTGCGTCTGCAGGTGAGCCTGCGGCCTTGCTGGTTCTCATGCTTGTGGTAAGTACACGAGCAGCTCTGTGACCTATGCCGCACGCGCGCAGGGCAAGGCTGGCTGCCCCAGCCCGTGCCTGCAGGCCAGCAGCAGCTGCGGCCAGGCGGCCATGTGCACCGCTATACCGACCCGAGCGCCCGCGGCCCGAGCGCTCAGCGGCCCGGCGAGGCAGCAGGGCTGCGGCTGGTGCACGAGGCCCGCAGCTTGCACGCGGAAGCGGCTCTTGAGGAGGAGTCTGCTCATGTTGAGCAGCTGCAGCGCGCCGCACTGCTTGGCGCCGAGCGCGGGCCCGTGCGCCCAGCCTCGCCGCCTGCGACGGCAGAGCCGCAGGCTGGTCAGGAGGCAGGCCCGGCTGGGCGTGCGCAAGCAGGCACGCCTGTAGCACAGAGCGAGGGCGTGCTGCACGGGGGCCGAGCGTCGGAAGGGCGAGCAGCTGCAGCAGAGGGGGCCGCGACCGAGCCTGGGGCCCCAGGGCCGCCGGCAGGCGCGGCCGGGGCGGCAGACCAGCAGCCAGCGGCTGCCGGCGAGCTTGGCGCACCGCCAGAGCTTGCAGAGCGCCAGAGCGCAGCGTCGGCTGCCGCGGAGGGCGCGCGCGCTGCGGACGGGCCTGCGGAGCTTGGAGCGGCTGCGCCGCAGCCCGCCAGTGCCGCGCACCGGGTGTACGGCTGGCTGCGCGGGCCGCGGCGGGAGCCCGAGCGCGAGCTTCTGGGTGCTGCGGAGGGCGCGCGCGCTGCACACGCGCCTGCGAAGCTTGCAGCGGCTGCGCCGCAGCCCGCCAGTGCCGCGCACCGGGTATACGGCTGGCTGCGCGTGGCGCCCGCGCCGCCGCGGCCCGCCGAGCCCGAGCGCGAGCTTCTGGGTACTGCTGTGGAGCTTGGCGCACGGCCAGAGCCTGCAGAGCGCCAGAGCGAAGCGCCGGCTGCTGCGGAGGGCACGTGCGCTGCGGATGGGCCTGCGGAGCTCGCAGCGGCTGCGCCACAGCCTGTCAGTGAGGCGCGCGGGGTGCACCGCTGGCTGCGCGAGGCGCCCGCGCCGCCGCGGCCTGCCGAGCCTGAGCGCGAGGCTGCGGCTGCTGCAGAGGGGGCGCGCGCTGCAGACGCGCCGGTGCGCGCTGTGGCGGAAGTACAGCTGCCTGCTGCATCGCCCGAGCTGCGAGGAGGGCTGCAGGGGCCGGCGGCGCAGCCGGCGCCCGCAGAGGCGGAGCTTGCGGCTGTCGCTGATGGCTTGACAGCTGTGGGCGGGCCTGCACAGGCGGCTGCGGCAGCGGCGCAGCCCGCTGCCGGGCCGCCAAAGGTGCACCGCTGGCTGCAGCAACCGGTCGCGCAGGTTCAGCCAGCGGAGCCCGAGCGCGTGGCGCAGGCCGCTGTGCAGAGTTCGCGCTATGCAGACGCGCCCGCGGAGCGCGCTGCTGCTGCGGAACAGACCGCCGCCGGCCCGCCGGAAGTGCGCCGCCAGCTGCGCGAAGCGCCCGAGCAGCGCCGCCCTGCGGATCAGGCGGCGAAGAATGATTTGGTCCGTGCGCGTGCTGCGAGCGAGTCTGCGGAGACAGCCAAGACCGAACGCGCGGCTGGCCCGCCAAAGGTGCACCGCTGGCTGCGTGGACAGCTGCAGCCCGCGGAGCCTGAGCGAGGAGCGCTGGCTGCCGCGGAGGGCGCGCAGGCTGCCGGCCGGTACGCGGAGCGCGCTGCGGCCGCGCCACAGCGCGCCGCTGGCCCATCCGGCGCGCAGGGCTTGCAGGGGGAGCCCCCTGTGCAGCCGCAGCCCGCGGCGCCTGAGCGCGGAGCGGAGGCTGCCGAAGAGCGCCCGCGCGCCGCCGGCGGACCAGCGAGGAGCGCTGCGGCGCCACCGCAGCGTGCTGCCGGCCCGCCAGCGATACACCGCTGGCTGCGACCGCCGGCGGCGCAGCCTCCGGCCGCAGCGCCAGCCGCGGCGACAGAGAATATGGGCGCGTCGCCGCCAGCGCGAGGCCCAGAAGCCCAGCCTGCGACGCAGGCTGCTCTGGGCGAGGACGTGCGCGGCGGCCTGGAGGCTGGGCTCCGCGCGGGCGCGCGCGTGGAGCGAGCCGCTGTGCCGGCTGCCCGGCCCAGGACGCAGCGCTGGCTGCATGCGCCGCTGGAGCAGCCAAGCGTCAGTCTGGAGCCCGCGGCGCAAGCGGCCATGGAGGCTGCCGCTGCCGCGTCCCAGGCGACGCGGAGTGCAGCCGCAGCAGCTCGGCCTGCCGCCCGCGCGCCGAGTGTTCACAGGTGGCTGCAGGCACCGCCGCCGGGGCCTGGGGCAGCTGCGCCTGAGCGCGGGGCCGGCGGGGGCGCCGCGCTCGCCGCGGAGCCCGCGCTTGGGCCTGCAGAAGGCCAGCAGCGGCTGCGCCCGCTGCCGGGGCGCGGCGACGGCGCTGCGGCGCCCTCGGGCGACTGGCAGCCGCCTGCAACCGGGCCCGCAGGGAGCGCCGAGAGCGCTGCGAGGGACGCGGGCGCGGCGCGCCCAGAGCCGCAGCGCGCGGGCCCTCCCAGGACGCACCGCTGGCTGGCCGCGCCGGACCCGCCCGCCGTGGAGCCGCGCGTCACGGAGTCGCGCACGCGGCAGGCAGCAGAGGCTCACGCGCCGGCTCGCGCGGCCGAGGGCGCGCCGCGGCCGCGCGTCGAAGGCGACTCGGCGCAGCCGCGGCAGGCCGCGGGCGCGGCGCAAGTGCAGGAGGCCCCAGCCTTGGAGCAGCAGCCACGGCCGAAGAGGCCGGCGAAGCGGAAGCCGCCTGCGCGGCCGGCGCTGGTGGTGCCCGAGGACGTGACCGTGCGGCAGCTGGCGGCCCTGCTGCGTGCGCGGCCCCGCTCGAGCTCAAAGCGCGCCGCACGGTTGTTAGTACGCAGAGCGAGTCGCGGGGCATCGCTGCTGATGTGCTGCGGGTGCAGCAGTGACCGCATGCGAAGCTGGCTGGCAGGGGCAGCCCAGGCGGCGTGACCCTGCGCTGACCCACGGGGATGACCCGACCCGCGGCCGCCCGGCGCAGAGACGGATGTGCAGCGCCTGGAGGAGGTGCTCACGGAGCTGGGCGCTGTGGTCGAGTCGTCTGAGGACAGGCGAGCGCCCTGCGCCCGGCCGCCCCGGCCGAGCGGGCGCTGCGCGCGCACGCGCTGATGCACACCGACCGCCTGGCGGAGGCTCAGCCGAGCTCGCGCGTCGCGCAGGGTGGCCGTGGACCACACGGAGCTCGCAGCCATGGAGTTTGACAAGGACGTTGTCATCTCCCAGGCGGCCCATGGTGCGCGGAGCCCCCCGCCTCAGGGATGCAGGCGCGGCGGGCACCACGCGCAGGCCTTGAAGCGCTGCGCGCGCACAGACCGCGACAAGGACGCGCTGCCGCGGCCGGCCGTCGTCACAGTCATGGGTCATGTGGACCACGGCAAGGCGCGCGCCCCCCTCCCCGCCCGCCCGAGCGCGCCGAGCGCGGTGTCCACATGCGCCGGCCGACGCGCGCGCGCCGCGCTCGCAGACGTCGCTGCTGGACGCGCTGCGCAAGACGGCGGTGGCCGCCGGCGAGGCCGGCGGCATCACGCAGCACATCGGCGCGTTCGAGGTGGCCATGCCGCAGTCGCGCGCGTCGCTCACCTTCCTGGACACGCCCGGCCACGCGGCCTTCAGCGCGATGCGCGCGCGCGGCGCCGCCGTGACAGACCTCGTCGTGCTGGTCGTGGCCGCGACTGACGGCGTGATGCCGCAGACGCGCGAGGCGCTCGCGCACGCGCGCGCCGCCGGCTGCCCCGTCGTCGTCGCGCTCAGCAAGTGCGACAGCCCGGGCGCGGAGCCCGCGCGCGTGCGCCGCGAGCTGGCCGCCGCGGGCTTGGAGCTCGAGGAGAACGGAGGGTCCGTGCAGGCGCGCGCCGCGCCGCGCCGCGCCCCACCGCTGCGCCCCGTGCATGCGCGGAATGCCCCGAGCCTTCTACAGCGCCGTCCCTGCCCACACACCGCAACGGTGTCTTCCACCGGCGCTGCGCGCGGTGGCGCCCTGTCCTCGCGGCCCGCTCTGCATGCGGGCGGCCGGCCGCGGCGCTCAGACGCGGCGCCGGCGCGGGCGCAGGTGGTGGAGACGGCGGCGCCGGTGGGCCTGGGCCTGCGCGAGCTGGAGGAGGCGGTGCTGCTGCAGGCTGAGCTGCTGGACCTGAAGGCCTCGCGCACGGGCACCGCGGAGGGCACCGTGGTGGAGGCCCGCGTGGACAAGCTGCACGTGCGCGGCCCCCGCGCCCCCCGCGCCGCCTCCAGCAACGCGCCCGCGCGCGCTCGCCTGCGCGGCAGCCTGCCGGCCGCCCCGCTGCTCGCGAGCGGCCTGTGGCCCGGCATGGCTCCGCGGCCTACAACACCTGTACATGGGGAGCCGGGCTGCGCTGCCGAGCGAGGGCGGCGCTGCCGGCGCGGGGAGCGCCTTTATTTGGCTGAGTTCCGGCGCGATGCGGCCCAGGGGCCTGTGGCGACGGTGATCGTCAAGCGCGGCACGCTGGAGGAGGGCCAGGCGCTGGTGCTGGGCGCCGAGTGGGGCCGCGTGCGTGGGCTGCTGGACGGCGCGGGGCGCGAGCGGGCGGCCGCGCTGCCGGGGCAGCCGGTGGAGGTGTCCGGCCTGCGCGCGGCGCCGCGCGCGGGTGACGCCTTCATGGTCCTGCCCAGGCGCGCGCCCGCCTCGCCGGACGCCCGCCGGGGCGGGGACGCCCGCGGCGGGACGCGCGGCGGCCTGCACGCCCTGCCTGACGCCGCGCTCGCGTCGCTCGTGGCGCGCGTCCGGCCGCCTGCCTGCGCATGGCCCCACACCAGCGGGCCTGTCCCGCACCACCAGCGCAGCGCTGTGGCGGCCGCCGCTGTCGCCTTGCGCTGCTGGAGGGCGGCTGCTTGGTGCAGCGCGCCCGCATGCGGCGCCCCCTCCCGCGCGCATGCGCGGCAAGTGCGCCCGGCCCAGCGGCGCGCTGACGCGCGGGCTGCGCGCAGCGAGGACCGTGCGCGGCGCGTGAGCGAGGCGCGCGGCCGCCGCCTGGACGAGGCGCGCCGCGGCGCGCAGGCCGCGGAGGTGGCCGCTGAGGCGGACGCCGCCGCCGCGCGCGCGGAGGCGGCCGCCGCCGCGCAGGAGGAGGGCGAGGCGCCCGCGCCGGCGCCGGCCGGCCCCAGCCAGCTGGCGCTGCTCATCAAGGCGGACGTGCAGGCGCGTGCTGGCCATGCGGAGCGGCAGCGGCCGACGCTGCGTCCCGCGCTGTGCTCTGTTAGGGAGTACACCTGGCTGCGGGCGCACGCCGCGCTGCTCGGTGTCAACAGGGCCTGGCGCAGCGAGTGCCACGGCCAAGCACGGGTTGCAGAGGTACTGCAGAGGGGCGGATGCGCCTGCAGCTGCACAGGAGCGAGCGGTCGCCTGCCTGCCAGCCTGGGCTGAATGCGAAGGCCCCCGAAGCGCCCCCATCCGCGCAGGGCTCGGCGGAGGCAGTGCGCGACGCGGCGCTGCTGCTGTCTTCGGACACCGTTACCGTCAGGGTGGCCTCGCTGGGTGTTGGCGCGGTTACGCTGGCCGACATCGGCGCCGCGGCCATCATGGGCGCGCGCGTCGTGGCCTTCAATGTGGAGTGCGAGACGCAGGCCGTCGACACGCGCGCGCGTCAGGCCGGCGTGCCCGTGCTCTGCCAGCCCATCATCTACCGCCTCATTGAGGCGCGCCCGGCTGCGCGCTCGGCAGTCGCGCGGCGTGGGCAGCACGTGCGTGGCGTGGTGTGATCGTTGGCCTCGCGCCCCGCAGTGTCAGCGGGTCAGAGCTGTTTGCGGGAGCCGGCGCGGGGCGCAGCCCAAGCCGTGCGCCACGGCGTGCAGGAGATCGCGGAGTGGATGACCGACGCAGCGCCGCGCATCCCGCTCGAGGTCGTCACGGGCCAGGCCACCGTCCTGCAGCTGTTTGAGATGGCGAATAAGCGCACGGACGATGTGGTGGCCGGCTGCCGCGTCACGGAGGGCACCCTGCGCGCTGGTGCGCCGGCGGCCCGCCCACACTGAGCATTGTGGATGCCGGTCGCAGTGCGGCTGGCGGCTCGCCTTGCATTGGCGGGCCGCATGGGCTCCGCTGACGCGATGGGCGCCCTGGGCTGCGCGGGCCGCGGGGGGCGCTGCAGCGCGCAGAGCGCCGACGCGGGCGCCGCCGCGCGCAGGCGAGCGCTTCCGGGTGCTGCGCGGCGGCGACGTGGTGCACGAGGGCGCGTGCGCCAGCATCCGCCGGCACAAGGAGGAGGTGCAGCGCGTGGCCAAGGGCACCGAGTGCGGCGTGTGCCTGGCGGGCGCGCCGGAGCTGCGCCCAGGCGACGTGCTGCAGTGCGTGCGCACGGACATGGTCCGCCCGCGCAAGGAGGACGTGTCGCACGTGGGCCGCTTCAGCGGCGCGGCCGCGGAGGCGGAGGCCGGGCGCGCCGCGTACGCAGGGCAGTGAGCGCCGCGGCGTGGGGCGTGCGGCCGCACGAGCTGTGCCGCGCAGCGTGCGGCTGCTCGAGGGCGGGAAAAGGTCTAGACAGCCTGTCTGCTTAGGCAAGTCCGTACAATTCTTGGGAGGGTCCAAAGGCGCCGCGCGCGCTCCGCAGTCCATCGCGGCAGCCGCAGCATGAGCCCAGAACATGGCCGGAAGCGCTGCCTCTTGCATGTGTGTGTTACAACAACGCCGTGGCAGCAGGTCACACGGTGAATGCCCAGGGTCACACACAGGCTGCCCGCACTCCCCCGTCACAGCGCCTGCGACTCGCGACTCAGGTCTTGCGCAGGAAGCCGGTGAGCTTGCTGAGCCAGCCCCCCTCCGAGCCGGCAGTCTCTGCCTCGGGAGTGCGCTCGGTGCCCGACAGGCCCTGGCTCAGGCGCACCGCGTGCTGCACCATTTTCTGCGCGCCATGGTGCCCCGTTCGCTGCTGCAATTTTGGGTCAGAATAGGCAGCCGACTGCACAGGCAGAGCAGAGCGTCGCGGGGGTGCGGCGCGCACCTCCACGTCGTCCGGCTGCGCCTGCTTGATCTCGTACTCTCCTGCCGGCAGGCCCTCGCACACCTGGGCACGGAGCGCCTCAGGCAGGCTCACGCGCAGCTGCGAGCACGCTCCCACAGCACCCAGCGCGACCGCACCATCTGGCCCGACTCCAGCACATAGACGTAGGTGAGGCAGCTCGTTGGGTTGGCCGGGTCACAGCGCGGAGCGTTGCCGTCGCCGTGCTGCAGGCAGGAGCACACAGTTGAACGGGCGCCAGTCACTCAGGCAGCAGGCGGCCGCCCGAGCAATGACGGAGTGTGTGTGAGTCACAAGCTGTGACTCACAGCATGCAGCGCCCAGCAATGTCCTTGCAGGGCCTCACGCACCTCGCGAGGAGCTGCTGCCTCAAGCCTGTAGTTCCCTGGGGTCAGGCGCTCGCACACAAGCGCGCCATCCTCTGCAACGGCCAGCCGCTCAGGCTTTAGAAGAATGCATTGGCTGTGCACTGCACTAGGCTAATTTCAATGCTCGAGCAGTTCTCGCTGCTCTCACCCCCAGAGCGCAGAGGTTGACTGAAAAGAAGGGCTGCGCGCCTGTCATGAAGCAACGAACCGCGTTCTCAGGCGACGCATTGACGCTCTGCTCTACCTGCGCCAGCGCTCTCATAATTCACAGCTCAGCGCATGGAGTGGGTACACAGCAGTGCCTGCAGCTTTTTAACTTAAGAGGCTTGCCTTTGCAGCTGCTGCAAGCACTCGCCGCCCAATGCAGGGCCGGACCGCCCTGACACGCTGGGGGGTTGCGCCGCTCCGCACACGGAGCGCAGCGGCCGGGTGCGAGCAACGCAGGATCGCGCAGGCCATGGCAGGCGGTTACTAGCAGCGCGACCTTGGACCGGGATGGGAACCAGCAGATAAGCCGGTTCAAATCTCGGGAATGGCCCTGCACCCCGACAGGGTATGCGCCAACGGCACCATTGGGCGCGAGTTTGCCCCCCCCCCCCGTATATTTGCACGAGCGTGAGGCGCGCGCTGTGTAAGTGCCCGTTGCCAGAGCTGGTACGGCGCGTACAGCACTCGGCACTGTACAACACTCTGCAATTAGGTGCACACCTCGCACTGAGGAATAGTGTTTTGAGACGGAGGCACAAGGCGCACTAAAAGCCTGGGGTATAGGCACAGACGCCTCAGTCCGTATGTGATTGACCGCTGTAGCGCGCCGATGGGCGGGCTGGCGCTGCCCGCGGCAGCGCCGGGGCAGACGATCGACCTTGGCCTGATCAGGTACGCCTTGTGCGTCCCTGGCGCGCCGCGCTTGCCCACCCCCGCTGGAGAGCGGCTGGCGCGCGGTCACCGCGTACGCTCCGGCCGCACAGGAAGCTGACCAATGCCGCGGATATCAGCCGCCTGCTGCACGACACGCTGGCCAGGGAGCGCGGCGTCGACCA
>JAABUR0100007404.1_pt1 | contig 12984 bp, 10 predicted proteins | sample 5560091 | NCBI WGS metagenome assembly JAABUR01 (sample SAMN10711879, study PRJNA513375) | rock metagenome | isolation source: Antarctica rocks | place: Antarctica: Victoria Land, University Valley sud
CGCGACGCGGCTGACCACAGACCGAGTTGTCAGGGTGGCGCTCGCGTGCAGGTGTCCGGTAGACCCTGACAAGTCGGTCAGCGGAACGCGCTCTCGCCGGTGACGGCTTGGCCGATGATGAGCTGGTGAACCTCGGACGTGCCTTCGTACGTCAGCACCGACTCGAGGTTGTTCGCGTGCCGGATCACCGGGTACTCGAGTGTGACACCGTTCGCGCCCAGGATCGTGCGGCACTGCCGGGCGATCTTGATGGCCTCGCGGACGTTGTTCAACTTGCCAAGGCTGACCTGCTCGTTGCGGATCTTGCCGTCGTCCTTGATACGGCCGAGGTGCAGCGCCAACAACATGCCCTTGCCGAGCTCGAGCGTCATGTCCGCGATCTTCGCCTGCGTCAGCTGGTACGACGCCAGCGACCTCTCGAACACCTGCCGGCTTTGGGCGTAGGCGATGGTGGTCTCGAGGCAGTCGCGGGCCGCGCCCAAAGAGCCGAACACGATCCCGAAGCGCGCCTCGGACAGGCACGAGAGCGGGCCGCCCAACCCGGTCGCGCTCGGCAACATCGCTGACGCAGGGAGCCGGACATCTTCAAAGACGAGCTCGCTGGTGACAGAAGCGCGCAACGACATCTTCTGGGTGATCTTCGGCGCCGAGAAGCCTGGAGCGTCAGTCGGCACAACGAAGCCGCGGATCCCGTCGTCGGTCTGCGCCCACACCACCGCGACGTCGGCGATCGAGCCGTTGGTGATCCACATCTTCGTGCCGTTGAGGACCCAGTCGGTGCCGTCTCGCCTGGCGCGGCTTCGCATGCCGCTGGGGTCGGACCCGAAGTCCGGCTCGGTCAGCCCGAAGCAGCCGATCGCCTCGCCGGTGGCCATCCGGGGCAGCCAACGGTCCTTCTGCTCCTGGCTGCCGAACCGGTAGACGGCGTACATCGCCAGCGACCCCTGCACCGACACCAGGCTGCGGATGCCGGAGTCAGCGGCCTCGAGCTCCATGCACGCGAGCCCGTACGCCGTCGCGCTGGTCCCCGCACAACCGTAACCATGCAGGTGCATACCGAACAGGCCCAGCGACCCGAGCTCCTTGGCCAGCTCCCGCGCCGGGATCTGCGCCGCCTCGAACCAGTCGGCGACATGGGGGCGGATCTTGTCGTCGCAGTAGCGGCGGACGGTGTCGCGGATCGCCAGCTCCTCTTCGTCGAGGAGCGCGTCGATGCCGAACAGGTCGAGGGGTGCCGAAGGGGCGGCGGACGTGGACACGAAAAACTCCCGGTCTCAGACGACGTGGCGGTGCCTCCCAAGATAGGGGAACGGGATCGTCCGGCGCCGAGCGCCCGCACCGGCTCGGAGATTGTCGGGGCCGATCTCAACGAAATACGTCGGAATTGGAGCCTGCGCTGGCGTAATCGGTGGCTCAGCACTAGTTTTGCCTACGAATCAGGTTGACCCATCGATTGTGGCGACAGACCAACTAAGGGGTTATCGATGACTACGCGGACACTGCAGAACCTCGTCAACGGCGAGTACGTCGACAGCGCGGACGGTAAGACCTCCACGCTGGTCAACCCCTCCACCGAGGAGGGTTTCGCGCAGGCCGCGGTCTCGGGTAGCGAAGACGTCGACCGTGCCATGCGGGCCGCCTCGGGAGCCTACGAGACCTGGCGCGACGCGACGCCGGCCGATCGGCAACGGGCCCTGCTCAAGCTGGCCGACGCACTGGAGCAACGCGCCGACGAGTTCGTCGCCGTCGAGAGCGAGAATACCGGCAAGCCGCTCGGCTTCACCAAGACCGAGGAGCTGCCGCCGGCGATCGACCAGGTGCGCTTCTTCGCCGGCGCCGCCCGCGTGCTCGAAGGTCGTTCGGCCGGCGAGTACCTGGCGGGCCACACGTCGTACGTCAGGCGCGAGCCGATCGGTGTCGTCGCCCAGGTGACGCCGTGGAACTACCCGCTCATGATGGCGATCTGGAAGGTCGCCCCGGCGTTGGCGGCAGGCAACACCCTCGTGATCAAGCCCTCCGACACCACACCGGCATCGACCCTGCTGCTCGGCGAGATCGCGCAAGAGTTCTTCCCTCCGGGCGTGTTCAACGTTGTGACGGGTGACCGTGACACCGGGCGGGCACTCATCGAGCACCCCATCCCGCAGATGGTCTCCATCACAGGGTCGGTGCGGGCCGGTATGGAGGTGGCGAGGTCAGCGGCGGCCGACCTGAAGAAGACCCACCTCGAGCTGGGCGGCAAGGCACCGGTGGTCGTCTTCGACGACGCCGACATCGAGGCGGCTGCCGAGGCCATCGCCGGCGCAGGCTATTTCAACGCCGGCCAGGACTGCACGGCGGCCACCCGGGTGCTGGCCGGACCAGGCGTCCACGACGACTTCGTGTCGGCACTGACCGAGCAGGCCAAACAGACAAAGACCGGCCTGCCCGACGACGAGGACGTGCTCTACGGCCCGGTCAACAACGCCAACCAGCTGGATCGAGTCAGCGGCTTCATCGAGCGGCTCCCGGACCACGCCGAGCTGCAGTCGGGCGGCCACCGGGTCGGCGACCGTGGCTACTTCTTCGCCCCGACGGTTGTCTCGGGCCTGAACCAGGACGACGAGGCGATTCAGGACGAGATATTCGGCCCCGTCATCACGGTGCAGAAGTTCAGTGACGAGGACGAGGCACTGCGCTGGGCGAACGGGGTCCAGTACGGTCTCGCGAGCAGCGTCTTCACGAAAGACCATGGCCGGGCGATGCGGATGGCGCGGCGGCTCGACTTCGGCTGCGTCTGGATCAACACCCACATACCGATCGTGGCGGAGATGCCGCACGGCGGATTCAAACACTCCGGCTACGGCAAGGACTTGTCCGTGTACGGCCTGGAGGACTACACCCGCATCAAGCACGTCATGACTGACCTGTCAGTTTGAGGGCCCTGCGTGAGAATCTTGTTGATTGGCGCGGGAGGCGTCGGCGGGGCGTTCGCTGCCATCGTCGCCCGGCGTGACTTCTTCGAGCACGTCGTCATCGCCGACTTCGACGAATCACGGGCGCAGATCGCCGCAGCCGTCGACGACCGCTTCAGCAGCGCGCGGATCGACGCCTCCGACGCGGGCTCGGTCGAGGCGCTGGCGCGCGAGCACTCGGTCACGCACGTGATGAACGCCGTGGACCCGCGGTTCGTGATGCCGATCTTCAACGGCGCGTACGCCGCCGGAGCGGACTACCTCGACATGGCGATGAGCCTGTCGCGCCCGCACCCCGAGTCGCCGTACACCCTGACCGGCGTCACGCTCGGCGAGGAGCAGTTCGCGGTCGCAGAGAAGTGGGAGAGTGCCGGGCGGTTGGCGCTCGTCGGCATCGGGGTGGAACCGGGACTGTCGGACGTGTTCGCCCGGTACGCGTCCGACCACCTCTTCAGCGAGATCGACGAGCTCGGCGTCCGTGACGGGGCGAACCTCTCCGTCGACGGCTACGACTTCGCCCCGTCGTTCTCGATCTGGACCACGATCGAGGAGTGCCTCAACCCGCCGGTGGTGTGGGAGAAGACCGACGAGAACCCACAGGGCGGCTGGTACACGACGGAGCCTTTCAGCGACCCGGAAGTCTTCGACTTTCCGGACGGGATCGGGCCGGTCGAGTGCGTCAACGTCGAGCACGAGGAGGTGCTTTTGATGCCGCGCTGGCTCGACGCCAAGCGGGTGACGTTCAAGTACGGCCTCGGCGATGAGTTCATCGACGTCCTCAAGACGCTGCACAAGCTCGGGCTCGACCGGACTGACGCGCTGCGCGTCGGAGGTGTTGAGGTCAGCCCGCGTGACGTCGTGGCTGCTGCCCTACCCGATCCAGCGACGATCGGCGACAAGATGGTTGGCAAGACGTGCGCAGGTGTTTATGTCACCGGGCGTGGCAAAGACGGCGAGCCACTGTCGACGTACCTCTATCACGTCGTCGACAACGCCTGGTCGATGCTGGAGTACGGCCATCAGTGCGTGGTGTGGCAGACCGCCGTCAACCCCGTCATCGCGCTAGAGCTGCTGGCTCGAGGCACCTGGACGGGCGCCGGAGTGCTCGGTCCGGAGGCGTTCGATGCCGTACCCTTCCTCGACCTGCTCACCGAGCACGGCTCCCCGTGGTCCCGCCAAGACCGTTGACCCGCCGCTTTATTGCCGTTGACCCGCCGCTTTATTGCCGTTGACCCGCCGCATATGCAGTGTCGAGTCGTCACCATCGGCGTGCTGACGTCAGCCGAGGTCAGCCGGCTCGAGTTGGGGCCCGGAATCTCGGCGAGGTCCCCGCGGTTGCCATCAGGCATGTCAGCCGTTTCCCCACATGCGGAGCGCCCGCTCTCCCTGCTCGATTTTGTCGACATCCCTCCCGGCCTTACCGCCTCGGAGGCGATGCAACGGACGGTGCGGACGGCACAGGCGGCGGACCGGCTCGGCTATCACCGGTACTGGATCTCCGAGCACCACAGCTTCGTCGGACTCGCGAGCAGCTCCCCAGAGATCCTCATCAGTCATATCGCCGGGGCGACCACAGGCATCCGGGTCGGTGCCGCCGGAATCATGCTGCCGAACCATGCACCCCTGAAGGTGGCCGAGTGGTTCCGCACTTTGGAGATGCTCCACCCGGGTCGGATCGACCTCGGGCTAGGGAGGGCCCCCGGCACCGACCAGGTCACGGCGTTTGCGTTGCGGCACTCCCGGGACGGCGCCACCGGCGTCCCTGACTTTCCCCAGCAGGCCGCCGAGCTGATCGCGTTCCTGACCGACAGCTGGCCAGCCGGCCACCCTTTCGCGAAGGTCGTCGCTACTCCTGTGGTCGACACCCAACCCGAGCTCTTGATGCTGGGCTCCAGCGGTTGGGGCTCCGCGTTCGCGGCCGCGAACGGTATGACGTCCGTCTTCGCTCACCACATGAGCCCCGAGCTCGCGATAGATGCGCTGCGTGCCTACCGGCGCGACTTCCAACCCTCCGAGCTCGGGGCGGAGCCACATGTCATCGTGTCGGCGCTGGCTCTCGCGACGCACGATCCTGCGGTCGCCGACGACTTTCGGGCGGGCTGGGCATTGTCGATGCGCAACATCCGGCGCGGAGAAACTATGCGGCCGACGATCGAAGAGATCCGTGCCTTCCGCCTGTCTGACGAGTACGCCGGCATCGCGCCCGGCCTGGAGGGTCGTGTCTTCGCGGGCGAGCCCGCGGTCGTGGCGAAGCAGCTTGCCGCCCTTGCCGAAGCTGCCGGAGCCGACGAGATCACAGTGGTCGCGCCTACGCCGGATCAGCAGGCCAAGCTCGCCAGCCTCGAGCTGCTGGCCACCGAGTGGGGACTACAGCCGCGCAGTCTCCCAGCCGACCAGGTGTGACGGTCAGCGCCAACAACGTGGCGGTTCAACGTCAACAAGGTGGCGGGTCAACGTCAACAAGGTGGCGGCTCAACGGAATTGGGAGTGGAGTCGAGGGCGGCCCTGATGGCGGCGGCGAGCTCGTCGACGTCGCTGTCGGTCATCACGAACGCCGGCGAGACCTGGATCCCGCCCGAACCCACGGCTCGGGTCGCCACACCGTGGGAGCGCAAGGTCTTCGCCAGTGCCATCGCCTCTGCCGGCGAGGACAGCTGGACCGCGGCTAGCGCCCCCGTCCCGCAACGCACCTCAAGGACTCGCTCGTGCTGCGCCAACGGCGCGAGCTTCTCGGCCAGCGTGGACTCGAGGCGGGCCGCCTCGTCGAGCAGCCCTTCGCGCTCGATCACGTCGATGTTGGCCAGTGCCACCACGGCGGCTGCGGCGTGCCCGGAGTACGTGTAGCCGTGCCGCCACCAGACACCGGCGTCGCGACGAAAGAACGGCTCGCTGACTTTCGGTGCGATCAGCACAGCGCCCATCGGCAGGTAGCCCGACGTGAGCCCTTTCGCCGTCGTGACGATGTCGGGTTCCAGACCGAGCCGGCCGCTGGCGAACCACGCTCCACCGATCCGGCCGAACCCCGTCACGACCTCATCGGCAACGAACAACACGTCGTACTCCGTGCACACCTTGCGTACGTCGGCGAGGTAGCCCTCCGGCGGCGGGTAGACGCCACCGGCGCCGATGACGGGCTCGCAGAAGAACGCCGCCACCTTGTCGGGGCCGACGCGTTCAATGGTCTGCCGGAGGTCGTCGGCGCTGTCCCAGCCGACCGTGGCCGCGTCGGCGACGAGCTCGCCATACCCCTCGCGGTTGCCGGGTATGCCGGCGAGCGCGGTTCCGGCGTAGTGCATCCCGTGGTAGGCCTTCTCGCGGCCGATCACGACCGTTCGTGACGGCTGGCCGACCTCGTTCCAGTAACGGCGCGCGAGCTTGGCGGCGGTGTCGACGGAGTCCGAGCCGCCGGACGTGAAGAAGACCTTGCTGCCCGGGACGGGAGCGATTCCCGCCAGCCGTTCGGCGAGCTCGACCGTCGGCTCGGTCACGTAGTCGCCGAACGTGCTGTACGCCGCCAGCTTGGCCATCTGCGCGGCCGCGGCCTCGGCGAGCTCGGTGCGGCCGTGCCCGATGTTGGTGAACCACAATCCCGCCGTCGCGTCGAGATAGCGCCGGCCGTCAGCGTCGTAGACGTGGGCGCCGTCGCCCCGGGCGATGACGAACTCACCGTCACGCTCCACGGCTCCCATGTCGGAGAACGGATGCCACAGGGCGCCCATGAACTGCTCCTTCGTACGGCGGCGACTGACGTCTGGCAACGTATCCCACACTTGGTCCCTACCGCTGAGGTCCCCTGGGCCGGACGCGCCATGAAAAGATAAGCGGGTGAGCCATCGCCCGAAGCCCCGCGAGATCGTGCTGCTCGGGTCGACCGGTTCAATCGGCACCCAAGCGCTCGACGTGATCCGCGCCAACCCGGACAGGTTCCGAGTGGTCGGTCTCGCCTGCGGGGGTGCCGATCCCGCCGGGCTGGCTTCCCAGGTCATCGAGTTCGGCGTCTCGACGGTCGCGCTGGCCCGCAGTACCGCGGTGCAAGACCTTCAGCTCGCCCTGTACGCCGAGGCGCAACGTCGCGGCTACCACCACGGCGAGTTCACCCTGCCGAAGATCCTGGCCGGACCCGACGCGGCGCAACGTGCGGCCGGTCTGCCGTGCGACATCGTGCTGAACGCCATCACGGGGGCGGTGGGACTCCGCCCCACCCTGGCGGCCCTCGGTGCCGGCGCCACTGTCGCGTTGGCCAACAAGGAGTCGCTCATCATCGGGGGCGAGGTCGTCACATCGGCGGCGAAGCCCGGCCAGATCGTCCCGGTCGACTCCGAGCACTCGGCGCTGGCGCAGTGCCTGCGCGGCGGTCGGCACGAGGAGGTACGCCGGCTCATCATCACCGCCAGCGGGGGACCGTTCAGGGGCCGGTCGCGCGCTGAGCTGGTCGACGTGACCGCCGAGCAGGCCCTGGCCCATCCGACCTGGAGCATGGGTCCGGTGGTGACGACGAACTCGTCCACGCTGGTCAACAAGGGACTCGAGGTGATCGAGGCCCATCTGCTCTTCGGCATCGGCTACGACGACATCGAGGTCGTCGTACATCGGCAGTCGGTGGTGCACTCGATGGTGGAGTTCCACGACGGCTCGACGCTGGCACAGCTGTCGCCCCCCGATATGCGGCTCGCCATCGGCCTGGCCCTGGGTTGGCCGGACCGGGTGCCGGAGACGGCGCCCCCGGTCGACTGGAGGCAGACACACAGCTGGGACTTCGAGCCGGTCGACCACGAGGCCTTCCCTGGGCTCCGGCTGGCCATCGAGGCGGGACGGCGGGGAGGGACGTTTCCGGCGGTCTACAACGCCGCCAATGAGGTGGGGGTCGCCGCGTTCCTCGCCGGCAAGGTCGCGTATCTAGGGATCGTCGACACCGTCGCCACTGTGATGGCGGCAGCTGGCCTGAGCGAGGACGTACCCTCGAGAAGTGGCGGGTTGAGCGTCGATGACGTGCTGACCGCCGATCGTTGGGCGCGGGATCGAGCATCGGGCATGCTCGAGCAGCAGCCGACCGCAGGAGGAGCAGCACACACATGACCGCACTGGTCTACGCCTTGGGGGTCTTCCTCTTCCTGTTCGGCGTGCTCGCCTCCATCGCACTGCACGAGGTCGGACACATGTGGCCGGCCAAGAAGTTCGGCATCAAAGTGACGCAGTACTTCGTCGGCTTCGGCAAGACCGTCTGGTCGGTCAAGCGTGGTGACACCGAGTACGGCGTCAAGGCGTTCCCGCTCGGTGGCTTCATCCGGATGGTCGGCATGCTGCCGCCAGCCAAGGACGGCGAGCAGTCGAGCCGTCTCAGCGCCGGCTTCTTCGGGCGGCTGATCGCCGACGCCCGCGCCGCCGAGGCCGACGCGACGTTGGCCACCCCCGAGTCGCGACACTTCTACCGACAGGCATGGTGGAAGAAGGTCATCGTGATGAGCGGTGGCCCGATGGTGAACATATTCCTGGCGGTCCTGCTGCTGGGTTTCGTGTTCATGGCGATCGGCATCAAGCAGCCGACCCTTACCGTCAGCCAGGTGTCGGACTGCGTCATCCCCGCCAGCGAGGGCGCAAGGGCCTGCCGCGTCGCCTCAGACGGGCGGGCCGACCCCATTGCCCCCGCCCGCGAGGCGGGGTTCCGGACCGGCGACACGATCGTCTCCCTCGACGGCGACAAGGTGACGAGCTGGGAGTCGTTCTCCAGCGCGATCCGCGACAGCGGCGGCGAACAGCTCTCGGTCGTCGTCGAGCGCGGCGGGGAACGGCGGACGCTCATGACCACCCCGATCGTGTCGCAACGGCCAGACCTCGAAGACCCGACAAGGTTTGTCGATGTCGGCTTCCTCGGTGTGGTCCCCGAAGACGTTCGGCAGCGACAAGACGCCGGCTACGTCGCGACGACGTTCGGCGAGTACGGCAAGCGCACCGGCGACGCGCTTGTCCACATCCCGCAGCGGATGACCGGTGTGTTCAAAGCTGCACTGGGCCTCGAGGAGCGCGACCCGCAGAGCCCGATGAGCGTCGTTGGCGCGAGCCGGGTCGCCGGCGAGGTGGCCTCGGACGACCGGATCGAGATCACTGACCGCTGGGTCGCCCTGCTCACGTTGTTGGGCATCGTCAACTTGTTCGTGGCCCTGTTCAACTTCATCCCGCTGCTGCCTCTCGACGGGGGCCACATCGCGGGCGCGCTCTACGAGGCCGCCCGCCGGGGCATCGCACGTGTCCGCGGGCGTCCCGACCCCGGGTACGCCGACGTGGCCAAGATGCTGCCCATCGCGTACACGATGGCATCCCTGCTCATCGTGATGGGCGTGGTGCTGATCTGGGCCGACATCGTCAGCCCGATTCGGGTGACGGGCTGACCGTGGATTTCCCCGACGTACCCGCTCACAGACATGACCGACGTGAAGGACGCTGTCGCCCATGACCAGCATTGACCTCGGAATGCCCGCTGCGCCACCGCCGGTGCTCGCCCCTCGCCGCCGGACGCGGCAGATCCAGGTGGGCTCGGTGGCGGTGGGTGGCGACGCACCCATCTCGGTGCAGTCGATGACGACCACGCTCACCGCCGACGTCGACACCACCTTGCAGCAGATCGCCGAGCTGACCGCCGCCGGCTGCGACATCGTCCGGGTGGCGTGCCCGAGCCAGGACGACGCCGAGGCGCTACCGGCCATCGCCCGCAAGTCACAGATCCCGGTCATCGCCGACATTCACTTCCAGCCGAAGTACGTCTTCGCGGCGATCGACGCCGGCTGTGCCGCTGTACGCGTCAACCCCGGCAACATCCGTAAGTTCGACGACCAGGTCAAGGAGATCGCAGCCGCTGCAAGGGACCGTGGCACGTCGATCCGGATCGGCGTCAACGCCGGGTCCTTGGACAAGAGGCTGTTCGAGAAGTACGGCAAGGCGACGCCGGAGGCGCTCGTCGAGTCGGCGGTCTGGGAGGCGTCGCTCTTCGAGGAGCATGACTTCCACGACTTCAAGATCTCCGTCAAGCACAACGACCCGGTCGTGATGGTGCGGGCCTATGAGCTGCTGTCCGAGGCAGGCGACTGGCCGTTGCACCTGGGCGTGACCGAGGCCGGACCCGCGTTCCAAGGCACGATCAAGTCGTCGGTGGCCTTCGGGGCCCTGCTGGGCAAGGGCATCGGCGACACGATCCGGGTCTCGCTGTCCGCGCCGCCGGTCGAGGAGGTCAAGGTTGGCCTCCAGATCCTCGAGTCGCTCAACCTGCGCCCGCGTCGCCTCGAGATCGTGTCGTGTCCTTCGTGCGGCCGCGCACAGGTTGACGTCTACAAGCTCGCCGACGAGGTGACCGCTGGGCTCGAGGGAATGGAGATCCCGCTCCGGGTCGCAGTGATGGGGTGTGTGGTCAACGGTCCGGGTGAGGCCAGGGAGGCTGACCTCGGTGTGGCTTCCGGCAACGGCAAAGGCCAGATCTTCGTCAAGGGCGAGGTGGTCAAGACCGTCCCGGAGGCCCTGATCGTCGAGACGCTGATCGAGGAGGCGATGCGGATCGCCGACGAGATGGGCGAGCCCCTCGACGCCGACGGCATGACGCGCGAGTCCGGTACGCCGACCGTCACCGTCTCCTGAGCTGCCTGCCTCGCAACGGTTGCACCCGCTCGGCGTACCACCGAGTCCTCAGCCACGCTGCGAGCCGGGGGTCGCTTGACGGTGCAGGGCCAAGGGATGAGTGGGATCGTTGTCCGTCCGGTGAGGTTCACCGAGCAGATCGAAGCGATGCAGGCGTTCCTCGAGACGCTCGGGTTACGACCCCGGATCGAGTCCGAGGGTGGCTTTGGTGGTGCGCTCGCGGTCTGCGCGCTCGCCGGAGAGCGGCTCGTATTCATGAAGTTCGACGACCACGGCCGGCTGCTCTGGACAAGGACGCCGCCTGCGCTCCGCGGCAGTTACGGCCGGCTGCGGTCGGTGGTTCAGACCGCCGACCACGACCTCTTGATCACCACCGCCAACGGCGGCGGAGTCGACAAGATCGTGCGCGTCAGTCCGGTCGGAGGCTGACCCGGGGCAGGTACGTACGTGCACCACCCACAGGTCAGAACAAGATCGTGGCGAAGAGCCCGGTCTCGGCGAATCCCACTCGCGCGTAGGTACGCCGGGCTGGGTTGTTGTGCTCGTTGACGTACAACGAGACCACCGGCACTGCGTCGTCGAACGCGGTGGCACAGACGGATGCGACTCCGGGTGCAGCGAGGCCCTGACCCCGGTGCCGCGGATTGACCCACACGCTCTGCACCTGCGCCGCGTGCGGCGTCACCGGACCGAGCTCGGCCTTGAACACGACCTCGTCTCCCTCGATGTGCGCGAAGGCATGCCCGCGCGAGATCAGCTGTGCAACCCGTGCACGGTAGAGCCCCGCGCCGCCTGAGGCCTCCGGCGAGACACCCAGCTCCTCGGTGTACATCGCGACGCAGGCGGGGTAGAAGACGTCGAGCTCGGCGACCGTCACCCTTCGTACGTCGGGGGAGGGAGTCACCAGCGGAGGTCCCGAAAGCACCATGAACGGTTGGCGTGGTCGCACCGAGCGTGCTGGCCCCCACTCGCCGCGAAGCCGCTGCCACAGACCGGTGACCTCGTGGTCGGGGCCGAGAATCGAGCCGCAACGGCGTCCCTGTGCGAGGGCCCGCGCCGCATAGGCGTCCAGGGCGGCGGGGGTCGACATGACGGGAGCGAGGTTGGCCGCGGAGTGACAGACCGAGATGAGTTTCCCGTGTTCGTCGTACCCCCACATCTCGCCACCGAGCCAGCGCGGCTCCAGCCGGGTGAGCCGCACCCGGTGGTCGACGAAGACATGGGTGACGGGGTCGCGGGCGATCAGGGCATGGACCGCGTCGATGTCGCGTGGCCCGAGCACGCGCAACCGAGGACGCGCTCTGAGCATCGTCGCCACCTCCTCGCGACGCCGAGCCTACGCGGACTGTCGTGAGCGGCCCTGTCGCGGAAGCTCACACCCTCGCGCATGGGAAAGTGTCCTTGGCGGCCAAGGTCCGGACACGCCGACGTGGTGGTCCGGGGGAAGCGGGGAGCGATGAACCCGTCGAGCAGGCCGCGCCTACACACGAGGCGATCGCGCACCACGTGTGGCTGGCTCGCGGCAGCTCTCCTGGTGGCGGGCTGCACGACGTCGGGGTCCGGTGACACCAACCAGCCCGACAGCAGCGGAGATCCCTCATCCAGCACCTCTCCGGCAAGGCCGACCGCGACACCGGGATCCGGCCCGACAGCGCCGGAGCCGACGCAGACCACCACACCGGAGACCGTGGCGGCGCCGCAAACGACTGCCCCGGTCGCGCCGTTCGAGCCGCGCACGATCACCGTGGTGATGAACGGTGACGTGCTGCTCCACGACGGGCTCTGGACCACGGCCGAGATCGATGCCACGAGAACCGGCCGTGGTGACATGGACTTCCGGCCGCTGTTGGCGGACCTGAGATCGCTGGTGTCAGGCGCCGACTTAGCGGTGTGCCACCTGGAGACGCCGCTCGCGCCGCGAGGTGGCCCGTACGCCAGCTACCCCGTCTTCTCGGTGCCGCCGGCGATCGTCCCAGCGCTGAGATGGGTGGGCTACGACGCTTGCACGACCGCCTCCAACCACAGCATCGACCAGGGCTTCGACGGGTTGACCCGCACGCTCGACTACCTCGACGCGGCAGGGATCGAGCACGCCGGGACCGCCGCGACCCGGAGGGCGTCGCGCAACCCACTGGTGATGGACGTCAACGGCGTCGGAGTAGGGATCGTGTCGGCGACCTACGGCACCAACGGCATCCCGCTTCCGTCGGACCAGCCGTGGTCGGTCCCGTTGATCGACATCGCCACAATCAAGCGGAAGGCTGCCCGCGCCCGCATCGAGGGAGCAGACATCGTGATGGTCGCGCTGCACTGGGGTCTCGAGTACATGCACGACCCCACAGACGAGCAGGTCGCCGTGGCCGACCAGCTCACGAGGTCCCCCGACATCGACTTCGTCTACGGCCAC
>JAABUR0100007408.1_pt1 | contig 12982 bp, 10 predicted proteins | sample 5560091 | NCBI WGS metagenome assembly JAABUR01 (sample SAMN10711879, study PRJNA513375) | rock metagenome | isolation source: Antarctica rocks | place: Antarctica: Victoria Land, University Valley sud
CGCGGGGCAGGGACGCGGAGGAGGCCGTGCGTGGGAGGGATGGGTACGACTTTGGCGGCAGCCGCGTGCGGGTAGAAATCTCCCGCGGCAGCACGGGCGGCGGGATGGGCGGCGGCATGGGCGGCGTCGGCGGCGGCGGCGGCGGCGGCGGGTCCGACCGCGGCGGCGGCGGCGGCGGCTATGGCGGCGGCGGCGGCGGCGGCGGCGGCGGCGGCTTTGGCGGCGGCGGCTTTGGCGGGCGCCCGCCGCCGCCCATCGCGCCCCCCAACTTCCGCACCAAGGGCAGCGCGTACCGCGTGCTGGTCAAGGGCCTGCCCATGTCCGCGTCGTGGCAGGACCTCAAGGCGCGCGCCCGGCCTTAACCCCACCCATGACGCAGCCCGCCTGCTGCGCACTTCTCCCTTCGCCTGCCGCGCACGCTCCAGGCGGGGCACGTGCGTCGCGCCGGCCATGGAGCCGGCCGTGGACGCGCCCTGGCAGGGCCTGCGGGCGCGCGCCTGTCTGAGCTGCTTGCCGACATGACCCTGGCTCTTTACAAAAAGCTGTGTGTGCGTGGTCAGCACGTGGCTGCGTGCTTGGCGAGCCCGGGCCATGCTGGCGCCTCACATTCTACCAACCCTGCAAACCGCCCAGTGCGCGTGCGGGTAGGGTTAGGGTAGGAGGCGCGCGCATGCGAGGGGCTCCGGCTGCGCGCCGCGCAGGACCACTTCCGCAAGGTGTGCCAGCCCAACTACGTCAACGTGTACCGCGACCGCGGCGGCGTGATGGGCGTCGTCGAGTTTGACACGGCCGACGACCTGGACCGCGCGGCGCGCGCCCAGACTCCCGGCACATTCCCCGGGGGCCCCCGGCGCCTGCCGTGTGTCACGCTGAGGCATAGTCTATGAAGTACGTCTCACAAAGGCTTGCCAGCGTGGGCGGTGCCCTGGCGTGTCCGCGCCTGCGCGCCATGGAATGTACGTGCACGGTGTGAAGAGTTAGCGGATTGAGGCAAGAACGTGCGGGAGCTGTTGAAGGCCGATGCGTGAGGAAGTCGAGACGTGAGAGGAGCTGTGTGTCGCCCAGAAGCGCAAGCTGGCCGTGCGGCCATCAAGGTCATATTCAATCTGACTCTTGTTGAAAGAGGGTGTGCGCATGCGGCAGGTGCGCAAGCTGGACGATACAGAGTTCCGCAACCCCTTTGAGCGCGCGTACATCCGCGTGTACGACGACTCGGACTCGTCGCGGATCAAAGCGCGCGACCGCTCGCGCGAGCGCTCGCGCTCGCGGTGCGCCTCCGCGGCCTGGCTGAGACATGCATGTGCACCCGCGTGAGGCGCAGGGCGCAGGTGGCCGAGCGCGTATGAGTGCCGGGCACTCTTGGCGTTCCAGGGGCGCTTGTTTGAGTGGTTTTCAGCCAGCTGCGAGCGGGGCGAAGCTCGCAAGCCCAAGCGGTGGCTGACTGCGCGCGCGCGGGCAGGGGGCGCTCGGCGTCCAGCGACAGCCGCAGCCGCTCGCGCAGCCGCAGCAGCAGCCGCTCGCGCTCCGCCTCGCGCTCCGCCTCGCGCTCGCGCAGCCGGTGCGCGCGCCCCCCGGCCGCGCTCCTGTGCGCGCTGGCATGGCCGCGAGCCGCTCCCGCGTGTGCTCGTTTTGGTCGTAGTCACCGTTCGGCTGCGTTATGCTGCGAGATGCGATGCCGTTCCGCTGCGGTTTGCTGCTGCGAGATGCGGAGCGGTCCCACGCCAGCATGCTGCGCTTGTGCAGCAGGGGCGGGCCCCTGCTGCCTCCCAAGGCCGCAGGCTGGGGCCCTGGGTCCGGCTTCTGTGAGTGCCATGCTTACCAGCAGCAGTGCAAACGCTGTGCATTGGTAGATGTACTAGCATCTTCCCAAGCTCAGCCAACGTTGAGCTTGTCGCGCCTGAAAAGGCTGCGCTGTGAAGGGAGCTGGTACGCCGGTGTTGTCTGCTGCAATGCTAGGGTTCCTGCAGACATTAGGTTGGCGAGGAAGATAGACGGGCTGTGCCGGTAGCAGCAAGGCCGCGGAGGATGTGCGGGCGATGCTGGCATGGACGCACGCAGGTCGGAGTCGCGCTCGCGCTCGGGCAGCCCGGCTGACAAGGGCAAGGCCGACAAGCATGCGGACGATGAGGACAAGGCCGACAACAAGGGCGTGCCAGACGACGCGCCGGCCGACAAGGAGATGGAGGATGCGCCGGCGGCGGCCGAGGCGGATGCGCCTGCGACGAACGGCGCCGATGCCGGCGCCGACGTCGCCGATGCCGACGCTGAGGAGGACAAGCCCGCGGGCGGGGCCGAGCCCGCGGCGGATGACGACAAGCCTGCAGAGGCGGACAAGCCCGCGGACGAGGGTTAAAGTGGAGGGCGGGGCGCGGCGGGCGCGCGTCTGGCGCGCACTCTGGGCGCGGCGCGGCGGCCGATGCGCCCTACTGCTGCGCGCGGCGGGCGCGAGTGCGCGGCGGCGGCGCGGCCTGCAGCAGCGCCGCTGAGGGTTTGGGCAGTGCGCGGCGGCTGTTTTCTGCTTGGAGCCTGCGGCAGGACCTTAGCGGGCGGGAGGAGAGTGGCGGACAAGGAGAGGATGCACATCAAGGCCTGGACACCCCAAGCACGGCGGGATCCCCGGCGGGCGCGGCGGCGCGCGCCGCGCACAACGTCGGCTGTCTGCATGCGCGCACGCGCCGCGGCAGCTGCCTGGCCGGCTGCCGCCCGCCCTTGCCAGTCCTGCAAGCGTTTGTGCCTGTGCGGATCAATTGCCCAGCGTCTGTGGCCGTGGCAGGCCCGTCCTGTCGTGGCGGAGGGTGGGGAGGAGCGCCGGCTGCGCGGCGGCGGGCGGAGCAGCAGCGCCCGTGCGGCTGGGGCGGGAGCAGCCAGCGGGAGGCACACGCTCTGTGGACCGGCCTGTCAGTGGATGTCGCTGTGGCTGTGGATGGAGCGCACAGGCGTGCAGCCTGCCAGGCTGTGCGCCCCCGCCAGGCTGCCCTGCCATGCACCCGCAGTGCTGACACTGCTTTGCGGGTCCTCTGCTTGGGGGCGGTGATGCGCGCGCTGCAACAGGGTGCCTGCTCAAGCATGCCTGTGCGCTGTGGGGTTGGCTGTGGAGTGCCTGGAAGAGCGCCCGTCCCTGGCAGGGCCTTTTGGGTGGTTTGAGCAACACGGTTGCCCAGGCAGTGGGGGCCTGCCCTGCAGTGAGGTTGGAGCGGGAGCTGGCTGCAGCTCGGTAGGGAGGGGCGGGACCGCTTTGGTTCGGGAATGTGCACGGGCGGTGGGCGCCGCGGCGGACGCGCGCCGACCGCTGCGGAACAGCCGCTTGGCTTGGGAGAGCCCGCGCCGCGCGCGCCGCCGGCGTGCACGGTGCTCCCAGCCTAACTCCCTCGATTTCCACCTGCACACTCACGTGCGTGCGTTCCAGCTCCTTCACTTTCACACAAGGCAGGCACGCATGCATGCAGCGACTGTCGCTAGCTGGCTCCTGCACCAGTGCATCGGCAGCCTCCCAGCGCAGCGTGATTCAGGTGCGCATGCAGCGGGTGAACAGCAGCGCTGTGAGGGTTGTCGAGGCGCGGTGCGGCGCGGTGGGGGCATTTTCGATGCGGCCTGAGCAGGGACAGTCTTGAATGCCAGTGGAGAGAAGTGCGATGTGAATGCGCAGTTGGGCAAGAGGGACCGTGTTTAAAGTGCACCGTGTGGCAAAGACTGCGCTCTTGTTGGGGATGCGCAGTGGCTACCAGCGAGCCTGCCATGAAGTGTCCAGCGCCCACTTGTAACAAGAGCCTCAGCTATACAGAGGTGTGCAGGCGTTGCGATGTGTCTGCGGACCAACAACACTTTGTACAGCTGCTTGAGTGCACATGCACGGCCCCCCTCCCCGCCCTCCCCTTTCTGCTGTCCGATGTGGGGGTCGGGCGGGAGCTTTCTGCAAGGAACGGCTAGGCGCTCCAGCAAGGGCACCACAAAACCCAGGCGTGCCAAGGCCCGCAGAGCGCCCAAGCCTGGCAAGTAGCGGCGGCAGATGCGCGCGGAAAGCCCGGCGCCCTATCCCTACCCTATGCCTGGCGCCCGCTCAGCAGGGCCGTCATGTTCCAGCGCCGCCGCCCGCTCAAAAGTGTCAGAGGCAACAGCGGCCGCTGCATTTCAAGGAACCCCCTGCCGTCGGGGGCGTCTGGAGCAGCCAACCCTGGGCACCATGGGTCCAAAGGACCAAAGCGTATCACCGAGAAGCGCAAGCCTGTGTGGACCCCGCAAACACTGACTCTGTCGGCAGGGGCAGCTACAGCAGATGCGCTCTTGCGCCTATGGGGCCGGCGAGAAGCGGACAGCGCGCAGGGCGCACTGGTCAGCTTGTCAGCCGGCGCGAAGCTCAAAGCCACGAAACGTACATAGCATAAATATCGGGGCGCTTGCGTGGGGCGCCCCGCTGCGCCGCCGCCGCCAGCCTCTGTATGCTGGGCAAGCGGGGGCGCCCAGGCGCCCGCAGCGGGCCTGGCCTATACCCTACGCCCAAACGCAAGCGACCGTGTACAAAACACTCTGCAACCTGAGCCACCAGCATGCGCTGGCGCGCATAAAACCCCTCCGCGCTCTGTGTGCGCCGTGTCCGGCAGCGCCCCTGGCCCCCGCTCCTCTAGCAAAACACCCCAGCTCATGCAAGCTTGATGCGGTTGTGCCTCCACGCGCCCAGACCCCGCAGGCCTGCATGCCTGCACGCTGGAGAGGCCTGCGAGGGCCGGACGCGGCCGAGCCGCGCCCATCTCCAGCCCATCACTCCAAAAGCCCGAGCGCCCGGCCCCGCATGCCGTGCCGCGCGGCCGGCAGACCCCCAGCATGGCGCATCTCGCATGCATCCTACACGCGCGCTGCATTGCCTGCTGCGTACCCATGTGGGCCAGGAAGAGCCCACGCACCAGCCGCGCAAGGGGCATGCAGCATGCATGACACCAGCACGCCGCTGCTCAGGCGCCCGCATGCCAGGCGCCAGGAGCACCGACCCGGCACCGGTGGTGTCGCGCGAAAAGCAGCACGGCGGCACCGGCGCATGCGGCACGCGTGTGCGGCAGCTGCCCGGCGGGCGGGCGAGCAGCCCCGCATGCGCCCGCGTCAGGTGTGCAGCGCGGCGGCCGCATGCGCGTGCACGGGCGCGGGCTGCGGCGCAGACGAGGGCCGCCGCCACAGCAGCGGAGGGTCGGGCGGGGGCCCGGCGCGCGCGTGCACCTGCAGCTGAGCGCCGCCCTGCGACGCGCGTCACACCAGCGGTCACACCCAAGCCCCAGGTGCATCTGCAGCCGTCTGCAGGCCGGAGCGTCTCCCGGCTGGTGCCGGCGCCTTGCTCTTACCAGCCCCAGCGCCGCGCCCCCACCCGCTCACACAGGCGGCAAGCGTCCTCGGGCGCATCTGTACAGGGGAAGGGCTTGCTGTGGCCTGCACATTCAAGTGCCACAGCTCGCTCACGCCATGTATCTGGCATGGTCGGTAAGCTACCACGGTGAGTGAGCCCCCTGCGGATGAGAAGGACACGGAACACAACGAGCGGTGACCGATGCACCGTAACTCCTATTCATGTCTGTTCATCGCCATATGCGCGCTTGACAGAGGCCCAGAACACAAACCTGCTTGAGGTGCATACGCGGCCCTTGCCTTTTTACGACCAGCGCGCCCATCATGCGCTGGGCCACGCACCTGGCCCATGGCCGCCGCCATCAGGAAGGCCGGAGGTTGCGCCAGGGCCCCGGTGCCGACGCCGGGCGCGTCCTCATCCATGGCGACCGGCAGGTGCGCGCACCCCTGCAAGCAGCGAGGCTATCAGGGTGGCGCCATGACACGGGAGGCATGGGTGCCTGTCATACCAGGTCTGCGCGTGCATGCGCGCCGGCGCCGTCCGGCTCCGGCGCGCCATCGCGCGACTGCACACGCAATGGATCCTTCCTAGACCGGCCATGTAAGAAATTAAGCATATTTTGGAAGCATATTATGAAAAGCAATGTGCAGACCTTGTGCACGAGGCGACCCTGGCGGGCGGCAGGCGGGCGCGGTGGGCGCGCCTGCTGCTGGGCCCGCAGGCGCACGCACTCGCCGCGCAGGCCCGCATTCACCTTCTCCGCCTGGCGGCACTTCTGCAGCAGGTTGGCCGCGCAAGTGCACAGCTCGTCGTGCGCCGCCACCAGGCCTGCGCACGCGCACCGCGCGCCCATCAGCCCCACTCCCAACACCTGGACGCATGCGAGCACAGCGCGCCCGTGCTGAGACACCGCAAGGCTGGCAGCGGCGCGTCTGCCGGGGCAGTGGTTGCAAGACGCGCGAAGGACAGTCCGGCACGTGTGCGAGCAAAGCTGCTCAGCACCCAGCACCCAAACTTGCGCAGCCGGGGCGGCGGGCGGCGGGGCGCGGGCGCGCGCCGGCGTGCTTGGTGCGCAGCGCGGCCACCGCGGGCGCCAGCTGCTCCAGGTCGGCCTGCAGGCGGTTCACCTCGGCCTCCAGGTCGGAGATGAACTGGAGCTTGCGCATGCGGCTGCGCTGCGCGCTCTGCCGGTTGGCCATCACGCGCTTGACGCGCCCGCGGCCGCCGCCCACGTCGGCCTCCTCGTCCTCGCCGTCCGTCCACTCGTCGGCGTCCTGCGCATGCGCATTGCCCTGTGAGGGGCCCCACTGCTTGTTCACCACCCATCTCTGGCGGTCCAAGAGATGTTGCGAGGCGCGCCGGCGCCCCTGACGCTGCCCCGCCCGTAACGAGCTGCGCGGATGGGGCCGCAGGCACGCGGCCGCCCAACGTGACGGCGGCAGCGCATGGTGCTCGCTGCAGCGGGTGGCGGGCTGTAGCACCCCGCGGGACCAGCCAAAGCGGGGCCACACCTCCAGCTCGCGCGGCCGCGGCCGCACCTGCCCGCGCCCGCGCGCCCTGCCGTCGGGGCGGCCGCGGCCGCGCCCGCGGCCGGCGGCGCGCGCGCGCCCGCGCGTGCCCACGCGCCCGCGCGCCGGCCCTGAGTCCTCCCCGCTGTCGTCCTCGTCGTCCAGGTCGGGCTCGCTGCTGGCCTGCGCGTCGCTCGCGCTCGCGCCGCCGCCGCCCGGCTCGTCCCAGCTGGCCGCCGGGCGCGCGGCGCGGGCCGGGTAGGGCGCCGGGGGCTTGGCGCCGCCCAGCGCGCCGCCGCAGCCGGGCGGCAGGTCGCCGTCGAGGCCGAGCGGGACGCCCAGCTCATTGAAGACGGAGAACAGGTGCTCCTCGCTGAGCACGCTGCCGCCTGCGTCGGCGTCGCTGGGCGCCCTACGCGCCGCGCGGCGCCCTCAGCCGCCGAATGCATTCGCGTCAGAACTCCTGCCATTCTTGCAAGGGAGCTGCGCGGCTGCCCAGGGCGTGCAGGTCATGTGAGGCGCTGCCGGCTCGGCTGGGCAGAGCAGCGCCGACATGCTGGGCGGCCTGCTCGCGTGGCTTTGCGTGCAGCTCGCAGCATACGAGGCCTGGCGTGGGGGCGCACTGCTTGGCCCGCTGGCTGCGCCTGGAGCGGCCCTCGCCTGCGCGGCAGAGAGCAGCGCCCAGTCAGGCACTGAGAACGCCCGGCGGGCATGTGCCCAAGGCACAGGTTGCGTTGCGCAGCCACACAAGGAGCGCTCGTCACCTGCGGGCGGGAGCTGCGCGGGCGCCTCCAGGTCCCACATATCGGCCCTGGAGTAGGACACTGAGTCCATCCGCGCCAGCTGCTGCAGGAACACAGCGCGTCGCCGCTACCTGTAGCCAGCACGCCCCTGCTGAAGTGCACCTTGCGCAGACCACCCGCGCTCACCGTGATGCAGTCCTGGGGCGGCCAATCACTCACAAACAGCTCCCAGGCGGCTCGTCAGCGCCGCAGCGGCCTGTGGCCCCTGTGCACGCTCGCTCTGGCTGGTTGCAAACCTCTGCCCACGCCCCTCTGCCAAAATCAACCACAGTGGCCCCAGCAAGCGGAGCTGCCCGGCCGTGCTCCAGCGTGCCGTGACAAGTTTCTGTCAGCCATACAGCGTGCCTGCCCGGTGCCAGGGGCGCAGCGGGCACGACTGCACGCCGGCGCGTGGACACAACGGACAGCATGCCCGGTCGCACCTCATCCGCCCACAGCGTCCGCGAGCGTGCCCACGCGGAGCCGCGTGTGCGATCTAAGGCTATGCGCGAATTTTAACTGGCTGCTAAACGGTGGTTGGCCGAGAGGCGGCAGGCTCTCCGGCTCGCACCAAGGTTAAGGATGCTGTATTGGCTGCCGCCGCTAGACGTGCAACGCGGCGGCTCCACGAGCTTCCTACTGAATATCAGCACCAAACACAGCAAAGCTGCCGACGACAGAAGCTAGTGGCTCGGCGGAGCACTACAACCTGATGCTAATTCTTGTCGTCCCCTCCCGTCGTGCTCAGCGGATCGCCTATCAATACTATACACGAGAGGTGGGGGTCATCAGCGAGTGTTCCAACGTCCGGCGGAGGTGTGTTGTTGTTGCGGAAAATACGACTTTCTCGGAGACCTGCGCTAGGGTTGCAGTAGGGCCTCAGAATTGCTGCTGGAGTCTAGCTGCTTACAACGCGCCGAGTGTGCGCCTGCCGACACTCAATCTACATCCGGCCAGTGTGTCAAAATTCTGATCATGGTATCCCCTATCCTGCCTGCGCCCCACCAGCACAGCAGGGCACTTGACACATTCCCAGCACCGCAGCTCACACCGCGCCCGGGTGTGTACGCTGGCCGGGCAGCGCACAGGCAGCCGGAGCGGGTGGGGCAGCCGCTGCCGTGCAGGTGCCGTGCCGCGGCATTGGCAGCACCTCCGCGCGTGCCCTCGACTGACTTGCGCGAGGTGCGTACAGCCGCTCTGCCTCGCAGCAGCTCACGGGTGCAGGGCCGCCTGCATAAGGGCAGCCGCGAGAAAAAGGAAACATTATTATTATGGCACGCACAGATACTGGAGGTGCTGCTGGAGCAGCGCAACCTGAGCGAGCAGGAGGTGTGCACGGCGGTGGAGGTGCGGCCATACGGCGCTGGTGCAGCTTGCGCGAATGCTGCGCCGCTCCGCACGCTGACGAACCTGTAACTTAGGCTCGCAAAAGCATTTGAACGCAGACTCACGGACAGAGGTTCACTGCGTGTCAGGCGATGCTCGACGGCGCGCACCCGGCACAGATGGCGGCCTTCATGGTTCTGCTGAGGATGAAGGTGAGCCCGCAGCCGTCAGTGTAAACAGACCTCGGGCACTGCAGTGCCGACGGGCCACTCCCGACGTGTGCACGCCCTGCTGCATTGCCAGGGCGAGACGGCAGAGGAGGTGGCCAGCATTGCGCGCACGCTGCGCGCGCGCTCGGTGCCCGTAGACGTCGGGCTGGACACGCTGGACATTGTGGGCACCGGCGGCGACGGCATCGGCTCGGTCAACATAAGCACCGGAGCGTGCGTGATCGCCGCGGCCGCAGGCGCGCGCGTGGCCAAGCACGGCAGCCGCTCGGTGTCCAGCCTCTGCGGCAGCGCCGATGTCCTGGAGGTACTCCATCCACCCGCCGACCCTGCCTCTCTGTCTGGGGCTCAAGAGTGCTGAGGCGGCCGGGAGGGAGCGGGTGGCCTCGTTGGGCAGTTTTGCGCACACGTTCTTGGGGCAGCCAGGGGCGGCTGGCTGACGCTGGAAAATTGGAGCGCTCTTCAGCATGCCTCCCAGCTGCTTCCTGCGCCCGTTCACCTTGGCAGGCCGTGTCGGCGGCCTTGGTGCTCGACTCCGCGGGCCCGGTGCGGCGCTTGGTGCGACGCCCAGCGCGTGGGAGTGTGCAAGCGCCGGGCGCGGCGGCGGCGGGCGCTCAGGTGCGCGCGGGCGCGCAGGCGCTGGGCGTCGCGGCAGACCTGGGCCCGGACGGCGTGGCGCGCTGCCTGCGTGAGGTCGGCCTCGGCTTCATGTTCGCATCGCGCTTCAACCCGGCGCTGGCCGTGGTCAACCCCACGCGCAAGGCGCTGCGCGTGCGCACCGCCTTCAACCTGCTCGGGCCGCTGCTGAACCCGGCGGCAACGCCATTCAGTCTAGTGGGCGTGTACGCGCCGGGCGTCGCGCCGCTCATGGCGGACGTGCTGCGGGCGCTGGGCAGCCGGCGCGCGCTGGTCGTGCACAGCGCGGGCCTGGACGAGCTGACACCCATGGCGCCCGCCGACGTTGTGGAGGTGACGCAGGCGTCGACGCGCGCCTACAGGCGCGCCGCCCGCCCTATCCCTACCCTGACCCTACCCTACCACACAAGCGCGCCGCACGCCCGCCCGCTCCCCTGCCCAGTGGCGCCCTCCCTGGCTGCGGCCATGCCGGCCGTGCGCACCCTGGGCGTAAACCGCCGCGGCACCCCCGGCGCCGCAGCGCTCGTATGCCGGCGCGGCGCCCGCCTCCCCTGCCTGCCGCCGCAGAGCGTCCGGGCGGGCGCCGCAGGCGCGCCGTGTGCGGCGAGCGCGGTCTGCGCCTGAGGCGGGCGCCCGCGCCGCGCGCAGGCTGGACCCGCAGCGCCTCGGCATCCCGCCGTGCACGGTGGCGGACCTGGCCGGCGGCGACGCGGCGACCAACGCGGCCATCCTGCGCGACGCGTTCGGCGGCGCGCGCTCGGCCGTGGCGGACGCGCTGAACCTGAACGCGGGCGTCGCGCTGGCGGCGGCCGAGCTCGCGCCGAGCGCCGAGGACGGCGTCGCGCTCGCGCAGGCGCGCCGCCCGAGCCGGCCCGGGGCTCGCTCTGCGAGCGCGCAGGCGCGAGCGCGGCGCAGGGGCTGCCTGTTGCTGCTGCTGACTCGGAGGTGCGGGGCCTGGCTGCGTGCACCACCTCACCAGGACGGCCGGCTGCCTCCATGGCTCCACATGCTGCCGAGGCGCACCACGCGGCGTCGTGTGCGTTGTGTGCTTGTGGTGGAGTGCGCGTGCAGAGCTGCAGCATTAGGGTTGGGGTAGCGAGCCTGAGCGAGGCGCCGGGGCGCTGCGCAGGAGGTGCAGCGCGCCGGGCGCGCCGGCGACGTGCTGCAGCGGTGGATAGAGGTGAGCCAGCAGTGCAAGGCGGCGGAGGGCTGAGCCTGCGCGGCGCGGCGGGCGCGCTCGGCTCTGGGGACCGATGCGGACGTGCGGGGGCGCCATGCGACAGTGCTGCGCATGCGCTCGGAGAGTGCCTGTGAACAAAAACTACTATTAATTATGAGTATCATCGTTCACGTGCATGCAGCAAAGCAGCGTCACTGAGCCAATGGCCTGCCAGCCATGCAGCCCAGGCACGGCACGGCAAAGCAAGGTCCAGCCTGCACATGGCCCCTCTGTCCAAGTGCTGTAGTCGTACAATGAGCACACGAGCACAATGCATCAGCACAGACGGCCTACCCCTTCAGCAGCTGAAAACACACCCTGGTTCCCCTGTGACAGCGCGCGCGGGCGTGCGCGCTGCGCGCGGAGGCGCGCCCGAGTTCAGGGCCAGAGGGCTGCGACATGCACACACTGGGGGCACAGTGCGGAGGTTGCACAGCAGGCTACCCACACAGAGAGCGCGGCGCGGGGGCGCAGCCCCGCCCGGCCCATGATACCTGCAACTCTGTGGTGACATTGCGACAGGCGGTCAGCAACTGATGTGGCGCGCGAGCCAAGTGGCCTCGCGCGAAAAAGAACAGACGAGGAGTGCTGGCCAGGCGTGCTGCCTATGACTTCCTGCAGACAGGCGTGGGAGCCCGGCAGCCCCCGGCGCCAGTCTCAGCTGCCGTAGCGGCTCGGGGTGCCAGGGCGCTGCACGGCAGGCCGCCAGAAGCAGGCGCCCATGGCGCTGCCGCCCGGGTCAGAAACGGGGGGCGGGCACAAGCAGTGCTGTTCTGGAAACGTGCATGAGCCCCAAAGCTGCGGATGACTATCCCCATGCATGGGCGCACAGAAGCTGCCCCGCTACTGCAGGGCAGGCAGCCGCCAGTGGGCTGCCTCCCATGCACACATACACCCCTTGCCGAAACAGGATACCATGCCGCCGCGCTCAGAGCCCCACCATGATACGTGCACACTGTCAGGATGAGGCGACTCCAAAACAGCGCAGGGTGGGCAGCCAGGATCGCGCATGGCCCGCTAGACCACCCCGGCAACCAGAGACCCCGCAGCAACCCAGGGTATGGGCTGCGAAAGCGCCTTGCAGGGGCAGCAGCAACCCTACTGCCACCCTATCACCCCAACACGAGCCCTCAACGCCCCGTGGGGGCCGGCGCGGCACGCCAAGAGGCCCGCCAGGCACACCCACACTGCCCCGCCCTTGGCACCGGCAGCACTACAAAGTGGACTCTTACAGGGGAATGCTGGGCGGAGCGGTGCACTTCAGTGCCAGGGCCCCCGAACCTGCCGTGAACCTCGTCCTCGAGGTGGGAACAAGTTGCACGCATGCCGGTGAGTGCTCCAGACCCGGCCTATGTCACATGCCTTGCGCAGAAAAGTCCCGGCCCAGCAAACTGCAACGGTTTGAGTCATGGGCTTCAATGCCAGAATACTCGTGCACGTGACTCAGCGTGGCCGAGGCCAGCCCGCAGCTCGGCCCCCGTGGTTGTTGGCGGCTCGAGCGGGGCTTGCCTGCGCGGGCTTGCGCACGCTGATGCGCAGCACGCGCCCCCGGGTGCTCGACATTCACTGACACCCCCCATCAGCTGAGCCCCTCGCGGATGTGCTGCGGGCCCAGCGCGGCGCCGCCCAGGAACGCCATCGTGACCGGCACGGCCTCGCGCAGCGGGAAGCAGAACTTGGCGCCGCTGTGCGCGCGCTGCAGGCCCTCCAGCGGACCGGCGTGCGCAAAGAGCGAGAACCCGGGCGGCCCGCGCGCGTAGGCCTGCCCCGGCTTGCCGCCCGCTGGGCCTGCGCTCGGCTGCACGCCCCCCGGGTGCAGGCCCCAGGCGAGCGCGCCGTCGGCGCCCAGGCGCGCCGGCAGCGCGCCGGCAGCGGGGCTGCCGGGCTCGTGGGCGGGGCGCTGCGCGGCCGGCGCGGCGCCGCGCGGCCCGTGCACCAGCCAGGCGGGCATGGGC
>JAABUR0100007410.1_pt1 | contig 12978 bp, 9 predicted proteins | sample 5560091 | NCBI WGS metagenome assembly JAABUR01 (sample SAMN10711879, study PRJNA513375) | rock metagenome | isolation source: Antarctica rocks | place: Antarctica: Victoria Land, University Valley sud
AGCAACGCTCGCCCGGCGGCCCCTTTTTGTTGTAGGAGCGGATGTCCATGGCAGCGCAGCACGGTCCAGATAGCAAGACAGCCCCGCTGAGCTCGCTCATCTCCGACCCCCGCAATGCCCGACTCCACGCCGAGCGCAATGTCGGCCTCATTGTCGATGCCCTGCGCGAGGTGGGTGCTGCCCGCTCCATCGTCATCGACGAGACCGGGGTGGTATTGGCCGGTAATGCGACCGTCACCGCGGCTGCGCAGGCCGGTATTGATCACGTTCGGATCGTGGAGGCGGATGGAGCTGAACTCATTGCTGTGCGCCGCTCGGGTCTCTCCCCGGAGCAGAAGCGCCGCCTGGCTCTCCTCGACAACCGCACCGCCGAACTGGCCGAGTGGGATACCCAGATGCTGGCCTCCCTCGCTGAGGATACCGACCTCTCGGGGTTGTGGGAACCAGATGAACTGGCGGACCTCTTGGTCGGTGAGACACCGCCGGGTCAGTTGCTCGGTGATCCCGAAGACGTACCGGACCTGCCTGCTGAGCCTGTCACCCAATCCGGCGATCTGTGGCTGCTCGGTCAGCACCGCCTACTGTGTGGGGACGCGACGAAGCGGGAGGAGGTGGTGCGGCTGATGGTCGGGGAGCGTGCCAGCTGTCTCTGGACCGATCCCCCCTACGGTGTCTCCTACACGGGGAGGACGAAGGACGCTCTCATTATCGCTAACGATGATGCCGAGGGTCTGGAAGGGTTACTCCGCGCCGCCTTCACCCATGTAACCGATGTCCTGGTTCCCGGTGCGGCCTTCTACATCGCCCACCCCGCCGGTCCGCTCTCCCTGGTCTTTCTCCAGGCGGTGACCGATCTGGGGTGGAAGCTGCGCCAGACCCTGGTCTGGGTCAAAGATCGGCTGGTGCTGGGTCATAGCGACTATCACTACCGCCATGAACCGATCCTCTACGGCGTCCTCCCTGGCGGTGGGCGGCGAGGACGGGGGGCAGCCGGCTGGTATGGAGACGATGCCCAGACCAGTGTCTTCGCGGTTGCCCGTCCCAGTGCCTCTCCCGACCACCCCACCAGCAAGCCGGTCGCCCTGGTAGTGGCGATGCTGGGCAACAGCACCATGCCGAAGGATCTGGTGGTCGATCCCTTCGGAGGATCAGGGAGCACCCTGATTGCCTGTGAGCAGCTTGGGAGACGAGCCCGGCTGCTGGAGCTGGATCCCCGCTACTGTGATGTGGTGGTGAATCGCTGGGAAGCGCTCACTGGTCAGACGGCGGAGCGTGTCTCCGCCGATCAGCGAGACGACGTGGACGCGGCCTGAGTCCGGCGAGGAATGCGACAGAATGTTCACAAATGTGACACCGCAGCACCTCTCGTCGAAGCAGCGCCAGGCGGTGGAAGCCCTCCTCACCACCGGAGAAGTAGCGGCCGCCGCCCAGGCTGCCGGGGTGGCCCGCCATACGCTGTATCGCTGGCTCAAGGAGCCCGCCTTTCTCCAGGCGGTGCGGGAGACCGAAGCGCGCGCGCTGGATGAACTCTCCCGCCTTCTGGTCCGCCTCGGTCGGACAGCGGCCGCCACCCTGGCCAAGGCGATGAGCGATCCGGCCGTCCCCTGGGCCACCCGCGTGCGAGCAGCGGATGCGTCCCTCGGTCGGTTGCTGCAACTGCGCGAACTGGCCACTCTCGAAGCGCGGGTGACGGAGCTCGAGCGGATGAGTGGGCTGGAGGAACCATCCCGGTGAGACGGCAAGTGAACGTCTGGGTGCGGACCGACCGAGTCGGGGCGCGGCTGGAGCGCTTGACGCGGCATCGGCATGCGACGCGGATCGCCCAGCAGATGGGTGTCGTCCCAGAGATCCTGATCCGCGAGGCCGAAGCGCTAGTGGGACGGGCACGGGCAGATAGTGCCGGTTCAGCGGCTCGTGGTTGGGGCGGGCATGGCTCTCGATCATACAGTTCCATCTGACCATTTGATTCGGAACTAGTTCACTGTCTATACTGCGGGTCACTCTCTTAAGATCTGTGCGATCGTTTCGAGTGCGTTTCGAGTGATTAGGCCATAGCAATAGACTCCGCGGCAGGTGTGGTTGCGCCATCATGACATCTACCACTTTGGTCATCGATACTCCTGCTCCCGGGGCTGATTGGCCCGCCGCCTGTACCATCGTTGCCCGGAACTACCTGCCGCAGGCCCGCATGCTCGCCGAGTCGTATGCGCGGCAGGCGCCCGGCGCCCGGTTCTACCTGCTGGTCATCGACGGTCAGCCCGACGGGATCGAGCTCGGCGCTCACATCACACGGGTCGCCATGGAGGAGCTTGACCTGCCCGGGTTCGCCGAGCTCACCTTCAAGTACGACGTCACCGAGCTCGCGACCTCCGTCAAGCCGAGTCTGCTCTCGCTGCTGCTGGATAGTCGTGGCGAGGACGCGGTCGTCTACTTTGACCCCGACATCCTCGTGGAGCGCCCGCTGGTCGAGCTGCGCGACGCGCTGGCGACCGGGGATGTAGTGCTCACGCCCCACCTGCTGGCGCCACTTCCGGACGACGGCAAGCAGCCGTCGGAGCCAGACATCCTGATCGCTGGCGCCTACAACCTCGGCTTCGTCGCCATGAAGCGCTCAGACACGTCGCGCGCGCTGCTCTGCTGGTGGGCTGACCGCCTTCGCGATGGATGCCTCGTCGCCCCGGAACGCGGGTTGATGACCGACCAGCGCTGGGTCGACCTGGTGCCGGGAATGTTTCCGTCGACGGTGCTGCTGCGCGATCCGTCCTACAACGTTGCCTACTGGAACCTGCCGGCACGGTCGCTCACGCTGGCCGAGGGAGATGCCTCCGTTCTGGTCGACGGGCGACCACTCGCGTTTTTCCACTACAGCGGCTTTGACCCCTCCTCGCCGCACGTCCTCTCCAAGCACCAGAACCGCGTCACCGTGACCCCTGGTTCTCCCCTGGCCCACCTGCTGGACCGGTACGCGGACGGACTGCTCACGCATGGATTCGCCCAGGCGCGACGCTGGCCCTATGGGTACGGCGCGTTCGCCGATGGCCGTCCCATCCCGGCGGTGCTTCGCCGGCTGTATCACGATCTGGACGAATCGGTGCGCAAGGGCTTCGGTGACCCGCTTCAGGTGGGGCCTGGCTCATTCGTCGCGTGGGCGCTGGAAACGCCCGCTGAGACCGGTGGGTTGAGCCCGTTTCTGGCCGCACTCTATCGCGCCCGTCCCGACGTGGCCGCGGTCTTCCCGGAAGCGCGCGGTCGCGACCGCGATGCGTTCGTTAGCTGGGCGCGACGAACCGGCTCCCGAGAGATGGGCTACGCGCCGTCGATGGCGTCAGGGCCGACCGAGGCGCTCCTGACGGTAGCCCGGCGGGTCGGCCAGCGCCTGCAGAGCGCGGCGGCAACGCTACCCGTCGCCGCCCAGGCTGACGCGTCGCCGCCACCCCCCACCGTTCCGCAAGATGGCCCGCTCGGCGTCAACGTCCTTGGCTACCTCCGCACCGAGAGTGGGGTCGGCGAGGCGGCTCGGGGCTACATCCGGGCGCTGCACGGGCTCGGCGTGCCCACGACCCTGACCGACCTGTCACAACTGGCTCCGAACCGCGCCCACCACCGGACGCTGGAGTTGGGCGGGGCCGCGTGGTACCCGATCAACCTCGTCTGCGTCAATGCCGACCAGCACTTCGTCGTCCGCGCCCATGTCGGCGATGAGCGCTTCCGCGACCACTACAACATCGGTGTCTGGTTCTGGGAGCTGTCCCGCTTCCCCACCCGGTGGCACGACCGCTTCGCCGACTACGACGAGATCTGGTCCGCGAGCTCCTTCACCGCCGATGGCATCGCGGCGGTGTCGCCGATCCCCGTGGTTGTCGTGCCGCCGGTGCTCTACCCACCGGCGGCTCCGGGATCCCGGGAGACGGGCCGGACGCGAATCGGCGCGACGCCCGAGGAGTTCGTCTTTCTCTGCACCTTCGATTTTCGCAGCTATGTCGAGCGCAAAAATCCACTGGGCGTGATCGATGCCTTCACCCAGGCCTTCACCCCAGCGGACGCCGCCCGACTCGTGATCAAGACGATCAACGGCGATGAGCAGCCAGACGTGCTGGCCGCGATGCGTGCGCGGGCAGCACAGAGCGTGGTCACGATTGAAGACGGATACTGGAGCGCCGAGGACCTGCGGGACCTCACCGCCGGCTGCGACGCGTACGTCTCGCTGCACCGTTCGGAAGGGCTTGGGCTGACGATCGCCGATGCCATGGGCCAGGGCAAGCCGGTGATCGCAACTGGCTGGTCCGGCAACATGGATTTCATGAACGAGGAGAGCAGCTACCCGGTCCACTACGACCTCGTGGAGATCGCCGCGTCGATCGGACCGTATACGCGCGGCGAGCACTGGGCGGAGCCATCGATCGAGCACGCCGCGGAACTGATGCGCTACGTGATGGAGCATCCGGAGGAGGCGCGGGAGCGGGGAGAAGTCGCCCGCCAGAATCTGGCGGAGGGGTTCTCCGAGGAGAGCGTCGGCCGGCTGATTAGCGAGCGCCTGGTCCTGATTGATCAGCAGGTGACCGAGAACCGGCCAACCCTGGCAGCCACGAAGGGGCCAGCGATGGACGAAACGGGCGCCACCGGCGGCACACTGGCACCAAAGATTCCCGAGACCTTGGCCATCGCTCCACCGCTCTCGCACCGCGTTAAGCACATGGTTACTAACCGGGTGATGCCGATGGTCAATCTGACATCGTACAACAATCTGCAGCGGACCCGAGCCGACACCGTACACATGGTCGAACGGTTGGAGGCGCTTGAAGGCCATGTCAGCCGGCTGGAGGAGGAACGTCAGGCGCTGAGAGAGCGACTCGGTCCGTTGGAAGCGCATGTCGGGAGCCTGGAGGAGGATCGCCAGACGCTGGAAGAGCGACTCGGTCCGTTGGAGGAGGGTATTGGAACGCTGACGGGCGAGATGACGTCGATCGAAGCGCGGCTCGGCCCGCTTGAGGACGAACGTCAGGCCATGGAAGCACGGCTCGACCCTCAAGCGAGCGAACGTCAGACCATTGAAGCACGGCTGGGTCCCCTGGAAGAGCGTGTCGAGATGATTGCTACGGACACGGCGCGGATCGGACACCGCATGGCAGCCCGTCCGTACATGGCCGTCGACGCTTTTGGCGCTATGGGCGACCGCGACCAGCCGATGGGCTACACCAGCACGCCGGAGCAGGGCCCCGCCCCCAGCTTTGCCGACCTCTTCCGCGGGAGTGATGAATTCATCGCCGAGCGCCAGCGGATCTATCTCCCCTTCTTCCAAGGGATGGAGCGCGTCGTCGACCTCGGCTGCGGACGCGGCGAGTTTCTCCGGCTGCTGCACCAGCAAGGTGTCCCGGCCCAGGGCGTCGAGGTCGACCCGGCGCTGGTCGCCCGACTTCGAGCGGAGGGGTTCGATATGGTCGAGGCAGACGCGATCGCCTACCTGCGCGACCAACCCGAGCAATCGCTCGACGGCATCTTTCTGGCTCAGGTGATCGAGCACCTGACCACCGAGCAGCTCGTTGAGCTGCTGACGGTCGGCAGGAGCCGGCTACGACCGCGCGGTGTCTTGATCGCCGAGACGGTCAACCCAGAAAGCTACGAGGCGATGAAGACCTTCTACGTCGACCTCACTCACCAGCGGCCGATCTTCCCGCAGGTGCTTTTGCAGCTCTGCCGCGAGGCCGGGTTCCCGAGCGCCCGCATCTTCTACCCGCTTGGGGGCGGGTTCACGCAGCGTGCTCAGGACACGGCCGGGGAGTACGCGGTGGTGGCGACGGCGCCAGGCTGAGGTACGGTGTCGTGCCCGCAGTCCACTCCCGTGTCGCTGGGTAGCGTGCCGGATGGCGGTTACACGAACGGGTTTGATGAGTGGATTATTACAGCCAACAAGCGAGCGCGTCTCGGCAGACCGTTCCTCATGGGCCAGGTATGAGAGCGTGACTTTGACAGACGATCCAGCCGTCAACGAGATGAAGCTCTTACCCTTGCGTGAGGGAGGTATAGGCGGCCAGCTGGTGGTGCCGGTGAATCATGATAAGGGGAAAGAAATCGCCTTCCTCACCATTCTGCGGGCAGCGGCAGCGCTCCTCGTTGTATGGGATCACCTTGTCGGGCAGTGGCTTGGCCAACGGCGGATTGACTGGCTGCCCAGCACCATAGTGACCGACTACATAACGACACCGTTTGGCATCATCCAGCACTTTGGGTTTTTCGCGGTCGTCCTGTTTTTCCTGATCAGTGGTTACATCATCACGCATGTCGCTCAACGGGAGCATAGGCTGGATTTCCTCGTCAAACGCCTTTTTCGCATCTATCCGCCGCTTATCGCCTCTATTATCGTCACGTTCGGTGTGAACGTGGCCTATGCTCACTTCGCCGCTGCGCCGAACGAGATCAGTACGCGTTCCGTGCTCGACATCGTTTGGGGATCGACACTCCTTAATTACGTTCGAGTCCATCAGAATGTGGTGAATGGTGTCGCATGGTCACTCTTCATTGAAATGTTGTTCTATCTCCTCTGCTTCGCGTTGCTGCCACTCATCCAACGACGCCCCCCCATCGCGAGCTCCGCTTTCATTATCGGCATCTTTCTCGTCATTCAAGAATGCCGTGACCACGGAACGAACTTTTTCCTCTTTTCCGCTTCCGTTTCGTATCTTCCATTCCTCGTCACGGGCCAGGTCATCTACTACGTAAGAACCGCACGGCTGCGTCTGGTCGAGGGGATCGTTCTCCTGGGCATTAATCTCGTGGTGTTGGTCCATGGTATCCGAGCCATCCATCCCACCTTCTACCCACCCGATAACTCGTATGGCGTGTCCTTTGCCTATGCACTTGCCATCTTCATTGGACTGGCGTCGGTTAATGATCGTCTGCGGGTTCCGGCGGCACTCACGTTCGTCGCGGATATTAGTTACTCGCTCTATCTCTACCACGGTGCGATCGGAATACTCCTGCTCACGCTCCTCTATCCGCACGTTGGCTATTCGGTCGGCCTCGGAATAACCCTTATAGCAGTTCTGGCCATCAGCGTTATCTCCTGGCAATGCGTCGAGGAGTCGTCGAAATGGGCCGCCCGGAGGCTGCTCAAAGTTGTGCGGGCAACACGCGCCGGCGGCCCCTGGGCGCTTCGTAGCTCCGCCGGCACAGGCTGAGAGGAATCAGCCCGGCCCCGTCATGCGCCCGGATATCCGGGCCGTGATCAAGAAGGAGACCCTACTGGCTCTCCCGAAGCCGGCTGGGGTGGGAAGATTAAACCGCAGGCGATCCGGGCTCCACTCCGACCGTTTGGGTCGGTCATCAAGTCGTCCCGGCCGGCGTGGATGATCAGCGCGCTGCCGTCGAGATCGTGAAGGGAGGCCAGCGTAATTCGGCTCGTGGCAAGCGTGAGTCGCCCTCGACTGTCGACCCCGACTGGGATGTTCCCGAAATCCCCAGCATGGCCAGTTCCGACGGCGGTTGCTCCATCGGCGAGCGTCGGTCCACCATGCTTCGTGTCTGTCGGGTTGTAGTGGCCCCCACTCGAGATGAAGGACTTCTTGCCTGCAGGGTCGCAGACGCCCTTGGCGTAGACGTGGACACCATGCTCCCCGGGTTTGAACCCCACGACGCTGATATCAATGTCGACATGCCCATCTGGGGAGCGCCGTACGAAGCCATGCCGACGGCACGCCCTGTATCGTCTCGTAGAACGACGTGAGTTGGTGGTACCCCAGTCGCGAAAGTCTGAAACGCGGTCCTGGATATCGCGGGTGCGCCCCACATCGCCCATCCGAGAAGCGCGGGCACTGTCGTGGCCGCTAGGATGGCCATCGCCACGAAGGGCCGAGCCGCGTACGGTGGGATCAAGCTGACGAGCGGCGTCGGCGTCGCGTCGCGCCCGTCATTAGCCGTTAGCCGGGTGGTCGAGCTGCGTGTCGATGCAAAGTGCGCCTTCAGTCGCAGGCACGGTCGCTCAATGCCGTAGTAGGACATGGTCACGATCGGATAGGTTAGGGCTAGGGCCAGGACGCTGCCCGTCAAGAGACTATCGGGAAAGAGTTGCCAGCAATAGACCAGAAGGAAGTAATGCCACAGATATATCCCATACGACACGCGGCCGGTCCCGGCGAGAATGGGCGAACCGAGGACGCGGGCAGCCTTACCGTGGGGCTCGACGAGAAGGTAGGCGAGCACGACCGTTGTCGCTACGGCGATCACGGTCAGTGTGAGCTCCGGGAGGTAGCCATGCGGTTGTCTCGGGAAGGGAGAGCCGCAAACAACCGTCCACGCCAGTCCGAGCCCTGCGACGGCAGCGATGACGCCGAGCATGCGCCGCGCCCATTCCGATTTCGGCAAGAGATCGGCTGTCGCCAGCAGTCCAAGAGCACAGCCGAGGAGCAGGCCTTCGGCGCGAGTGTCCGTTCCCATTTTAAGGCGATCGGAGGACGCTCCACCATTCGAGAGAATCAATCTCAGCGCCGCGGAGGCGAGCGCGCCCAGCAGCACGATTGGCACGAGGCGCCGGTGGCTCAGGCCGCGGCGGAGGAGCGTGAGCAGAGCCAGCGGCCAGAGCAGATAGAACTGGTCCTCAATCGCGAGCGACCACATGTGTCGAAGAGCGGGCGCGGAGTGGCCCGTGAGAAACCACCAGTTCTGCAGTGCGAGGAGCGACGCGGCGATGCCTTCCCGCTGTAACCGCGGTGGCACGCGGTCCACAAATGCCGTGAGAAGGACGGCGATGACTAAAAAGGTTAGCAGCGCCGGTAGCAGGCGGAGAGCCCGACGAGCGAAGAAGAGCCCAAGGCGGATGGTTCCGGTAGTCTGGTACTCCTCAATGAGGAGCGTGGTAATCAGGAAGCCACTGAGGACAAAGAAAATGTCAACGCCGTAGCCGCCTCCACGCGGCAGTGGACTACCGACCGTCAGAAGCGGCGTAAGCAGGTGAGCAAATAGCACCGAAAGGACAGCGAGCGCCCGTACGCCGTCGAGACAGGGGCGATGACCGAGCCGGAACGACGGGTTAGTAGCGGCAGTGACCCTCCCAGGACTGGGCGTGATCGGCCCTGGACAATTCAGAGTCGGAGTCTGTACCGTGACGTTAATCGGACGTGGTCTGTGGGCAGCTCTGGCGGCACGCTGCCTCGCACTCGCGTCCGCCCGATGAGACCGCATGCGTCACCTCTCTACATCGTTATCGCTGCCAGATCCTGATCGGGCTCAAGGTGACCCCACTGACGAGCCAGCCTCGAACCAGCAGCAAACACGCATCACGCCAGCGGATAGCCGAGGCCGCGGACCAGTTCGGCATGGTAGTTCCGAAATATCTCGAGATGGACATCGGTCAGGTGGTTTTGCCAATCGCCAACAATGGCAGAGCGGACGTGCAGTGCCAGGGGCTGGCTTTTTTGACGCAGGGCCGATGGTGTCGAGGCAGCCAGCGCCTGATGGATACGAGCATCGTCAGCAGGCTCAATGCGGGCGGTCAGTGACCGGACAGCTCCGACAGGGTCGTCGTGAAGCTCCTCGTAGCGGACCACGGCACTGTCGCCGCTATGCATCCACTGGTTCGCTTGCAGGAGATACCACTCGAATGGACGCTTAAGCACGAGCAAGGCCTCGGGGCTGTCGATGACTTTTCCGATCGCCCGCGATTCTGGACTGTCCGGTGCCGCGCGAACGAAGGACTCGCTGAATCGCTGAATATAGTGGTAGTACGACACAAACATGTCATACGGGTCACGAACGATAGTCACCATATGGCAGCCGATAGAGTCGGCGACCGGGCGGAACTCCGGGGAGAAGCGGAAGTGTTCATGGAAGATAGTCCCGTCCGCGAAGGCACCGCTCTCGATAAAGCGACGGAAGCCCATTATGTCCCTTTCTGGAACACCTTCGGGCAGGATCGTCAGACCGTAGCATTCCGCGAGAATATGCTTAACCCAGACGTTCCCTGCCTTTGGCGGATCAGCGATCACAAGTCGCATTGCCTCTCCCACGTCGTCGCGAGGGACACCAACTCTTGCCCCATCAGGCGTCAATCGCCTCCGGATGCAGCGTTGCCTCATACGCGCGAAGCACCTGCTCGACGGGGCCATCGGCGCGAAGCTGTCCCTGGTGCAGCCACACAGCCCGTTCGCAAAGTGAGCGTACGAGATTGGCCGAGTGGGAGACGAACATCAGGGTCCGCCCTTCGGCCTTCATCAGCAAGATGCGGTCGACGCACTTCTCTTGAAACGCGACATCGCCGACGGCCAGCACCTCGTCGATGAAGACGATGTCGGGGGCGATATGGGCGGCAATACTAAACCCCAGGCGCGCCACCATGCCGCTCGAGTAGTGTTTCACTGGCTCGTCAATGAACTCCGCCAGCTCCGCGAAGTCGATGATCTCGTCGATCAGGGGGGTCGAGCGGCGGGGGGGGACACCCTGGATCGCGGCGTTCAGAGTGATGTTCTTGCGACCGGTCCGCTCGGGGTTGAAGCCCGCGCCGAGCGCGATCAGGGTCGCGAAGCGGCCGCTCACCGTCGCCCGTCCCCGGGTGGCGCGGGTGATGTTGCAGAGCACCCGGAAGAGGGTCGTTTTGCCCGACCCGTTCCGTCCAACAAGTGCCACCGCCTCGCCCGCTTCAACGCGAAAGCTGACGTCGCGCAGCGCCCAGAACGGCTCGTCTCCCCTGTCCGCTCCGCCATGATGACGCGCCGTCTGCCGAATCAGGCGACTCGCTTCGTGGCGGAGACTGATCTGATCGCGCTGTCGCCGATAGCCTTTCCACAGCCCCTCGACCTCGATGATCGGGCGCGCACGGTCCAGCTGGGGAGGCACGGTCGGCCCGGGGTTGGGGCGGTCAACGATCATAGGAGGTCCGCGAAGCTTTCTTCGTTCGCCTTGAACAGGCGGTAGCCAAAGACCAGCATGGCCAGGCCGAAGGCGGCCGGATAGACGAGTTGTCGCCAGTCTGGCGTGCGATCGTAGACGATGATGCCGCGATAGGCTTCGATCAGCACGGCGACCGGATTGAGCACGATCAGTGGCAGAAACCACTGCGGCACGATCCGTGGCGGATAGAGAATGGCGGATGCGTAGAAGGTGATCTGGAGCACCACGCTGACGAGTTGCGGGATGTCGCGAATCACCATGGTCAACCAGCTGAGCGCCAGCATCAACCCGAGCGAGAGGGAGAGCTGGATCAGGAGCAGCGGGGGGAGAAAGATATAGCGCGCGTTGGGCCAGACGCCGAAGGCGGCGTTGACGACCAGCATGGCGAGGAACATAAACGCCGTATCGACCAGCGCTTCACCCAGCGCGGAGAGGACGGCGATCTCGCGCGGGAAGTAGATTTGGTTGAGCAGCCCACGAATGGCGAGCAGCGAGCGCATGCCGGTCGAGATCGACTGGCTGAAGAGTCCCCACGGCACGAGCCCGGCCAGCAAGAACGCGGTGAAGGGCGCATCTCCGACCGGCACCCGCATGATCTTTGAGAAAACGGCGCTCATGATGAACGCCGTGGAAAGCGGGAGCAGCGCGATCCAGAAGGCGCCGAGGAGCGCCTGGGTGTAGCGCGACCGGATGTTGTCGTCGATCCAGAGGTAGAGTAGATCGCGATGGCTCCAGAGCTGGTGGAGAGGGCCGAGCGGGTCTCTCGATGCATCGCCGCCACCAATCTCGGCTGGCCGCGCGATCACCAGCGAGATGAGGGCTAGGGCAACGATGGCGAAGTAGATCGACTCCAGTCGTGAGTGATTCCGCAAGAAGAGTGTTTGCCCGGCAACCGCGAGCAGAATCCCGACGAAGGGTGCCCGAAACCGATGCGCCGCTCGACCGGTGATCGACAGGTGCATCAGGACGTGGACACCATGCGCCAGCGCTAGGCTCAGCGCGGTAATGACGTAGGACCAGGGATCATGCCATTGGTAATCGACTTCGAGATGCTGCCCAACGTGAAGGGTATGACGGAACTCCGAGGCGATGACGAGTGAGGTGAGGAGGACGCCAAGGTCGGTCAGGTAGTGGCGCAAAAAGCTCTTCCCGCCGCGTTCCATGGCTGATCCATTCCGGCGCGGGGTCGATGGCATCCGCCCTCAACACTGGTTGGCCGGTGATCAAGGTCAGGGCGCACGATGGCGGTATTGTGACGTTCGTCCCGATGCCAGATAGTACCATAGTTAGCAGGGTATGGAGTCACCGCAGGCATCTAGCCATCACCAACTTCCCGGCATGAACACCAGATGAGGCGCACCCATCGTTGGATCTCCCCAAGTCTTGCATTCTTCAATAGAAAAGGTTGGAGCATGAGCTTTCGTGTCTTGGGGAGACAGCTGGGTCGCGTGGCCCGTGCTCGAGGAGCCCACAAGCATCCAACCGAGCCGCTACCCCTCCCCGCTCGTGAGGATTCCTCGGAGTCGCCCGGCCCGCGAGCAGCCGTAACACCGGTCATTGAGGCATACCTTCGTTTGCGATCCGAGTTGTTCGATATTGCAATCGCTCTCAGACCCGACCATTCAGTCAGTGTCCAGACGGACATCGGCCCGCTCTGGCTCCACACCGAAGATCGTGTTATGACGCCCTGGATCACTCACTACCGCAGCTGGGAGCCTGACGAAGGGGCCTTCATGCGCTCGGTGCTCCAACCAGGCATGATCGTGCTAGACGTTGGGGCAAACGTGGGCTATTCGAGTCTCCTTTGCGCCCAAGCGGTTGGCGGCAGCGGTTGGGTGATTGCTATTGAACCAGACCCGGCAAACCACGCCTTACTTTGCGCCAACGTCTGGAATCATGTGATCGGTAACATCATTCCTCTTAAGGCCGCGGCCACCAGCACGACTCACAACGTGCCACTTTCACGTTCTGCCGACAACTTTGGTGACCACCGTGCCTTCGCCCGAGCCCAAGCCAGTGAGATCATCGAGGTTCCAGGAATTCGTCTAGATGACGTGCTACGTCCTGATGTCCGGGTAGATTTTATCAAGATCGATATTC
>JAABUR0100007412.1_pt1 | contig 12976 bp, 9 predicted proteins | sample 5560091 | NCBI WGS metagenome assembly JAABUR01 (sample SAMN10711879, study PRJNA513375) | rock metagenome | isolation source: Antarctica rocks | place: Antarctica: Victoria Land, University Valley sud
CTAATCGACGCGCTCACCTCCGGCCAGGAAAAGCACGGCGAGGCGGGAAGCGGCGGCGCCACTATCTCGACCTATCGCCAGGACACGTTCGAGGACCTGTGCCGGGGGCCGCATGTGGCGAGCACGGGCGCCATCCCGGCCGACGCCCTTGCGCTGCTCAACGTGTCCGGCGCCTACTGGCGCGGCGACGAGCGCCGCCCTATGCTCCAGCGCATCTACGGGACTGCGTGGACTAGCAAGGAGGAGCTAGACCGCTACTTGTGGCGTCTGGAGGAGGCCAAGAGGCGCGATCATCGCGTGTTGGGCAAGGAACTCGACCTCTACAGCGTGTCGGAGGACGTTGGTCCAGGCCTTATCTTGTGGCACCCGAAAGGGGCCATGGTCCGTGTACTGGCCGAAGATTTCGCCCGCCAGGCGCACCTTCGTTACGGCTACGAGTGGGTGTTCTCGCCGCACATCGGTCGCGCCGGCTTGTGGGAGACCTCAGGCCACCTGGGCTTCTACCGCGAGAATATGTTCGCCCCGATGGACATCGATGGCGACACGTACTACGCCAAGCCGATGAACTGCCCCTTCCACATCGAGATCTACAAGACCCACCCGCGCTCGTACCGCGACTTGCCCCGGCGCTACGCCGAGTACGGCACGGTCTATCGCTACGAGCGCAGCGGCGTCCTGCACGGGCTGACCCGCGTGCGCGGCTTCACGCAGGACGACGCGCACATATTCTGCCGACCCAACCAGGTCGAGGACGAGATCGAGCGAGCGCTCGCCTTCTCGCTCTACGTCCTGCAGGCCTTTGGGCTGACCGACTTCAAAGGCTATCTCTCGACACGGCCGGACAAATTCGTGGGCGAGGTGGCCGATTGGGACCGGGCGACCGAGGCGCTACGGCGTGCCCTCGACACCCAGGCCATCCCCTATGCCCTCGACGCGGGCGGTGGCGCCTTCTACGGCCCCAAGATCGACCTCAAGGTACATGACGCCCTCGGGCGCGAGTGGCAGCTCAGCACCATCCAGTTCGACTTTAACCTGCCGGCACGGTTCGGGCTCGAGTACACGGGCGAGGACGGCCAGGCGCACCGGCCGTACATGGTGCATCGGGCACTGCTCGGGAGCATGGAACGCTTCTTCGGGGTGCTCATCGAACACTATGCCGGCGCCTTTCCGGTGTGGCTGGCTCCCGTGCAGGCCATCGTCATCCCAATCTCGACCGACAAGAACCTCGCCTATGCGCACGCCGTCGCCACCCGCCTCAAGGAGGCCGGCCTGCGGGCGGAGGTCGACGAGGGCAAGGACCGCATGCAGGCCAAGATCCGCCGGGCGCAACTGCAGAAGGCGCCCTACATGCTCGTCGTCGGCGGCAAGGAGCAGGAGGAGGACACGGTCGCGGTGCGCCCGCGCGCGGGCGAGGACCTGGGGGCCATGCAGGTCGCGTCTTTCATCGCACGTGTTCACGACGAGGTAGTGTCGCGCACCTGAGGCGACGCGCCGCCGTATAACCCGGCGCCCCTACATCGTCGCCAGCGCCCGCGCGACCTCGGGCGCGAGCGCACCGCGCGAGCCGAGCGCGACGAGTATGTCGCGCCCGACAAGACGCAGGGCGAAGGCGCTGCCGGGCGTCGTGTGTTGTATGGAGTCGTTTCGGAGCGACAGGGACGCATGGTAGTGCCTGCTCATATAGGCGGTAAGCGCAAGGGCCAGGGCTCGCGCCGCGGAGGGGGAGTCGGTGCGCAGGCGCCAGGCCAGCAGGGAGTCGGGGCCGCGGTCGAACAAGGCGTAGCGGTCGGCGCGCCAACCGGCGGCCGCGCGCGCCGCCGTGTCGCCGTCGAGCTGTTGCGCCAGCATATCCCGCACCTGAAACTCGCCGAACACATCGCTGTCGACGCGGCGCCATCCCGCGGGTAGCCCGGGCGCCGGCACGGGGAGGTCGGGCTCCTGCGCGCTCGGGTTGGCCTGGTAGACCCCGGGGTGCAGGATCTCGCGCGTGGAAACGGGCGGGCGGCGGAACGCCCTGTTCACGTCCGCGAAGTCGACCCCCGTAAAGGTGTGGCGCAGCAAATGCGCCTCGAAAACAGAGCCCCCGTCGTAGGGAAACAAGAGTCCGTCGAGCAAGAAGCGCGGCGTGCGGTCGCCCGCGCCGGCGGTGGCGGCCTGCTGCTCCTCGCGCTCGAACTCGACGTACTGCGCCTGCGAGAAGGTGTCCTGCGCGTAGAGAGACATCTCTACCGTGGCGTCACCCTCGATCAGCGCCGTCTCGGCCTGCTGGCGATCAGAGTCGTGGATAGCCCCACGACCGGGGTCCGGCCGCACTTTGCCGAGGTCGAAGGTTTGGTCCTGCAGGGCGTGGGTGTACTCATGCGAGACCGTGACCTGATCGTTCAGGGAGAGCCCGCCCGGGCGCACGGGGATGTAGAAGCGTTTGGCGCGAGGATCGTAGAAGGCGGCCACGTTGGCGCCCTGAGCGTCGCGCAGCGCGCGGCGCAGATCGGTCCCCGCCGGGAGCAGCCCCAGCAAAGCCAGCGGCTGATAGGCGTCGCGGATGTCGGCCGCCGACGTGTCACGCTCGAACAGGCGATCGACCACCTGTTTGAACGCCACCAGGTCCAGCATAGTCACGGGCACGGGCCGCCTGGCATGCAGGCCGCGCACCACCTCGGTGCCTCGCTCCACGCGCGCGATGACGGCGTCCATCGCACGCGTTCCACCAGACGCCGCCGCGGAGGACTGTCGCGCCGGTACGGGCGCGGCCCCGACGACGGCGACGCTGACGACGGCGACGCTCAGGACGAAAAGGGTCCGCAACGTCCGGATAAACTCTCCCATAATACCCTCGCATGCAAATCGTGTGGACAGAAATAAAGTTGTCCGGGCCCCTATTCTCTCCCTCCGCCCCTGGCTGACTGGTCCCCCCGACCCTAGCCGCGGGTCCAAGATTGGGGCGCGCCTCCGGGAGAACCCGGGGAGACGGCTCCCCCCAGACCCCCGCCATCCACGGCGCGTGCGGGAAGACAGGCTTGGCCGCCAACAATGCGCACACCGTGGGTCGAAGAGCGGCAGGGTAGCACGCGCAGGGCGCCCCGTTTATATGCTTACTGTGCGACGCGCCTGTGTATCCAGATCCCCCGCTCTAGCACGCCACCTAGCGCGCCACCGTGAAAAGTGTCTTGCTGAAGATCGTCCGCCCGCGACTGCGCGCCGTGACGGTCACCAGGGCCTGACCCGGCTTGATGCCGCTGGGCAAGATCCAGCGGAACACGTATGTCCCGCGCCCGCTGGGCAGCGCGGCACCGGCCGTGGTGGCGGGGCTGCTACCACCGGGATAGGCGATGCTTACGCGCACGAGCGCGCCCACGACCGTCGAGGCCACGATCACGCCCTCGCCGCCGACGCGCACGAGCGACGGCACGCTGGGGGTCAAGGTCAGGGCGCCTCGCGTCACCGTGCGTCCGCGCGACCTGGAGGGGGGTGCCGGCGCCGGCGCGACCTTCGGTATCTGCCCCTGCGCGAACGTCGCGAAGAAAAGTCTGTCGACGTACGCGGCGACCGCCTGGCCGCCGACGACCACGGCCAGTTCGCGGTTACTCGTGAGCGTGTTCGCGGACAGGTCCATACTCCCCAGCACCACGCGACGCCGGTCGATCACCAGCACCGTACCCCGCCCGGCGTCGCGGAAGCGAACCCGCCCCGGCGCGGCCACCGCCCGCAGCGCGGCGGTGTTGCTGCTCGATTGCGTCAGGACGCGCGCCACTACCCCGCGCCCGCGGGCGGCGCGCAGCGAGGAGAGGATGGCGGGATCGGAGAGGCCTGAGGTGTAGAGCTCGATGCGCGCGCCAGCGCGGTCGATCCCCGCCGCGATCGTCCCCGCGCTATCGGGCAGCACGATCAGGTTACGGCCGAACAGGCGCACCGGGCGGCGCAGCCAGTCGTCGTAGAACAGGCTGGCCCCTTGCAGCGCGTCGAGGCGGTCGCGATCGACCACAGCGTAGGCCTGGCCCGTCGGGCCGAGATTGTCGGCCGACAGGAAAGACGTCAGCACGACGACCGCCGAGGCGTCGACGACAACCATGTCCAGGTGCGCGACGTAGCTCGGGTTCGGCGCGCGCGTGCGCACGCCCGCCGCGCGCAGCGCCGCCACCGTCGACGCGCTGTTGAGCCCGCGCGGGTCCAGCATGACGCGCACGTCCACGCCGCGTCGCACCGCCCGCCCGAGGGCGGCCACCACTGCGGGGTCATCGAGCGTGTACGCCTCGACCAGGACGCGCCCGCGCGCTCCGTCCACCAGCGTCTGCACCGTGCCCTCCACACCGCCCGGACCGAATACCTGCTGCGCGGGGAGAGTAGCCGGCGCGGCCGTCGGGGTCGGGGTAGGCCGCGGCGCGACGGAGGTCGACGTGACCACCGCCGCGCCTGGAGCCGGCGCCGTCCTGTGCGCCGCGCGCGGACCGACCGATGCCGCGCGCGGACCGACCGATACCGCGGCGAGTAGGGCTGCGGCCAGCAAGGGGACCGCCGGCCCCAATCGGGCGCCTCGACGCGCGATGCGAAAGCGTTTTCGCGCGCCCATCCTAGCCAAGTCCATCCAGGAAGAGGTCGACGAGGCCGCGCATATCCTCGGGGCCGGGATGCGCCTCGGGGTGAAACTGCACGGCGCGGAACGGCCTGGAGCGGTGGCGGATGCCCTCGTTGGTGCCGTCGTTGGCGTTGCGGAACCACGGCTCCCAGCCGTCCGGCAACGTCTCCTCGTCGACAGCGTAGCCATGGTTTTGGCTCGTGATGTAACAGCGGCCCGTGTCCATGTCGATGCACGGCTGGTTCTGACCGCGGTGCCCGTAGGGCAGCTTGTAGGTGTCGGCCCCCGCGGCCAGGGCCATGATCTGGTTGCCCAGGCAGATACCGAAGGTCGGCACGCCCTCCTCCATCACAGCGCGCACGCGGGCGACCGCACGAGGCACGTCCTTGGGGTCGCCCGGCCCGTTGGAAACGAGCAGCCCGTCGATGCGCGGCGTCGCCGCGAGCGGATCGGCGTCCCACGGCAGGCGTACCACGTCGGCGCCGCGACCCAGCAAGAGGCGCAGCATATTGTTCTTGACGCCGCAGTCGAGCACACCGACGGTCACACCCGAGGGCCGCTCTGAGCGGTAGACCCGCGGCTCGGCGAGCGAGACCTCCGGGACGGCGCGCACGAGGCTGTACATTCCTCCCTCGGCCCCGTTCCCGTCCCCGTTCCAGTCAGCACCCGCATGGGACGCCGGCAGGATGCGGCCGCCCATGACACCGTGCGCGCGCAGGCGCTGTGTGAGTGCGCGCGTGTCGACCTCCTCGATCGCGGGGACACCCTCGGCCCGGAGCCACTCGTCGAGCGAGCGCCGCGCGCTCCAATGGCTGGGCGTGCGCGAGAGCGTCGAGACGACCAGGCCCGCGACTTGGATGCGCTCGGATTCGAAGTGGTCGAGCAGGCCGCCCGTCGCCGTGCGCTCGGGGACGCCGTAGTTGCCGATCAACGGGTAGGTGAGCGCGAGGATCTGCCCCCGGTACGACGGGTCGCTCAGGCTCTCGGGATAGCCCGCGATGCCGGTGCTGAAGACGACCTCACCCACGCCGGCGCGGTCGGCCCCGAAGCCGACCCCCTCGAACACGGTCCCGTCGTCGAGCAGGAGGCGCGCCGGCCGCCCTTCATCCATCGATCCTCGCCCCCTCGTCGCGTCCGCGTCGCCTATAGATGTCTATCGTCGTTAAGTCTAGCATGCCCGCCCGTACGCCCCTAGCGTCGCGCTGTTGGGCGCAGGGCTCGTGAAAAGTCGCCGGCCGCCCCTCTCGCCCCTTCTCGCCCCCTCCGCCTCTGGCTGACTGGACCCTCCGCCTCTTCCTCGCTCCCCTCCGCCCCTGGCTGACTGGCCCCTCGGCTGCGGCCGACGTTGGGGCGCACCTCCGGGGGGAACCCCGGGAGATGGCTCCTTTTAGGGGTAGGTTAGCCATCATGCCACCTGTAAGGCAGGGGCAGGCGAGGCGGTCGGGAAGGTCGCGGGCTAGGGCAAGGGGACGAAGAAGCCCCGTGGCAGAGGACGCCCAGCCAGCAGAGTGGCGCAGATATGGAGGACGCCGCGCCGGAAACAACTCAGGAGGCGTGGACGCGACCGCCGGGTAGGCGTCACCGGCAGCGGGACGCACAGGGCGGCCGTCAGGGCTTCCCAGGTGATGGCGCTGCCGTCCTCGGCGGCTTCGACGGCCCCGCCGACGCTCACAGTCCACAGTGTGGCGACCGCCATGGCCAACCACAGCCGGTTGGCCCGCTCCGGTCGGGTCATTTTGGTCTGCTGCCAGTCCCAGCCGCCCCGCTTACAGTCCTTAAACCCGCATTCGATCCACGCGCGTAAGCCGTACCAGTCCGCGTCGGCAGCTTGGGGGGGGCAGATCGGTCAGGATCAGCCACGGATCGGTGTGGGGTTCCGTCCACTGGGCCAGTAAGGTGCAGGTCAAGCGGCAAGAGGAACTGGCAAAACAATCGACCGCGCCCTTCCAGCCGTCCTGTCCGCGACAAACCACGGTCGCCAGGGGCCGGAAGCGGGTCTGGCCCACCGGACGATACTGTCCTTGTTGGTTAATGCGCAGGAAGGGATGCCAGCCGGGGCGCTGGATGGCCTGGTAGAGCCAGCGGGCGTACAGCCCGCGATCCGCCAGCACGATGACCAGCCAATCGTCGGGCACCCCGGCCGCCACCTGCGCGAGCAGGCGCTCCCAGTGCGGCCGCCAGCGCCCTGTCGCTGTCGCCGGCACGACGTGCCAGGCCACGGGGATGGCACACCCACGGTAGACCACGCTGATTGCCAGCACTGTGAAGCGTTGCCCCAGCGTCGTGGCGTCTAGTGCCAGGGCCAGACGGCGCTCACCGGGTGGCCACAGCGCCAGCACCCAGCCCAACAGCGGTGCGAAGCAGACGCCCACCTCAACCTCCCGCCGCCCTGTCCCCCGTTGATCCGACGCATCATAGCACCATTCGCGCACCTGGTGGCGCTGGGCATCATACCCGGTTCCTAACAACGTGGTCAGGAATATCGCCACCGTCGTCAGGCCACACGACTGCGTCAGTACCATTCCATAGCTCCAGTATGCCAAGACCCGCGCCTGCGCCGGCGTCAATACCCCGAAGCGACTTGACACCTCCGCGATCCATTGTGATACTCCCCCTTGATGCGACATGTCTCCCTCCTGCTCCACCTGGTCGATTCAGCACCTTCCAGCGTAGCAGGGTGGCCTGTCGCATCGCTCTCTCTTAGGGACGTAAAAATAGATATGCATCCCATACACTCGACTGGGAGAGCCCGAGTTAAGCGCAATAGGTGGGATAAACAAGTATTTCGACGTCCCTTAGCGCGTCTCTTCATTGTGGCTCTGTGGCTAACCTACCCTCAAGAGGGAGATGGCTCCCCCCAGACCCCCGCCAACGACGCGGCGTGCGGCCGGACGAGCACACATGGGCACGCCTGCCCCAACAATTCACGAGCCTTGGTTGGACGGGTTCGCCCAGTATGTGTGACACGGGCCAGAGCGCGCCCCACGATATCGTGACGCGCGCCGTGATGTTTTTGCGTGATAGGCGTAGTCTTTTTGTGTGAGGGCAATGGCGGCGATGTGTGACGGTACTGGCCCTAATGTGTGACGTGTGTGGAGCGTGTGTGTGAAATAGCGTGGAGCTCCATCTCTGGTAGTAGGGGCTTTTTACCCTTCCGGGACGTGTCGCGCCCACGCGCACTCTTTCGTGGAGGACACGTGGACAAAGGGTGAAAACATGGTTGTCCATCGGGCGGCGCTGCGCTATCCTGCCACATAGACAGGAGGTGCGAAAAGTCATGAGCGCAGACCCCGCGGATATAGTGCGGTCGACGAACCGGGAGGTGACGGTCCTACCCGGCAACGGCGAGTTCGACGTCATCACCGGCGAGCCGCTCTCGCCCGACGAGATCAACTTCCGCGTGCAGATCGACCAGGAGTCCGCCGCCGGTTTCATCGCGGTCGACACCAGGTACGCCTCGCTACGCATGGAGATTCATCAACCGATCGTGCCGGCGGACCTGCCGGACTCGCTCAACGACGACATCCCTCTGACGATCCGCCGCCCGCACACGGCGCTGGCGTTGCAGCAACTCCCGCTCAACCTGGATGAGCCGGGACAGCAGGGCGTCGTGGAGTTGATCCGGCACGCCGCCGGGGAGTTCCCTGCGCGGGTGATGCACCACCTCTATGCCATCGCCAACGATCCGCCCAACTATCGCCGCAATAAGTTCCGCGTCCGGGTGAGCGACCTGCTCGATCGCCTCGGCTACGCGCGCGACCGGCGTGGCATCCATTATAGCGTCAACCGGACGAAGCTGACCAGGACGCTTTTCGCGCTCTACCTGACCTCTATCTCGGTGCAGGGCCGCACGACCGGGCAGGGCCGCAAATCGAAGAATTACGGCTTTGTCGCCAATTTGCTCTCGACGGTCGGCTACCTGACCAGCGAGAACGTGGGCGAGCTGACCGTGCAAGGTGTCTTCGAGCGCGGCCTGCCCGAGATCGTCGAGATCGAGATCAACCCGCGCTGGTACGAGGGCGTGCGCCGCGACGACATGACGCCAGGCCGCGACTACCGTCTGCTGCCCAAGCCGCCAGCCGTCGAGCCCAGGCGCGGCCGGCGCGGACCCAAGCCGGGCGGCGCTGGCCGCGGCCAGTCGCGTACCGCCGACCTGCTGCGCGCCTACATCCAGCGCTGTAAAGAAAGCACGCAGACACAGCGCGTCTTGGTCGAGCGCCGCACGCTACTCGGGCACGCCGGCATCACTAACAGCAACATGTCGATGGCCGTGACCACTCTCAAGAAGGCGCTGACGCGGCTGATCGAGGAGGGCACGCTGGTCGCTTTCACGGTCAAGCCCAGCAAGGTCGACGAGCTGTTCGAGCTATCCTGGTGAGCTTTCAAAGGTCCGATGCGCGAAGCGGACACGATGTGTGAAATAGCGTGGAGACAATAGGGGTATGCCAATGGGGATGACCGATGAAAGGTGATAGATAGGCTGGAGGGACAAGGCAGTCGCCATCTGCCTCGCCCCTCTAATCGGTAGTAGGCCCGCGATTCCAGCCGCCAAGCACGAGATCGCGGAGCCAGTACGAACGGTCGGCACACGCTGACATGGCCGCGCGGTTCGCTTGCTCTCATTACAGCATGCGCCACGCGCCCTGTCAATATGCTCGTGTGCCGCTATGCCCGGCTACTCCGCCTCGGTGGACCTGGTCGGCGTCGTGGTCATAAGGGAGAGACGTGCGCGAGAAGAGGGACGATGCAGGGTACGACGACGCTGCGTCGACGGGTGCGGGTGCGGGTGAAGAAACCGGCGAGCCCACGATCGTCATCGAGGACGAGGGGCTGCGGCTCGGCTTTACCCAGTTGCCCAACTACCTGTTCCAGGTGCGCGGCCTCTCTCACAGCGCCAAGCTCACCTATGCCCTCATCCTGAGCTACGCCTGGCAGAAAGACTACTGCTTCCCGGGCCAGGAGACTCTCGCGCGTGACCTCGAGGTCTCCACGCGCTCCGTCATCGAATACCTCAAAGAACTGCAGGGCCGCGGCTTGATCCGCATCCAGCGGCGCGGCCTCGGCAAGACCAACATCTACCACGTCCTGCGCTACCCCCCGCCACAGGATTCCACCCCCCGCGAGCCTCTTTCACATCAAGAAGTGAAGCGTTCTTCACATCAAGGGCTGAAGCAGCCTGCGCGTCTGGATACGACGAAGATGTCACATCCAGAGGTGCGCAGAACCGCACGTCCAGAGGTGCAGCGTCCTGCACGTAACAAAAAGACACCACCGGCAAAGAACACCACCGAAAACGAAAAGGGGCAACAAGAGCATGCTGCTGCTCGTGGACAGGGACGAGATGGGCGTGGGAAAAGGACGGGGACGGGGACGGGGACGGGGACGGGGACGGGGACGGGGACGGGGACGGGGACGGGGATAGGGACACAGGATGGGCTGTTCGCCGGTCTCGACGACGGATCGTCCCCAACTTCGGTGAGCCAAACGTCCTCGAGCGCCGGCGACGCGGCCATGGCGCGGGCCGCGCTGCAAGCGCACGGCATCCGCAACGAGCGCCTGCTAGCGGAACTGACCGCCGACCCGGGCGAGGCCCTAGCGCAGATCGAGCGCTTGCGGGAGGAAGTGGCGCGCGGCGTCGTCGGCAACCCGGCCGGCTGGCTCGTCGAGGCCATCCGAGGCCGCTACCGGCCGGCGGACGAGGCCGAGGCCGAGACACCCGAGCGGACCGATGTGGGGGTGACCGCGACGAGCCAGTTGGGCAAGTCGTCCGCGCCGCGCGCCGAGGGCGCGGCGTCGTCGCCGGAGGACAGGGCGTGGGCGCGCGTGTGCGCCGAACTGCGCGGCGATATCACGCCCGAGAACTACAGGCGTTGGTTCGCGCCAGCCGTCGCGCAAGGGTACACCGGCGACCGCCTCACCGTCGGCGTCCCCGACGCCTTCCACCTGCAATGGCTCGACCGGCGGCTGCGCGGCGCGATCGAGCGCGCCGCCGCGCGCGTCCTCGGCGACGTCGCTATCGCGTTCGTCGTCGCCGGTCGCGCGTAGGCGCCCGCCGGGATCAGCGCGCTAGATCGACCACGCTGACGCTCCCATGGACGGCGCGCGTGCGCCCGGCCCGAGCCCGATCGCCCGCTTCTTCGTCACATGGGGACCCACGATTCGTCCTCCCTGGCACCGGGCGAGCCAGCGCGAGCGCGGCGCGCGGCGGCGCGCGCGAACACGATGCCCAGCGCCGCCGGTATGCCCAGCGCCGCCGCGCCGAGCATACCGCCGCGCAACCCGATGCGCGACGCCATCACGCCCATCAGCGGCGGGTAGACGACCGAGCCCACGACCGCGGCGCCGGAGAGCGCGCCAGACAGCGCGGCGAGGCGGCGCGGATAGAGGTCGCCCCCGAGCGCCATGATCATAGGATAGATCGGCCCGCAGAACAGGCCGGTTAGTGCGAAGAGCGCCACCGCGAGCGGGAGCGCGGGGGAGAGCGCGGCGGCTACGAGCGTGAGCGAGGAGAGGGCGATGCAGCCGATCGTGAAGGCGGTGTAGTCCATGCGCTCGGCCAGCCAGTTGGAGAGCAGGCGCCCCGCGGCTAGCCCACCCCAGAAGAGCGAGAGCGCGCCGGTCGCCGTCGCCACCGAGGTCCCCGACAGCAGCCGCACCAGCCAGTTCGAGACGCCCGTTTCCGTGGCCACGTAGAGCCCGATAGCCAGGGCGAGCCCGGCGAAGGGCAGTAGCGACGCCTCCGCCCCCATCGGGGCCCGGCCCGTTTCCCGAGACCCTCGCCCCGCGCCCTCCTCGCGACGGCCCGCCGGCATGGCCACGGTTGCCAGCAACGCGACCAGCGGCAGGCACCCCGCCCCTGTGGCGAGCAGGATCGCGCGCCAGGGGACGCGCGCCGCCAGGGTCAGCCCGACCGCAAGCGGGGCGATCAGGGCGCCGACGCTGAAGAACAGGTGCAGCAGGTTGAGCGCGCCGCCGCGCGCGTCACGGTAGAGGTCGAGGAAGAGACCGTTGACCCCGCCGTCGATGGCGCCGGCCCCCGCGTTGACGAGGACACCGGCAAGGATCAGCGCGACCCAGCTCGGCGCGAGTCCCTCGCCGCCCAGTCCCAAACCGAAGGACAGCGCGGCCGCGAGGAGCACGCCCCGCCGCCCCAGGCGCTCGGCGACGAGGCCCCCGCCAAAGGCCCCAGCGGTGTAACAGAGGGCGGCGAGGAAATAGAGCAGCCCGAACGCGGCGTCGGACACCTGGAAGTCGCGCTCGATCGAGCGGATGAGCGAGGCGAGGAGGACCGCGTTCCAGCCGATCAGCGCGAAGCCGTAGTAGCCGGACAAGGTCAGGATGTATGTACGACGTGGAGGGAGGGAGTTCATGCCACTATGCTAACATGGGCCGCCCTTGTGCGGGCGCGTTTCGTATAATGCTGCTGATACATTGTAGAAGACTCTGTACCCGCGAGCGGCTCCAAGAGGGATGAAGAAGTGGCGGACAATAGCGCCGGCCGGCGCGTGCATGTGATCGCGCTGGTCAATCAGAAGGGCGGCAGCGGCAAGACGACGACGTGCCTCAACGTCGCGGGCGCGCTGGCCGATCGCGACCTATCCGTGCTCGTGGTCGACCTCGACCCGCAGGCTTCCTTCACCGTGGCGCTCGACATGGAGTCGCCGCGCGGCGGACGCCTCTCCGATGCCTTGTTACGCGACGATGTCGACCTGACGGCGATCATCCAGCGCAGCCCGGTGGCGGGGATCGACGTGATCCCCGGCGACGCGGAGTTGCGGCGCATCGAGCTGGCCATGGGTGAGCTGGCCGGCCGCGAGATGCGCCTGCGCATGGCCCTCCAGGCGTCCATGCGCGCGCTGCGTGGCCGCTACGACTACATATTGATCGATTGCCCTCCGGCGCTCGGCCACCTCACCAGCAACGCCAGCAACGCCGCCAACAGGGTGATCCTGCCCGTTAACCTGGATAAGATGGGCATGAACGCCCTGCGCGCCACGCTGCGCACCGTCAACCTCGTGCGCGAGAAGACCAATGTGGGCCTGGAGATTCTCGGCATCCTGCCCACGCAGGTCAATATGCGCACCAAGCTCGACCAGGCGCGCGACGAGCACCTGCGCTCCCTCTACAACGGCCAGGTCTTCGAGACGGTCATCCCCTCCTCGGTGCAGGTCAAGGAGGCCATCGAGATGTCCATGCCCGTCACGAGCTACGCCAAGCGCGGCGCCATCGCCAAGCGCTACCGCAAGCTGGTGGGCGAGATGATCGAGCGCGAGGCGCGTTATGCCTAAGAAAACGTTCTCCATCGCCCCGCCGCGCGACGACGAGGCCGAGGCCGCGGAGACGGCGGCGGTCGACCTGCAGATCCTGGAGAAGACGGTCGACGACGGTGTGCGCGGGCTCGAG
>JAABUR0100007420.1_pt1 | contig 12969 bp, 13 predicted proteins | sample 5560091 | NCBI WGS metagenome assembly JAABUR01 (sample SAMN10711879, study PRJNA513375) | rock metagenome | isolation source: Antarctica rocks | place: Antarctica: Victoria Land, University Valley sud
TTGGAGGCAGGAACTTTCGAAAGACAGGTATCGGAGCCCGCGTTGTGTAGTTTCGCGTAAACGTGTAACATTTCTGAGCTATCAGAAGCCACACTTGCTGGCCCGCAATAGAGCCGGACTTTAGTTGAATGACGCGCTCCATGCTCCGTCTGCGTCAGTCGTAGTAGTTATCTTGAGGGTCGTGCCCTCGTAAATCTTCACTGTGCTATTGGGCTCTGCCGTGCCTGAGAGGGTGAAAGATCCATCGTTATCAGAGGTGTTGTTGGCTGGGCTCGTGATCACCGGCGCGGCTGGCGCGGTGGTGTCCACGGCAACGGGCATCGCTTGTGAGGTCGACTGCGCCGACCACAGTCCAGCGTCGTCCTTGGCGTAGGCCGTGTAGTAGTAGGTGGTGCCGTTAGCGAGTCCCGTGTCGTTGAAGGACTGGGCTGTGCCTTCGTAGACCTGTGTCTGGTTGGAATCCGGGGTGGCGCTGGTTGCGAACCCCGTGGTCGAGCGAAGGACTCTCACAGCGGTGAAGTCCACGTCCGAAGGATTGGACCAGATGAGATAGACCTGTCCATCGCCCTGGCCGGCATCGAAGAGGTTCACGGCTCCGGGAGGCGTTGGGACGTTCAGCGCCAGGCTGTGAGACCCACCGGCTGAGATTGCCTGCACATTGGTTAGCCCCAATGAGACATTGGTCTGACCAGAGGCGTTGTCTCCCCAGGCGACTACCGTGCCGTCATTCTTCAGCGCCAGGTTATGCTTCCAGCCGGCTGAGATTGTCTTCACATTGGTCAACCCCGATGGGACATTCAACTGATTAGAGGAATTATCTCCCCAGGCAACGGGACCGGACGGTACAGTCTGGGCGTTTGCATCCTGGGTCACCATCAGCGAGTACACGAACATAGCCATCACGAACAATGACGCGATGAGCAGGGCCGACTTCTTACGATCCAACCTCTCGCTGGCAGATCCCAGCACGCTTGCGTACGAGTTCATGATGTTGCCTCCTTTGTAGATTCTGCTAGTAGTTATGGTCCCCACCGCTGCGGTCCAACGTCCTCTGATTTCCTCTTTCATGGTGTCCCTTCTCTCCCTTCGCTGACACCTTCTTCGCGTGTTTTCCACTCTAGAGCGGGAAACGCAACACGACCATCAAGCACTTGACAGCCTGGATGTTAAATTCCCAACAACGCTTCCATCCCGGCCAACACGAACCTTCGAGAGAGAATTATCTGGCGCGGCGAGAGCGTGGGGGAACAGGGTCTTGCTCTTTTCTCAGAAGATTTATCGAAATGATGGCGCCAGGAGAGAATATCCAGGCGCAGAATCCATGCAGCGCGCAGGTTCGGCTACGTTCGATGAAGGTGGAGATACGTGCGTCGGAGAAAAGAAGGGCCGGGGATGACCCCTGGCCCTTCTCGTAGATTTGCTGCTTCCGATAGAAATTAAGGCCCGACCGGGGCGACGAGGGCCGGGATTACCGAACCGCCGCGCCCTCAAGCGCCGGAGGAGTTCACCAGCCGGTCGTAGATGTCACCGCGCCTGTATCCCGACTCTCGCGCCGCCCGTGCCGCCGCCTTCGATGGACTCTCGCCATCCGAGACGTAATCTCTGGCCCGCCCGACGGTTTCATCGAAGCTAAACGTCTCGGGGATGGATCCGCCACGGACCACGACCACTACCTCGCCCTTGACCTTGCCGGAGAAATGTTCAGCCGCGTCGGCCGCCGTCCCGCGAAACACTTCCTCGTGCAGCTTCGTAAGCTCCCGGCACACAGCGACCGACGCATCGGATGGTAGATCCCCCAGCGTCTTCGCCAGCCGATTCGGGGACTCGAATAGCACGAAGGTGGACTCTTCGTGCGATATGCGCTCCAGCGTTTCCGTCCTGGCGCGGCCCTTGCGCGGCGGGAAGCCGAGAAACACGAAGGTATCCGTCGGCATTCCGGAGGCGACGAGCGCCGTGGTCAACGCCGAAGCTCCTGGCAATGCCTCGACCTTCGCGCCGCTTTCGATGCACGCGCGAACGAGCCGGTAACCGGGATCGGAGACGAGCGGCGTGCCAGCGTCGGTGACGAGCGCCAGGTTCTCGGACTTCGCCCTTTCGGAAAGTTCGGGGGCCAGGCGTGCCTCGTTGTGTTCATGGTAGGCGAGGAGCTTCTGTTCGATCTCGTAGTGGGCGAGTAGTTGGCCCGTGCGGCGGGTGTCTTCGCACAGGACGAGGTCCGCTTCGCGGAGAACCCGGAGGGCGCGCAGGGTGATGTCCTCCAGGTTGCCTATGGGTGTCGGGACTACGAAGAGCGTCAAGGATTTCCCAGCACGTACTCCCCGGATTCAGGGTCGCGGGCCAGCGCGGCTGCGCCGAGTATCCCTGACTTCGCCCCGAGCGTCGCCACCCTGATTTCGGCAAGGTCGCGGGCTGGGGAGCGGGCGCGAAGTTGGATCTCCCGCCGCGCTGGGTTCAGTATCAAATCGCCAGCCTCAACCACGCCGCCGCCTATGGCTACCACCTCGGGGTTGAAGACGTTCACGAAACCGGCGAGCCCGATGCCTAGCCACACCCCGGCCTCTTCGAGCACGGAGAGCGCCGCCTCGTCGCCCCCTTCGGCCAACCGGGTCACGTCTTCGCCCAGGATTTCGCGGGTGGATGCGAGCCTGTTGAGGGCGGAGCCAGGCTTCTCGATGGCGACCTCGCGGGCGCGGCGACGGATCGCGGTTCCCGAAGCCATCGCCTCAAGGCATCCGCGATTGCCGCACGAACAGCGCGGTCCCGTAGCCTGAATCGTGGTGTGGCCGAGCTCTCCGCCAGCGCCCTGCGCGCCACGCATCAGGACGCCGTGCGTGATGACGCCGCCACCCACCCCCGTTCCCAGGGTTATGAAAACCAAGTGGTCAACGTCGCTCCCCGCCCCGAACCGGAACTCGCCCCATGCCGCCGCGTTCGCGTCGTTCTCGACGGTGAGGGGAAGGCCGATCTTCGGCTCCAGCTCGTCCTTGAGCGCGACGCCCTCGATGGCGTGCAGGTTGGGGGAGTAGATCACACGGTTCTCGGTCGCCAGGATGTTGCCCGGAACGGCGAGGCACACCCCGCCAACCTCGTGGCCGTTGCCAACCTCCTGGATCGCTCCTGCGAGGGCCTCGATCAAGCGTTTTGAGGTGTGGGGCGTCGGTTGGCGCACCTCGTCCAGCAGTTCACCATCGGCCGAGACTATCCCGACCGCGATCTTGGTTCCCCCCACGTCCACCCCGATGGCGTTCACTGCCCCTCCCCCGTTTCCATCAACCCTGTTTCCAGTCCACTATCTCAAGTTCAGCACGCCCGGAGTACGCGCTGCGACTCACGGTGTACGCTGCGTCGAACGTCCCATCCGGCACATCATCGAGCATTCCCCGCAACTTCGCGGCCACGCCCCTGCCGAGCCGCACCAGGTTCATGCCGGTCCAGACCTGACGCGAACCCTCGACCTTCAACCCTTGCGTAACGAAAACCGGCCTGTGGTTGCCGCTCCCGAACGGGGCGAGTTGCTCGTGCCATCCCAAAAGCCCGTCGGATACCGCATCGAGCGGAACCTCGGCGTCCACCTCGATGGCGGGTGTGAACACGTCGGGGTTCTCCCTCTCCTGCGACCTGACAGCCTCGTTCATTCCCGAGACGAACGCGTCGAACTCCCCAGCTTTCACGGAGAGCCCGGCGGCCTTGCGATGCCCGCCCCACTCGCCCATCAGACGCCGCACCGTAAAGAGCGCGCCGTACAGGTCAACGTCTGTCTCGCCAGCGCGCGCCGAACCGCCGTATGAGCCGTCGGCCCTGCGGTTAAGCACGGCAGCGGGCCTCCCCGTCGCCCCTGCCACCCTGCCGGCCACGAGCCCGGCGAGCCCACCAGCCTCCCCCGTCACCACGACCTTGAAGTCTTGATCCGGGTCTACTTCGAGGAGCGCCTGCTCCACTGCGTACTTCGTGCGTCGCTGGCGCTCGGAGTTGAGCTGGTTGAGTTCCCAGGCTATGCGCATCGCGGTCTTCAGGTCGTCCGTAAGTAGCATTTCCAGGGCCGGTCTTGGGTCTTTGATCCTGCCTATGGAGTTGATGCGAGGCCCGATCTTCCAGCCCAGGTCATCCTCGTCCAGCTCGCCCCTCACCCCCGCCACCTTCACCAGCGCCTCGATACCAGGCCGCGCACCGCCACCCATCAGCGTCCGGTTGATGTGCCGCAGGCCCATCGAGGCAAGCGCCCTGTTGTCTCCGACCATCGGCGCGATGTCCACCACCGTTCCAACAGAGACGAGATCCAGCAGCCGCCCGATGCGCTGCTTGCCTTCTGGATCATCCAGCTCGCGGGCGACGGCCCACGCCAGCTTCCATGCCACCCCGACCCCGGCCAGTGGATCGTCCGGGTTCCATAGCTTCGGGTCGAGAACGGCGACAGCCGGGGGGGATTCAGGCGGGTTCTCAGGCGGGATGTGGTGGTCTGTGACTATCACATCCATCCCAAGTTCCTTCGCCAGCGCCACCTCGTTCCGGTTCGAGATGCCGCAATCGGCTGAGATCAAAAGGTCAACGCCTTCGGCGAAGAGATCCCGGACATATGGCTCCAGCAGGCTGTACCCCGTCTGCCGCGTCGGCAGCTTCACGGTCAGGTTGTCCGTGTAGTGCGAGAGCGCTAGGTACAGTACGGCCGCCGAGGTAATGCCGTCCGCATCGTAGTCCCCGAAAACCCCGATCCGCTCCCCATCCCTGACGGCCTTCGCCACCCGGCGGGCGGCCACGCGCCACGGCTCCTCCTCCGGCGCCCCTATGGTTTTCAGGGAGGGCGTGAGGAATCCAGCGGCGCTCTCTGGCGAGACGTTCCGGTTGGCGAGCACGCGGGCGCAGAGCTCGTCCACCTCAGCCGTCCGCGTAAGCTCCGAGACGGCAGCCTTATCCGGCTCCAGAAACACCCAACGCGCCAAAGAATCTCCCCACTAGCAAGCAATTAGCAAGTCCGCGACGCCGCTATTATACAAAACGATGCTTTTACTTTAGGAGGTAGGCGAATGCTTGAGATAAACGAGAAGAAGCTGCACAAAGAGTTAGCCGAGGCAAGGCGCGGCCTCGATCGCAGACCTGACAACCCACGGCGCATGGACATGGTGGCTAGCTGTCTGCGCTGGCTCGGGGATCCCGAGGTGGAAGAGCTCTTCGCTCGCGCGGCTACCTTGGATGAAGGAAAGGTTCGTGCCGCCGAGGAACAGAGCCGCGACGTGACCGCGCGGAGGCTGCTCACTCTGGACGGTATCATCGTCTGGCCGGACACCCGGAGCGCGCTCACGGGTGGTACGAGCGCGCCTTCGCTGGCCTCGGGTCGCCGGAAGAGATCCCGTGGGCGATAGAAGACTATGAGAACAAGATCGTCCTGGCTTTCCTCCTGGGCAGGGACGAAGAAGCCGTACGTTTGCAGCCCACCGAAGCTTGGAGCGGAGACAGGCCCATGCTGAGTCTAATTGCGGAGGTTTCCAAGGCTCGGCTGGCCAGCGACCCGGAACTCGCTGCCGAGGCCGCCGAGAGATTGACCGATCTTATCCGCAGGCACCGCATCAGGGCCAGCAACGGCCCGTATAGTCTGCATCCCTGGGACCAGTACGAGATCACGCTGCGCGCCAAGGCAGAGCTAGAGGGCCGCACGGGTGACGCGGCGTTGCCTGCCCCCGATCTGCTGCGCCGGGAGCGCGAACTGGCAGAGAGCGGCACGCGCCGCCGAGAAACCCAGGCCCGGCGCAAGAGGCTAACCAGGGAACAGGTCGCCGACATCTGCTTCGAGGAGGACGAGGAACCCGACCTACACTCGACGGACCTCTCCGGCCTGGACCTCTCTGGCCTCGATCTCTCCGGCGCCATCCTTACGGACTCCGACCTGCGCAGCGCGGATCTCTCCGACACGATGCTGGTAGAGACCAAACTCACCGGTGCGGATATGCGCGGCGTAAAACTGGTCGGGACCGTCACGCAGGACACTGTCTTCGAGACCACAGACCTTTCGGGAACGGACCTCAGTGGGGCGCGATTGGCCGGCAGCGATTTCTCGAAGGCGAACTTGCGAGGCACGATCTTGCGGGACGCAAACCTCCCACACACGGACTTTACTGAAGCCGACCTCACCGGATCAGACCTGCGCGGCGCGAACCTTGAAGGAGCCGACCTCAAAGGCGCAAAAATGGATGGCACCCTCTAAATGGATGGCACCCTCTTCTAGACGAGCGGGCCGAGGGATTCGAGTATCCGCTCGACTGCCTTGGCTGGGAGCGGACGGTTCTCCCACTCTCTGAGCGTTAGTTCCCTGGCGTTGGTCTTGTCTAGTTCGAACATCCGCTCCATCTGGGCCGCGAGGGGCTCGCTGTAGACCTCGAGGTTGGTCTCGTAGTTGCCGAGCATGCTGTAGCGATCTATGTTCGCGGTCCCCACTGTGGACCAGATGCCGTCCACGGTGGCGGTTTTGGAGTGGATCATGATGTGCCGGTACAGTAAGATCCTCACGCCCCCAACGAGCAGCTCCCAGAAGTAGCGCCGCGCGAGCCAGTCTGCCGTCACGTGGTTGGAGTCCTCCGGACCAGTACCTGCACGTCAACGCCCCGCCTGACGGCGTCTATTAGACTGGTCCGCATCGCCCTGTCAGGGATGAAGTAGGCGTGGGTGAGGTAGATGTGCCTGTTCGCCCGGTCTATGGCCTCAAGGTACATGGCCCGGATCGGGAACATCCTCATATACGGGTCGTTGCGGTGAAGCACGGTGGTCGAATCCCACGAACGGTCCCCGACGGATTGGAGTACGGGCAGGTCGGGGGTGCGGTGATCGTTCCAGAAATCCACGAGGTCGTTCTCTATTTCGCGGGCGTCCGGGCCTTCAATCCGGATCTGGGTGTCGCGCCAGCTATCTGCGTACAGCGACCCGATGTTGTAGCCGCCGACGAAGCCAACCCGCCCGTCCACGCTCATGATGTGTCTGTGGTAACGGAACAGGTTGCGCGGGTTTACGAGCTTCCTTGGACCCCAGATCGGACGGAAGTGGAGCGTGTGGATCTCATCTGGGAAATTCTTGAACTTCGATGATACGAACGCGTTGGCAAGCCCATCGAAGATCACACAGACCCTCACGCCCTCGCGGGCCTTCTTCGCCAGCGCGTCAACGAAGCGCCGTCCGGTCTCGTCGTCCTTCCAGATGAATGTCCCCACGTGGATACACTCCGTGGCGTTTTCGATGGCCTCGTGCATGGCTTCGTACAGCCTGACACCGTAGGGATACAGTTCGAGGCTGGAACCGTTCTCGACTTTCACTTCTGGCTGTTCTTCCCACGGAAATCCGCCGTGCGGCCCCTCGCGCCGCTTGCGGAGCTGTGCCATCCCAACGAGCACGGCAACGAGAACCGCCTGCACCGCCGTGAGGATCAGCAAGCCGCGCACCACCATCCACCGGAACTCCACCATCGTCCGCCGGGGGCTTGAGAACATGCCGGACATTATAGGGGATGTGGGCCTGGGCTTACCTGCGCCTCATGCGCGAGACGAAGGTTTTCGCCTCCTGGGCCGCGCGGGCACGGATTTGATCCATCTCCTTCTGCCCGACCTGCTGGCCGCCGCGCTCGAAGTAGAGCATGGTCGCACGCCCCATGGTGATGGTTCCCGCGTAGCCAATGGCGGCCGCAGCGGCCCATCCCCCGAACGGGACCAGCTTGACCACCTGACGGCTCAGGGCGCGAAGCCCGAAGCCCGCTGCCAGCACCCCGAGCAGCTCGCGGGCGCGATCGAGCGAGAGATCCTCCCCGTACACGGCGGCGATGCTAAGGACCATACGGCCCTGGTTCGCTGTCATCACGGGCATGTCAGCGCCGGGGATAGGGAGCGCCCCGATCACGGCGTTCTCCCTGGCGTTCTTGCGGATTACCTCCTCGCACACCGCCCGCCGGAAGACGGGATATCCACGTCCGACCTGGATCAGGTACTCGTCCTCAAGCGCCTTAACGAAACGGGGCGCAAGCTCTTTCCGCACTGCATCTTCGGTGACCGCCGTGAGTTCCAGCTCATCTGGATCATCCACAGCCTTGCCGGAGAGCGTCAGGCTACCGCCGTCATCGGGGACGTGCAGGATGATCTCAGCCCCCCTGGAACCTCGCTGCGCCTCAAGCAGGACGGCCAGCTCGGAGGCGCGGGGCGAATCACCTGTCACGGCCAGGGTTGCCTGTTTTCTGGCGGCCTTTCTGGATTCGCTGAAGACCCTGTACATGTTCCTGAGACCCATCATATTCGTGTCCTCCCTAAGCTCGGATTGCGCCAGCGGGCTGTGTTAAATTGATCTTTGACCTTTTTTAGATATATTACGTGCAGGCAACAGAAGGGTTTCGGTTACAGTCTAGGAGACCGAGGGGAGACCTTGCAACCCCAGCGCGACCTGCGGGATATAGAAGAAATAAAGGAACTCTTCGAGGCTGGACAGGAGAGCGGCACCCTGGAGTCCAGCGAGGTTCTCGGCCTTCTTCAGGAGGTGGACCTCTCCACCGACGAGATCCAGCAAGTCTACGGCCTGCTCCGCGACCACGGCGTCGAGGTAGTTGACGCCGAGTTCCTCACCGCCACCGTCACCGAAGAGGAAGACGCCAAGCTGGTCGAGGAGGTTCTCGAAGGCGACCTCCGCACCCGCTACACGGGCGACGCAGTCCAGATGTACCTGGACGAGATCGGCAAGACCCCGCTCCTCACCAAAGCCCAGGAGGTCTACCTGGCCCGCCGCATCGAACGCGGCGACCGCCGGGCGAAGGCGCACCTCACACGGGCCAACCTGCGGCTCGTGGTCTCCATCGCCAAGAAGTACGCTGGTCGGGGCGTGTCTCTTCTGGATTTGATCCAGGAGGGCAACATCGGCCTGATGCGCGCCGTCGAGAAGTTCAACTACCGCAAGGGCTTCAAGTTCTCGACCTACGCGACGTGGTGGATACGCCAGGCTGTCACCCGCGCCATAGCCGACAAGGGCCGCACCATCAGGGTTCCCGTCCACATGGTCGAGAAGATCAACAAGTATTACCGGGTTCAACGCACGCTGGCCGCCGACCTGAACCGCGACCCCTCGGACGACGAGGTCGCCCGCATCATGGAGATCGAAATCGAGGAGATCGTGCGCATCAAACGCGTCTCCCGCCGCTCCATCTCCCTGGAAACCCCGGTCGGCGAGGATCACTCATCCGAACTCGGGGACTTTATAGCCGACGAGGAATCCGAGACACCCCACGACCTTGCGAAGTCCTCGCTCCTGAAATCGAGGATGCAGGAGGCGCTCGGCAGCCTCCCCGAACGCGAGCGGATGGTCCTCGAATACCGATTCGGCCTCACGGGCGGACAGCCAAAGACCCTCGAAGAGGTAGGCGAGCGCTTCGACGTTACCCGCGAGCGCATCCGCCAGATACAGCTCACGGCGCTGGCAAAGATCAAGAGCAGCCCCCACGCCGCCTCCCTGCGCGACCTGCTTGACTAGATTCGAAGGCCGCACACCCTTCCCCATCTGGAGCCATGATCCCCGTTATCCCGACGATTTTGGCCGGCAAGGAGGATGAACCATGAGGATCGAAGGTCTCGGTTGGTTGGGCATACGGACTGAGAAATTCGAGGAGACCGCGCGCTTCTTCAGCAGTGTGATGCGCCTCGAAATGACCCGCAGAGAACACAATGTTGTTGGCTTCGTGTTCCCTGACGGGACCGAGCTGGAGGTGTGGCGTCCCGAAGATGAGTTCCATTCCTTCTTCGGCGAAGGCCCGGTAGTGGGCTTCCGGGTGGACGATGTAGAAGAAGCCCGCGCCGTGATGGAGGCCGCTGGCGTGGAATTTTTCGGGCCGATCCAGCGTTCGGGGAATACCGCCTGGAGCCACTTTCGCGGCCCAGACGGCAACGTCTACGAGATCACAGAGGGGTAAAGTCGGTTAGATAAGTCTGCCGCTTATCCCCTGTTTGGACCAGACTGCCGACTCTGCTCTTCTTCGGATGCGCCGTTGCCTTCGTCTCCAGGACCGCCGGGACGGTTTGGATTCTGGCTGGCTGCCGCACCGAACGCCCGAGTGAGTATCGGGATGGCTACGACGGCCACGACTATCAAGAACAGCAGTACAACTATTTCGATGCCCAAGTTTGATCCTTCCCCTGGCTACTTCGGGAAGCATACCCGCGATAATGCTGCGTTCAAACCTGACGCAACGCCCTGTACAGAAGCCCCCACACGGCGCCGAAGAACGCGTGATCCAGGACCGGAAGCAACACCTTCGGGGTTTGCTGCTCCCAGGGCGGAGAATGCACCCCGAAGAGCGGCAGCCAACTCGACCATCCGACGCCCCACGCGAGCACGCCCAACGCGGAGCCCACGGCGGCCTCGGTCTTCGCGTCGCCAGGCTCCCGGCGCAGCAACGCGAACGCGGTCCCGGAGCCTACACCGTAGGCAAAATGGGCGGCGACGGCGAGGGCGCGTTTCGTCCCAGGCGAAAGGTCTCGCAACGCACCGACTTCTACCAACCTGTCGATTACCTGCTCCGGAGCCGTCGCATGAACGAGGTTCATTCGGGCCAGAAATTTACGAAAAGCTGTGAGAGCCAGCGTGCCGCCGACTCCACAGGCGACGCCGCGCGGGATTCTATGCGATAGGTCCATGTATCCTCCGTTGTCGATAGTTCGAGACGAGGGGATGATACCCGCAGCCGGAGATTGCTACTCGTGTAGCTCGTCCAGGGCGCGCGCGAGCTGGGCGTCGCGGCCAGGAATCTCCTGGGGGGTGAGATCCCTGACGTCGCTCGGGGATATCGGCTCGTCGCCCTCTCCCATCTCGACCTTCACGTCCGGCGCTATGCCGGTCTCACGGATGAAGTCCCCGTCTGGTGTGAGCCATTCCGCGACGCCGAGCAGCAGCGCCGAACCGTCGCTCAGGGTGTACTCGGAGAGCACGGTGCCCGTGCCGTAGGTCGTGGTCCCGATGACCTCGGCGCGGTTGTTGTCGCGCAGGGCGCCTGAGAGTATCTCGGCGCTGGAGGCTGTTCCGCTGTTCACCAGAACGTCCACCGGGGCGCGGGTTGGCTCTGCGCCATTGTCCACCCGGATCTTCTCTCGTTTTCCTTCCGCCTCGTCGCGGAGGTAGACCACCTTGCCTGGTTTCAGGAAGAGGCCAGCTATATTCACAGCCTGATCCAACCTCCCACCAGGGTTGTTGCGAAGGTCTAGCACGAAACGCTTTGCCCCACGCTGCCTGGCCTCGTCTATCGCCTTCTTCAGCTCGTCTGAGCTGTTATCCGAGAACGAGGTTAACTGTATCAGGGCAACGTCGCCGCCCGGTATCTTCGCCCACGTAACCACAGGGGCGTCTATCTCAGTCCGCTCCAGGGTATAGTCGCGCTTCTCGTCGCCGCGGAGCACCGTCAGCTCCACCTCGGTTCCCTTGGGGCCTTTGATCCTGTCCACGACCTCCGTGGTGTCCTCCTCGCGCACGCTCTTGCCATTCACGGCGATCACCACGTCGCCAGCCTCAATGCCAGCCTCCTGCGCCGGCGAACCCTCAATCGGGGAGGCAACGACTACCTCCTTGTCCCTGTCTTCGAGGCGTATCCCGACACCCACGTATGTTCCCGTGAGGCTCTCGCGGTTCGTCTCAACCTCACCAGGCGTGAGGAAACGGGTGTGCCCCTCGTCACCGAGGCTGTCGAGCATTCCCTCTATGGCGGCATAGGTCTGTTTCCTGGGGTTGACCGACTTTTGATCCACGTAATCTTCCCTGACGAGATGCAGCGCCTCCGCGTACAGCTTCAGGCTCTCCTTGTCCTTACCGCTGATCTCCGCTGGGCTCTGCGACCGCCCGAAGAGAAAAGACCCGAGGGCGACTGCGAGCAGCAAGAGCACCATCGCCATCACCCGCACGACAGATTTGCGGCGGTCGGTCTTCGTGGCTGTGCTCTTCCACATGCCGCTGATTCTACTATCTCGGCCCGTCAGCCAATCGGCTGCTGTAAATCAGGGCTACGGGCTACTCCCCGGCCTTGTATGGAGTGCTCGTCGCGGCCTCCTCTAACTTCTGCCCCTTCTCCACGGGGAAGAAACAGGAAGCCTTGTGGCTGTCCAACCCACCGTTTTGAGACTCGTGCTGCGGCTCCAGGGCGGGTTCGTTCTCCTTGCAGTAGTCCTGGGCGCGCGGGCAACGCGTATGGAAAGTACAGCCGGAGGGCGGGTTCGCGGGTGATGGCACGTCGCCGGTCAGGACTACGCGGCGCCGTTCGCGCTCCTTGCGGGGGTCGGGAACGGGAATGGCCGAGAGTAGCGAGGCCGTGTACGGATGGCGCGGCTCGTTGTACAAGCCGCCGCGATCCGCTATCTCCACGATCCTGCCCAGGTACATCACCGCCACCCGGTCGGAGATGTGCTTGACGACGGAGAGGTCGTGGGCGATGAACACGTAGGTCAGGTCGAACTCTTTTTGCAGATCCTCGAGAAGGTTCACGACCTGGGCCTGGATCGAAACGTCCAAAGCGCTGACCGGCTCGTCGCAGATAATGAGCTTGGGGTTCAGAGCTATCGCCCGCGCCACCCCGATCCTCTGCCGCTGCCCGCCGGAGAATTCATGCGGGTAGCGGTTGTAGTGCTCGGGGCTGAGGCCCACGATTTCCAGCAACTCCCGCACCCGCTTCTTGTGGTCGCCCTCTATTTTGTGCGTCTTCAGCGGCTCGGAGATGATGTTCCCGACCGCCATGCGGGGGTTCAGGCTCGCGTACGGGTCCTGGAAGACTATCTGCATATTGCGCCGCACGGTGAGCATCTGCTTGCGGTCGTAGCCGAGGATGTCCTCGCCCTCGAAGCGGACCTCGCCCGCCGTCGGCTCGATGAGGCGTAGGATCAGTCGCGCCAGCGTGCTCTTGCCGCACCCCGACTCACCTACCAGCCCCAGCGTCTCCCCCTTCCTCACCGTCAGGTCCACCCCGTCAACCGCCTTGACGTG
>JAABUR0100007421.1_pt1 | contig 12966 bp, 8 predicted proteins | sample 5560091 | NCBI WGS metagenome assembly JAABUR01 (sample SAMN10711879, study PRJNA513375) | rock metagenome | isolation source: Antarctica rocks | place: Antarctica: Victoria Land, University Valley sud
ACTACTCCGCACAGTGCGCAATACACATCGCCCGCGAAGCTCATTTCCGGTTTGCTAATACCGTGTTGTGCAGAGCCCAGAGCCCAATTCGATGCCTTATCGTCAGTCGAGCTTGTGGAGAAATTTTTCCCAGGTACAAAATGAATATCCGACGGGAGTACAAGTAAGAGTCCCAATGATTTGGGGAAGGGTCTCGCACAGTCGGATACTCGACAGCAAGGGACACATCAAGGCAACGCAGCGCTCCTGCGAAAGAGTGGCAAAAGCCTGACGTGGACGGGCCCTAAGTAGCTAAGCCTTGCTTCCTTCCGAAGGTTTGTCCAAGTACCAGTCGATGGATTAATAAGATTGCTATTTGTGCTGAAGCCTGAGGATTCCAATCCTGGTTGCATCAAGCGGTACGAATCTCGAACCATCGAACAAAGAGGTGCTGGGCTACCTTAGTACTGTAACCTGAACACCGCCGCCCCCTGAGGGCTGAGTCTGAAGGTGCTCAGGAGCTTATCCGTAATGGACTTATCAAGTCATCAATTTAGGCACCGTGGATGTTTGTGGATGGCGTCTACTACGCGTCAATCACCACATCCAATGTCTCATGTGACCTCCAATTCTTGGGGTAATCCTGATTTCTATCTCGATACCATTACACGTGGACATCCTCGCGAGTAACTCTCCGGACTCTTCAAGACGCCAGCATACCAGCCAAAAATAAAGAAATAAAGTGGGGTGAGATTTTTAGCGAAAATCCCCCACCCACTTTGTCCTTTCTAGTCAACTCCTATCTATCTACCTACACGACACTCGTATACATCGTTTGAAGAAAGTTGGTTTGGCAAAGCCTGGTTGAACATAATACTCAGTACTTTAGTGGTATCCGTGCCCCCCACTTTCGCTCAGTTCTTCGCTTAGTGCTCACCAGCCATGCACCACTTTCAGCCATGCACCACTAAATTCAACTACCCTTTATATACACGAGGATTTTTGAGCAATTGCTTCAAAATAACCCGCCATTTCTACTGATAAGCCTGAACGAATTTAATGCGAGCAGCCCTATGGGGCTTAGTAGCCCTGTAGCACTTCTTTAGTGCATTTAAATAACGCTTTTCCCAGACCTCTTCGCGCTGCTGCTGCCTCTCGTCCTTCAATTTCTGTCTATCTTGAGTCATACTTCGAGCATCTTTGACGTACAAGATGCCTTCGATTTTGAGAATCTTATTAGACTGCTTTTTGCGTGCTTTGCGAGCATTTTCAGCGGCTTCTATTTGACGATATATCCTTGCCCTCTTCACTGATGCATTCGATGCTCGTCAACGACTCTCTATTATTCGAATCCTTGAAGTAAATTCTTCTATTTGAATCTACAGTAACAATTCAATCGAAGCGTGCAACGATGCAATGCTCATACGATAGCCGATTTCGTGTATCATTCTTCGTTATATCATATTTGATCATCATCTCATTAAACTCATCAAAATGAGTCTGTAGTACTTTCGAATCATGCGCATTCTTTCTTTCAGCTGCTAAAGACTTTCGTTTAGCTTTGAAGAGATCTGACTGATGATCTAATCATCGTTTGACTCATTGAGCGTTCAGTAGAGCTGAAGAATTTCAACGAGCAAAGTCTTGAGCACGAAGGACGTTTGCCGTTGATTGCATCATGTGTAGTCTAGCTGACAGGCCTAACTGATTCACTGTAGTTAAGTATTGTCGTAAAGCTGACTCCTGATCAGGTTTTAAAGCTCTGTCATGCAGTCCTCGTACTGCTGTTTTGAACTGATAATCTCGTAGTCTAGATCGAAGTCTGTCATATGAAACACGAAACTCGCGCGCAATTTCGGCTCGATTAGGATTTTCACGCGTGTTTATGGCGTCAATAGCCTTCTGAATGCGACCCTCGATGATAGCGTAAGTAGCAGTCATGTGGTTGAAATTTGGTGGATTTTTGAAGGTGATGGATCAAAAATATGAAGATTTAGTGGTGCATGGCTGAAAGTGGTGCATGGCTGGTGAGCACTAAGCGAAGAACTGAGCGAAAGTGGGGGGCACGGATATGTAATGTATTTCCATTTGCGAAGATCTGCACTCGTTCTTATATTGCCCCGCACTAATCTTAGCGTTTCACCACCTTAGCCCCATGGGGTATAAGTACAGTCCAATGGATACTAGCGTTCAAAAAGCGTGCCTAGTGTCCCATATTATAACTACCTACTTTACCGTGATAGCTCTGAGGGATAGTCGTTGCAAATCCCAATTGATTTTTGGCGTGCACCTGATACTCAGAAATCAGCGAAACATCAAGATACCCACTCCATTCTGAGATACCTTCTGTGGCTTCTACGTTTCGCATTTCTACGCATGCCCACTCCGCCGTTTGACCTGTTAGAACGACGCCTCATTCCTTCTTGCTGTAACATGAGCTCACGTGTTGATTGTTCCTTATGGTCATACACCCTCACATATTCCCTTGCGGGCGCTGTAACCCACTAGGCGCCCATGCTTCAAACAAACTTTGTACCGGTCACTTTCACCAGCGCTTCACATCTCGCAAGCACTCGCGTGCAGCTTCTGCGCCTCATGGAGCTGGCCTCAGCTGTTGCAATCATCGTCATACCATTATCAACTACCGGCATTCATCCTTACTCTTAGTTTCATTGTATAATCTTGTCTACATGTACAGCCACAACGAATCTAACATTGAGGAGCTGAAGCCAGACAGTATCGGGTGATTCCTATTTACAATCATGTCAGCTTCCCAAAATCCTCAATCCTTCAAATAAGGTACCACTGACGCTTGACGTCGAGTCTCCTATTCTTACCACAGGTTGCGTACGATCAGGTCCCACTCTACTTACCTTCTGAAGGAATAAGCTGAGCACTATCTTCATTAATGGCGTTTCCCGCCAATCCTAGCGTTCTTCTCACATCATCTTGACTGTTTTATCTATTTCGGTGGCACTGCTCCTGTCAAACAGCAACAGATCCTACTTCGATCCCAATCCTACAAATCATCCGGCAATTCTTCGGTAAGGAATCATGTCACTATCACCGTGATATTTCCTCTAGTCTGTTCTTTCCTCGAGGTCACTTTTGGCCTTCGACTCTGTCGTTTCAACCTACTACACTTGTTCCAAATATGCCGCAATGAGCTTTGCCCCTACTCAGGGGGATGACAACAGTCTGACTTTTGCATAGCCAGCTGTATCACATAAGTGTCAGCAGTCTTCGTAATCTTCTTGTTACAGATCGTGTCCTCTACTCATCCTTTCATCGCTATGCCCTTTCCTAATGGCGCAGCGTTTTTGTCTCGAGTATATATATACCCTATCTGGGTTGTTATTCCGTAGGGCATTATTCTTGAGATTCAATTTCTACGCCAAAGCCTAGAACATCGCACTATCTCTATCTCTATCAGCATGAAGTTATCAGTGTTATCGATCATCTGCGTCTTCCCGCTTTATACCTTTGCCCAACTCGCTCAGACGCTCACAGACGATGGGCAAGGGAATAGCATATACGTTCCTACTGCTGGGTCTACTTCTGCCGTCGCGGCGCCGGCAGCTACCCCAACTCTCGTTTACAACTGCTTACAGATGCCTCTGATATGCGAGAATGTTGCCGCATATGCAAACGATAACGGGGGAACAAATGGCGACCTACCAAACCAACAAGTGCTACTCTACTACGATCCAGACAACACCAACAAGGACAAGCGTCGCGGCGTTGCCTGTGGATGTTTCGAGCACGACACTTGCAATACCGCAACTGCTAATGGCAAAAGCTCCGGATCCAAAGTGACCGACATTGCGACTGCATCTCCACGTACGAATACTTTTACCTCAATCTCACCGGGAGCAACAAATATTATCCTAGCAGGTGTTAACCCAGGCACCTCCCCCAGAGTTCCGTTAAACGGCATCCCCGGGCGATTTTTCGGCCAGGGTACTGCATTCAGCTGCGATGGTAAGAAGTCCACCCTCGGCGTTAGCGAAATCTGAGTTTACTAGTCCAATGATTGTTAATTCAGGTGGCTAATTGTTGTGTCAACAGAATTCCCTGCCGCTCCGTACGTATCTTCAGCAAAGTCACAGGCTTGTTCATTTCACTAACAGACATAGCTTCATTCAAGGCGGCACTAATGCCAAAACTATCTGTGCTGTAAGTGTCCCCTTTCCATTTATGCTGTCTTAGTTATATCAGTGATATCCGGTAGTCTGTGAAGCAGCCTTTACTGATCGACTATTACAGCTATCGAATTGGAGAGTATTTCAAGCCGCTGATCCCGTTAAGGGCGCGGGTAAATGGCCTTTGGACGCTAGATCTGGTGTTAACCAAGAGCAAGACTGGCAGGCTCAAGCCCATGCATTCCTTAGAGTAAGACCAAGCCCTACTCCATGGATTTAACTGAATCAGATCATCTAACAAGTATCTTAGGAGATACTCGACATAGGACCAAGCAAAGGTCGCAACCCCAAAAAAAATTGGAACACAGTCTATCCCTTCGTCCTTTCAACCGCTGTGGAGAGCGATCTAACCACCAAAGCATGGCTTGTCACCAACGGTATAGCAACGAAAACAGTGACCAAACGGGATGCCGTCTCTGCCACCACCACTGCGGTTGACTCACATACTACATATGTGGTGTCTGGGAACGAATATGCCGATGAGATGCAACTCCGCGCCATTGCTTTGCAAAAACGCTATAAAGGCAGAATCCAGTCAGACCGCGTGGCCAGATCTTTGACCACCCCGCCGGCGCGATTAGTAGCTCGTCAAGTTTCCCCCGCAGCTGCCTTAATAACTCCGCCGGCGCGATTAGCAGCTCTTCAAGGTGGCGCGGCAGCTCCCAGCTGCACCTGGGGCTACGAAATAAGCGGCGCCGAAGATATCGAAGTCGGAGACCTCGGATTCGATCCTCCGCTCGACGCAGACCTGTCCACACCTCAATGCAGCCCTGCCGGAGTCCCTCTGAGTGACCTCCAAGCCGTTATCGACACCCTGGACGGTCAAGGCGACGATGGCTATATGTACGACAACTGCTGCGGCGGAGGTAGCGTCAGTTGCCTGCAGCAAGGCACAAGCGGCCTTGCCGCAGTCGATCTCTGCGGTGGCACAGAACTTGAGTGTATCGGGTGTGCGCAATTGGCAAACTACCTCCAAGGAATGGCAAGCTCTTGTAACTCGAACGGCCAAGTCGGTGGGTCGCAAGAGATAAATGAGGCTAACAGCTTAACTGTTTCAATCAACCTCAACTCCTCTGGCTAGCCGCAATATCTACCAACCAGTTGAGGGAGACCCTAGCAAGATGGGATTTCAGAGTAGCATTTTTGGGGTTTTGGATAGGGGGTTCCGGCGTTGTTATATTTGTTTCTGTTTTTGTTCAGCTTTCGGCCCGTAAGGACCATCCTTGATTTTCAATGTTTTGAGTATGATATTCTAGCGCCGCGATTTATACGGATCATCATTCCTTATGTATGTTTTTCAGCACCATGATATCATTATATAACCGCATCTACTAGACCATCAGAGGGTGCAGAAAGTTATTATTCAACTACCAACAGCCAAGCATGCCAGGTCACAGAGCGACGATTGAAGTATGAAAGTTCAACACTGACCAATGTCAAGTTTCCCTCTGTCCAACTCTTCTTGTCGCACAAGCTTTGCAATCGATCTCGATTCAGTGCTTGTATTATTTCAAGCAAATGATGAGTTCAGCTGTCCATTCAGACACCTTTACACAAATCGATTATCGTTTACTGGCTTCTAGAACACCTGATGCACGACATCACTCCTCGTCCGAAGTGGATTTTCTGGAGTACCACCTGCACTTTATGTCCCCGATTCAAACAACACCCTACCTATTCCCCTTTCAACCCCTATAAGAGCACACCTACTCAACAAAATTTACTTACCCGACCCTTGAAAAGTGCTTTTCTTTGGCACTTGAGTGTGAGCTTCTTGGGATTTTGAGGATTTGAGGGGATGAGGAGCTTAGATGTGGATTTTAGGATTCAGGAAGGGTTCGAAGGCGTGGAGAAGGAAAGGGGCAGAGGAGGGGGGAGAGAGAGAATGTGTGTGTATTCCGGGATACGATTACGGACGCATTGTTCGTGTGCAGAATGTTTGGTTGCAGATCCTTCTTTCGTGTTCAAAAACTCGCAGGAACTTAATTGATCTTTGTAGATTGTCTTCTATGTAAGACGATATATATGCATTAAACTGTGTTTTTGTAACGTCAAGTACAAAACTTCATGATCTTTAAGGCTTTTCAATCAAATTCTGAAAACTTAAATTGAGTTTAACGGTTTTTGCATGTAACTCAACGATTTTTGCACAATGCTAAATCACATTTACAGCGCTGAGCAAAACACACATGTAAAGTCATAAAAATCAGATGTAAGATGTTGTGTAAAGCACGTTAAAGCTTTTTATGACATAAGAAACTAGCCACAAGCTGCAGTAGAGTTAGTCGTATTGTGTTACTCACTGACTTGACCTTCAAAGTTTTCACTCAAGTTTTCAAGAGACCCTCGAGCAAATTTCTAGCATCTGCCCAACCATTTTGGCACACAACGATAAAGTGCAGGGAAGGTTGAGGAGAACAAAGCGACCCAAATCCTCAAACCACAACCGCCCCTCAACACCTCAGAAGCACATTAATCCAATAAATCCCCCCCGCCCTTATCGCCCTTTTCCAGACCCACAAAAAAAGCGACTATAAACGCTGCCGTTGGATCAAACGTCCGAGCGTTCCAGCTGCGTTGATATTAAATTGAGATGGATGATTTGCACTAATTGAACTGATGAAGGGAAGCGTATTACAAAGAGAGACAGATCTCTAGACTTTCCATCTATAAATAAAGAGATTAAAGTCGTGATGACGGGTTAAATAGTTAGTAGACAATACCTCACCCCACCCATCCATCGCCTCATTTCACACACTTCATCGTCGCTTGCTTTTGAATAAACGAGGCGCAGGGGGGTTGGGGAGGGCATGGTGGTTTAATTGAGTTTGAGCAAAGGAAGAGACGAAGGGAAGAGGATCGGAAGAGATGCAAGGGAAGAGATGGGTTCTGCTGTGTATTATTGATCATTTGAGCCGAGAGATACAGGAGCAGTGTGTGTGGAAGACGATACATGTATATACCACTTCATCTTATCACTCGGATGAACGTTTTCCGTCGATGTGGCTTTGGCCGATAGGTAAGAGCATCTGACCCCCGGATGAGCTTTTCCAAAGATGCGCGTGCCGCAACAAACGTTTACGTTGTTCCAACGTTGCGCTACCGCTTCCAGGCATGAGCAACAGAAGAGCTACCCTACATCCTCCCAACCAGGAAAAGAGAAAGGATGCGACTATCGATCTGAAAGCTATCTTAAACGACAATAAACTCCTTGTTGGCTTTGGATGGGTATCTTATTGCACACATAAAATTCGCCTAATCCAAATGCCATCTACAATACGCTGCTCATAGCCCAAGGTGTCGCATACACCCCTTCCCATACCCCCTCAGTCCCCATGTACATACACTCCGCCTGCCGCTACAGCCTCAGTCACTCATCTCCCCGCCACTTGCCCTCGTCCTAAGATGTCTTCTCACCTTCCACACTTTCGCCCCCCGACTCTTCACCTCTCTTCCATCTACCACCTTCGCCCACGGAACCCCTTTCGCCCATTCTTTTACCTCATAAGGCGTCAACCGTTCTGGCTCCCCCTTCTCATCCTTCCTCCTCCGCCTCCTCGCTGCCGCCGCCACGAGTTCCTCTCGGTACGCCCAGATGGGAGTATCCAACTTCCCTCTTACGAGGACGATCTTCGTGTTCTTTTCGTGGAGGGATTGGAGAGTGGATTGGGGGATGGGGGTAATGAGGTGGAGGGTTTTGGTCTTAGTGTCAATGCCGCGGATTAGAGCTTGGCCTAGAGACTGGGATTTTGATGGATCTAGGGGGATAGAGAAGCCGGTGTTGGGGGCCAGGTAGGGGAGATCGTCGGGAGCACGAGAGACGGAGGGGTGCTGAAGGTGGGTACTGGAGGGTTTGGGCTTTCTGGTCGGTTTTGGGTGATTAGAAAAGTGGTTTCTGGATTTTCGCGTGGAAGGACGGAAGCTGTCTTGGAAGTTGGAGACGCTGCTGGCGTCTGAGTCGTCGTTGTCGTCGCTTGGCAAATCCAGTCGAGGATGAAACACTGGGTTATCTTGAACGTCCATGGCATCGCTCGGATCCTGTACGCCTTTCGCAGCTTGCTCATCTCCGTTGCGAACCCCATTCGAGCCTTGGATGTCAAAACCGCCGTCTTCGCTTCTATTGACCGAGATTACCGAATCGTCTTCAATAGCTATCAGCCCAACCACGCAGCCGACTAGAATATCCATAATGTTTTCCGGATCTTGCTCCTCACCAAGGATCATGATGCCGAATATCGCCTGTGAAGGACCAGCATAACGCACACACAAAGGAGCGGTCTCATTTAGAGGACTAGCATTCCATCGAAGATTGCCACCTTCTGGCTCATCGAGGTGAAAGTACGAGAGAGCCTGCATTATTCGGAGATCTGCGGCAGTGCGAGTCGTAAACTCAGATGGCTGAGACGACAACGTGTGAAACGGCGTTTTGGCCCTGTCGGCGGCCTCGACGAGTGAGTCTACCACCTCAGCTGGCCCGAGGGTACTCGTATAAACAATATTTGTAAAGTCCATGCAGTGTATGAATGCTTGCAAAACCTCAAGACCACTACCCTGAATCCAACCGGAGCAATTGACGATTAGTGGACAGGAAGGGTATAATCTCAACATTCGTCGATAATGATTCCAGAGATCCAACGCACATCGCAGATAATGATCAGGGTCATCCTTTGGAGTTACAGCACCTATGTGATGAGCCCTGATCAACTGATCTCCATTCAAAAAACTTGGTGTAGGGTGAGTGAAAGGAGGTCCAAAGTTGCAGGATTGTAGTTGGATTAGAGAGATCTCGCCCGGAGGCGAAAATTCTGGTTGACCTGGGTCGAGGTCTAGAAACGCTACACGGTCACATCTTCGTAAAGCACTATCGGACTGGGACCGGACAGAGATCCTGGTAAGCATAGAATTGGCTAGAATACGGCAGAACGTGGACTTTCCAGAGCTTTTAGGCCCACACATCATGATAGCGACTGGCCGAGGGCTTTCGACTGACAGTAGCTTAGCCATCATCACTCCCCAATCAAGAGATGGCTCGATAATGTGCAAAGGCCTTTTGTATGGATCGTCTGCTGAAGACTTGAGCTGTAAACTCAAGTTAAGCACATTGAAATCCTCAATTGAAAGGTACCAAACATACAAACACAAATGACCGCTGCAATCGGTTGACCGTCCTAGGGTCGACGCTAACGCCAAAGGCATGCTTGTGATTCCATACTCGGCCAAACTTGGGCGAAAGCTGTTTTAGTAATCGAATGCGACTGGTACATGAGATTACTGTTATTTCTGCCGGTAGGTTCTGCGGTCCGTAAGGGTTCGGGATAGCACGAATTGATGGAAGGGAATGTGTTGATGGTGCGTATACCCTATGTAGCCTCGAGCTTACATGTAGCACAGCACCTGCGATATTGACAGCTCCTTTTCTTACCCAAACATCATACTGACCAACCAAAGTCAGACTCTGCCGACACATCAGGTTTGATCAATAGGTAAATCATGGAACACCCACATCTTTTGGAAAGAGCAATACCGTCCATTCATTATGCGTTTCCCCTATAACATTGTTCTTATTAGGAACAAAGTCCGAGAGCTGCTTCTTCGGTGCTTCGCTTCGTATTATGATTTCGGACCCAGAACTAAACACGGTTTTCTAGCATGTTCGGTCTACAAGGACATTCTTGACTTACTCGCTGTCCCCAATCCTACTCTCTTCGGAGCCACTACCTTGCCAGTCTTCCAATTCTTTCTCTCCGTGTGGAACCTGGGTATCATAGTAATTCGTAGAAGCTTTGTATTTGTCTGGTGCCTCCTCCAGGTCAACATTAATTGGGGATTCTCGGGTGCCAGTGGATTGAGAAGAACTCTGGGAACGCTGGGGCACGGGCAGAGGTCGAAGTCTAACTCTCGACTTGTGCCTCTTCTTCAAGAGATTTGGTTCCGAGGGTTGCACTCGGGGCTCAACTTTCTGCTTTTTCGCTGGGGAGGGCACGCCATTATTCTTCTTGTCCTGGTCTGGTGGTAGAGTATGCAGAGAAACGTTTGTATTTGTGGCTTTACTAAATGGACTATGCTTTGCTTTCCACGCCGCGATAGCGCTTACAGGTCCTTGGCCCCAGTCAGACAATAACGATTATGGAGGAAACTCAAGACAAAGATATATACCAGATGCTGGCACATCAGCCTGCCTTTCAACCATTACACAATAATTCAGGCTTCTGTCGTCGAATGTTACTTTTTGGCAGGCAGTCGGGACTGGGCATCTAAACCTTAAATTCTTAGCTTCATCTCAAAACGTGGGGAAAGCTAAGCCCTACTGTTATCTTAGCTCATCGCGCTTACTAGTATAACTTCTTATTCAAGTCATTTGTCTACCCTCATGAAGTAAAGAGAACGGATCATAAGTCATGCATAGAGGCGGAAAGTTTTGTTTGTATTGGCTATGTGCTGCTGTAGTAACTTGCAGCCAAGAGATTGGATAGAAGTGAGAGCTGGCCAAAATAAATAAAACTTTGCGCTTCTATGCATGGCTTATGACCCATTCTCTTACCTCATTCAGTTTACGTATTTGTTCCTACGATTCTTGAATCTTATCTAGGCCTTTTAATAGTCTATTTGGAACTTAAAGTGCTTCGTCTTTGATGGAACATGTGATATTGTGGCTTTTTGGATGTTCAGCACCGTCAACCCCATCTCAAGTTCATTTCTACCTTTTCGGTTCAGCATTTTACTGTTGCCACAGAGTGTTGCAAACAGAAAACTTTTAGACGGATCTCATCTAAGATTGGTTGCGGCGGAGACATGTAGGACAAAAAAATAAGATATGAATAGCATAACGGCAATCGAGAAAGCTAGAGCGTTTTCCATTCAAACATAAAGCCACGGATGACATCCTGAATCATTACGTTGGCTTTCTATGAAAGAACTTCATACGGGAGAGAGGGAAAGCAAGGAAAGTAGAGGGGCTAAAGTCAAAGAATATAACGGAAGAGAGCGAGCAAAAGGAGCGCGGTTTGACCACTGCTTTCACATTTACGCCCGGTCGAATTTCCTCGATGAGAAGACTCGAAGTTTTGGATAATTGTGAGTACGACATAAATACCAAAACAAAGTTCGGGAAGGAATGTATAAATGGAAAACGTCTGAACCGCGAATAGTAACAAACGTCTAGCGACGCTCTCTCCGGACATCAGTCTCAATGATGGTATTTGGACGATTAAAACGAAAGCAAGAGTAAACGCGATTGTTCCGCAAACTAATCTACTAATATCCTCTTCTGGGTTGTGCCCTATGAATCGTGTCAGTCGATCAAAGTCCTCCCAAGATCCCATCTATTTTACACTTACCCCTTTTGGCATTTATGGCAACTTTCATCCTTTAGGAACACATGTCCATGTGTGTAGCAAACCTTCTGATGGGCCGAGCAGTACCGAGTCCTGCCACTACCTCCAGGACGACAATTACCCTTATATCTTTTGGGGCAGTGGTGAGTACTGGTTGCGCCGAGTCTTGGCATTGTGGGTATAAGTATTAATTGGATTGAGACGGCTAGTTCTTGGTGATGATGTCAGGCAGTGATGGAGTTTTTTACCTAGGATAAGTGAGGGAAAGGAGGGAGGTTTTCTCAGCTCCGCTGGACAAAGGGTAGAGGATTCCCTGTTCTTGAGATTAGCACTGCAAGCGGTTAATGTTTGAGTATTCCATTCTCATTTATTTTCGGATGCAGGTATATTGGCTGTTCTCGAACTTAACAACTACTAAGCCACATTTGTCTCCCTCTATCCAGATTTATTGATTGCCCATTCTGCAATTTCAGCTCGTTCCATTCTTTGAGAAGGTCAAGAATTTCTTTGTAAGCCTCATTGCTGTTTATCCCGGAAATAGCAGCCTGGAAGAGCCTCCTGGCTATTCGATATTGTGCCATATATGTGTATCTTAGTATTTTCGAGCCAACAACATCCTCAAAAGTGCGTTTGATTTCTTGGAGGTTGGCAGTAGGGGGTATATCGTTGGCATGCTTCTCGTCTTCGTCCTTCTCGTCGTCCCAACCCCAGAGCCAGAAGGGGGGAGCGCAAGACATGAAAATTGGAGCGAACACAGCGCTATCCCAGTCTAAGATCCCAGAAATGGTAACTTGCGGTTCGAGGCTTAGTAGAATGTTTCGCGGCTCTAGATCCAGGTGACATAGAACATTGTTATCATCGTCAAAGTAACCCAATTGGTCCATTTCCCGTGCCACAGCTAGAAGGCTGATCATCAGATCGACAGTGAGATCGTCGCTCGCGTCCAAGCTTCGTGCGTCAGCTATCCAACGATTGAACTGTATTTCCAGCATTCCGAGAGTGGTTTCACTTCCAGGTACATCCGCAGATCGACAGTTGATCTTAGGGGCTGGATTGAATACGTCTCCAACATCGAATTGAACAACCTTGAAATCCTGATCTTGGATCGATTCGGTACTATTCTCGATAAGACCAGCGACCGGGCTGCTATGAGAGTGCAAGTCTAGCAGTAAGCGTCCCCACTGTGCAGCAACACTGCATTTCTGCCGATTATTTAGATCAGGATAGACTAGACGCAGACTGGCTCCAGGAAGTCGATTCTGAATCATATAGTGTTTACCCAGCGCGTTGTTGCTCGTTAGATCGAAGGCGATCACTTCCGGTACTGGAAATTTGGTTTTCTGGCGAACAAAATGGATTGTGGCAAGTTCGCGATCAACACGTTCATCAGGGAAGCGTGGAACACGAAGAATAAGACGAGCCGGATTGATGGGATCAGTCCCAAAAACGTT
>JAABUR0100007423.1_pt1 | contig 12966 bp, 19 predicted proteins | sample 5560091 | NCBI WGS metagenome assembly JAABUR01 (sample SAMN10711879, study PRJNA513375) | rock metagenome | isolation source: Antarctica rocks | place: Antarctica: Victoria Land, University Valley sud
GCGCGAACGGGCGGCCCAGCGCGACCATGCGCTCCCACAGCAGCGACTGCGACTCGTGCACGCCCATCGACATCGCCTGCGCGCCGCGCGCGGCGCCGCTGAGAGGGCGGGGCGCGCAGCGCCGCGTGGCCCCAGCAAGGCTCGCACGCCGCTGAGCGACCTGCATGCGTCCGGCGGTCTGTGTGGGTATGCTTCTGAAACCCCCCGCCGGTGCACGCGCCTGGCGCGCGCCGGCACCGCAAGCGCCCGCCGCGCCGCCCGACCGCCCAGACTCCCAGCACAGCTGGCAGAACTTGCTCGGCGCTGTGCGCTGCTCACTGTGTCGGCAGGCGGGCAGGAACAGGAAGCAGCTGCGCCACCATCACGTGTTAGGTTATCCAGCAGTGTTGCTGCAAGGCAGCGAGGCGGCACCTCGTTCACGGGCAGCCCGTCGTAATCCAAGTTCCGGCCCTGCTCGTACAGCGCGTGGCCGGTCTCATGGATGGCGCCCGTCAGGCCCTGCGCGGCCGCTGCACACCCTGTCACGCACGGCATGCTTGGCGTGAGCAGCGTTTGCTGCTCCCGCTGTGTGGTGTGACCAGGTCGCGCAGGCGACCACTTCACAGTTTGCCAGCAGGCACACCCTCTGACAGCAGGCGATCTCGGATGAAGCGTTAGCAGCATGCATGCATGACCGCGTCATTGCTGTGCATGAGCTCGTAGCGCGGCAAGGCAGGCAGCTGTGCGCGCCTCTGTCAGGTCATCTTCTTTAAAGCGGGTCGTCATGCGCACGTCTGTCACGTGCGCGCCTGCACGGCGGCGCCGCGGTCCCCCTGCTTAGCGCAAAAGTGGCGCGTGCTGGCATCTTCATGAACGGGCTGGGTCGTGACCAGCCTAACACAGTGTGCACCTCGCAGGCTGGACGCCATTGACCATCTCTCTAGCCAGGCGCGCATCGATTGAGCACAGAGCGCTCACAACGCTCCCTGGCATGAGGCCGGCAGCAGCGCTGCACGGCAGAGCCCGCATGTCTGGCAGGGCCCTGACACAATCCGCGTGGCCTGCAGCACCGTTGCGCCGCGCCCGCCCCGCGCCCGCGGGACGCACCGCCGGTGAACGGGTGCACCGAGACGTCCAGGCGCCCGCAGCCGAGGTCGAAGCCCATCTCCACTGCGATCTTCTCGCACAATGCGGCCTGCGCGCCGCGCCCGATCAGGCTCGCCCGCGGCCCGCGGTCCACGAGCTGTGCAGGCCCTGCACTGTATGCAGGCCCCCTGCCATGCAGCGCGCAAATTCTGCAAGTGTTTGACAATACTCACAAGAAGAAGGAGAAGGAGAGGAGTGAGCAGCGCCTCCGCGCCTGGGCCTTGGTGTCGAAGCGGCCGGCCAGCATGGACGCGTCAGGCGGCGTGCCGCGCTCGCGCAGCTCGCGCAGCAGCGGCACCAGGCCGTCACGCAGCTGCGCGCGCGCGCGCCGGCACGCCTGTCAGTGCTGGTCAGGGCAGATTAGGACCCTGCCCTAGGCACAGGCGAGCCAAGGACGCTTGCGGTCCTGCAGACTCGTCAGGCATGCGGCACAGGGGGCAGCACTGCAGCAGAGAGCGCACGAGCCTGGGCGCCGACAGAGATGCCCTGCCGGCGAGACCGGTCTGGACCAGGCCGCCGGGCTGGCCCTCGGCGGCAGCCCCCGCAGGTATGGGGTATGGTGGTGCGCGCGCCTGCGAGAACACCTGGTCCAGGCGCGCCGACGTAAAGCCCTTCTCGTACTCGTCCAGCGCGACCTGCGCCGGCCCGGGTGGGGTTAGGGTTGCCAGCAGTCAGCAGCAGCAATGCGCGCAGCCGCAGCGGGTGCAGCGCAGCAGCGCCGGGCGCAGCAGGAAGCACAGCGCGGCAGAGCTGCCAGCCGCGCTTAGTCGTGGCGCGGCAGAGACAGCCCCTGGCCGGGACCCTGTGGGAGCCAGGGCGGGAGCTGGGGCGCCTTGCTGCGCATGTGCGCTCTGGACTGGCGAGCATGCAGCCGCAGGCATCACTTGCGCCTGCCAGGGGCCTCTCGCAATGCGTTCCTTACGACAGCAGCCACGTAACGACCTAATACGTCTGGTACGTTAGACTGCATGCATCAGACACATGCAACCCACATGCGCCTTACCAGAGCGGCCGCACAGAGACCCGTTGATTGTTTCAGAAACAGGCGGCGCGCGGCGGACACGTGCGGCCCGCATGCGCGGGGCGCGGTGCGCGCACGTCGTAGATGGGCAGGTCTGGGTTGATCAGCGTGCAGGCCTCCTTGGTCAGCGCCAGCCACTCCTCCAGCACCGGCGCAAACAGCGCAAAGTCTTTCCGCTCGCGCGCCGTCAGCCAGGCCTGCGCGCGCAGCACAACAATGTGTAAGACAAGAGCTGGGGAAAAAAAACACACAAAAAAAACAGCACATAGCGGTGAGGTAGCACTTGCTCCGCCGAGGCAAAAGCCAGACTGCCATTCACGGGAACGGCCTGCGCAGCGCGGCGCCTGCCACGTGTGCGCACGTGTGCGCATTGAGGGGGTGCGACTGGACATGCAGCATGCTCTGCACTGCATCACATGCGGCCCACGCTCGCATGTCTCGCGCGCACTCACCTGATAGCCCTCGCTGTCCAGCTCGGCCTTGCGCTTGGCGATGCGCTTGGGCGTCTTGATCTGCCGCTCGTACGACCTGCCGCCGGGCATGCATCTCCCACTTGCACGGTGCGTTGAGGCTTTTGCTGCCGCCGGGCTGCCGCGTGTGTTCTGCATGATGCACGCGTGACGCAGAATTATATGTTACCTCGTGCACACGCTCTCTGCTTTGTGCACGAGCCACGCAGCGCCCAACACAAGTCCGCTGCCTACGCCTGCACGCAGGGAGGAGCCCGGCATGCGGCAGCGCATGTGGGGTGGGGCAGTCCCAGGCGCGCGCCGGCGGGTCTCCCGAACCACCGCCGCCTCGGGCGGCGCCAGCCCCTCGGCATCGCCCAGCCGCTCCAGCAGCGCGCCCACCTCCGGGTCGGTGGCCTGCGCCGGGCGGCGCCCCCCTGTCACGCTCCGCAGCCGCGGCGTCCCCCCGGCCTGGTGTGCAGCTCGCGGCCTGCGCCGCACAGATAGACGCTCACGACTCAGCGCCTGGACTGGCCTCCGCCGGCGCCGCTGCCGCCCGGACCTGCCCGCACGTTATGTGGCAGGCTGTGTAGCGCTTGCATCCGTTGTATGGCGTTTGCGAATTCGCGCCCAGGTGGGGGAGGCGGCCTCGGGGAGGCCTGGGGCCCCGCGCTCTACCTGCGCTCTACCTCAGCGCTCTGCGCTGCTCGGCACTGCCGAGGCTGGCGCGGCGCTTGCGACGCACCGGGCACTGCAGAGGGCGGGGGCGCGCCTTGTCGTACAGCACGCCGGCGAGCGCCGCCTTTTGGGATGCGCGCGCGTCCGCCGCCTTCTTCGGCATCATCACGAGCTGCCACACAGAAGGTAAGCGGTCAGCAGCCAGGGCGCTGCGAGCGTGAGCATTGCGCGGCAAAAGAGCGTGGCAGAGCGCCGCACCTCGTCCCAGCCCAGGAGCCCGGAGATGGCGTTGAGGTTGCTCAGCTCCTTCAGCCGCTCGCACAGCTTGTCATAGCTCTGCGCCGTGCTGGTACCGGCTGGGGCCGCTGTCGGCGCCACCATGGCGCTCGTGCGCGCTCTATCAGCGCGTGCGCGCTTTGCCTGAGCCCACCCGCGCTTGCCTTGGCTGCGCGCAGCAAGACGAGCAAGTTGCTGACCACAAAGTGTCGTAATCATCCGTATTAGCTGCAGGGAGGGGCGCTTCGACGAGGCGGCAAGTGTCCGAGAGGCTGAGAAGGCGAGACCCTTCAGGGCAACCTGTAACTCCAGCGGTACAGCGCAGCGGTGCGCAGCGGTGTTGCCAACGGGAACATTGCAGTGGGAATCTGGAAGCGATCCGCGACCATCAGGCCATCGGAGTTAGGCTACCTCGTTGCTGCAGAGCTTTGCAGGTGAGGGCCGGGCCAGGTCAGGATGCCAAACTGCTCTTACCGCAGCCTGGAGTGTGGGCAGCATGAGCGGCCTGCCAGTGCAGTGGCTGGTCAGCGCGCTTGAAGCTGCGCTCAGGGCGCTGCTGCTGGGAGTGAGCCCGTGTGCGGTACTGTGCTGCCGTGCAAAGTACAGCCAGCCCGAAAGCGCCCCTCCGCAGGCCGCAGGTGACCGGCAGGGGCCTGCGTGTGCTGAGAAGCGCAGCGTGCCTATATTGTTCAGAAAGCCACTGCCCTCTGAGGCGGAGAGTGCAAGCGCCTGCATTTCTGCATTGCATCGCTTCTGAGGTGCGGGTGAATATTTCGCGCAGGGATGGCGGCGGCGGTGCTGAGCTCGCACACGGACCAGGCCAAGGCGCTGGTGGGCGGCGAGGGCCAGCTGCAAACTCATGCCGAGAGGAACAGGCAGGCGGAGGCGCTGGGGCCCCAGGGCCTCAGCCTGCCGGCCGAGACGCAGCAGAACAACACGTTTATCAAGAAGGTCGCGGAGAAGCTGCACATCCGCAGCAGGGACACCGACACGCACCCGCAGCACCGCCGGACAGAGGCACGCCGCCCGCGCTGGCAGGCCTGTGCATGCGTGCTGCAGCGTGCCTGGTGTATTTGCTGTCCTGGGAGCACAGTGAGTGCATCTCTCCAGCCAACCACTGTCGACTTGCACCCTCCTTGGCATTTGTGCATAGCGGGGTGTCGTTGCATAGCGGCTACATACCAGGTAGGCTGGTAGCTTCCAGGCGTCTGTGCGCCCAGCGCCGCGCGCAGTCCCGCGACGCGTAAGGCCGTGTCAGCAGGTCAGGGTAGGGTAGGGCTGTCGATAACCTGGCAGCGCTGCGCTCACGCGGCAGGGGTATGTGGAGGCGGGCGTGCATGGCGGCATGGAGGAGGCGTTCGAGCTGCTGTCGCGGGAGGAGTACATTGCGGTCATCAGCAACCTCGTGCGCATCCAGGGCCGCATCGGCACCGAGACCGCCATCCGCGTGGGCCTGGAGGTGCTCGGCGATGCCAAGGCGCGCACCCCTTCTCACGTCTGCCTGTTAGGCGTAGAGTAATGAAAATAGGTTGCTGTTGCAGAGAACAACAATGCACTTTTAAGGGCGTGCAGACGCGTGCTATGCTGACACAGCTTGCAGCAATGCAGTCCTGCATGTAATGCTGTTTGAGCATCTATTGATCGACTCAGGAGCGTCTGAGCGCTTGCGTACTTGGGGCAGTCAGGCTGTTGATGAGGAAGAATGTGCGGCTTTGTGATATCAGGGAGTGTGCGTGTGTGTGTGCTTTTCCTGGTCGTGCCACCATCAACACAGAGTAGAGGCGAGAAGGGCGGTGGGGCGGCGCTGCTCATTTTGTGCACCAGGCGGGCGTGTTGGCTGCTGGCCCCAGTCGAGTGTCCCATAAGTGTCGCCCGCGGCGGCTGCGCACGCCAGGGCATGGAGGCGGTCGGCAAGCTTACGCGTGCGCAAGCCATCATCGTGGCGGACCAAGCGCTCAGCGACCTGGGCCGCCACGCCGCGCGCGTGGCCGCCAACGAGGCCGTAAGCGGCTCGTATGATGCGATCGAGCGCAAGTACTGCGAGTGGGCCAGCTCCACGTTCACCAAGGCCGTGGTGTTCCCAGCGGCCGCCGCGGTGGCCGGCACGTTCGGCACCGGGCTGCTGCTGGCGCTGTGGCGCTTTGTGCTGTTCGGCCTGGGCCCCATGTTCTAGGCGCTGCGCTGCGGGCGCAGCGGCAGATCAGACACCCGCCCTGATGGCTAGCTTGTCCAGCACCGGCCTGCCGGCTGCGCTGTGGCGCTTGGTGTGACTCGGCTCTGGGGTCCCTTCCGGGGTCCTTTCTGGCGGAGGGGCCGCGGACAGCGCGCCGGAGCCGCGGACCAGTTTTGGTGGCGGCGTGCCGGAGCTCTCTGCTTGGCAACCGTGCTGGTGTCATTGCCATGAGGGCTCAGTTGTTTGAGGATCACCAGGCGCATTTTGGCACACATTTGTGCCAATGTGCTGACCATGCCTGGGTAAGCCAACAGGCCTGATTTTGTGGTCAAAACATGCCTTGACTCCCATCCAGGGTGCAATTGTCCTTGCCTGAACATGCCCTGCCATATTCGCGCCTCCATAGTGCAAGTCCAGCATTTGAGGGGCTGCTCTTGAGGTTACATAACACCGCAAGCTCCTGCTGTGTAGGATACAGCATGTGTGGCTGAGGTTGATGAATGGCACCGTGCACGGCATGCTAGCAGTGACCGCATGTGGTGAAAGGCGACAACGTGTGAGCATGACTTGTTTGGGGTTGACACTAGCATGACTGCTGTTCATAGGTGGCCTGTGTTCCTTTCCCATGTCACATGCCTGGTGCGGTTAGCTAGATTGTTTCTTGCATTGTCATGCTCTGCCGCACTGTGTGCTAGGTAACGCATGCTCCCAAGCTGTGCCCTCCCGTGACTCCCCCGCATGTCCAGCACAGCTTGGCAACACCTGATCAGGCCCCGAACATGTCCAAAGCTCGGTGGGGAAACAGGCACCGTCTGCACGAGCTCAAGCGTGTGGTGCACGTGATGCAGTACCCTGCTGCAAAAGCATGCCTGCGCGGGCTCGGATGAGCCGCCTCACGCCTGCGCCTTCCACAGCTGCTGCAGGTCGGCCAGCTGCGCCTCGCACGTCGCCAGCAGCGCGCCCGCCGGGTCGCGGATGGAGCCCTTGACCCAGCAGCGCATGCCGCGGATGCGCTCTATCTGGGCGCGCCACACCCGCTCCCGTGAGCGGGCGCTGCTGGTATAGGTATCGTGCAGAGCCACAGGTCCGCTCGCCGCATGCAAGCTGTGATGCACAGCAGATGAGAGGCGCCATCCCTGCACCGACAGCGGGGCTACGCTTCCATACATCCGCAGATATGCCGTCGCAGACGTGTTCCACGCCTTGAAAGGTGGCGCGCCTCGCAGTCCATGCGCAGCGTCGTGTGCAGCGGCACGGCCTTGACGATGCGGAAGCTGATCTCGATGGTGGCCAGCATGGGCGAGAACTCCATCTTGCCCAGCTCCGCGGTCGCCTCATCCAGCAGCGACTCCACCTAGGGATGAGCCCCAAATCAAGGGTCAGGGTCACACCCAGGGCCACACGCTGACATGGCCACCGTGCACCGGCCGACCTGTGCAGCGACCAGCGCGGAGTGCTGCCATAGACACAGCGCAGCAAGGTCCAAGTGCATGCGGCCGCACGCGTGCGACTCTCGACCGCCGTCTCCGGAGCCGCCTTGCTTGGTAAGCGCATGCCGGTGCGTCCACTCGTATCACTGCTAGTGGCGGGCTGGACAGCACTTGCCGTGCGGACGCTGCCTGCCCTGGGGGCGCCAGGCGCACCGCGCCGCCGTGCGCGGACATCCAGTACCCGTTGCCGATGGAGGCGCCCTCGCCCAGGCGTGCCGCGCCTGTCACCGTGCCCCACGTCTGGCCGCTCCGGGCCTCCTGTGCCGTGGCGGCTCCCAGTATGAGCCTATTTGACTCATGGCAACGTGTTGGACCTCACTAGATTCCATGACAGCTGTCTTGCTGGGGCGATGCAGCGTTCTACCCTCCTCCTTATGCAGCAGGCAGTCCGCATGTGTCCGGACTCGTGTACTGGGTAACTTTGTCAACTTCTCAGATGCTAGGCGAGGCATCCTTGGCGAGGCTGCTGACCCAGGATAAGCACATCCCCACATGCCAGCAAATTGTCAAGCTCATGACGGCACCGTGTAGAAGAGCCGCATGTCGAGCCCCGCGAGCGCGGCGGCGTTGCCGGACGTCCAGCTGCCGCGCTCGAGCAGCTCGGCTGGCGCCACGCGCCCCGCCAGGTGCTTCTCGAACGCGTGGGTGGCGGCGAGGCCGCCCAGCTTGCGCAGCAGGGGGTCCTCCGGCGGGAACAGTCCATCCGGCCTGCATCATGAGTGTCCAGACCCTCAACAGCATGTTATTTAGGCAGAGCCTGCAAGCTTACACGTGAACATTGTTAAAGGCCTGCATAACACTGTTGTGTTGGAAGACCACAGCCCAGAGCGCTGGCGCAGACTTGCCATGTATCAGTGAGCTATGCCTTGCGAGAGCTATTAAGGGCCATCGCGAAGTGAGGGTGAACGAGCCTGTACGGGATGCCGTCCGCGATGGCCTGCCTGCGGTAGTTTGGCACCGTTGCTGCCAATTGGGATGCGCGTACTTCTGGTGGCGTGGCCGCGGGCGCCACTGCCGTGGCTTCCTAGATAACCAGCAATTGAGATCCTGTTTCTAAAAGAGAACCTTGCAAATAAGGAATGTGGAAGCAGGCACGCCTGCGCCCTGCCCCCGCCCGCCTGGTGGGTGCGAGCGTAAGCGCTGCTTTGCTCCTGGGCAAGACACACCGGCGGCGCTGCTTCTGCGCAGGCAATTCAATACAACTCAGCAACTGCCTGCTGCAGGGCAGCGCCACGTTGCAGTGCCGCCCATGACAGTACCACTGAAGTGCTGCCTTATCTGCGCCTCGCTCCACTGCTGCGCGGCATCATCTGGCAGTGCGTGGCAGCCTGCGTGCCGCTCTTCAAGCGCCTCGATCAGATTGATTTTGCGCACCACCTCTGCATCCATGGCCGATCTGGGCGGCAGGCCAAAGAACAAAAGTGGTAACCGCGCACAGCCGACACGCTTGTCTCGAAAACCCTTGCAGTTCAAATAATGGCCCCAGCTGTGCTTGATCAAGCTCCAGTGTGCCATCTCACGAAAGATGAGGCGGTGTTGCTCAGTTGTGTGAACCTTGATTTTCTGATGTGTGTGCGCTCGCATCCACTGTGATGCACAGCCTGGCACAGCAGTGAGCGCCTGCAGCATGTCGAAGCGCACGCTGCGCCAGCGCAAGGCCGTCACGTACAACGAGCGCCTGCTGGAACTTGAGGTGGGCAACTACAGCGACGAGGAGGACTGGGAGCAGCCCAGCGAGCGCGCTGAGCCTGTGCGCACCAGCGCGGACGCGTGCGCCGTGCAGGACACCGCCCTTGAACCCAGCTGCGAGCCTGACGGCGCACACAGGTGCGCTGCAGTGACGGATGCAGGTGGCAGTGCGCCAGGGATGTGACAGCCCCAGGCTCCTTGGGCTGCGGCTGAGCCGCAGGACGGGTCAAGCAACTTGGCAGTGCTCGCAGAGGGGACACGGCGCGGCACGGCAGCCGGCGCGGCGCGCGCCGTGACGAACAGGTGGAGGCTGAGGGCAGCGATGCAACGGAGGCGTCGCTCGCAAGGGCGGTGGCTTCTGGCGCAGACAGTGAGTCCACAGAGGAGTCTGGCAGCGGCAGCAGTGCCGCGGAGGAACCCGTAGCAAGCACGCGGCGCCGCGGCCGGGCGGGCCAGAGCGCTGTGCAGCGCCGCGCGGTGCCGCAGCGCCGCGCGGCGCCAAAGCAGCCGCTCAGGGATCCCTCAGACAGCGAGGGTGATGGTGCGACACCGCGCCTGTGCACGCACGCGTCAACTTGGGCAGGAGGCAGCAGAGAAGCACAAACAGGTTGTCTTGCAACGCATCCGGTTGCAGTACACTAAGCTCTAGTGTGAGCTGCTGCGCACGCTTTGGTGCACAACCAGGCTGGAGGGCTGCTCTGTGCGCATCAGAGGACGACTCGGACCACGAGGAGCGCGACGCTGCAGGAGCGTGTGAAGGGCGGAGCCTGCACGCGCGGGACGCTGCACCCGAGCGGACGCTGCGCCAGCGTGACGTGCAAGCATGCACGGCCGAGTCGCTGAGCGACGACGAAGCCGACAGCGGCTCGGACGGCGGCACAGGCGCCGATGCGCGCACTGATGGCACCGCGGCAGCAGGCAGCGACGGCGGCGCAGAGACGGGGTGAGGGTCCTGCGCTCCTCTGCATGGCCAAAGATTGCACTGCAGCGATCCCTGCCTTGCACACCCAGGCAAGCTTTTTCAAGTGCCATGCGTTTGCAATACATTGTTGATGTTGGAGTGATATAGACTGCGCCCATCCTTTCAGGCATGCTGTCAAGGGATGCGGTGGTTGTGCGCTCTTTGACGTAGAACTGCTCTGTGCGTGGCAGGGCGGCCATCAGAGATCGACGCCGCGCTCAGGCAACCGTCTCGGCTTTTGACTTCTACGCGGTGCGCGCAAGCCCACGATACCAAAGAACCCCCAAATGCAAGTTTGCGCCGCATGCCTGACTCGCGACCCACGGCACCTTTATCCCAATGCGGCACAGTGCCCTGCAGTAAAGCTTGGTCGCGGTTGCCGTGCCAGGCGCCGACGGCGCGGCCGATGGCCAAGCGGAAGGCCGCACCGGCGACGGCACCGCCGCGCCGGGCCGCTAAGAAGCGCGTCACCAGCAGGTCCGGCCTAAATATATGATGCCGCTGCATTTGTGAATGCTCCACACTCCCTAGGCGACGTACATGCGTCATTGCTTGCCTTTCCATGCACCTGCACTTCTGCATTTCATAGCATTCACAGCAACGCATCGCTCGTGGACTTGCACTGTGCTGTTATGCAGGGCGTGCGAAGCCGAGGAGGAGGCAGCGGAGGAGGCTGTGCCAGGCGCCGAGGACATCGAGAAGGTGCTGGGCTGCCGCCCGGGCCGAGCGGGCCCGGAGGAGGTTCTGGTCAAGTTCAAGGGTGCGCGCGTCCTCCCCTGCGGGCCCATGGACTGATTGAGTCCACTATGGCAGGGGTGATAGCCGTTGAAGTGTCTGCCTTCTGGCTCAACCCGAGGCGGCCGTCCGCTGCCTAACCTGCGCAAGTAGCACGGCGCAGGTCCTCCCGCCCGAGTGATCCTCCGCGCGCGTTGGAACCTGCCTGTGCACCTGCAGGGCTGCAGCTGCTGTCGCGCTGCTGCGTATTGGCCTTGCACAGCCATGGCCAGGTCGTGGAGCCGCAGCGCCTGCCACAGATCCTACCTAGGCTCCCTACAGGCAACGGGCTCCTGCGTGCGCGCAGGCGTCAGCTTCCGGCGCGCGGCGTGGCTGCCGTTCAGCGACGCGCTCGCTGCGCGGCCGCAGCTGACCCGCAACTTCATGTCGCGCGCGCCCGAGTCGGGCGAGGGGGTCGACCCGGAGTGGCTGCAAGTAGAGCGCGTGCTTGCGCGGCGCGCGGCGCGCGGCGGCGAACATGCGTACCTCGTCAAGGCGCGGCAGCGCACCGGCGGCCGCCGCAGTGGCCGGGTCGTACTCCCAGTGGCATGGTCTCACCGGCGGCCAGCACCACTTCAAGGCTGTGCAGCGCTCCAGCGTAGATCTTGCCCTGCTATTACGTTGACCAGCATTGTCTCATGAGAACGCCCCCATCAATGTTAATAAGGTCAGAGGTGGTCAAGTGCAGAGTCCCTTGCCAGCCAACAGTAGGCTCCGAGCAATTTGTCACCACAAGCTGACGTTGGGCGGCGGTGCGACAGTGGTGCCAGCTGCCGTACACGCAGGCGAACTGGGAGGCCGCCTCCGCGCTCGCCTCTGACGAGGACCGGGTGCGCATGCGAGAGCGGAGGCTGCTTGTTGGCCGGTCGATGAGCTGCATGGCAAGGCATTGGCAAGGCATCGGCACGGTGCCCAGCGTTGGCGTTGCTGCATCGGGCACTGTTTGCATTGTTTTTAAATCAGGGCGTGCAGAAAGGAACCAGAGGCTGCCCTGACTCAGGCTGCACCTGGCTAAGTGGCACCTGCGCAAGCAGTGGCCTCTGATGACGCCCGCATGCAGCCGCGGGGTGCAAGCCAGCGCCGCGCGCGCGCGCCGGGCAGGAGCAGGTGCGGCTCTTCGAGGCGCGCGAGCGGCCGCCGGCCAGGGCGCACAAGGCGGGCGCGCCCAAGCAGGACGCCGTGCCCGAGTTCCTGAGCGGCCGCCAGCTCCGCGACTACCAGGTCCGCGCGCGCACTGCCCCAGACCGTCAGGCGTTCACGCCACTGCGACGTGCACGTGGGCATGGATGCACATACTTGGGACACCAGCTCGGTTGTCATGTGAGTGCATGCTGTGATTGCAATGCAAGACTGCCGCTCACAGTCGGTCCGACCCCACTGGCGCGCGTCCGCTGGGCGGCAGGCGGCCAGCCTGCAGTGGATGATGCAGAACCGGCGCCTCGGGCGCAACTGCATCCTCGGCGACGAGATGGTGCGCACGCCGATACTCCGTGCGCAGAAGCCTCTGTGTCCCCAGTGCTGCCGTGCAAGCCTGCAATTGCTGGCATGCCCCGCCCATGCCGGCCTCCTTTCCAAGCAGCATGTCGTCTCCACTCCGAGCCAGGTGCTTGAGCCAGGTGCCTCCCTGCTGGGGGTGTGCCAGCGTAGGGTCTACTGCAGCACCACCCGGGGCGCGCAGGGCCTGGGCAAGACCGCGCAGTCGCTGGCGACGTTGGAGTTCCAGCGCCAGCTGCTGGGCAACCCGGCCAGGGGTATGCCAGGGTTTTACTGCAGCACACCCGGGGCGCGCAGGGCCTGGGGAAGACCGCGCAGTCGCTCGCGACGCTGGAGTTCCAGCGCCAGCTGCTGGGCATCCCGGGGCCCTTCCTGGTCGTCGCGCCGCTCACCACGCTCGGCCACTGGAAGCGCGAGCTGGAGACCTGGACGCCCATGGCGCGCCCCCCGCGCTGTGTCTCACCCACCCGGCCAGGCCCGCTGCCATGCTGCTGCACTTTCGGGTTCGAGTGCTGAGGTTCACAAGGCAAGGCCCTTTGGCATGCTGCGACGATCGTAGGGTCCACACCGCTTGTGGTTAACAGCTTCCAGCACGGCCCGAGGGATCTCTCAAGAGGCGCCTTTGCGGACATGGAGAGCGGACAGCCAGAGCTCTTGAGCCAGCACGAGAGGCGTGCAGTCGGGCTAACCTCGCCGCGCCGGCGCCGCCAGAATGTGGTGCTGTACGCGGGGGACGCGGCGGAGCGCGCGCTGATCCAGGAGCACGAGCTGCGCTACGCGTGCGACCCCAAGTCGTCCCGGCGCGCCAAGTTCAACGTGCTGCTGGTGCGGCCGCT